>Ga0076929_100125_pt1 | contig 151178 bp, 128 predicted proteins | sample HotLakConUCCSL28_FD_87104 | JGI IMG/M metagenome (GOLD analysis project Ga0076929, IMG submission 87104) | Hypersaline microbial mat communities from Hot Lake, Washington, USA - Hot Lake Consortium UCC-SL28 (version 3) (version 3) | ecosystem: Environmental > Aquatic > Thermal springs > Hot...
GGTGATTACGTCAAAGCACCTCGCAGCAACGGTTTTGGTAATTATTAAGCGGCTTCCCAATCACCTTTACAGGGCTGGGTGTAAGGCTCTTAAAGGTGTCTGATTCCTTAGTTTTTCATTAAATCTATTAGATGCCTATCAAAAGAGATAAAAAAGATGTTGATTTTGATGGATTTCTTTCTTTTTGTGGTGTGCCACAATAGTTTGACTAGACTTCTTAGTCAATGCCTCTTACCCAAGATTATATGAAAACTACTGCACAGTCCTCTAATTTAGTTAGGAGCTACTTAAAGAATATCGGTCGCTATCCGCTATTGACCCATGAGCAAGAAATTGTCCTGGGCAAAAAAGTTCAACAATATATGAAGCTAGAAGCTATCAGATCGGCGCTTGTTGAGTCAATGAGTAGTTCGACTTCCGAATCGGAAGATGACTCGAAAGCCGATTTTGGAGATTCTGAAATAATATGTAAGACAGTAGTAGAGCCAACCCGTGAACAGTGGGCAAAAGAAGCAGCCCTTTCTGTAACGGAGCTAAATCAGGCATTAGAGGGAGGGAAGCGATCGCGCGCCAAAATGGTGAGATGTAATCTGCGCCTAGTCGTATCAGTTGCCAAAAAGTACAGCGGCCAAAGCCTAGAAATGATGGATCTTATTCAAGAGGGCACTATTGGTTTGCATCGAGGCGTAGAAAAGTTTGATCCGAGCAAAGGATATCGATTTTCGACCTATGCGTACTGGTGGATTCGTCAGGCCATTACGAGATCTATTAGCAACAACAGCCGGATTATTCGTCTGCCCATTCACGTTGGTGATCAGCTCAGAAAAATACGCAAAGTGCAACGACAGCTAGCGCTTTCATTAGGCCGTGCAGCCACTGTCAAGGAAGTTGCACAAGAGTTATCAATGCCCGTTGAAAAGCTCAGAGAGCTTCAAATGCAGGGCAGACATCCGCTGTCACTGGATATGAAGGTGGGTAGCGAGCAAAATACGGAGTTAGGCGCACTGTTAGAAGATGAAGGCATTTTGCCAGAAGACTATGCGACTCAAAGCCTGCTCAAAAGAGATTTGGCGCAGCTGCTATCAGCAACGCTTTCAGATCAGCAAAAGGCAATCGTCAAAATGCGGTATGGGCTAGAAACCGGCAGTAAAATGACGCTTAGCCAAATCAGTGAACGCATGGGCATTAGTCGAGAGCGCGTACGTCAGGTAGAGCGTTCTGCGCTTAGAAGGCTGCGTCAGCAGGGTGCGTCGCTGCGAGAATACACGGCAGCAGTTGGTTAGGAACAGTTGCTTAGGAACAGTTGGTTAGGAACAGTTGGTTAGGAACAGTTGATCCAGAGCAGTTACTTGTGACGGCTCAACTACCCCGATAGGTACTATAAGACCAAGGAGAAACGAGTAAGGGCACATGGTAGTGAGCGTTTAGGTCGGCAATGCCAAAGCGCAGCGGTACGCTGCTTAAAAAAGGATAGGTAGCTGAAAGAGAAGCCTTAGGAAATGCGGCCTCTAGCTTGGCGAAATAGTCTCCGACTTCAAACACAATTTCGTAAAGGCCTAGATCAAAGTCTTTGCCTTCTAAAAGTGGGGCATCCGTTCTACCATCTGCGTTTGTTCTTACTGTTTTAATCAGTTGATGGTCTGTTTTTGTTCGCGCTGTTGGATTCTCTTTTATTCGCCACAGCGCTAGCGCTACATCCTTTGCTGGAGTACCGTTTGCTGTATCTAAAACATGTGTTGATAACCAACCGCTCATTCTCGCTTATCCTAGTAAATAGTTAATATTAAACAATTAAAGCCAAACAATTAAAGCCAAACAATTAAGGCTAAACAATTAACGCAAGGGGCCACCCGTAATAATTTTTTCTAGCGCCCCAATCACCGCATCGGGCTGTTCATGCTGAAGCTGATTGTACCAATCTTGCGTGATGGTTTCGTCCTTGCCGTAAATGGTATCTGTGCGCTGGCGGGCTTTTAGCGTGAGGTTGGCAGTGCGTGGCTTGCGATCTTTTTCGTAGCGCATCAGGGCATCGGCAACGCTTATGTTCGTTGTTACCAAGTAATTAGCCATGACGATAGCATCCTCCATAGCCTGACAGCCCCCCTGACCGAGGGTCGGTGTGGTCGCATGGGCTGCATCTCCTAAAATTGCAATTCTGCCTTTGGCCAATCGCTCAGGCGGATCAATATCGCTGATTTCAAGCCGGTTAGAGTCTAGGGGATCTAATGTGCGGATGAGCGCCTGAACGGGCTCTGGCCAATCGGCAAAATGCTGGGCTAGCTCTTCTCGGCGGTCTTCAGGCGGTGTATGTGAGCCAATGGGTGTGGGAACACCAAAGAAATAGTAGAAGCGATCGCCTCCAACTGGCATCATAGAAGCGCGCTTGCTCTGGCCTACATATAGCACCCAGTTGTTAGCCTCACATAGCGCTGGGTCGGCAGGGACTAGACCATTCCAATTGACATAGCCCGCATAGCGTAACGATAGCGCTTTGTCTAAAACATACTCGCGAATAACAGAGCGAATGCCATCGGCGCCTACAATTAAGTCACCTGTTGCTTGGCTACCATCTTCAAAAGTTGCTGTGGCGCTAGATTCGTCCTGCGTAACCGCAGTGCATTTTGTACCCAAATGCACCTCGCCTGATCCTGACGGCTCATCGAGAAAGGCGTCTAGCAACATTTGTTGTAAGTCGGTTCTGGCCACCGGATAGGGCCGCTGACCAACTTTTTGAAATAGCGGCTGTAGGTCAATTTTGCTCAAGGGCTGATCGCGATGGCTGCGGTATTCCATTCGGTTCATTTCACCGCCAATAGCTGCCATTTTGCGGCCCAAACCCAGTTGGTTTAGTACTTTTACCCCGTTAGACCACAGCGAAATGCCTGCTCCAGCAGGGCGCAGTTCTTGTACTCGGTCATAGATTTTAACCTGGTAGCCTGCTTGCTTGAGGGCAATGCCGGTAGTCAGTCCACCAATGCCAGCACCAATAACAATTACTTTAAGATCGTACATATGAGCTTTTTTGACCTGTCTTGTTTGATTGTTTGATCTATATTTTTTTTGATTTTTTTGATCTATTCTTTTGTCTATCTTTTATCTATACTTTTAGTCTATTTTTTGGATTGATGAAGAGTGCTAGCGGTAGTGCTGATCGAGCTTGAGTATTGTTTGCAACAATACATTTGCACCTTGAATGCATTGATCAGGCGAAGTATATTCGTCGCTTGAGTGGCTAATGCCATCTTTACTCGGGACAAAAATCATACCCATGTCGGTGAATCGACCCATCTCTTGGGCGTCGTGGCTGGCGCGACTAGGCAAATGCGTATAGCTAAACCCCAGCTCTTCGCAGCTTTTAACAATCAGATCTTGGACACTGTCGGCGGCTAGGGTGCCTTCTACCTGTAGCTCTGGCTTGATGCGAATGCGGGTGCGAGTCGCGACGGCAACGGTTTCAATCTTGCGCCGTAGCTGCTCTAGCATGTGCGCTACGACATCTGAGGAAAGGTCTCTAATATCTAGGCTTAGCTCAACCGAGCCAGGCACCGTGTTGATAGAATTGGGCCAAATTTTGAGCGTGCCTACTGTGGCTACCGGATCGCCTGGAAAGTGTTTGGCAATGTCTTCAATTGCCAGAATTAAATGCGCGGCGGTCGTTAAGGCATCGCGGCGCATGTTCATGGGGGTTGTGCCCGCATGGTTAGTGCGGCCCTCAATCGTAATGCGATGGCGCTGCTGGCCAACAATTCCTTCTACTACGCCGATGTCACGCCCAATGGCTTCTAACACGCCGCCTTGCTCTACATGCAACTCTATAAAGCAGGCGATATCTGCGGCGGTACGCTGGGCTGATTGTAGATTGTTCCAATCACCACCGGCTCTGGCTAAGCAGTCTTGAATGGGTTCGTCGTTGACCGTATCGTACTGCTCAGGGTCTTGGGGGGCAGTGCCTGCAATGGCTTTGGAACCTATCATTGTGCGTTCTTCATCGGCAAATACAATGACTTCAAAGGGGTGATACAGCTGAATGTTGTTTTCCTGCATCACGCGTACCACTTCTAGCCCTGCCATTACACCTAGCGAGCCGTCGAAGCGACCGCCTGAAAATACGGTGTCGATATGGGAGCCAGTGGCGAGCGATCGCGCTTCATCTTCTTGGCCCGCATAGCGACCAATAATGTTACTGCCTGCATCAATTCGTACCGTCATGCCAGCGGCTTTCATCCATTCAATTAGCCGTGTTCGCGCGGCTAAATCATCAGGTGAAAAGGCAAGGCGTTTGATAGTATGGTCTGCCTGCCTACCGATTTGGGCGAGTTCTTCGAGGGTTTTGTTTAGGCGATCGCCATTTACTGCCAAAGATAGCGTTTTAGTCATAGTGGAGTGCGGTGGTGAGCAAAGTCAGTAAAAGACGCTATCTCAGGATAATAGCCTTGCCTTGTACCTGTTGTATACCACTGAACGGGTTAAACCATCTGAGCTTCTCATATAAAAGGTGAGCGCTGATTCTGGTTACTATCGTAACCATTTTTTACAATAGATTCAGATGTAAACAAAGGAGATAACTCGTATGAAATCTACCCTCACCTATCGCTCATTTAACGCTAATAACCAAGCCTACTGGCCTTTGCGTTGGGGGCGCGAGCAAAGCAACGACCCGTCTTACAATGGTCAGCCATCAACGCTCAAAGGGATAGAGACTCAGCTTAAAAAAATGTGGAAAGCACTAGCACTTCAGATGTCTGACGCTTCTGCTCCGCATATTTGGCAAACGCAAGATGCGACGGGCGAAATATTTTGGAATGCTCAAGACCCAACCTCTGGTAGAACAATTCGCCATGCATCGGAAACAGAAATGCGAATTTGGCTAGAGGAACGCTACCGGTTCTAATCGTTAGGTTGGCAGGCTATATATTTCTGGTACAGACATTCCCTGTAGCGGCATTCCTTGTGCAGATAAGGAGCGCGGTAGCTGTTGTTTGATCAAACGATTCTTCTTGAAGATTTTTCTATAGATAGCCGTATGCAGTAATACGGCTATTTTTGTTGTATTCATCTAGTCTCTAAAAGTGCATTTAAGAGTGCATTTAAGAGTGCATCTGATTGAGGTTCCATAAAGACTGCACATAGAAAGACTGCATATTGAAGGACAACAAATTTACGGCAGGCCAAAGCTGGCAACTCTGATCACTAAATCGCCTGATTCAGGATTGTGCTCAAAGACAAAGCCACCTTTTTTTCGTTCATGGCCAGAGAGAAAGTCAAACTGTTGTTCGCCATTTTCGTCGGTGCCATCGGGAAGATGAAGTTGGGCAGTGACTTGGACTGTGCGGGCAATGCGACCGCCTGTGTTGCGTAGGGTAAACGGAACATAGTAGTGGCTTTCGGTAAAGCGAGCAGGCTCAACCATTTCGATGCGGAAGGCAGGGGGAAGGTTTTTGGTGACTTGCCAGTCGTAGAGAACCAGGCCAACGATAGCAAGAAGAATCAGGCTAGAGAGCGCTAGGGTAACCCATTCGGCAGAAGATCGTTTAGTGTTTCCCAAGGAAAATCGCGTTTTTTGAGCGGTGGCTATAGGCTCTGAATTTAGCGCTGAATCTACATTGGTAGTGCTATTGGTTTCTTCGCCCATGTTTGCCTAGTTGAGGATATGTTTTGGTTGAGGATATGTTTGGAGGATAGGTTGATCACGCCAAAATTCTACCGGCAGCTCCGCCGACTGAGGCAGGTAGGCCTAAGACGATTATATTGCTTAACCATTCTGGCCAGGGATCGTTACTGCTGAGCTGCTGAAAGAAAATGAGCATTAGGGCTGAGGCGATGAGTACCACAATGTAGGTGACGAGCGTTTCGGTAAAGGGGCTTAGCAGCAGCCCTCTTTGGGCGCGTTTGCGGCGGTCGGTAAAGCCGGAGGCGAAGACAATAATGTAGGAGATGAGGAGCGAGGCGGCCATAATTAGCAGTAGCCATAGCGTTGGTAGGGCTGAGGCGATGATGGCGATTTCTTCGGTGGGGGCGATACTGAAGGCAATGACAATGGCGCCAATGATGGTGGCGTCGATATCGGCGAGAGTGCTGCTGAGGGTGCTGCGAAGGCTGAGGGCCGCCGCCGGGAGGGCGGGTAAGGTCGGTAAAGGAGGGGTGGAATCACTTTCTAGTGTGCGGCGCTGATCGGATCGGCGGCGCTCTAGGGTGGATCGGGCGAGGGTGACGCCAAGAGAAAAAGGGACGCCTTCAAAGATGAGTTTGCCGAGGGCTTCTGAGAGAGGTGTTTCGAGGGTGATGCGGCGGAGTAGCAAAAGGGCGATCGCGGCGCAAAAAATGCCAATGCCAAGCGCTTCAATACTTTCTAGCAGGGTTTCGATGGGATTGATGGAAAGCGACCGGCGAAAGCCTTCGATTTGAGTGAGTAGGAGCACAACCACAAAGGTGGATGCCTGGACGGCTAGCAGTCGCGGTGAGTCGGTCGCTGAGCCAATGGCCCATACTTCGACGGTGTATAGCAGCGGTATGCCGAATAAAAAGCTGCCTGCGGCGCCTTGTAAAATGGCGCGTAGCTCTACGGCCCACATATATTTGGTGCGGGGACTCAGGTTCATGAATGGTTCATAGATGATTCATAAGTAGCAAAACCCTGGGTCGCGGATGAATTTTTATAGCGGCAAATTTATTTTTATAATGGTTTGTCAGTGATTCATCGCATATTTGCTAAGTATCGCTAATAGTAAGTAACTGAAAGTACGCAAGCGCCTTTCGGAAGGGTAGCTTATGGCCAGTATATTCTCATGATGACTCGCGGCGTGAGGTTAGTAATGACAATGGCATGAAGTTAGCAATACACATAGTTAGCAATACACATAGCAAGTAACCTGTCAGGGGAAGGGACTAAGGATGATCACACTTCGTACGTCAGAATCTTTAAGCCGCAGTACGGATTGTCGTGCTCGGCGAGCGGCGGGACAATTGAGCATTTTGCCGAGTCTTTTATTAGCAGGTTTTTTGCTGACGGGCTGCAATCCAGCGAATTTGGTAGCTCAGGGGATTGAGCGGGAGCTTCCTCAGTATGTGGGGCCCGCTGATAGCTATGACGTTAAGATCAATGGGCTGAAGGTGCAGGCGGGCAGTGCGCAGAGTGTGGTTGCAGTGGGCGATCGCGTGCGGCCTGAGGGTGCTCCGGTGATTGAACGACTCGTGCTAGAGCTACAGGATGTGGTGTATGACCGGGCGGCTGAGCGGCTTAGTGAGGTAGGGGCGGCTAAGCTAACAGCGGTGATTCGGACGGATGATTTGGCTGATTTTTTGGAGGCTTTTCGAAACGTACAGGAGGCTGAGGTGATGTTGCAATCGCCCGATCAGGCGACGATTCGCCTGCGGCCTCAAATTGGAAATTTATCGGTGCCGCGCGGGGTAACGGTGAACATACGCGGTGAACTGGTAGGGGAGGCGACTCAGCTACGGTTTGAAGTGAGTGAGGTGAGTGCGGCAGGGTTTGATTTGAGCGCGATCGCAGCACGGCGCCTTTCAGATGCGATTAATCCACTGGCTGACTTGAGCAATCTGCCGGTAGAAGTGGAAATTACGTCGGTGATTGCGGCGGGTGAGACGATTGGGCTAGAGGTGGTGGGCGATCCTAGGAGTTTTGAGCTGTAGGTTTTGAGCTATGGGTCTTGAGCGGTAGCGTTTACTGAGCAGCGACCTTACGACATCGGTTCAGCGTCATTGGGCGATTCTACAGCACTGGCGGTGAGAATTTCTGACAGGCCAATGGTGCCGACAAAGAAGGTGTAGAGTGCGCCTTGGATAACCGCGAGTAGCGTGCTCGTAGGCTGATCTGAGACAGGCTGATCTGAGACAGGCTGATCTGAGGTGCGTAGGCGATCGCGCAAAATGAAGATAGCTGCGATTACGCCTTCTATTGCGTGAATGAGGGCGATGACTTGCACAAATGAGGCGAGTGCCTGCAAGGCAGGGGGAAGCGGGGCGATCACTTGCCACAGAATCAGGGCGATCGCACTGAGCATGAGCGCAGTTGAGGTGATTTTGATCAGCGTGCGGATTGTGCTCTGATCTGGCGTCTCGGTTGAGATGCTGGTTAAGGGATTTTCCATAATGTTTTCAAGCTAGCATAGATGACGATCATTTTTGAGCGGGTGTGCTACACCATGGGAAGTCCTTAATGCTTGCTTTTGCCCGTGACTACTCATCCTTCTCGTTTATCTGTAAAGGCTCAGCCACTGCCGCCTAATAGCGTTGTTTGGGGTAAGCAAGGGGAGGGCGAAGCGTTGAAGCGATCGCAGCAATTGGCTTGGGCTAGTGCGTTTCGTTCGCAGCTGCAAGCCTTTGACTATGAAATTACCGAAATTGAGGGAGTGCTGCCGGAGGAGCTAAAGGGTTCGACGCTGTTTCGCAATGGGCCGAGTCGCTTTGAGCGAGGCGATCAACGGGTGGCCCATTACTTAGACGGCGATGGCTATATAGCGAAGATTGCGTTTGCGCCGGATGGCCGGGTGACTTTTTCTTCTCGCTTTGTGAAAACGGCGGAGTATGCCTGGGAGGATGCGGCGAATGCGTTTGGGTTTCGGACGACGTTTGGGAATGCGAAGCCAGGGGGATTTTTGGCGAGTCTGTTGGATTTGCATCTAAAAAATCCGGCGAATACGCATGTGGTGCCCTGGGGTTCTCGATTGTTGGCACTGTATGAGGCGGGGATGCCGTACCGGATTGATCCTTATACGCTAGAAACACTGGGTGTAGAGGATTTGTTGGGGCAGTTGGTGGAGCCTGTTTTGCCGCCCAGTCGATGGGAAATGATGATGCGGCGAAGTCGCGGGCAGCAGGCGATGACAGCGCATCCTCATGTAGACCCGGTGCGCGATCGCCTAGTTACCTGGAGCTGGGGAATGGCAGCGAAGCTGGGCGAGCCTAATACTCTGATAATTGAGCTGATTGAGTACAATGCGGCCTGGGAAGAGATGAGCCGGAGGCAGTATTCTATGCCGGGGGCAGCGGTGAATCCGCATGATTTTGCCCTAACGCCCAACTACTATGTATTTTTTGAAAATGCGCTGAGCTTTGATGTCATGCCTTTTTTGCTGGGGCAAAAGTCGCCAGCAGACTGCTTAAAGCTGCTGCCGAAACCCACGAAGGTACATTTAATACCGCGTCCGGATGGGGCGATGGCGGGTGTAGGCCCGCTGGTGCTAGAGACTGATCAATGGTTTTCGATTCATCAAGCCTGTGCCTATGAACAGCTAGATGGGCAGCCAGATGGACAGGTGGTGGTATATAGCTCGGGGTGGCCTGCGAGTGAAGGCGGCTTTTTGACCAGTTGGGGAGGCTATGCGCCGAATTTTGATGCGATCGCCCCTACGTTTTTGTGGCAAACTACGCTGAACCCCAGGAAAAAAAGTGTGGTTCATCGAATTGCACCAGGCACTGAAAACTGTTGTATTGCGCATCCTCATGTAAACCCCAACAGAGAAACTTTAGCCGTTCGCTATTTGTACATGCCCTATTGCAACAATATTGGAGAGTCTTCTCCGCCGGTGGGCTATTTGCGGCTAGATACACAGACTCAACAGCGGCAAGTTTGGACAATGCATCCGCAGAGCTTTGCAGAAGAGCCTGTTTTTGTGCCGCGTGCTGGTGGGCGTGCTGACGGAGAAAATGAAGATGACGGTTGGCTGCTAGGGGTGACCTACGACTATTTGCAGGATCGATCTTCGCTGATGTTGTTTGATGCGGCAGATATTGAGGCAGGGCCGATTTGCCGATTGTGGTTTACACATCATTTGGCGCATGGGCTGCATGGATCTTGGAGCCCTGTCTATTACGGCTCGTAGTTTATTGATTTTGGGGTTATTGAGATTAGGCTATTGAGTTATGCCGAGATGGTCGAGCAGGAAGGCGTCTTCAAAGGCGATTTCTTTGATACTTTCGTAGCGCCCTGATGGGCCGCCGTGGCCTGCACCCATGTTGGTTTTAAGCAGGAGCTGGTTGTGGTCGGTTTTGGTGGCGCGAAGCTTGGCGGCCCATTTGGCAGGTTCCCAGTAGGAGACTCTCGGATCGTTTAGGCCAGCGGTAATCAGAAGGTTAGGGTAGGCTTGAGTGCTGACATTGTCGTAGGGTGAGTAAGATTTCATGTAGTGATAGAATTCAGGCTCGTTGGGGTTGCCCCATTCGTCCCATTCCATAACCGATAAGGGTAGGTTGGGGTCAAGAATGGTGGTAACAACATCGACAAAAGGCACTTGCGCGATCGCAGCTTTGAACAAATCAGGCCGTTGGTTAATCACCGCGCCAATGAGCAACCCGCCAGCACTGCCGCCTGAGATGGTGAGCTGATCAGGGCTGGTCCAGCCTTGTTGGATCAAATGCTCAGCGCAGGCGATAAAGTCGGTAAAGGTGTTTTGTTTGTGGAGAAATTTGCCGTTCTCGTACCATTTTCGACCCATTTCACCGCCGCCGCGAATGTGGGCGATCGCGCAAACTACGCCCCGATCTAACAGGGAAAGTCGATAGCTGGAAAAAGAGGCGGGATAGTGATAGCCGTAGGAGCCGTAGCCGGTTAGGTGTAGTGGATGGCTTTGGTTCGCAATGCCAGCTTTTTGAATGTCTTTTTTGTAGACCAGGGAAATAGGGACTTCAGTGCCGTCTGGGGCGATCGCCATGAACCGCTGGCTCTCGTACTGGTTTGGGTTGTAGCCGCCGAGCACGGGTTGTTGTTTTTTAAGTTCGCGCTCGTGGGTATCCATGTTGTAGTCGAACACGGATAGCGGGGTGGTAAGCGAACTATAGCGAAAGCGCAGAATATGATTGTCAAACTCTCGCATTAAGGCGGTATTGACTGAGTAGGTCGGCTCTGGGAAATCTATTTGAGTGAATTCGCCCGTTGCAAGATGCTGTATGCGTAGGGTGGGGAGTCCTTTTTGCTGTTCGTTGAGGACGATGTGATTTTTGAATACATCAATGCCATTGAGCATGACCGCTTCGCGATGAGGAATGACGGTTTTCCAGTTGGCTTTGCTCGGCGCACTGACGGGTGCGACCATAAGCTTAAAGTTAATCGCGTTGTCGTTGGTAACAATATAAAACCGATTGTCTTGGCCATTTGTACCAGGATGATGGTCAACGCTGTACTCTATGCCTTTTTCGCGAGGATGAACAATCTGAAAGTCTTCAGTGGGGTGATTGGCATTGATAAATCGGACTTCGGAGGTGATTTTGCTGTCGGCACTCAGAAAAATATAGGCTTCGCTGCGGCTAGTGCCCAAGCTTAGGTAGTAGGATTCGTCGCCTTCTTCGTAGATGAGTTGGTCTTGATTGGGATCAGTTTGTAGCTGGTGCCGCCATAGTTGAAAAGGGCGATGGGCTTCATCTAGGCGGAGGTAGAACAATGTTTTATTATCATTGGCCCAAACGGCATCGCTGGTGTCGGCAATGATTTCAGGAAAATGGTGATGGGTCTCTAAGTCAATAATTTGTAAGGTGTAGCGTTCGTCTCCTTCGGTGTCGGTGGCGTAGGCTAGCAGCGTTTGGCTAGGACTCACCTCAAACACGCCTAGTTCAAAAAATTCCTGTTCTTTGGCCAGAATATTTTCATCTAGCAGAATTTCTTCGGCGGCTTCTAGGGTGTCTTTTTTACGACAGTAGATGCTGTAGGCTTTGCCCTCTTCGGTGCGAGAGTAGTAATAATAGCGGCCATAGCGATAGGGCACCGACAAATCGGTTTCTTGAATGCGCCCAAGCATCTCGTGGTAAAGCGTTTTTTGCAGGGCTGTCGTGTGCTGGGTTTGGGCTTCGGTATAGCTGTTTTCGGCTTCTAGGTAGGCGATGACTTCAGGATTGGTGCGATCGCTCAACCAATAGTAAGGATCTATTCGTTCGTCTCCGTGCTGAATCAGTGACTTAGGTTTTTGGGCAGCTATTGGAAATTGAGACGAGGACGCAGATTCAGTCATGTTTTTAATGCTTTTGGTAGGAAACAGCAACCTTATAAATAAAACGATACTATTTATTGCCCTATCTATTTATTTTACGGCGTTCATTAAACTGCGCGAGTAGTCTATCCATGATCTCTGGGAGTCTCTATTTGAGTCTTAAATAGAGACTCAAATCGTCACAAGGGGACTATTGGTGATGCATTTGGGTCTCGCAATAAGATTAAGTAATCCTTCATGGTGATTGAGTAAATCTAAAGGAATTTGCACAAAAACAGTAGCCTCTACTACATAGGCAAGATACTGGTTCAGATAAAGGCGGTTATGGGTTAGGGGTCTTTGTCAATGAAATCTAAGCAGCTTATCCTTTTGGGTCCGCCGGGGTCGGGCCTGGCTGATCAGGCGATCGTAATTTCTAAACGCTGGCATGTGCCTCATGTTGCGGTAGATGATCTGCGGGTTCCTGATCAGGATGTGATGCTGACGCTGCGTCGAAGATTAGAGCAGCTAGATATGCTCGATGGTTGGGTTTTAGAGGGATTTCCGCAAACGCAAACGCAAGCGCAAGCATTTGACGAGCTGCTGGTAAAGTTTCAGCGACCGGCTGCTATGGTGGCCTATTGTCAGGTGACGAACGGGGTTTTGATCAGTCGGTTGGTTGCCCAGACGGGTGAAAATGTGACGGCTGTGCGCGATCGCCTTAAGCAGTATCAGGCTCAGACCGATTTGTTGCTGAAGTATTATCGGCAGCGGGCTTGTTTGACGATGGTGAATGGCAGTCGGTCTACAGCTGAGGTGGTTAATGAGCTAGCTCAACTCGGTGAGGAGGAAACCGGGGCGGCGCGTTTTTTACAGGATGAGGCGGAACTTGACGCGCTGCTGGCAAAGGAACATGTCGTGGTGGTGGACTGTATTGCCTCTTGGTGTGGCCCTTGTAAGCAGGTGACCCCGCGAATAGACAAGCTAGCGGAGGCGTATAAAGATAACGTTGCGGTGGTCAAGCTGGATTTTGACAATAATCGGCAAGTGGCGAAGCGATTTGGGCTGAAGGGCATGCCGTCGGTAATGTTCTTTAAGGACGGTGAGCTGCTAAAAACGCTGACGGGCGTGAAGGATTACGAGACTTACCGCGATGTGGTTGAGGGCCTACGATAAGCAAATGCAAACGGAAGCCGACGCGCTTAACCAGCTCAATCAGCTTAAGAGAGATTTGCTCGCGCTTCAACTCGCATTTCAGCATCTTCCGGCTCGGGCCGATTATGAACAAATTGCTGAGCATTATAGCGTTCAGCAAAAGCAATTGGCGCTCAAGCATCAAGGGCGGAAAGCACAGCGCGATCGCAGTCGGCTTGACTATTCCAGTCAGCTGCAAGGCAATGCACTGATGGCAGCACTAGAAAAGCTCAACCAAGAAAGTCAGCAGGATGGCATGGAACGTCGCCGATTGAAGCAAGCGCAGGCGCAGGCGCTCAGCCCGATTGCTCAGGTCATTAGTGAGTCTGAAGCGCAGATAAAAAGGCTTAAACAACAATACAAAACCCTTTCTCGCGAGTGGCAAACTCAACTGCAAGCTGCCTATTTTTCTGAACAAGCCAGGGCGGAACAAGCCAAGGCGAAACAAGCCAAGGCGAAACAAGCCAAGGCGAAACAAGCCAAGGCGAAACAAGCCAGAGGAGAGGCTTCATTTGCGCTACGCATTCTCTATCAAGATGAGGCGCTGATCATTGTGGACAAACCGGCAGGACTGCTTTCGGTGCCAGGGCGGCGGTATCATTCGCAAGATAGTGTGCTGAGTCGATTGCGCTATCAGCTGCCGCAAGGGGCATTTGTGCAGGCTGTTCATCGGCTGGATGAAGACACTTCTGGAGTTTTAGCGATCGCAACCTCTGCGGAGGCCCATGCGGCTTTGAGCCGGCAGTTTGCGCTTAGGCAAGTGCATAAAACCTACGAGGCTGTTCTTTCTCGACCGGTAGATAGAAGCTCTGGCACAGTTGAGCTACCGCTTTGGGGCAATCCTAAAGACCGTCCGAGGCAGTCGGTTGATTTTCAGCAAGGCAAGCCTAGTCGAACAGAATTTAGGGTAATTATGCCGGGAGAACAGCCTAGAGTTGAGCTAATACCTCATACAGGGCGTACTCATCAGCTGCGGGTTCATATGGCTGATGAAAAAGGGCTTAATTCTCCTGTTTTAGGCGATCGCCTTTATGGAAAGGTTGAGGAAGATTTTGAAGGAAAGGTTGAGAAAAAACGTGAGGGAGAACGTGAGCAGCCGAAGAAGCAATATTATAAGCTGTATTTGCATGCGACAAGGCTTGAAATTGTGCATCCTATGACGAACAAAACAGTTTGCTTTAGCAGTTCGCCTCCTTTCTAAGCATTTACCTGCCTAAGAAGTTGCCTGCCTGAGAGATGGTCTGCATTGTGTTCCTTTATCTAAACTTTATGTCTATTTTGCGGCACAGCGGTGATAACTTTTTAGGATAAAGACCGCAAAGTGTGTAGATTAAAAGGTGTCTGAATCCCTAACTGTACTTAGTAATATATCCAAGTTCTTAAACAATTTATACCAGATTCAACAAACTTACACTAGGTTATCCATCCTGATAACGAATATTTTTGCTGAACATAATGACTAACTGCCTCCAAAAGTGCTGCCTCTAAAAGTGCTGCCTCTAAAAGTGCTGCCTCCAAAATAAGACGGTTCAGCGCTCTCTATTGATGTGATTGATATTGACGCAATTGATATTGATGCGATTTACGCTGACACAATTTACGCGCTCTATATTTATTTGCCTTTGGTTTTAAACTAAACGTTGCTACTACCATGCCCTCCTCAAAACGTCCGTACCGTAATCAAGATAATCATTGGGCCGGTTTTTCTGAGCTGAAAAAAACACTGGCTCCCCTCGTCAAAGATGATGAAAAGATATCTAAACTTCTTGAAAAAATTAAGGGATGGACAAAAGGAGAGCCTTTTTTAACGCAGCTGCTTGGTGGCTATGTCGTTGAATATGCTGAGAAAGCAGGTCAGGAGACGACTGTTAGTATCGTTGATGACATTGTGGAGACCCGAATAGTCAAAAACTGGGAAGAAAAGGCGGCTTGTGATCATCTTCAAAATATTTGTGAGCCCATCATTAGTTATGGTGTTAGAGATTCTCTTTTAATTTTATATATTCAAATATTACAAAGAGGCTCAGTTGACCTTGGGCGAAGCCCTGAGCAAGAAGTTTTGCTGAGTTCAGGACTGGTAATAGCCGAGAATGATCGGCTAAAAGTTGCGAATGATATCTATGCAAAAGTGTTTGATCTGGCATGGGTGGAGGCGCTGCTACCCGGTATCACTCGGCCTGTTTCTATTATTTCAACGTCTGCAAGCGATAAGGCGAAGCGATCGCGTCAGCTGATCTCCTCGTCTATTGGCGGGCTCTTTTTAGGGTTAACGCTGCTGGCCGGGGCTATTTATTGGGGGCTCTCTTCCCGGCAATCCCGAGTGGTAATTGTTGATTCTACGCCATCGGCGATCGCTTCTGAAGAGATATCGGAAAATGCGATCGCGCCGCCAGAGGCTGGGCAAGAAATGACGCAGCTCACGTTACTAGGCGATACTTTTAGTGGGTATAGCACTTTTCGTAATGCCGATTTTCAATCGGTACTGAAAGAATCGGGAATTGAAATTAATTATGATAATGAGTTTGACCAAACATTGAGAGCCGAAAGGCTCAAAAGCGGCGAAGCCGATCTAATTGTGACCACGCTCGATCAATTTTTGCAGCAACAGCCAAAGGGTAAAATCGTCGGCTTGCTGGATCGTACGGTGGGGGCTGATGCCGTGGTTTTGAATACAAAACGCTACCCTGGGCTAAAGTCGTTGCTGGACGTGGAAGAAGAGATCCAAAAGGCTCAACAGAAAGGGGAAACGCTGAGTATTACCTATGCAACAAATACGCCTAGTGAATATCTGGCAATGGTGTTAGATGCTCAGTTTGATGCTTTTGAACTGTCAGACTTTGAACTGATGCCAACTGCCGATGCCTCTGAAGCCTGGGATCTGCTGCAAAATTCTACGAGTAATGTAGCGATCGCCGTGCTCTGGGAGCCGTATGTGACACAAGCGCAGCAACAAGGCTACAGCGTGGTGCTCTCTAGCGGCGATGTGCCAAACACTATTGTTGATGTTATTGTTGCCTCTGATGAGTTAATTGCGTCAAACCCAGGCGTTGTCTCACGATTTTTGGAAAATTACTATCGGCGGATTGACGCCAATGCGCGCGATGCCACGCAGCTGCAAAAGCAAGTTGCTGAAGATGGGCTGCTTTCGGTGAACGATGCAGTCGCGATTATCAAAGGTATTAATTTTTTTACCGCAATTGAGAGTCGAGATTGGATGAACTCTAGCCTGTTAGCGCAGCGCATTAAATCAACTGCTGCTGTGTTGGCGTTATCCAATCGCTTAAAGCCTGACGAGCTAGCAAAGATCACTGCGAATGCAGACTCTCTTTATACGTCGCAGTTTGTCATTGAAGCTGCTAATAATAGTCAAACTTTGATTGACCTGATCAGAGCAGATAATCCGGCGCTGGCTGATAAGCTTGCTGGCAGTGATGCCGTTAGCGTGCCTGATGTGTCGGCAGCACAAATTCAGCAGGCTAGTAACATTGGTAATTTAAATGTTCGCGGCCAGGTAGATTTTACCGTGGGGGCAGCTCAGCTAACCGATGAGAGCAAGCAAACGCTCAACCAACTAGCGAGCGAACTCAAAGATTTTGACGAAGAAAACCTTGCGGTGCGAGTTATCGGTCATACCTCTCGCTCTGGAGATGCTGATGCGAATCAGCGCTTAAGCGAGGAGCGGGCGCGCGTGGTAGCCAATCACTTAAAGGGAATGGGAGTGAGCATGAATGTTTTGCCTGAAGGAGAGGGGTTTAATAGCCCTCTGCCAAATGTCGATCCGGCTGACGCTCGAAACCAAAGAACTGAAATCAGATTGGTGCGGGTCAATTGAGCATCGCCATAAATAACCTGCCGTTTGCGGGCAGGCCCATTAGCGCTATGCGCAGCACAATCAGCCTGCCCGCAAACGGCACTTTACTACATGCAAATCTCTACACTCCCAGGGCATATTCAGGCCATCCCCAGACAAATAACCCCAGCCTCAGAGTTTGATTAGTTGCGAAATACGCAACCAATCAAACTCTACAACCTTTTAAGTGAAGGGAGTCTCAGAATATATCTGACCATAGATGGAATTAAATGGACTAAAGGCAAATTCATAGAATTTCATCTATGCTAACGCCTCTATCGTATGCCTGCTCTACTTTCTCTAGGATATCTTCAAAGCTCAGCCCTTTTTGCTTAGCAAGGGGCGTCAATCGGGCTAGGCTATCTTGATTGGCGATCGCGCTAGGCTCCGCTCGATTAATTAGTCGCACCCCTGCTTTGCTAGCTAGCGATCGCAAATAATGACCCTCCGCAAACTGAGCCAGTAGATAATCAGGCACATTCAGCAGCCATTCACCGACCCCTTCATAGCAACTCAGCTCTTGGCGTCCTAGCCTTTCTATCAACCTTGCCGCGTTTTTATCTCGCACACAAATTTTGCAGACAATAGAAAGGCTATAAGGATTACCCACCTGAATGCTAGATAGCTGCTTAAAAGGATCGCCCGCTATACCAAGCTTAAAGACATTTTTCTCCGCATTGCCGATGATATAAACAAACATGAGCCCTAAGCACTTCGCTCCACTCCATACACAGCTTTCAGCACATACTGGCCGCTCGCAGGCACCGTAATCACCTCATCCGCTGCATTCGCCGTTTCCACACAAATAAACCGCTGATACGCATCATCTGCCAAGTCAGCCATTTTTATCGAAATCTCCTTCCACGGATTCCACACAATCGCCGTCTGACTTCCCAGGGTCGATATCCGAATCCGTCGCCCCAGAGCGCCATCTTCAATGACCAACTCAGGCTTCACTCCCGTATAGATCCGATCAACCTCTTCATCAATCGTCACCACTCCAGTCTGAGTCTTTTCAGCACCGCCCTCTACTTTCTCCACTTTGTCGATATAAGCAGCATTCTCCAATCCAAGCACTCTTACCTGCCCAATATCACCAATATTGAAATAGGTATGAAAAGCCTGAGTAATTTCAAACGACTCATCCCCCGTATTTTGAGTAATCAAAGAAACGCTCAACTGCGCTCCCACTAACACCTCCAGCACCAGCTCAAAAGACTTCGGCCAAATCGCCTTCGTCTCTTCATCCGCCGTTATACCCAGTCGCACCTTCGTCTCCCCTGCTGACACAGCCTCCGTGCTCAGCAAAGTCCACATCCGGTTGCGCACAAACCCATGACTCGCCCGACCCAACCCCTCCGGATCAGGGCCAAACCAAGGCCAACAGATAGGAATTCCACCCTTTGTTGCCTTACCCGCCTGAAAATAAGCCTTCTCGCTCACAAACAGCACATCCTCAGATTCGCCCACTGGTAAAAAAGACAGCACCTGCGCCGAATAAACCGAGATTTTTGCGCTGCCTTCCTCATTGCTAACCTCAACAATCGGAAAACCACCCTCTCCCTCAATAATTTTCACCTGATTAGCAATACCAAATTCTTGATTAAGCTGCTCAACTGTCATGCCATTTTCGCTCCAAATCTTTCCTTCTTATTTAACAGCACTTTGCCCACGGCACCTTGCGTCTAAGCAAAATAATAAGGAAGAAAATACGCCGACAAAAACAAGTGAGCAACACTGACAAAATCGACATTTTGCCTTCCTTTATTGAACACATCACTTAGTCTTACATTGAGACTCAACTAAATCTAATTGAGTCTCAATTCGATCAAGAATGGTCTACTTATAAGACTCTTGTGTATTTTGAACGATGCTGATTTCGGCTCACGCCGAAGTCCTCAAGTTTGTAGTGACAGATTGGCAGCGACAAAGTATCACGGTGAGACCAATCCGTTTTTTATTAGTCTCATAACAATATTTTTAGTCTCGTTATGATGCCAAAAAAATATATAAAAAAGCCTGCCTGAGGGCAATAGTCGCCCTAGCCGTTTAATGGCTTAATAGCTAAGGTGTATCTAGCCTGATGGCCTTAAAAAAGACACACTCAACACCCTATCGAAAGCGACAAGACTTTGACTCACTGGAATAAATTAGTAATGCTACCGCAGAGACTCTCTCAATCACGGCTCACAAAACGATCCCAACACACTGTTAAAAACACCGTCTTGGATGTATCGCCGCGTCAGTCGAGCCCGCATACACAGCAAAACTACTCTGCCATTACGCTCGCAAGCTATTGGTTAGGCCCCGTTTTTATCGTGACCTGCCACCTCGGTGTGGCACTAGCCTTCTTTACTGGGCTAAGTATCGGCGCATGGCTATGGATTTTATTTCTATATACCATCAGAATGCTGGCCATCACCGGCATTTACCACCGCCTACTTACCCATAAAGCTTACGTCACGCCCGCCCCTGTCAAGTGGATCGGCTGCTTTATCGCCTCAGCCGCCGGACAAATGGGCCCTAGCTGGTGGAAAGCCCATCATGAAGATCATCATCGCTTCTCTGACCAACCCGCAGACCCCCACGCTTCTATCTTTGGATTTCAATGGGCTCACTACCGATGGCTACTCTCCCCTAACTTTGTACCTTCTCGGCTACCGCCCGATGTTGAACAAGACATTGTTTTGAAAACAATGGATCGCCTGCACTTTGTTCCCCTTCTCAGCCTTGCTCTTTTCTCCTATATGATAGGGGGCCTGGAATATCTAGCAGCCTTTTTTGTTAGCACAACTCTCCTTTTTCACTGCGTTGCACTGGTCAATTCTGCCTGTCACAAGTTCGGCTCAACGCCCTTTAAAACCACAGACTACAGTCGTAACAACGCCCTCGTCGCCTTTTTAACCCTAGGAGAAGGCTGGCATAACTGTCACCATGCCTTCCCCTGGTCAGCAGAACAGGGGCTAACAATCGAGAATAAACAGATAAAACATCTTCCCGACTTTACCTATGGCTTCATTCGTGGTCTGCAAAAAATAGGCCTAGCCTCTAAAATCAGGACTCCCTCAGAAAAAGACTTATTAACTACAGCCACCCAACCCGAGTCGTAAAAAATCATTCTTCTCACCCTGAGACTCGGATCACTCAAAATAAGTCTCAGAATGAGAAATTAAATCTCGGATAGATACAAGGGCTGTCTTACTGTCGCCATTTATGCGGCAACCTATAGGCCGAAGCGGATAAAGCTGCTGCCGTAGCTAATGCTGCTGCCGTAGCCAATGGCGCTTCGGCACATCAGCAAGTTGTGGCAGATGGGTGATGCGGTGCTGCGTTAGTGCCATATGTTGATGACCCTTTTTTAAGACTCGCTTGTACAAAAGCTAGACTTACGTTAAGTTATTTCAGTCTTACTGTGATACAAGCAAATTCAATTCAAAATGACTCATCCAACATCTGCTCAGGCAACCTCTTCTGCTAACGGCACTCCTACCAACAGCACTTACTCAGCTTTTTCTGAAGCTGATCGCGTTCATATCGACTCTCCCGATCAGCTGATTCCGATAGAATCTGTCCAAAAAATTCTCAGCCGCTCCCGTGCCTCTGTTTATCGCTATGCAAACACGCATCAAACCATCCTCAATCCACCGTTCGATCCGCAGTGCCTCAACCCCGAAATTCGGAACGATAAAGATGCCCCGTTGTTGTTTCATCCCAACGAAGTAGCCAGATTTGCACGAGACGTGCTGGGCATAAAGCAAGTCACTATAGAAGTAACGCAGCCCCCAGAAACTGATACCAATCGGCTATTGCAGGCTATTTTGACTGAACTCCAAACGATTAAAAAGCTAATAAAGTGACGCTTTTACTGTGCTTTCATCAGGAAGATAAATCCGTCAATAGATATTTTGATTTTGAGTGAAGAAAAAGATGTGAGCGTTTACGTATAGCATGTAACCTAAATTACACTTCTATCCATGGTATCTACTTACAATAAGTAAAGCAAATATCACAAATGTAAGGTTAACTGTGCCGAATATTGAGGGCTTCGCTACTATATGGGCAATAGTTTGTAGGAACGATTTTTCTTGATCGAATCTGCTCTCTAGCCATGCGTAGGACAGCATAGTGTATGAATAGCGTATGAATAGTGTGTGAGTGCGCCTGAGGTGAGCAAACAAACTGTTCAAAAGAAACTGTTCAAAGTCGGTAGCTTATGCTACTCGCATCATTGTGATCTTAACAGGTACAATGATTGATTGGGTTGCTACCTACTTGAGTTTTACTCATGCTGGGTTAGCACCTTTTTAGCCTACGCTTATCTGTTGTCTATCTTTTTACCCGAATCTCTTTTATCCGATATGGAATCTGCGAGTCCCGAGCATCAATCTGAACAGCCTCCCGGTCATATTGCAAACTTAGTTGGCCTTGTAATAGCGGCGATGACCCTCACACTGCCTTTGTATGCAATTTCTACGTTTAGCACTGCCGAGATGCCTGTTCCACCGCCACCCTCCTCGCTTTCCATGCGATCGCAAAAGTAATTAACCAATGTACGCACCTAGCTCCTGATTTCCCCCTCATTCCTTGTAGAATGCTATTCGTGGTCTTAGCGACACCCGCTAAGACCACTTTGTGATGTCTATGCCCCTTATTTAGGAGACCCCTTAGGAAATCCCTATGGACTTAACCCGTATTCCCGCCCAGCCCAAACCCGGCGTTGTCAATGTATTGATCGAAATTCCAGCTGGCAGCAAAAACAAATACGAATTCGACAAAGACCTCAACGCCTTTGCCCTAGACCGCGTGCTGTATTCCTCTGTGCAGTACCCTTACGACTATGGCTTTATCCCCAACACCTTGGCAGATGACGGCGACCCGCTCGACGGCATGGTCATGATGGATCAGCCCACGTTTCCAGGTTGCATCATCCCAGCACGGCCCATTGGCATGATGGAAATGATTGACGGCGGCGACAGAGACGAAAAAATTCTCTGTGTGCCCGTTGATGATCCCCGCTACGCCAATGTTAAAACCCTAGACGATGTCGAGCAGCACCGCTTAGACGAAATCGCCGAGTTCTTCAAATCCTACAAAAACTTAGAAAAAAAGGAAGTCGAAATTCTCGGATGGAAAAACCTTGACCAGGTTCAACCCATCATTGACGAATGTATCAAAGCCGCTAAATAATTCCAGCATTTACCTCCTTTATTAACAAAAGCCCCATTGCACGCTCAGTGAGTGCAATGGGGCTTTTGCAATCAAAAGGCGAAAATCAGCGTAGCGTCATGCCTAAAGTAAGCTATACGCATTATGGTTTATGCTATCCCATTTCGCGGAACCAGTACCGAGGCAACAGGTCTTTTGAAAAGATCGCATTATGAAGATCGCGCAGCCGTACTTATGCCTTACCCCGGCTAGCTATACTTAGCCGAACGTGGGAAACTATAGGTTTGCGCATTCAATAATTTCAATAATATTTAGCCGTGCCTTAATGATTGGGAGCAAGATTTTTCCCTATGACCAGTGCTTTACCAAACTTTCAGAGTACCAACACCAGTCCTCATGCTGTCAATAATGCCTCAAACGTCTCAGGAATTTGGCGTCAGGGTTCCCCACCTATCACGCTAGATCTTGAAGCGCTGAACAAAAAGTTCAATCGGGCAGATGCAACCGAACTGATTGCCTGGGGCTACGAAACCTTTGGTGACGGCCTTGTGATGAGCACCAGCTTTGGCATTCAGTCAGCTGTCATGCTGGGCCTGGTTACCAGTGTAATTCCGGGCATTCCAGTCATTTGGATCGACACAGGCTATTTGCCACCCGAGACTTATCGCTTTGCAGAAGATTTAACCCAGCGACTATCGCTAAACCTAAAAATATATCAGTCGCCCATGAGCCCAGCTCGGATGGAAGCCCTACATGGCAAGCTCTGGGAAGAAGGCACGGTAGAAGCCTTTAACCGCTACGACGCCATTCGCAAAGTAGAGCCCATGAAAAGAGCGCTCAGTGAGCTAGGCACCACCGCCTGGCTCACTGGGCTACGTGCCAAACAAACCGACCATCGCAAAACGCTCAATCGCATTGAAGTGCAGGAAGGACGCTACAAGCTGCTGCCCATTTTGCACTGGCATTCTAAAGATATATACACCTACCTGAAAGAAAACAACTTGCCCTACCATCCCCTGTGGGCAGAAGGCTATGTCAGTGTTGGCGATGCCCACTCTAGCAGGCCGCTGGTAGATGAAGACACCAACGCTCGGGCAACACGGTTTAACGGCCTAAAACAAGAGTGCGGAATCCATATCCCTCAAACGCCAGAAGAAGCACAGAGCCTCAATTCCAGTGCTCTATAGCATTTCTATAGCATTTCTATAGCATTTCTGTAGCATTCTTATATGTTGTAGTACGTTGTAGATATACGTTTTAGATAGTAGTAATAGACGGCTTTGATAAGCAGGAATGATTTCTCTGTCTGTAGGTAGCTCTTTGCTTTAGGTTTGTTTGATATTCTTTACACTGCTGTTGCTGTGTAAACACACCGCTGCGTCAAAAATGCGTAAAAAATGCGTAAAAAGACAGCTGTACAACGGCTACCGTACTAGCGAGCAGTCAGCCAAGCAGTCAGCCAAGCAGTCAGCCGAGCAGCTAACGGTCTGAGGCAACAGCAATTAAATGCTTAACAGAGAATAGCAAGCGGGTTAACAATGAAACTTGGGGCGTATTTTGCAGAAAAAGGCGAAGCTGCTGGCTGCCACTTTACCGTGTGGGCACCGCTGTTAAAAAAGGTGCAGGTAGAGGTGGTAGCCATGCCTGACGGTGGCTCAGATTCGGCTCAAAAAAACCTATTGCCGATGACGCAAGATGCTCGGGGCTACTGGCATACGGGCGAAACGAACTTGCCCGCCGGAACCCAGTACTTTTATCAGCTAGAGGGCGCAGATTCTTGGCCCGATCCGGCTTCACAGTTTCAGCCGGAGGGTGTTCATGGCCCCTCACAGGTGGTTGACCACCGTGCCTTTGACTGGACAGATGATGACTGGTCGGGCATAGCGCTGGCTGACTACATTATTTATGAGTTGCATGTGGGCGCATTTACGCCAGAGGGGACATTTGAAGCCGCGCTCGCCCGACTGCCCGATTTAGTCGCCCTTGGCATTACTGCCGTTGAAATCATGCCGGTTGCCCAGTTCCCAGGCGAGCGAAACTGGGGCTACGACGGCGTTTTTCCCTTTGCTACCCAAAACTCATATGGCGGGCCTCAGGGCCTTAAGCAGCTAGTGGATGCCTGCCATCAGCAGGGCCTAGCGGTCATTTTAGATGTGGTGTACAACCACTTTGGCCCCGAGGGTAACTACACCGGCAAGTTTGGCCCCTACCTGACTGACCACTACCGCACACCCTGGGGCAAAGCGATTAACTTTGACGATGCCTATGCCGACGGCGTGCGCTGGTACTTTACCGAAAACGCCCTAAGCTGGCTGCGCGACTACCATATCGACGCCCTGCGACTAGACGCCGTTCATGCCATTTACGACTTTGGTGCCAAGCACTTTTTACAGGCACTCGCCGAAGCCGTCCATACTTTTGCGAAAACCAGAAAATCACCCGCCTACTTAATTGCCGAAAGCGACCTGAATGATCCTCGCCTCATTCGCCCGCTCGAAAAAGGCGGCTACCAGCTAGACGCCCAATGGAGCGACGACTTTCATCATGCGCTGCATACGCGGCTAACTGGCGAAGTGATCGGCTATTACAGCGACTTTATTAGCCTAGAAGCACTGGCTACTGCGATCAAAAGTCGCTTTGTGTATGCCGGGCAATACTCGCCTTTTCGTCACCGCGACCATGGCAGTTCGGCGTTAGATCTCTCATCCGAGAAGTTTGTAGTCTGTAGCCAAAACCACGACCAAGTGGGCAATCGCATGACGGGCGATCGCTTCTCTACCCTAATTTCTTTTGAGGCCCAAAAGCTCGCTGCGGGCATTACACTGCTTTCGCCATACATTCCGCTTTTATTTATGGGTGAGGAGTATGGTGAAAATGCGCCCTTTTTATACTTTGTAGACCATGGTGACCCAGACTTACTCGCAGCCGTTCGAGCGGGTCGTAAAGAAGAATTTAGAGCCTTTCACAGCGAAGGAACACCGCCTGATCCAGGCAGTTTAGACACGCTTAAAGCCTCTAAGTTGCGCTGGTTGCCTAATTCAGAGCCCAATTCAGAGCCTAATTCAGAGCCCAGCTCAACAAATCAACTGCCTGGCAATAGCCCCACTCAGCAGCGCCTGCTTTATGCATTTTACAAACAGCTCATCGCGGTGCGTAAGCAGTACAAAATCATGACACCCTCTCAATATCCCGACATCCAGACGCATCACACCAACGACATCCTGTACTACCATCGCAAAATGGAGGGTAATGACCTGTTGTGCCTGATGAACTTTGGCGAAGTCCACCGAGAAATTCAGTTACCGCTCAATAGTCATACTTGGACACAAATTATCTGCTCAACCGATCCCCAGTGGAGTGTTTCTAGCAGCCGCCCAGACGAGTCAGCGCCAGACGAGTCAGCCGTAGAATATACTTGCCTGCCTCGCTGCTTGAGCGAGAAAACAACGCCTATGGTCAAAATCCCCCCTTTAACCCTCGCCTTGTACCAAGCCCAAAAACCAGAGCCAACCTAAACATCCAACCTAGATCCAGCATAGAGATTCAACCTATTCAACCGTAGCAGGCTTAAAATTTACAGCCTAAAATTTACAGCTTCATTCTCTTTTCACGCTCTCTTCTCGCTCTTTTATTCCGGGTTAATTCCTGGCTTTTCCCATGCGTATTCCGGTTGCTACCTATCGCCTACAGTTCACGCCTGACTTTGGGTTTAAGCAAGCTAAGGCGATCGCGCACTATCTTGATCGTCTCGGCATTTCCGATCTGTATGCGTCACCTATTTTCAAGGCTCGCAGCGGCTCACAGCATGGCTACGATGTCGTAGACCAAAATCAGATTAATCCTGAACTAGGCGGGCGAGGTGATTTTGAAGCGCTGATTAAAGACTTGCAGGATCGCGGCATGGGTTGGCTGCAAGATATTGTGCCAAACCACATGGCCTATGACGGCCAAAACCACTACCTAATGGATGTGCTAGAGCATGGGCCACAGTCTCAATATGTCGATTACTTTGACATTGAGTGGGAGCATTCCTACGACGACATTCAGGGCAAAGTACTCGCGCCTATGCTAGGAGACTTTTACGACCGTTGCCTAGAACGCGGCGAAATTCAGCTCAGCTACGAAGCCGATGGCCTCAAGGTAAATTACTACGCCCTTCGGTTTCCGGTACGGTTGGAGTCTTACGGCGCTTTTTTGACGCATGAAATATCCTGGTTGCGGCGACAAATGGGCTCGCAGCATCCCGACTACATCAAGCTGCTGGGCATTTTAAATACGGTTAAAAACACCTTTCCCGCACTAGAAGGTCAAGACCGCCGAGAGCAGGCGATGTTTGTGAAGCAGCTCTTGTGGGAGCTGCATGAGTCCAACAGTGAAATCAGAATTTTTATTGACCAAAATGTTGAAGCTTTTAACGGTCAGCCAGGAAAGCCCAAAAGCTTTGATTTGCTAGATAAGCTGTTGCTAGAGCAGTATTACCGACTCTCTTTTTGGAAGGTTGGGGCCGAGGAGCTGAACTATCGTCGGTTCTTTACGGTGAATGAACTGATTTGTATGAAGGTCGATATTCCTGAAGTATTTGACCAAACGCATGCGCTCATAGCTGAACTGGTAAACGAGAAAAAAATTAACGGGCTGCGGATTGACCATATTGATGGTCTCTACGATCCGCTGGTATATCTACAGCGCCTGCAAGAAAAAACAAATGGCGTGTATGTTGTCATTGAGAAAATTTTAGACCTGAACGAACAAGAGAATTTGCCGCTCCACTGGCCCATTCAGGGAACGTCGGGCTATGAGTTTTTAAATTATGCAAATGGTGTTTTTTATCAGCAGGCTAACCAAAAGCAGTTTACGCGAATTTACAAACAGTTTAGCGGCCTCCGCGATGGCTATGACCGGCTGGTTTGGGAGAAAAAACAGCTGATCGCAGATACTAACTTAGTCGGCGATATTGACAATCTGGCTCGCTTTTTAAAAAAGGTGGCCAGCCAGTACCGCTATGGGCGAGACCTCACGGCCAACGGTCTAAAAACGGCTATTCAAGAAGTGCTGGTGTCTTTTCCGGTGTACTGCACCTATATTAATCAACGAGGTAGCTCGCCGCGCGATTTGGAATATATTCAAATCGCGATCGCTAAAGCCCGTAAGCGCATCCCTCAACTGCTGAACGAGCTAGAGCTGATTGAGAAATTTTTGCTGCTGGAATACGAAGTGCCCTTGCCTGCCGAAGAGCGATCGCAATGGCTACATTTTGTCATGCGATTGCAGCAGTTCACTGGCCCGCTCATGGCCAAGGGACTAGAAGATACGCTCTTTTATGTGTACAACCGATTCATTGGCCTTAACGATGTCGGCGGTGCGCCCAACCAATTTGGCATATCGCTCAAAGAATTTCACGACTACAACCGCTACCAGCAAGAGCACTGGCCGCATACGCTCAATGCCACCTCTACGCATGACACCAAGCGCAGCGAAGATGTGCGATCGCGCCTGAGTGTACTGTCTGAACTACCTGACGAATGGGAGCGTGAAGTCACCGCTTGGAGCGAGCTAAACGCCAGCAAAAAGCAAACCATTAACGACCAGCTAGTCCCCGAACCCAACGATGAATACTTTTTATACCAAACGCTAGTTGGCGTTTATCCATTTGAGCTATCTTGCGAAAAAGCAGCCGATAAAGAAGCGCTCAAAAATTTCAAAGAGCGAATTAAAGCCTATGTGATCAAAGCCGTCCGCGAAGCCAAAGTGCATACTGCCTGGTTACGGCCTGACGAAGAGTATGAAAACGGCTATGTTGCCTTTGTTGAAGCGCTGCTAACCCCCGGAAAAGACAACAGCTTTTTGAGTCAGCTAGAGAACTTTCAAAAACCCATTGCCGACTACGGCATTTACAACTCGCTCGCTCAACTGCTGCTAAAGCTAACCGCCCCTGGTGTTCCCGACTTTTACCAGGGCACCGAACTCTGGGACTTAAGCCTAGTAGACCCCGACAACCGCCGTTCGGTTGACTACTCAACGCGCTTAAAGGCACTAGAAGATATTCACACGCGATGGCAAAAGCAGCCCACCGCACTCATGAAAGAACTCCTAGAGAAAAGAACAGACGGTCGCGTCAAGCTATTTTTAACCATGCGTGGGCTAGCCGCCCGCAACTATTTGCGCAATGTATTCAGAAGCGGCAGCTACCATCCGCTCACGGTCAGCGGTGAGCAGGCCAACCATGTGATTACCTTTGTTCGCCACAAGGGTGAGCATACCGTCCTTACGGTTGTTCCTCGTTTTTTGACTGGGCTCGTAGCGCCCTACAAGCTGCCCATCGGCAAATCGGTATGGGGCGATACTGCGATTAGTTTGCCGGGGGGCAATCAAGCCAACTGGAAAAACTGGCTCACTGATGAGCCGATTGCCCTGACCGATGAGCCTTTGGTTGCCGACCTGCTCAGTAAGTTTCCGGTGGCTTTACTGGTCAGCGAGAATCACAGCCCGCTGCCGTAGACACTTTCGCGCTGGCTCTTCGCTCCATAGCCAGTCCATAGCCAGATAGTGCTGTCCCGGTGAATACGCTACCATCATAAGAAACGTTTGATAAAGCATTTGAGGATTACCACCAAAATGGTCAATAAAGTCGTAAAAACCGACGCAGAATGGAAAGCTGAGCTAAGCCCTGAGGCTTATCAAGTCACTCGCAAGGCCGGCACCGAACGGGCGGGAACCAGCCCGCTGAACAACAATAAAACAGAGGGCATTTACCACTGCATCTGCTGTGGATCGGAACTGTTTAACTCTGAAACCAAATTTGACTCAGGCACAGGCTGGCCCAGCTTTTATGCGCCTAGCCAGCCAGAAAACATCTTAAACAAAAAAGACTTCAGCCACTTTATGATTCGCACAGAGACCACCTGCGCGGTGTGTGATGCGCACTTGGGTCATGTCTTTAACGATGGGCCGCAGCCAACGGGTAAGCGCTACTGTATGAATGGCGCGGCGCTTTCTTTTGAGGCTGCTGATGTCGATGGCGACGGTAAAATTAGCGGCGTTCCCGCAGGGCAAGCGGCAAGCTAAACCATGCGGCTGCATACTCAAATTCAAGGCAGTGGATTTCCGATTCTATGCCTTCATGGCCATCCCGGAAGCGGTCGGGCCATGAGCGTATTCACCTCAGCCCTGGCGTCTGAGGATATGTTGCCAGCACCGTTTAAAACATATGCGCCTGATCTCAGGGGATATGGCCGCTCTCGCAGTGCCTATGCTTTTGAGATGACTCGGCATCTGGACGATTTAGAAGCGCTTATTGCCCAGTATCAGATAGAGAAGTGTCTGGTATTGGGCTGGTCTTTGGGCGGTATATTGGCGATGGAACTGGCGCTAAGAAGGCCGGAGCTGGTGCAAGGACTTATTTTAGTGGGTACCGCCGCTCGCCCTGTGGGATCGCATCCCCCAATTACCTGGCAAGACAATTTGGGCACAGGAATCGCCGGTATTTTAAATCTGGCCTGTCCAGGCCATGCACTGGTAAGAGCGATAGGCCAACGGTCTTTGTTTCGATATTTGATCGCCCAGCATACGCCGCTGGCCTATGAGTACCTGGCCAAGGAGGGCGCACCTGCCTATTTGCAGACGAGTCGCCATGCAGCGTCTGCTTTGTTCGGCGCTATTCGAGCTGGCTACAACCGCCTGCCTGATGTCAAACGCATTGGGGTGCCTGCGCTGATGCTGTGTGGAGAGTGCGATCGCCATATCACTGCTGAGTCTAGCCTAGAAACCGCCCGCGTGCTGCCCCACTGCGAAGTGCGCTGCTATCCCAATACGGCCCATCTCTTTCCTTGGGAAATTCCCCAGCGAATGAATGCTGACATCCGTCAGTGGCTAACGGCTCATTCCGACTGCTGGCAACTGTAAACCAAACGCACGCTGTTTTTCGAATAAACCCATGCAAATTCAAACCCCCGACTGGGTAAAGCACGCTGTTTTTTATCAAATTTTCCCTGATCGCTTTGCTCGCAGCAGCGCCGCCGAACACCAAGGCAGCCGCCTGCCGCCCGAGATGCAGGTGCCGCTAGAGGCTTGGGAGAGCCCACCGACGCTACAGGGCTACAAGGGTGGCGACCTGTGGGGCGTTGCTGAACAGCTCGACTATCTACAAGATTTGGGGATTACGGCGGTTTACTTCACGCCTATTTTTCAATCGGCCAGTAACCATCGCTACCACACTCACAACTACTATGCTGTCGATCCGCTGTTGGGCGGCAACGAGGCTTTTTTTGACCTGTTACAAGCAGCCCATGACCGCAATATCAAAGTTGTGTTAGATGGTGTTTTTAACCACGCGAGCCGAGGCTTCTTTTACTTCAACGATATTTTAGAAAACGGGCCGCACTCGCCCTGGCTAGACTGGTTTACCATTCATGGCTGGCCGCTGTCGGCTTACGATGGCAATCTGCCCGAAAACTACAGAGGATGGGTGAACAACCGCGCACTGCCTCAGTTTAACCATCACAATCGGCAGGCTAGAGAGTACATTATGCGAGTGGGAGAGTACTGGATTGAGCAGGGCATTGATGGCTGGCGGCTAGATGTCCCGTTTGAAATTGAGGCAGAAGGCTTTTGGGTTGAGTTTCGAGATCGGATTAAGGCTATTAACCCCGAAGCCTATATTGTGGGGGAGGTATGGACAGACTCTCGCCAATGGCTGGCGGGCGATCAGTTCGATGGTGTTATGAACTACCTCTTTACCGGGCCTACAATGGCGTTTGCCGCTAAGCAAAATGTGGTGTTGCCTCTGGCTGAACCAGTCGATTATTTTCCTTATCCGGCCTTAGATGCCAAGGGATATGCAGAAAAAATAGAGAGCTTACTCAATTTATACGATTGGGAAATACAACAAACTCAGCTGAATCTGTTGTCTAGTCATGATGTGGCTAGGGCCTTCAGCGTTATGGGCGAAGACAAATCCAGCATGGAAATTGCCACGCTGTTGTTGATGACGTTTCCCGGTGCGCCCAGCATTTACTATGGCGATGAGGTGGGCTTAAAAGGCCAGTTAGATCCCGACTGTCGGCGTACGTTTCCGCCGGAAAAAGAGTGGGACCAATCGCTACTGGCTTTCCATAAGGATTTGATCGCGCTGCGCCATGCGCATCCGGCTTTGCGTGTAGGCAAGTATAAAACTCTCGCGGCTGAGGGTGAGTGCTATGTATTTGCCAGAATTTTAGATCAAGAGATGATGGTTGTGGCGGTGAACTCAGGCGATCGCACTATCTCAGTACGGCTAGCCGATATGCCGATGGCAAGCGGCACGGTGCTATATGGCAAAGGCACTGTAGATTGGGTGGGCGATCGCACCGCAATGCTACAGATTCCCGCTCGGGCTAGCATGATTTTAGGTAGTTGAATTAGGTGTAGTTGAATCGGTAGCGGTGGTCATTGAGCCCGCCTCAATTGCATCGACCAACCCTTCGAGCAGGGCCGTAATCAACTGCAGCTCTGTCGCCGCACTCAAAAAATCCTCTGCCAAGTAGATTGTGTCAGTGTGAGCTTGATAGCTAGATCGCACCCCATTTAGCCGAGCACGTGAGCAAATAGCGACTTTAGGCAGTTGGCTAAAATCTTCTTTACCAAACTTCTTAAGCAGGTATTGCACCCGCGTAAAGCTGACAGTATGTGAAAACACAGCGGCGATCTCCTCTGCCTGAGCACCATCGGCTTGACCCAAAACTTTCAGTAGGGTTTTAACCGCGAAAAGCGCATTCTTCAGCGCTGAAAAATCTGCTGAGGATTGTTCAGAGTGAGACATATGGTTTCGGCAAAAAATAGATCCGAAAAGGGGGGCATAAAGCTTTTAGTTGTTCGATTGAATTTGAGCTGATTAAAGCTTAAAAAACGTCTGACGAATCACTAGATTTACGGCTATGTTTTACAAACGCTAGATCTACTTGGGAGATAGTCCTATCGAGAGGTCTACAAAATGGTTGCAAAGTATCTTTCTTATGCTCTTATTCTCTTAGATTTAGCTGTCAAAAATATCTAAAAAAAGTTAGGTTTATTCAGGTTTATTCAGGTTTTTAAAGACCTGATAACTACCCGCTTGGGTACTGCGATCGCATTGTGCTTCTGATTATCTTTAATTTGCCTGTATAGGTTTGTTAAACGCCTTTATAGCGAGGTTTCCTATACCTTTCTATGCAGGCATTGCTAAAGATACTCGTAAGCCCAAATGTGAGGCACGCTGCAATGTTTACCATTCGTTTTAATACCGTTGAGTTTAGGCCCGACATGCTCGTGACTCTGCGCAGTGATGTCAGAGGTTGGGAAAATAATATCGCTGGCCAATACGCTGACGATGCCTGGATATTTGAATTGTCCGAAACCGATTTCCCAAATGGTGTCAATTTTAAGTTTGTACTAGAAAATATCTATTGGAGTTTTGGCGACAACCTGTACTTACAGCCTGCTGCCGGACAGGTGTATCAGTACACTCAGCCGCAAGTTCAGTTTCCGCCCATGCAAGAAGTCAGGGTCGAAAATCCGGCGATCGCCCAAATGTTTTTTCAGCCCAACCTCAGCGAAACCGAGGTTCACGATGTCATTGTCATTGGCTCTGGCGCCGGGGGTGGCATCCTAGCCGATCAGCTCTCTGATTTGGGCCTAGATGTGCTGGTGCTAGAAGCCGGTAGCTACTTGTTTCCCAGTCACATTGCCAACCTCCCTCGGCAGCACCAAATCGGCCAGTTTGACAAGCATGTGTGGGGACTGTGGGATGAGTTTCAGGTGACGAACTATGTCAATGGCGCAGGCTCTGGCTATCAAGGTGGACAGGGCTTTAATTTGGGCGGGCGCTCCGTTTTTTGGGGCGGCCTTATTCCCCGCATGCTGAGCTACGAAATGGACTTTTGGCCGCAAGAAATTAAATGGTATTTAGAAGACAGCGGCTACCAAAAGGCTGAAGACCTGATGAATCGCTCCCCGCAGCTGCCTTCGCCTTATCATCAGCAGGCTAAGCGATCGCTGCGCCGAGCCGAACCCGACTACAACTATTTTGACGCGCCCCTGGCTGTGCAATATGGCAATGGCAACCTGGGCACCATTCCTGTCGGCATGTTTTCTACTGCTGATTTGCTCATGGAATCACGCCTGACTAACTCACCCCAAGGGAACCAAAGACTCACGGTAAACCTAAACCACGCCGTCACTAACCTAGTACAAGACAATGGCCGCATTACCGGCGTTATAGCCTACGACCTCATTGCGAACAAATATCGCACCTATCAGGCCAACACCGTTGTTCTTAGTGCAGGCACCATCGAAAGCGCGAAGCTAGCCATGCTCAGCAACCTCAACGACGCTTCTAATAAAATCGGCGTCGGCATCACCGACCATCCGATCTTTTTCGCTCACTTTGCGATTCCAGTGGGCTCACCGTTTTACAGTGCTTTAGACAACAGCAAAATAATTTTTCAGCACAAGGACGCCAATTCTGCGCCCGATGCCCATCCTTATAATGTTGTGTTAGAACTCGGCGCAGACTTTAATCAGGGCCGCTATGTGGATGACGACTTGCTTGCCGCTCACCTGGCCGCACGAGGCGACACCATGCTGTGTGAAATTGTGTTTTTGCTCAATTCACCCCTGATAGAAACCAATAACATTACGCAAGTAGGGTCATCAGCCGCAAAACCCGTCGTGCAGATGCAGCCTGGCGCTGTTTCGGGCGCGCTGTGGAATGAGATGAACGATCTTAAAAACAGAGTAATCGACAGTTTGGGCGGCGTACCGCTGGCAAATGCCGGAATAGATTTGATTCAGGCGAACTTAGGCGGTGTAGCGCATGAAGTGGGTTCGCTCCGAATGGGAACCGATCCGGCTGATAGCGTGGTCGATACCAATCTGAAGTTCCATAGCTATGAGAATCTGTACGCTTGCGATTTGTCTGTGTTTCCAACGTCTCCGGCTGCAAACCCCACGCTGACGCTAGCAGCGCTGGCGGCTCGATTAGCTGAACATTTGGTGACAGTGATTTAACACTCGTGATTTAACCCGAGCATTAGATTTGCTATTGAGCGGTGCTAAGCAGGCCGACCGAGGAGGCTTGGATCTGGGGTTCTATACCCGCCATTTGTAAAATCTGCGGAATCAAATCTTCTCGCCTGACGGCCATCATATGGACGCCCTGGCAAAGCTGTCGAGCGGCTTGAACCTGCTCGGCAGCAATTTTGATGCCCTCCTGCAGGGGATCTGCGGCGGCAGCGAGGCGATTGATAATATGCTCAGGAATGTTGACGCCGGGAACGCAGCGGTTGATAAAGGCAGCGTTTTTAGCGGATTTGAGGAGGAAGATGCCTGCTAGGACGGGGCGATCGCACCCTGCGGCAATTTGATCCATAAACTTTTCGAGCTGGTCAAAGTCTGAAATGAGCTGACTTTGAAAAAACTGTGCCCCAGCGGCGAGTTTTTGATCAAAACGGCGCTGTAAGCCCGACCAGCTAGAGGACTGAGGATCGACCGCAGCACCTGCAAAAATATCTAGCTGGCCATCGGGCATCGCTTGGTCGTGATAGTCAAAACCGCTGTTGAGCTGAGCAATCACCTGCAACAGCCGAATCGACTCTAGCTCATGAACCGGCTTAGACTTGGGATGATCACCGGCTTTTACCGGATCGCCAGTGAGCGCCAGCAGGTTGTGAATGCCCAGCGCATGGGCACCCATGAGGTCAGCCTGAAGGGCGATCGCATTGCGATCGCGCCCCGTCATTTGGCAAATCGGCTCGATTCCCGCCTGCTTGAGTAGCACCGAGCAAGCCAAAGACGACATCCGCAGCACCGCTCGACTGCCATCCGTCACATTGACCGCATGTACCCAGTCTTTAAGATGATTCGCCATCTCTAGCATGTGGCTAGGGTCTCCGCCTTTGGGCGGCATTACTTCAGCAGTCACTACAAACTCACGCGATCGCACCGCTGATCGCAGCTTGCCATGCCCTGGGTTAGATCGAAGCGGTGCTTTCCCGTTTTGAGTGCTGTTTTGAGTGCCGTTTTGAGCACCGTTCTGAGCGCCGTTTTGGGCTTCGCTGTGAGTAAGGGTCATAGGTCAGCTGAATCATTTCTTGTGGGTTATCTTACCTAGTTTCCCCCTGTAGAAGCCGCTTTTCCCTATGATTTAAATCGCTCGTATTCTACAAGTAACCCTGTTTTACGAGGCGCTACGCTGCAAAGTTGAGCTTGTAAGGCTTAGCTTGCACTGCTTGCACTATCTGATTTTTCAGGCTTGAGCAGCGGGAAGGCGATCGCATCTCGGATACTCGCCGAATCTGTCAGTACCATCACCAGCCGATCAATCCCGATTCCCATGCCCACTGTTGGCGGCATACCATACTCTAGCGCCGTGATAAAGTCCTCGTCTAAGCCAACGGCTTCCAAATCTCCCGAAGCCTTCTTTGCCGCCTGAATTTCTAACCGCTCCCGCTGGTCTACCGGATCAGTCAACTCCGAGAAACCATTCGCCGTTTCTCGTCCCACAATAAACAGCTCAAACCGTTCTACCAATCCGGGCTTGCTTCGATGCGGCTTAGACAAAGGAGAAATTTCAATAGGGTAGTCAATTACAAACGTAGGCTGTCTTAACGTCTCTTCTACCTTTTGTTCAAAGGCTTCATTCAACACATGGCCCACGCTCTCGCAGTCGTCTACATTATCGATTCCCGCTGCTTTAGCGGCTTTTTGAGCCGCCGACAAATCCGTAAATTGGCTAAAGTCAATGCCTGTTTTTTCCTGCACTGCTTCATGCATGGTAATTCGCTTCCAGGGTGCTGCAAAGCTAACTAACTCCTGCTGATAGCTCACCGTTGAGCTTCCGGTCACCTCTTCGGCAATCTGTTCTATCATCTTTTCTGTCAGCGCCATCATGTCCTGATAGTCGCCATAGGCCTGGTACATTTCAATGGTTGTAAACTCAGGATTATGCCGAGTAGAAACGCCCTCATTCCGAAACACCCGGCCCAGTTCAAACACCTTCTCAAAGCCGCCCACTACCATGCGCTTTAAATGCAGCTCGGTGGCGATTCGCAAATACAGCTCCATGTCCAGCGTATTGTGATAAGTCACAAAAGGCCGCGCCTCTGCGCCACCGGGCTCTGATTGCAGCACAGGCGTCTCTACTTCTAAGTAGCCTAGTTCGTCTAAATGTCGCCGAATGGCCGCTGTAATCCGTGCTCGTTTGCGAAAGGTCTCACGCACCTCTGGATTCACAATCAAATCCACATACCGCTGACGGTAGCGCTTGGCTACATCAGTTAGGCCATGAAACTTGTCGGGCAAGGGCAGCAGCGACTTGGTGAGCATTGCATACTGCTTCACTTTGACTGACAGTTCGCCTTTATCGGTGCGCTTGATGGTGCCTATTGCGCCAATAATATCGCCTGCGTCAGTGAGCTGCTTTAAGTGGTTAAATGCCTGCTCGTTGGCCTCACCCATTTGGGCCTGGATGGTCTTTTTTTCTAAATACAGCTGAATGGTGCCCGTTTCATCTTGCAGGGTGAAAAAGGCCAGCTTGCCAAATACTCGCCGCGCCATAATGCGTCCGGCAATAGAAACTTCAAAATCTTCTTCTGCGCCTGCTTCTAGGTCAGCAAACTTAGCCTGCAAATCGGCGATTGGATGTGTCACATCCCAGCTGTAGGCATAGGGAATCATGCCTGCCTGTTTTAGCTCCGCGACCTTTGCTAAACGAGCAGCACGAATGCCCTCAATGCCGGAATCGCTACTGTCGTTGGCGCTAGGAGTGGCGCTAGGAGTGTTAGCAGACTTATCTTGAACCATTACCAAAGAAGCTGTGTAAAGAAGCGGTGTATTTGCCAGTCCTCATTGTATCGGCCCGCTGAACGATTTCGCTGAACGATTTCGCTGAACGATTTCGCTGAACGATTTGGCTAGTCACGCTAAGGAATCGATCTACGCGTGAAATCTACGCTTGCTCGCTTAAGACGCCGTTTAAAAAGATGTCGGCCAATGTCTCTGCCATTTCTTTCATATCACTGGGGGAGTTGGCTTCGTCGGCCATAGTGGATTGGCTAAAGCCAGAGACGGTGAACATGCCCAGGAAAATGCGAGCCACAACACGCGGGTTCATTTTGCGGTATTCGCCTCTGTCCATGGCGGTTTGGAAAAAAGCTTCGGTGACGTCGGTCATTTTATCGATGACGTCGGCCTGGATGCGATCGCGCAGCTCTGGATGAAACTGTGCTTCCATAAAGCACACCCTGAGCATATCGGTATTGGCATTTAGGCTGAGCATTCGCTTACGCATCACCTGAGCAACCGCCTTGTAGCTGCCCATTTCACTCAGTTCAGTGAGCAAATCGGTCAAAATCTCCATCCATCCCCGAGTGGCTACTTCAATCAGAATGGCCTTTTTGTTTTCAAAGTGACGAAATAATGTGCCTTCAGCCACTCCAGCAGCCTGCGCTAAGTCCCGAGTCGTGGTGCCGCCATAGCCCCGCTTAGCAAACAGCTTTTCGGCAGCTTTTAAGATGCGGTTCTGCGTTTCCTCTTCTTTGGACACCGTTTTAGACACAGTCTTAGATAGGTAGCGCAGCATAAATTCAAAAACCGGTCGTTAACCAGTCGTTAACTGATAGGGGATAGGGAAACCGCTTAAACACTATCGCTTTTTAAGCCCCTATAGATGAGACCCTGCGGCTCCGTTCACAAAACAATATTTTTTGCCGAGAGTTATGCAAATTGTTACAAAATACAGGCGTGAGCCGTCGCCAGTCGGCTAATGCACCAAGCTGATCGCATCCGGGTTGGCCAAGGGAAGCGTAGAAGAAATAAGAAAACCATCAGCAAATATTGATGTAAATATTAATGACTAAAGGAATGCATTAGGGTGATTGATCGAAATACAGCGATTTGGTTTAATCCGTTTGGCGAAGCTGACTGCGAATCGGAAGTCAAGCTGCTCAAGGCGGACTATAGTCGGTACTTTTTTTATCACACCCGGTTTAACAGTCGGGCGTTAGATCCCAATGTGTTTTTGATTGTGGGTCGGCGTGGGTCGGGTAAAACGGCGCTCTCTCAATTCTTTTCTTTTCAAAAAAAGATGGAGGGTGCGATCGCAATTGATGTAGACGAACCAGCTGTATTTGAAAAAGTCCTAGAAGACATTACCCTCACAGCCCCTCACAGCCGAGAAGTCGCGATTCCTCGCATTGCAACTATTTGGCGGTTAGTTGTGTGGTCGGTAATCTTTCGCGAGCTGCAAGATCTCGATCCGCGCATTCGCACTGCCTGCATTTTTGGCACCCGAGAAGGCAAGCTTTCTAGCTTTATTCGCCATTTGTTAAAGGCGCTACTCGCTCGCCTCGTGCATAGCGGCGAAGATGACCTGCTCGACGAGCTAGAGGCTATTTTTTTAGATGCTCGCGTGCATGCGGGGATAACCGCCGTGCTCGAAGTCGCTAAAAAACGTCCTGTGATCGTTGCGTTTGACACCTTAGAAAACTACGCCATTCACGATCCCACAATGATGCGTACGACTGCTGCGCTCATCAAATGCGGATCTGAATTTAATCGGGACTTTGCTCATCAGGGCGTGCATATCAAAATTTTTGCGATGGCAGAGGTGTTTCCTCATCTTAAAGAAGAGGTGATCCTCAATCCGTTAAAGACAGTGCGCAACGAGGTGTATATGCACTGGCGACCGAAAGATTTGATGCGACTGATTAGCTGGCGCTTTTACAACTATTTAGAAGCGATGAACTTGCTATTGCCTGAGTCGCGCCGAATTGACTGGGATAGCTCTACCGATGTGCTCGAAAAAATGTGGTATCCCTACTTTGGCCGGACCTTGCGCAATGAGCAGCAGCTCCCCGAACATACCTTTCCCTACGTGCTGCGCCATACCCAAATGCGACCCCGACAGCTGATTGTGCTGTGCAATGCGATCGCCAGTGAAGCCATAGAGAAAAAAACCTTTCCCCAGTTTCACCCCAGTAGCATCGTCAACGCCTTACAAACCAAGCAAAACGCCCTCGCCGAAGAAGTCATTAACTCCTACAGCACGGTCTATCCTAAGGTAGGCCGCATTTTAGAAGCGCTCTCCGGCATTCCGATGATATTCAAAGGCAACGAGCTGGATAAACGCGCCCCTTTTACCGCCTCAGAATGGAGCGGTGAATATTCTCCGCATAGCTTTCGACAGCTGGTATCAGAGCTAGGTATTATTGGCCGCATTCGCCATCTCAACACCGAAGCAGGCTACGCCGAAGCCGACTTTGAGTACAGCACCGAAAGCAGACTACCGCTGCTGTCAGATGACCTCTGCGCTGTTCACCCCATGTTTTACCGCAAGCTTAATGTCAAATACGAAAATCGAGTGCGGGTGTATCCTTTTCCTGACCATGAAGATTTCAATCCTTGGCGGATCACTAAATAAGGGCTCTCATTAATGTCTCTTGTTGCGTTAATCATCACCATTATCATTGGCTTTTGGTTCTCAAACGCAGCCGATGCCTTCCCCCAAATACTGTGGGGATGGGTGCGTTGGCCAAACTGGCTGATCTGGCTGCTGCTGCTAATGCTGATGTCGTGGTTTATGAAAGGTGACGACAATGAACTAGGACGCTAAATAGCGCTCCCTATTCTGAGCACTCGATTCCGAAGTTTTGTCAATGAGGTGCTTGCGGACTAAAGCGTAAAACTTATGCAGAAAATACTTAGGTAAAATCTACGATGAATCCATACTCTCTTTAGCAGAATATGAAGTTGAGATGAATATTAGCTTCATATTCACGCCGCTTTATCAAACTCTGTAAGGTATTTCTCTGTAAGGTGTTTTACAGAGCGATATGCCAGGGCTAAAGGCGTGTCCCTTTTATGTGGCTAGTTTCACGCGTCTTGGCAAGCGCCTTAGCAGCAAGCATATTGGTAAACGAATGGTAGGCAAACTCCCGATGATCACCAGTCGCCCACTGACTATGCCTGATTTTAATTGGCATCAGTTGAAGCAACTCGCTGGTGAAGATACCGATTTTGAGATTGAGCTACTGACGATGTTCCTGAAGGATGCGCAGAAGAACTTAGCCGAGTTAGATCAGGCGATCGCAACTTGTAGTCTTCAGTCTGTCGAAGAAATTGCCCACTCCTTGAGGGGGGCTAGCGCCAATGTAGGGGCCAGCGCCTTGGCCTCAGCCGCCGGTCAGCTAGAGCAACTCGCCCGTAGCGGCAAGCTCTCCGAAGCACAAAACCTGCTTGAGCAAATTCGCACCCACTCCAATCGAATTCAAGACTATCTAAAAGATCGTGTGGAGATGTAGATAGGTGATGGTTTACCTGTAGAGCAAGGCTCAGTCTAATTACCAACAGTTTAATCACGAACGGTCAAAACACGAACGGTCAAAACACGAACGGTCAAAACACGAACGATCAAAACACGAACGATCAAAACACGAACAGTCAAATAATAAACTGGTCTGCCGCAGCCCAAGTTGCTTTAACCCTTTGAGTATCTTTTGAAGATAACAATCTTCAAAATACTCCTGGATTTTATAATGTTCACTCAAAGCAACTTTCAAAGGAACTTTTGGCGCACTGCTTTTGCTGTTTCTGTATCGTTGCCTTTGAGTTTGACGGCAATGCCTACTTTCGCACAGGAGAGTCAGAGCCGAGTTGAAGATCCATTGGTGACTGAAGCGGTTTTGACTTATCCAGCTGAGCCCGTTGCTGCTGAGCCCGTTGCTGCTGAGTCAGTGGCTGAAGCTTCAATAAAAGAGCATGATGAGGCCATGTTAGAGCTAATGGTAGCTTTGCAGGCAGATGGTATGGCGCTAGAGGCGATCGCACCTGCATCACTTTCTGATCCTTCTCATTCTTCTGATCTTTCCGAGTCGCTAATTTCTAACCTATCGACTAGCGGCAGCATTGTTAGAGAGCAAGTTCTAGTAGAACAAATTCCAGTAGAACAAATTCTAGTAGAACAAACTTCAGTAGAACAGCGCCCTATCGTAAAAAGGCCCGGTGCTTCTGCACTGGCTGGGCTAGAAAGTGTTGGTTTAGAATCTGTTGCTTTTGTGGAGCCGACAAAAACAAACCTAGCGGGGATTGGGGCAGCGTTTAGCGTGCAGGCGCGTTCGGTACCGGCGCTTACAGCAGCGCTAAGCAGTGAGAATATTTTAACTCAGCTATATGCAGCAGATGCGCTATGGACTTTGACAGGCGATCGCGATTTGATTTTGCCAACCCTCATTGCGGCAGCTGCTTCTGAGCACAGTGGCAACATGAGTGATAACGGCAGTGATAAAGTTCGCGAACTAGCCATTTCTGCCCTCGCACAACTCGGTGAACAGGCACTCCCGGCTATTCCGCTTCTACATGATTTGGTCAACAATCAAGATTCTAGAACGCGGCAGATTGCACAAGAGGCCTTAATGGTTGTTAGAAGCGACAATCGTCCATCGGCGGTGCTTGGAATTATTGCCAGAGAAACTCGTAAGCGGCTACTGCCCACTGCGATTGGGTTCATCACTGGCCTATTTTAACTAAAAACTTAGATTACTTTTAACTAATAACTTCATTTTATGCTGTCGAGACGCTCCCCAAAGTGGCCTCGGCAGCATACTTTGTTACAGAGAAATAAACTCATATATTCTTCTTTGGAATATAAATATTTAACTTGATTACTCAGAAAAAATATGAAGAGAGCGTGAGCAATAAATTCAAATCAATAAACCATGTTAGAAATCATATCAGGTGTTAAACGGCCTCTGTGAATCATTTGTGCTGCGCGACTTTAGGGAGCATCTAACTCAAGAAAGCGAGCCCAGAAAATAAGTCAACAAATAAGTCAATAAATAAGCTAAGAAAAATTAAGGCCATCGTACGATGGCTATAGTTGAGTAATCCTTATGCCTTCATGCACTCAGCCTCGGGTAAGTATTGGTTTACCCGTCTACAACGGAGAGAAATATCTCTCAGAAACTCTAGAGGCTATCCTAGCTCAAACCTTTCAAGATTTTGAGCTCATTATTGCCGACAATGCTTCTACGGACAATACCGAGGAAATTTGTCGTGCCTATGCTGCAAAAGACGCTCGGGTTCGTTACTATCGCAACGAAGAAAATCGGGGTCCTGCCTGGAATCATAACTATGTGTTTGAGCTGTCACGGGGTGAATACTTTAGGTGGGCAGCCTACGACGATTTGTTAGCACCAGAACTGGTTGAAAAGTCTGTTGAAATCCTAGATAACGACGATTCTGTGGTGCTGTGTCATGCGATGGCCCATGTCATTGCTGAACCCAACTGCAAGGCCCGAGGTAAGTACGACATTCAGTTAAATACTGACTCCGAAAAGCCTAGCGAGCGGTTTTACGGGCTTTTATTTGGCGATCGCAAGTTTGGAGACCATCGATGCTATCAGGTGTATGGGGTAATCCGGGCGGATGTTTTAAAGCAAACCGATTTGATTGGATATTATGCTCATGCAGATGGCGTGCTGCTAGTACAGCTTTCTTTTTTGGGTCGTTTTCACCAAATTCCCGAATATCTCTTTTTTCCTAGATACCACGAAAAGCAGTCTACTGAAATTGCGCGATCGCGCTACCATCTTTACACTGCCTGGTTTGACCCTACTAAAACTGGCAAAATCACCTTTCCTCGGTGGAAAATATTCTTTGAATACTTCAAAGCCACTTGGAGAGCCCCGATTAGCTTTTCAGAGCGTGGAGTTTGTTGTTTTCATCTGCTCAACTGGCTCAGGAAGAAGCGCTATCGACTCAGAGAAGATCTCAAAATCGCGACTAAACTGGTGTTGGCACGTCGATTTACCTGATGGGCATGGACTCAAATAATTTGAGAGTTCACTTACTTTTGCTAGTTTTTCAATAGTTTTTCAATAGTTTCAGATATTGCTTTCGGTAGGCTGCCAGCTTTGTCAGAAGGCGTTTAGCGTAGTTCTTTTTGGTTCGCCTGAGCTTGATAGACCTTGGGTCAATCTCTAAGGCTTTAACAACAATGTTAGACCACTCTGTGGGCGAGCCAAAATACTGAAACAAACCAAAAGAGGCTTGCTGATTGCGGGGGAATTTTGGATCTAGCCCTTTATTGTGCTCTTCGCATAGCCACGCCTTAGGTTCGGGTTTGTCTTTAGGCCAAATTTTAAACCGACTGCCGTTAATGCCGTTGCCAATAATCGTTTGGTGTCTCACACTATAGAGCCGATGCAGTTCAATATCGATCCACGCTGTATTTTCTGCTGTTTTTACGACCCATTCTTGCTCGTTATCGATTAAATTGTCGCCCCAGGCGATCCACACCTGGGCATTGCCCTGAGCGTTGATGGTAGCTAGCCCTGAGGTACAATAACCCGGCTTAATTCCCAAGTCTGGAGATTGTTCTACATGCGCTGTAAAAAAGTCACTAACGCCCATAAAGACTTTTCTGCCAGTGAACCTCACATCGTAGGTTGCTTCCTGGCTTTGGTGAGGAGATCCGATTAAAAAAAGCACATCGGAGCCAACGGGCGATCGCGAACGAATCACATTGCGCTCAGCGTCAATCTCAAAAGCACCATTAATGGCTTGGCCTATTGCTTGAATAGAGGACTCTGTGCTCAAATCGGTGAGCGACAAGGGCAGAGGAATGGGATGAGGGTTCCAATGAAACTCAACACTTTTGTGCTCAAGCGCTTGGTCGCCATATTCAACTTCTATGCTAACAGTGTTCCATCCTTTCATGAGTTTAGGATGATTAACCGAAATTTCAAGATTAAAGTGACCGGGTCGATCTCTTAGCCGATGACAAGCGGGCGTATAACAGCCATAGGGATATTTGCCAGGGCCTTTTTTTTCAACCTTGGGCTCAATATAAAAATGGACGGGCTCACTGCCATTAAGGCAATATTCTGAGCGCTTAATAAGCTCGACATTGTTTACAGGGTCTACTGCTCCCAAAATATTGATATCGCTATGTCGAAAGCGAAACTGTTGCTGGTCCCCGTAAGTAAGCCGAATCATTCCGTTGTATACTCTAAAACATTCAATAGGTTACCGGTTACCCTTGCGAAATGAGCCATAACCGCATCGTCAAAATATTCTTTCCAATCGCCAGCCTTGCCTTTGCGGTAGTGCGAATTAATGTCTTCTTCTCCCTGCCCTCGCCCTTTTGAAAGATTTTCAAAGGCATGTTCATCATATAAAATATCAAACTTATTAGGCGATAGATCAATCTCTAGATAGTCCAGCAAATTCTTTAAAAAAGCGCGATTATCGCTAGCGAGATCTTCGTATCGAAAAACTTTATGCTGTGCATCGTTTACATTGGCCCAAGAGTTTTGAGCCTCAAACACGCCCATTTCATTGAGCTGATCGGTAACATACTTGAGGCCGTTTGAGTGAGTTAGGGTTTCTAGTTCTTTTCTCATCCTCGGGATGTAGGCCATTAAAGGATGAGAGTACCGGGTCGAAAAATAAAAAGAGACTATAATATCTCGCGGATCGCGGGTTACAAAAAAAGTTCTGTAGTGCTTGGGCTTAGGAATTGCCAAATAGTTGGCATGATTGATATAAAGCGGCGTTGCGACCCTTTTGAGCGGCACTGCGCCGTACCTGTCCTGACGTAGGCCCACCTTGCTGTATGTCTGAGCAGGCAGTCCGGTATTTTGATAAAAAATGTCATCACTAAAGATGGCCTTAAACCACTGGCTAGCCGTTTTTTGCACGCAGCAGTGAAATACATTATCGTAAGGGGCCCGATGAGTGACACCTAAGCCTAATTTTTTAGAGAGCTTGCGAGCTTTTCTCTTTGAATTCTGAACGCTTGTTTGCAAGGTTTTAGGATAAAAACTCATAGTGGTGATGCCTGCTAGAGAGAATGTAACAATGATTACCAATTAATGTTTGTTTTAAAGGTGTTTGTTTTAAAGATGTCAGAAGGAAAGAGAAGAAGGGATGTAAAAAATGATACCTGACAGGATCTCGCTTGAGGAATGTGCAGTTAATGAAAATACCTTTGCGCTAAGGCTTAATAGTAACGCTTGTTTCATTAACCACCGCCTCACTGAGCCCCTGTGTTGACAAATGATGTATTGCGGCTCTCTAACTGTTTTCTTATCTACGAAAAGATGCGGGCAATTTAATACTAACTATGACACCACTTATACTTAAATATACTAGTATTGTAAGTATTATAAATAAATTAGCAAATTAATATATTAGGTGTGTGTTTTACCTGTATTTCAACTGTTCATCTGATCGTTGTTTTTTGAGGTATCTTTAAAATGAACTCATGCGGTATCTACACACTAGCTAATGATTATGTTTATGATCAGTTAGTGGCGCTTCTCAATAGTATTGAAGTTAATATTGGTCTGGATATTCCTGTTTGTGTCATTCCTTTTGATGATCAGTTAGATCGGGTTAAAGAAGAAATAGACTCGCGGCCCAATGTTACTTTATTTTGTAATAGAGAGGCCATTGAGCGATGGGAAACCTTTGCCCAAGAAGTGGTTGCGGCGCATCCTCGCGCCAAGGCTACTAATTTTTCTCATCCTCGCTGGTGTAAAGGTCGTTTGCATCGTAAGTTTGCAGCTTTTGATGGTGTTTTTGACAAGTTTGTGTTTTTTGATGGCGATAGCTTGGCGATGAGACCAATAGACAATATCTTTGGAAAATTAGACAGATACGATTTTGTTTTTGACGACTGGGAACATGCTAAGCCAGAGGCAACTGCGGCTCTGAATATTCCACTGGTTAAACAGTCGGGCCTCTTTACAGAAGCTGATATTCGGGCTCGGCTGCATTGCTCTAGCTTTTTTGGATCGAAGCGAGGCATTTTTGGTCGCGATCAGCTGCAAGCCTTAAAGACCCGTTTGATTGAAAAGGGAGAGATTAATTGGATTAATAGCAACGGCTGGTGGGACGATGCATTTTTGTTTAACTATATGACGCTGGGCTGCGATCGCCCCCTATTTAACTTTACCAAAAGCCCCAACAGTAAAGAAAGAACCGGCAACTGTGCTAATGCCGATCCGTTTGTAGCTGTAGAAGTGCTTTATAACTACGAGGGCTTAAAGCCCATTAATCGAATTCACTATATGGGATATTCTGCTGCTGCTTTTCAGCATCTGTGCCAAGGTGAGGACATGAAGATTCGCTATCAAAATACTTTTTTGAGCTATCGCTTTTTGAAGCAGCCAGAGCAAAAGCCCAAACGACTTAAAAAAACAAATCTCCTGGCTAATCCATTCGCAAAAGTGTCTAATTTGATTCGGAGTTCCTTTTCAGGGAGTGCCAAACGAGCAAAGACACTTTTGTCGAAGAAGGGATGCGATCGCCTATCTCTTTGAATCAGGATAAGAGTATTATAATCTAAATCTGTGGCCTTTACGTTGGACAAACAAAAGTAGTGCGGAACTCACTCAAGCCCTTAGGATAGCCCTTAGGATAAAACCGAACACTTTTCATGGAGAATGAAATTATCAAATATTGCCGATGAAACAATCATAATAGTTCAAGTTATTTTTGCGCAATCTTTACAGATTTTTGAGGCCGTGGAGAAACATCGGGCGAAGTGGGGCTGGCGAAGTGAGGCTGGCGAAGTGAGGCTGGCGAAGTGAGGCTGGCGAAGTGAGGCTATAGTATTTGGTGAAAAGGGCTGTGAGGAGATCGCGCTTGTCGAATCCCTAATCATTGAGGTTTGTTGGAGTTGTCAACAAACAGACTAACTTTTGACATCGCTTGATGGGTTATTCATGGCGAAAATCATTTCAACGCTGAGAGCCGAACTCAACGCTTTGGCGTAAGATCGCTTTTCAGCTTAGTAGGTAAACACACTATAAACTCTGCACCTTGGCCAGGCATGGCGTTTAAACTGAGTGTGCCAAAATGCTTTTCCATAATGATTTTTCTGGAAATCGCTAAGCCCAAACCAGTGCCCTTGCCGACGGGCTTAGTGGTGAAGAAGTGATCGAAAACTTTATGGACGATTGCCTCTTTTAATCCAATACCGTTATCTCGAATCCGGAGTTCCACTTGCTCCTGTTCGTTTAACTGTGTACTGATCCAAATCTTATACGTTGGCCGACTATCAGGGCTTTCGTCATTTAGTGATTTCGCTTTAATGGCTTCTTCAATAGCATCAAGCGCATTGGCCAAAAGGTTCATAAACACCTGATTGAGTTGGGCTGGGTAGCAGTCTATTAAAGGAATCTGCTGATAGTTTTTAATGATTTCTATCCCTTTCGGGTTGTTACAATCTTTGATTCGGTTGCCGAGAATTAGTAAAGTGCTCTCAAGCCCTTCATGAATATCGACCGCTTTACAGCCAGTTTCGTCTAAGCGAGAGAAATTTCGAAGCGATAGAACAATGCTACGGATACGTTCGGTTCCCATTCTCATTGAAGCTAACAGTTTGGGTAAATCTTCGAGAATAAAATCGAAGTCAATATCCTCTGCTATCTCTTTTGTTTTGATGTCTGTCGCCGAGTTAGAACCCTGCTGCTGATAGAAGGCAACGAGGGGCAGAAGCGCCTCCACGTATTGACCGATATGCTTAATATTGCCGTGGATATAGTTGATGGGGTTGTTGATTTCATGGGCGACCCCTGCAACCAGCTGACCTAAGCTCGCCATTTTCTCATTTTGAATTTGCTGCATTTGCGACTGCTGCAAATCTTCTAGGGTTTGCTTGAGTTCTCTCGACTGCGCTTGTATTTTACAAACAGATTCCGCTTGTTGAATCGCAATTCCTAGCTGTTCACAAATCTGCGCGAGCAGATCGATCTCCTCTTTCGCCCACTGCCGAGGGGCATCGTTTTGAAAAGCAGCTAACAAACCCCAGAGACGCTCGCCTTGAAAAATCGGGGTGATTGCATAAGCTTTCGCCTGAAATCTTTCCAGCAATGCCACGTGGCATTCGGCATGTCCTGCTTTGTAAATATCCGCAACGGCAAAGGTTTCATTGTTGGCGTAACGGCCTCCCTGGGTTTCCATTAGGTGCGTATCCGCAATTGTGGCAGTCACACCGGCTAAGGAATTCCAACCTTCGGCCACTGACTCAAATCGAAAGTCCCCGCTCCAGTCTGGATTAAAGCGATAAATCGCCACACGATCTACGGCGAGTAACTGACGAACTTCTTCAGTCGCAGTTTCGCAAATCGTTTCTAAGCCCAAGGAGCGACGGATTCGGTTCGTAATATTGAAAATCGCTGTTTCATGGGCTTTGGCTTGATCTAACCGGGTCACTTTATCTTGTAGTTGCTCTATATATTCGGCTTGCTGGAGCGCGATCGCAAAATGTCCGGCTATTTTTTTTGCAAACTCTATTTCTCCTAGTTCCCAGCGGCGAGGATGCGCACACTGATGAATACAGAATAATCCCCATAGTTCCTTACCCTTTAGTACAGGCACAATCAAATTCGCTCGAATTTGAAATTGGGATAGCACCCGAATATGGCAATCGCTGAGCCCCGCATTGTGAATATCGGTCACAGCCTGAACTCGGCCTTCGGTGTAGTAAGCCGCAAACTGTGACCCAAAGCAGTGGTCATGTACTTTTTCGGCCATCGCCGAAGCAAAGTTGATGTTCACATCTTCTGAGACAAATTCACCTTCATCCCAGCTGCTCCCTGGCATAAATCGAAATACGCCCACCCGATCTGCATTCAGCAACTCTCGAACTTCCGTCGCTGTCGTTTTGAAAAGTGTGTCTAGATCCTGCGATGACCGAATGCAATCAATTATTTGACTCAAGGTCTGTTGTTGCTTGATTTGCAGGAAAATCTGATCGGTACAAGAAGAGAGCTGGTATGCCGCTTGCTGAAGTCCATTAAAGGATTGATCAGAGTCTAGATACTTAGACATAAGGAACAAGTCATCCACAAATTGTTATTGTTATCAGGATGCCCTCCATCCCTTGGAAAGAAGCCCTGCAACGCTTACAATGATTACGCTCGTTAAAGGGGCTGATTAAAGGGTATGAACATGGTAGAAGTTTCATTGGAAAAGATGGTTGCATCTCTGGCTGAGCGTCCTGTTTTGGTTAGCTTTCCAACCGATACGGTGCCGGCGATCGCAACCCGCCCATCTCACGCGGAGCTAATTTATCGGGCTAAGCGCCGTCCGCCTGAAAAGCCGCTAATTTTGATGGGAGCCTCTTTGGCCGATTTGTTGCCCTATGTAGTCGGCAATGCTGAGGCGATCGCAACCTGGCAAGCCATCACAGCTCGGCACTGGCCCGGACAGCTGACATTGGTTTTACCCGCTAGCGACAAAGCACCCAAAATGATGAATCCTGAAAATACGGGAACGTTAGGCATTCGAGTGCCGAATCATCCGCTGGCAATTGAGCTACTTTCTCAAACTGGCCCTCTAGCCACAACGAGCGCCAACCTTTCGGGGCAACCCCCGCTGATTTCACCCGTAGATATTTCACAAACGTTCCCCGATGCCCTAATTTTATCTGTAGCAGCCTCTGATCATCCTGCCGTTAGCAGCGGAAAGCCTTCTACCGTGGTTAAATGGACTGGCCAAGGGTGGCAAGTTTTACGCCAAGGCGAAGTGACGCTTTAAGAAGTGACGCTTTCAAATAAGACTTTATCGTTAATTTTATGACTTCAAATATTGACTTCAAATATTAAAAACAATGACCTCAGATATTTCCAGCACAGATGACGATCAAAATTGGCCGCTAGCCTATCATCGACTGCTGGCGCTCGAACGGTTTAAGAGTGGTTTTTGGCGCGCACATCTCATGAGATGCGATCGCCTGTCAACACAATTGTTAGCCTGCATCAGCTAATTTTAGAAGACTTGTGTGAAAGCCCTGAAGAACAAAGAGAGTTTATCCAGCAGTCGAAAATGGCAGCACTAAAAATGCTGGCGCTTTTTGATCGGATTGCAGCAGTTTCTAAGCTAGATGTGGGTCGCGAGTCGCCTCAGCTAGAACCGGTAGACTTGAGCTTTTTACTGCCTGAAGTAGAAATGAACATATCGCTACAGGCCGCCAATCAAAACGTACGTCTCACTGTAGACTCCCCTTCAGACGAACTGGAAATTTACACCGATGCAAAGTGGCTACAGAACATTTTGATCAGCCTAATACAAGATGCTATTCCACATACCAAAACGCTGAAACTAACCGCGCAAACAAAAGAACAATCTGTTGTAATTACGATTGAGAGTGATAGTCATGCGGCCTCAGGGAAAGATCGCTCTGCTGCTGCGCTTCGAGCAGAGCTGGAGAACGTAGCTAATGCTGCGGATACGAATGCTGCGGATACGAATGCTGCGGATACGAATGCTGCTGAAGGCTTAGCGGCTCGTGTTTCAGATTCAGATGCAGATTCAACACAAGACAAAGGAATTAGCCCCAAACTCGCTGCCTCTCAATTCATTGAGAACATTCAGCTCTCAACTGGGCTCATTTTAACGACGGCTGAAATAGCGCTGCCGCTGATTAAAGGCGAATTTGTCATTGAGCCAAATCCCGATGTAGCTGAGCGCACCTGCTTAAAATTCGTTTTTCCAAGTCTTGTGCCGAATCCTTGAGTCATCTCCGAGCATAATTAAATGGCAAGTTCTTCTTTTACAGCTCAACTCCCGTCAGAAGATGCGCCCTTTAAGGGTCGTTATCGGCGATCGCTAGGCAGTGTTCTCTTAATTTTGGGTATAGGGGTCGCTAGCCTGAGCCTAAAAGTCATGCTCTTAGAAGGTGGTTTGATTGGGGCTGCTGTGCTGGGCGTGCTTTTGATCATCGTGGGCTTTTTGTATTTAACTCGGCCCTATTTTGCGATCGCGCCTAACCGCCTCACCATTTACAACCTCCTGGGGAGCCCAGTAAAACGATACCCCTTCACCTCCTTTAGCCAGTTTCAAATCAAAAACAGCACCACCTTATATATAGAGCAAGAAAAGGTAAACCTCAGCCGCTGGATGATGCACTCTGCCGATTGGAAAAGGCTACAGACACTGTCCACCCAGCCGCTTTCAGCTCAGTAACGCCAAAGTCATAACGCCAAAGTCATAACGCCAAAGTCATAACGCCAAAGTCATAACGCCAAAGTCATCAATAAAGCTGTCAATGCAGAGCAATAGATAAATGCAGAGCAATAGATAGAGGACACTCTTCGCAGAGCAATAGAGGACACTCTTACTTTTTATTTTTTAATCCCGACTCTTTTTGTCGGGTATGTTTGCTGTGTATTATTTGCCATGCTACTATCGTTTCACTTCATAAAAATTACATCTGTTTTATCCACCCGTTGACTCGCCCAGCTTCGTTCCATGGCTAGGCAGCTTCTCACACTAGTTTTAAGAGGGCTAATTGAATGACTCAAGCTATTGATAGACTCGTTGCCTCCCCTAACAGCCTGGGGAAAGCCGCCTTACAAAAGACATTTACAGCGCTTCAGTGTAAGGAATGCGGCGAGCAATATGGACTAGGCGCCAAGCATGTCTGTGAAGATGTGTGCTTTGGCCCCTTAGAAGTTGCTTACGACTACGAGGCTATCAAAAACCAAGTCTCACGCGAAACAATCGAGGCAGGCCCTCACTCTATCTGGCGCTACAAGGCTTTTTTGCCCGTTGAAACCGATACACCCATTGATGTGGGCACTGGCATGACGCCGCTAGTGAAAGCAAATCGATTGGCCCGACAGCTCGGTCTTAAAAATCTCTACATTAAGAACGACGCAGTCAATATGCCGACACTCAGCTTTAAAGACAGAGTGGTTTCGGTCGCACTTACCCGCGCTAAAGAGCTTGGCTTTTCTACTGTTTCTTGCGCCAGTACAGGTAACTTAGCCAACTCTACCGCCGCGATCGCAGCCCATGCAGGTCTAGAATGCTGCGTGTTTATTCCCGCTGACCTAGAAGCCGGTAAAATTCTTGGCACTCTCATTTATAACCCCACCCTCATGGCCGTCAAAGGCAACTACGACCAGGTTAACCGCCTGTGCTCTGAAGTTGCAAACACTCACGGCTGGGGCTTTGTAAACATCAACCTGCGTCCTTACTACTCCGAAGGTTCTAAAACACTTGGATTTGAAGTTGCCGAACAGCTGGGTTGGCAGCTACCTGACCATGTTGTTGCGCCCTGTGCGTCTGGCTCCTTATTCACCAAAATCTACAAGGGCTTTAACGAGTTTGTAAAAACAGGACTCGTCGCCGACAAAGCCGTTCGCTTTAGCGGTGCGCAGGCAGAAGGCTGCTCACCAATTTCGCAGGCTTTCAAAGAAGGCCGCGACTTTATTACGCCAGTGAAGCCCAACACAATTGCTAAGTCTATTGCAATTGGCAATCCGGCAGACGGCATGTACGCCTTAGAAGTCGCGCGTAAAACCAATGGCAACATTGAAGATGTCACAGATGCTGAAATTATTGACGGTATGAAGCTATTGGCTGAGACCGAAGGCATATTCACGGAAACGGCAGGCGGAACCACCATTGCCGTGCTTAAAAAGCTGGTAGAAGCCGGTAAGATTGACCCTGAAGAAACCACAGTTGCCTTTATCACCGGAAACGGTCTAAAGACTACAGAATCTGTGCAGGGCTATATTGGTGAGCCGCTCACCATTGAGCCAAAGCTAGACAGCTTTGAGCGGGCATGGGAGCGAGCCAATACACTCAACCGCCTAGAGTGGCAGCAAACCCAGGTATAGCCGATTGCTAGCCAATCTATAGACATTGCTGATCAGACACTGCTGATCAGACATTAACGTGCAGACATTAATGTGCAGACATTTACATCTGATCAGTTTTCATTCATCCTTCTCAATAATCGTTTAGTTAATTCCATCGTAAAAACATGGCTGTTAAGGTTTTAATTCCAACGCCTCTGCAAAAATTCACCAATGACGAAGCCACCGTAGAATGCGAGGGCGGCAACATCATTGAACTGATGAACACGCTAGAGGATAAGTTTCCAGGCATCAAAAAACGTCTTTGTGACGATACGGGTGAACTCCGGCGCTTCGTGAACTTTTATGTGAACAGTGAAGACATTCGCTTTTTAGACAATAAAGAGACGGCGCTTAATGATGGTGATGAAGTCAGCATCGTGCCAGCAGTTGCGGGCGGCTGATGATTGCTTGATTCAGTTAACGCCATTTATCAATGGAAAAAGCCACCAAAATAAATTTTTGGTGGCTTTTTCCATGGGCTATTTGGGCAAATTCTCAGTAACTTGTAGGCGCTTGGGTTTATCTCACGCTTGCGTCTGGTGAGCAAACATTCCTTTTTGACTCAACACATCTAAAAACATTTTAACGGCGGGCGCGTGAGGGGTAGTTGCCAGCGTCGCTGCGCCAATAATTCGACTGAGACGGGTAGGTAGCGATCGCACATACACCCCGTCTGGAATCGGTAGCGCGGCGAGTCTAGGCAGCACTGCCGCGCCCAACCCCTGCGCCACCATGCTGACAATAGTCGAGTCTTCTTTAATCACATAGCCCACTTCAAACGACTGGCCACACTGTGCCCAATGGCCTTTTACCGCACTCGTACATTCCGCGTAGTTAAACAAAATAAACGACAGTGGAGAAAGATCCTCCCAGGTCAGATTTTTGGGTGGCGGTGAGTCTGTCTTTGGGAGCAAAACGACGTACTCATCGCGAGCGATTTCAATCGTGTTAAATTCCTCCGACCGAGGGAGCGGGATCAAGCCAATATCTGTCTGACCTTCTCTTAAGGATTGTTCTACCCCTGCCGGATCAAGTTCAGAGAGGGTCACCTCAACTGAAGGAAACTGCTGCCGAAAGCGGGCGATACTCGCGGGCAGTAAATGCGTCGCTGCACTGCGAAAAGAAGAGATGCGTAGGCGACTGTGATAGAGCCCTTTTTCTAAATTCACTTCGTAGTCTATGTGCTCTTTGAGATCCAGCATTTTATGGGCATGATTGAGTACACGCTCACCCACGGGTGTGAGCTTAGCGCCAAAGCGTCCCCGAGACAGCAAAGGAACGCCCAGCTCAGCTTCTAAAGCAGCGATCGCCCGGCTCACTGCCGACTGTGAAACTTCCAGGTCTAAAGCTGCATCTGAAAATGTCCCTCTCTCTACAACGGTAGAGAGCACCTCAAGCTGAAAAATGTTCATAGCCAACTTCTATTCGCTTTCCGCATAGATATCCCTCAGCAGGCGGTTTGATCCTCTAGTAGGGCCAAGGCTAAGGTAACAACAATTCGCGATTCCTTTTGTATTAGTCTTTCACGGGGTTCCTAATCATGTTCGAGCTAGTTCAGTTTCAAAAGTTTAGGGATACCCCTAGCGTTCAGTTTTTTGACATTACAGTACCTTCTTCTAATGCGCGGGATTTAGTTTGCCACACTGGGCCAGCCATTAGCCCAAATAATGCCGAGGATAGCAGTTGGCAGTTTTATCTTCATCCTCGACAGGAAGATAATTTGCTAGCACTTTCGGGCGGCCGTACGTTTCACCTCATCAATTTTGAATGGGACTGCCCGTATCATGTCGTACGTTTAGATGCCAATCGTCATATTCTACGCATTCCCCCAGGCACCTTTCATCGCTCAGAATCAGATCCCAAGGGGTCGATGGTCATTAACCAAGCGGTCAGAACCAAGCATGCCAAACTCACCAATGAGTTTCGCGTTTACAACAGTGGCGTCATTCCCAAGCTAAAGGCACTCCTCTCTTCAGGCGTGCAACCGATGTATCACGGTTTTGAGGTCGAGTATTTGCGGGCTGCTTAGTTTGCCCGATACCGTCTAAGATTCAATTCATTCCGGTTAGGGGAGCCGCTAATGTGCCGCTGATTTTTTCTAATGGGAATCGTAAGGGCCAAGCGCAGCTAGTAGAGGGCGGTAACGTTCTAGACCCAGCGGGTGAACTCAATAAGCTCGATTTTGTTCCAATTTTGTTAATGTTGAGCGATAGCTAGCCAAATAATAGCTAGCCAAGTGATAGCTAGTTAAGCAATGGCTAGTTGAGCAATAGCTAGTTGAGCGCAAAAATAGCTAAGAAATCAGTATTTTAGGGCTCCCGATTGAAGCACTCACCCTTACAATAGATATTTTGAAGTGGGCTTTATACTCCTCAACCGGACTTTTTTGTGATGACCCAGCCAAGAGTACTGATCTTTGATACGACGCTACGTGACGGTGAACAGTCACCCGGAGCCACCATGAATGTGGCTGAAAAGCTGGCAGTGGCCAAGCAGCTGGCGCGACTGAAGGTAGATATTATTGAGGCGGGTTTCCCATTTGCGAGTCCTGGAGACTTTGAAGCGGTACAGACAATTGCAGGCGAAGTGGGCCTACCAGATGGGCCGGTCATTTGTGGGCTTGCTAGGGCTACCAAAGGCGATATTGAAGCAGCAGCCAAGGCGATCGCGCCTGCGGCCAAAGGACGCATTCACACCTTTTTGGCAACTTCAGACATTCACATGAAGTACAAGCTCAAAAAGTCGCGCGCCGAGGTGCTCTCTATCACTGAAGAGATGGTGTCTTATGCAAAAAGCTTTACAGACGATATTGAGTTTTCTCCAGAAGATGCGGGTCGTAGCGAGCCTGAATTTTTGTATCAGGTGTTAGAGCGTGCCATTCAGTCAGGCGCAACGACTTTGAACATTCCTGATACGGTCGGTTATTTAACGCCGGGCGAGTTTGGTGATTTAATTCGGGGCATTAAGGCCAACGTGCCCAGCATTCAAAAAGCTGTGATTTCGGTACATGGTCACAATGACTTGGGCCTAGCAGTGGCAAACTTTTTAGAAGCCGTTAAAGCAGGGGCGCGACAGCTAGAATGCACCATTAATGGCATTGGTGAGCGCGCAGGCAATGCCGCTTTAGAAGAGTTGGTAATGGCGCTGCATGTACGCCGTCAGTACTACAATCCGTTCTTTGGTTTGCCGGTAGAATCAGAAGCACCGCTAACCAATATCAACACCCAAGAAATCTATAAAGCCTCGCGGTTGGTTTCTAACATGACGGGGATGCTAGTACAGCCTAACAAGGCAATTGTGGGTGCCAATGCGTTTGCGCATGAGTCGGGCATTCATCAAGACGGGGTGCTAAAAAACCGCCTGACTTACGAGATTATGGATGCGCAATCCATTGGGCTCAACAACAACTTAATTGTGCTGGGCAAGCACTCTGGGCGTAATGCGTTTCGAACCAGACTCAGCGAACTGGGTTTTGAGCTGAGCGATCAAGACTTAAATAAGGCCTTTTTACGCTTTAAAGATGTTGCTGACAAAAAGAAAGAAATTAGCGACAGAGATTTAGAGGCCATTGTCAACAACGAGATTTTGCAAGTCGCTGAGCACTTCAAGCTCGATTTGATTCAGGTTTCTTGCGGTAGCAATGCGCAGCCGACCGCGACCATTACTGTGCGGATGCCTGATGGTCGCGATCTAACAGATGCTTCGGTAGGAACAGGCCCTGTAGATGCGATTTATCGAGCGATAAATCGGATTGTTGATATCGAAAATGACCTCATTGAATATTCGGTGCAGTCGGTAACAGCAGGCATTGATGCAATGGGTGAAGTGACCATTCGCGTGCGCAATGGAGATCGAATTTATTCGGGGCATGCGGCTAACACCGATATTGTTGTAGCGTCGGCCTATGCCTATATCAATGCTTTGAACCGGCTATATGCAGCGATGCAGGCAGGCGTAGCGATTCATCCTCAGCATGCCAATGTGCCCGTAGGAACAGGCGTGTAGGCACAGATTCCGTGTAGGCACAGATTCTCAGAGTGCATAAAGCGTTAGACCCCTACAAGATTTTGGTCTTGTAGGGGCCTTTCTTGAGCCTTTCTTAAGTTCTTATTGAACCTTTATTGAGAGCTATTCCTTAGCCAACAGCGCTGCCAACGGCCCCTTTGAGCGCGGCAATACCTTGCTCAACACTGGCCCAAAGTCCCATATCGGGTTCTTGGCCTGTCATTTCGCGGGTACCCACAAAGTACAGAACGCCTTTGAGCACTTCCTGATGAGCGCGGTTTTCAAAGTTCACGCCGTTGAGGGGCTCCATGGCGTCTTGGAGGTCGTCACTTAGGGACTGTGCAGCCTTGTGTATCACTAATCCGGTCATTGTTTGCTGATGCTTGAGCAGCTCGTACTGAAAGAATTTGTCATATGTAGTCAGCTCAGAGCCGTTCATCATCTCTTTTACTTTTTCAACATGCTTTTGAGTGATATCCCGAGGCTCGGCACGGTTGTCAAACTTCGCGATCGCCTCTTCAATATCACCAATATTTTCTCTATCTTGGCTGACTATTTTCTCTAGCCGTTCGCGAATCTTGGGATCATTGGTTTCGCTCATCAGCTTTGGACCAATTTCAATCAGCGTGCTTTGAAACAGCTTTAGATCAGCAAGTTTAGTCGCAATTGTTGTCGTGTCAGACATGTTTTATATCTCCAAATTAGCGCGGCGAGTCGTTTGGGGCAACGCCTTATTACCCTCTAATGATTTCGCAGCGGCGGGGTATCTTCATCCGCCTTCTGAGAGATTAAGCAGGAAGCAAAGCGATCGCGCAGGGCTGAAAGTGCGTAACGAATTCCTCCAACAAGCCCTCTGGTTTTTGGCAAGAGCAGCAGGTATGGGTAAGCGATATTACCCTGCCTATTTCACTGTTGCGCAATAAGAAAAGGACACTATCAGGGATAATGTCCTTTCCGATTGCTGCCTCTTAGCTATGCACTTAGCTATGCACTTAGCTATGCACTTAGCTATGCACTTAGCTATGCACTTAGCTATGCACTTAGCTATGCACTTAGCTATGCACTTTGGCACATTCAGCCAGCAGCTGAATTACTGAGCACCGCTTGCCACATCGCGTAAACTCATCCACGGCAAACCCAAGCCGCTCCCTTCTATGCTTAAGAGAAGAGCCTCTTCATTGCGATCATCAAAGTCAACATTGCCCAACAACTTCAGTAGGGCAATGAACGTGGGAGACTCAAAAACCGCCGCGAGCTGTTCACTATTGAGCTGACGCACGATACGATTGGACGCCTCAACAGCCGTTTTGTAGTTTCGCTCAGAAATACTCAAAATGTCGATATCAATCATTAACCCTGTTTCTGCTAGGATTTGTTGCTCCAAAGCACTCACAGCCGCTAGCGCTTGATCGCTCAGGCCAGGCTGGGGAGTCGCACGACTGTGAGCATTGCGGCGAGTAGCCTGAGTAGCCTGACTACCCTGACTACCCTGACGAGGCGATCGCAAGGTAAATACATTACCACCGGGCTTGTTACGACCAGCCACCACACCAGCCCCCGTATTGCCGCCGTTCTGACCTGCACTACCACCGGGTAAACCCACATTGCCCTCGGTAAAACTACCACCCGAAGGCATAGGATCAACGCCCAGTCGTGAGCTACCGCTACCCAAAGTAAGCGCTCTTACTAATGTCTCAAAAACAGTGGCTGAGACGGGAAGATTTCGTCCGTTTACTATAGACACAGACTGCTGAGTACGAATTTCTTGAAGCAGATCATAGAACTCACGATTGATCTCATTGACCACAGAAGTAGGCTGTGAAAAGGTATCGCTCACGCCACCAGCACCCGAATCGGGGGGAATAGTCCCTCGGCTACCGGCAAAAGACAACGTGGGAGAAACCATTTCAATCGCCAACAGACAGAACAGCGAAAGTAAGGGAATTTTTATCAATGTTCGCATGGGTTAAAAATCTCGTAGGAATGGATGACTAACCACGTTAGGCTTGTCAAGCACTGTGGCTGTAAAATTACAAATGAAAGTTGCCAGAAAAGGACGCTTTAATATCACTTTAAAAGCTGTTGTTAGAAGCTGAAGCTGTAGCCCAAAGAACCAATAAAGCGAGTACCATCGGCAGTATTATCAGTAATATCCGAAACACCTGCCGTCACCACCAAAGGCGTGTCTAAAGGCGTTGCCGAGATCCCTAAGCCGAGACCACTGCCGGTCCAGTTGGAAATAATAGAGACATCGGGGACAACACGTAGGCCCACGCTGCCAAAAACATTCAGCGCATTATTATCTGCGCTGATAGCACCCGTAGAGCGAAACTCGCCGGTGCCTACACCAAGAGAGGTAGTTAATGGCAGGGGGTTGGATTGGCCACTGCGCAAGTCGAACCGCTGAGTAACCACGCCATAGAATGTATCAGGTTCAGTCTCGGCAGCCCCCCACTTAATAGGATTAGACCAGCCAACGGCCACCCCCAAGTGATTGGCCTGAGGAAAAATCTTGTGCAGCTTAAAGCCAACCGTACCGTCTTCTGCAAAGCCATCTAAGCTGATAATGGCGGTCGTCAGCTCAATACCCACATTTTCGACGGCATCGCCGAGGCCTACACCCACCACAGCAGAACCATCTAAAGTACTGCGAACATTCCCCCCCGTCGCGCCTGAGACACCCACAAAGGCATCACCCCAGTCTGCACCATAGGCAGAGGGCGTAAGAAAGGTAGAAGAGGGAATCGGCAAGGGGCGAGAGAAATTAGTATCAGGATCAATCAGCAGTTGCTGCCGAATATCTTCATTTGTAGGGGGAGAAAATGTATCCTCGGAGGGACCTTGAGCAACGCTAGGTAAAGTTTGCTGCGCAGTTGTAACGGGAGCCATGTTGGCGCGGCGGGGGGAAAACCCTTGGACAGGATCAGGTACATCGGTGAGTGAACGAGTGACCACATCGGCAATTGCACGCTCTGAAATCGTTGGTTCACCCTGAAAAGTATCGCCGATGGGCTGAGACGCTAACAGTTGACTCTCCATCAAGCTTATGGGGTTAGCTACGGACTTAGAAACTGCGCCTGTGAGCAATAGTGGAACTGCTAACCCCATGCCAGCAACAGCTTTTCTGTACATGTTATTTTTCATATTTATACAAATGCAAAGTAATGGATATGGGAGAAGTGAACCTGCGAGGCATTAGTACCGAAAACGAGCAATAGAGATGTCTCAAAAGCTGAAACACAACGGCTTTGCAAAAGTCTAAACGAACAAAAGGAAAAGCCTTTAAAGCGACTTTCTCTTTCACACTACACTTACTCTTTCGCACTACTTTCGCACCACTTTCGCACTACACGTAGATAATTGTTCCCATTCCTAAGTTGAAAGCAACCAAATTTGATATCTGTTTCCGTAAAAACCCCATAGAAGCCATTTAAGGTCTTAGGCAATGGCTGCAACCTTATGAGCGCGGCTCGCTTTGCTGACACTGCGTTTACCACCAATCCTCTCCAATACAACTTTAACCTTAAATTCGCTACCGTAATTTCCTGGATTATTTGCCCTGATCTCTGCCCCCTTATGGACTACAGATCACTCTCTCTCAGGGCTGTCCTCATTTTGGGGGTCACTACAATACATTGTTTGGGGGGGTTGCTGTTTCGAGTTTTCGATTTGGTTGATACCTCTGAGTGCGGTACGCTCAAGTTAAGAGAATCAGAAGAGTTACTTTAAAGCCTGCGATGACTGAGGTGTAAAAACGAGGAGATGGCAGACAGGCAATCGCATCTGCTGTCCCACAGACCAGCCATCGTAAAGGCAAATAGCTATATTCAGCCCACCCAAAAAGCGTAGAGGCCACAGAAGTTCCAAATCACTTTTTATGTTTCATCACTCCCTTCTTAGGACACTTTCCAAACGGGGCGTTGGCATAGAAGACCAATGTTGTGGAAATTGTGAAAAGCAATATTATAAAAACAACTGTAAAACCAGCAATTTTCGCTGGCACACGCAGATAAAAAACTTACTGTCATATTTGGGTCATACTCCTTTGATAGGGTTGTTTCATTCACTTGGATTATTCCATTGAGCTTGTTTCGTTTACTTCACGGAGTATTGTAATGAATCGTCTTATCGTGTTTGGCTTAATTGCTGGCGGCATCGGTGTAGCGGCAGCACTACCACATGTAGGTCATGCTCAAACTACCCAAACGGGTACTGTAGAGAAGGTTTGGGAAGATGGGTTTCGGTTTAACACGGGCGATCGCGCTTTTCGAGTTGATACCTGGGATATCTACGGCGACAATACCGTCAGCTATGTGGCGGTAGGCGATCGCGCTACTATCACAGGCGAATTTGAAGGTAGCGAATTCGATGCCTTTACGGTTCATGTCACGCCATAACCATCCCCTTTGTTCCCCATGCGTATTTTGCTTGTCGAAGACGACTCTGACCAACTCGAACCCTTGCAAGCTGCCCTGACTCATACGGGGCATGTGGTGGATGGGGTAGAAGATGGCACCACCGCCCGCTGGTTGATGGACGAAAAGGAATACGACCTGTTGATTTTCGACTGGATGCTGCCGGGGGAGGATGGTATTTCCCTCTGCCAGTACTATCGCCAGGTGGGTAAGGCGGCTCCCATTTTGATGCTGACGGCTAAAGATACCATCGCCGATAAAGTGAAGGGCCTAGATGCCGGGGCTGATGACTACTTAGTGAAACCCGTGGATGTAGCCGAATTATTGGCTAGAGTCCGAGCCTTGCGCCGCCGTTCTCCGCTTTGGTGCGGTGACCAGCTACAGGTGGCAGACCTGGTGCTACATCTCGACAACATGCGAGTTGAACGGGGCGACCATAGCCTGAAACTTTCCAGCCGTGACTTTCAACTGCTGGAGTACATGCTGCGCCATCCCCGGCAGGTACTCACCCATGACCAAATTGAACAGAGCCTCTGGGAATGGGGATCAGAACCTGAAAGTAATGCCGTAACAGCCCGAATTAAGCGGTTACGACAGCGACTCCGAGTGTTGGACGCCCATACCTGGATTGAAACCGTCTATGGAGCCGGTTACTGTTTTCAACCCCCTGCGTCTTAACCTATGGCAGGCTTGGCTCGACGGCTTTCTCACTTATGGCAACCTTTACCTATTCGAGTGCGGGGAGCCATCATTATTGCCATCCCTGTGACCTGTTTGCTGACTACTTTGTCAGCCTTTGCCTGGCTCAAAGCCAGCCTGGCAGAAGATGAAACCTGGATTCAACATACGCAAATGGTGCGGCTAGAAACCAAGCAGTTAGCGAATGCTCTGGTTGATGCCGAAACGGGTGTGCGCGGCTACGGCCTGACCCAACGGGAAGAGTTTTTGGAACCTTACCAGTCGGCTCAGGTAGAAATTCCGGGTTCTCTTGACCGCCTTGAATCGCTGGTTGGTGACAACCCACCCCAGGTACAACAGATCCAAGAAATTCGTCGCCTGACAGACGACAACCTAACCATTTTTCAACAAAAGCTCTCTCTGAAACGAAGCCTACAACAGATTTCAGGAGAACCCGATACCAAGGTGCCTGCTGCCGACCTCTACGATTGGTTGGAAGAGGGCAAAGAAACAATGGATATGGCCCGCGCTGCGATTGACCGTTTTACAGAGGTCGAAGAAGCGTTGCTGGCTCAGCGTATTCAACACCGCGATCGCTATCAGCAAACAGCCTGGTTGGCTCTGTGTTTGCTAGCCATCATCAGCCTATTGGCAGCTCTTTTTGCCGTCCGTTTGTTCCACCAGCTAGAGCGAGAATTGGCCGATCGCGAAGCCCATCTCAAAACCGCGAACCATCGCCTAGAAAATGCCTGTAACCAACTACAGCGGTTTACCGCCGACGCCTCCCACGAACTTCGGGCGCCGCTGGCCGCTGTGCTCAGCAATGCCCAAGTCGGACTCATGGCCCTAGACGACTCGGAGGCAGATTTTCTTGAACCTGCTGATTATTCTAGCGATATTCGCTCCCGCCTGGAAAACATTGTGAGCCTAACCAAACGAATGAGTACCCTGGTCAAGGCGTTGCTCTTTTTGGCTCGCCATGAAAGCCTCTTAGCGGCGCAAGATGTGCAAAGGGTGGATCTTACGAAGTTGGTGTCCCAATGGGTAGTTGATTGGCAAACTGAGGTGGCGGCACATCAACTGACCCTATCTGCCGACTTACCCACTGTTCCTCTCACCGTAAACGCTAACCCCCACCTACTGCATCAGGCCGTCACTAATCTCTTTACTAATGCCTGGCGCTATACGCCTGCTGGAGGACATATTCACTTGCATCTATACTCATGCAAGGATCAGGCCGTTCTGGAGGTGCAGGATAGTGGCATTGGTATTCCGAAAGAATCGTTGTCTTTGATTTTTGAGCGGTTTTATCGGGTTGATGCCAAACGAACTAAGGCAACTGGAGGATTAGGGTTGGGGCTGGCGATTATGCAGCAGATTGTCCAAGCGCATCGGGGTGAGGTAAGGGTTACTAGCGCTGTCGGCCAGGGCTCGACTTTTACCATTTTCCTACCGCTGGAAGCTGTGGATTTGAAAACTGTGGATTCTAAAACCGTGGATTCTAAAACCGTGGATTTGAAAACCGTGGATTTGAAAACCGTGGATTCTAAAACTGTGGATTTGAAAACTGTGGATTTGAAAACTGTGGATTTGAAAACTGTGGATTTAGAAACTTAGTGATGCCTCAGCTGCCGAGAGAAGTTCGCTAACGGTTGTAATTTTATACCCTCGGGCTTTTAGCACTGGCAGTATTTTTTCTAAGGTGATGACGGTGCGCTGCCCTCGGCTGATCTGCTGAGGAGGATCTAGGGCCTCTCCATCATGTAGCACAATGATGTCTCCTGGGTTGACGTTGCGTAGGATAAAAGCATTGGCAAATTGAACAGAAGGCACATGCGTGTCGTAAGGAAAGACAGAGCCTAGCACGAGTTGATAGCCGTGACGCTTCGCTGTGTTGACCATGGCTGAGTTGTAAAATCCCATGCCGGGACGGAGCCAGCGAAGCGTTGCTGGTTGTGACGGGTGCTTAGGGGCGGTCTGGTGCAAGTAAGGTGTCCAAACGGCCTGAGCAGTGAGTAAGCTGCGCTCAAAATCTACTGGGCTTAGGCGGATGCTGGGCTCGTCTGCGGTGAGATGGTTGCCCAGTTCATGACCAGCGGCCAGCGATTGGATAATGGTTTCTTCATGGCCTGGTAAGCGATCGCTGATATTAAAAAAAGTCGCTTTAGCATCGTATCGAGCCAGCACAGCCAAAATATCTGCTGTCGCTGAACTTGGGCCATCGTCGATCGTGAGTGCAATGGTGGGCGGCGCATCCTCTGGCAGTGTCACCGAATAGAGGGCACCTGGCATAATGCGCGTTGCTACAGAAAACAACCAGCGTGGCTGAGTGAGCACAGCTACGCCGCTCACTATTAGCAATCCTATGAACAGACCCAGCCCTGCGGCCAAGCCGTAGCGCGATCGCTTCGTAGTTTGCCTAAATGCCCTTATAAATGCCGTCATAAATGCCATCTTTTAGGCCCTTTGGATAAAACACTTCGCGGTCAATTTCGCGGTTAAATTTGCGGTTAATTTTGCGGTCAATTTTGCGGTCAATTTTGCTTAACCCTGATTCAAAGCGACAGTATGCAACAATATGGGGGGTAAAAATCACACAGTAGGAGCAGGTATCTATGGTGTCTTCCGCCGGTATAAGCATTCAAGCCGTCCAAGCAATCGGCCTAACCGTCTCTGATGCTAGCCAGGCAACCGACTTTTTTACGGGTGCTTTTAACTTTACCGTTGAGTCTGATACTGTGCTCAGCGGCGACGAAGCGAGCTACTTATATGGTGTGCCCGATGCCCAAGTCAGAATTGTATCGCTGAAGCTAGGTCAAGAAACGGTTCGTCTGATGCAGTTTTTGGGCGCTGACGCTAGGCCCGTACCGGCTGATAGCAAAAGCAATGACCTGTGGTTTCAGCATTTTGCCATTATTGTCAGTGACATGAACGCTGCCTATGCGCAGCTAAAAAGATTCTCTTTTAGCCCTATTTCGCCTGAACCGCAAACGCTGCCCAACAATATTGAAGCTTTTAAGTTCAGAGATACCGACGGCCATGCGTTAGAACTCCTCAAGTTTCCTTCTGGATTAGGGCCAGATTACTGGCAGTCTCAGGAAACGCTGTTTTTAGGGATCGACCATTCTGCGATCGCAATCTCTAGCACCGAGCGTAGCCTAGCCTTATATAGAGATGCCCTCGGATTGACGCATCAGGGTAGCTTTACCAATATCGGCATTAAGCAAGAGACCATGGATAATCTGTTTAGCGCAAAGGTGATCGTCACCTCGCTAACGCCAGCCACAGGACGACTCGGCGTAGAGTTTTTAGACTATCTGACGCCACCCGGTGCTAGACCCTTCCCTATCGACCAAAAGACCAGTGATTTAGTACATATGCACTTTGAGCTAGCGGTAGAAGATATTGACGCCGCTATCGAAGTGCTCGAAGAATCTAACCAGGTACAGTTTGTTTCACCTAAGGTGATCGATTTGCCTAACGTGATGCCCTTTAAAAGGGGGGCGCTATGGCGTGATCCCGACGGACACAATATTTTGCTCGTTCAAAATTGACAGATAAAAAACGAATGACTGAAATTAAACTGAAGTTTAAATAAACAACAATCTTAGGAGTGATTTTTTTTGGAAACGGTAAGAATTTTATGGTCTGCAATATCGGCGCTGTATCCCAGCTTTGTAGAAGGACCACAAGGCTACATGCTGCTAGTTTTTCGAGCGGTCGTAGGTTTTTTATTCATTTTGCACGGACTACCAAAGCTCAAAAATCTGAAAACCTGGTCAGAAGCGCTCGGTGCGCCTCTACCACTCTGTTTTTTATCTGCCGGGTTTATGGAAGTTGGGGGGCTTGGCCTCATGCTAGGTCTGCTGACGCCGTTTGCAAGTGCTTCTATTTTAGTATCCATGCTGTATGCGTTGTTTTTGGAACTGGTGAACGGAGACCCGCTGATTGCGCCCGATCCATATGAGTTAGGAGAGTACTATGAAGGGCCTGATGGTCGCAAAGGGGAGCCGCCTAGTATGGAAAAAGCGCTTATTTTTAGCCTAATGCTGGTTTTAATTATGGTGTTTGGGCCAGGGGCTTACTCGTTAGATGCCTGGGTCTTTTAACGGCGTATCGTAAAAGCTAAAAGCATAGGGAGTTGATCCGATGACGTCTTCAATGGTGCCTCCGACGGCATTTCCTCAGGTAGAGCAGCTGATGAAAATTGCTGGCCAGTTTAGCTCAACAGCTGAGGTAAAGTCAGTATCGCCTTTGGGCAACGGTAATATTAACAGCACTTTTTTAGTAACGGTGTCGCCTGTAGAAAAGTCGGCAGCGGCGCGATTTGTTCTTCAGCGGATCAATCAGCAGGTATTTCACCAGCCTGAGCAGGTGATTCAAAATATGGTGCTGCTCAGCGAGCATTTGAGCACACAGGCCGCTGAGCTGGGTTGCCGTTGGGATACGCCTCAAGTGTTACCTACGCAGCAGGGCAAACACTTTTGGCTCGATGAAAACGGCGAATACTGGCGGGCGATTAGCTTTATTGAAGATGCTCATGTATGCGAAACCGTGGAAAATGTAGCCCAAGCGGAAGCAGTGGGCGCTGGGTTGGCGATGTTTCATCGGTTGATTAGCCAAATGCCTGTGCATAAGCTAGCAGATACGCTGCCAGGGTTTCATATTACGCCGACCTATTTGGCTCAGTACGAGCAGGTGCTCAGTCAGCTCACTCAGCTCAATCAGGACTCCCCCCCTCAAGCCGACCAAACTCACTATTGCCTGGAGTTTATTAAAGCGCGAAAAAGCTGGGCGCATGTGCTAGAGAAAGCCAAGGCCGCTGAACATTTGCAGCTGAGGCCCATTCACGGTGATCCCAAGGTCAACAATATGATGATGGGGGATAACGGGGCGGCGGTGAGCCTGATTGATTTGGATACACTAAAGCCGGGGCTGATACATTACGACATTGGCGACTGCCTTCGCTCAAGCTGCAACGCCTTAGGCGAAGAGACTGAAGACTGGCAGCATGTGGTGTTTGACGCTGAGCTAGCCCAGGCGATGTTGCGGGGGTATTTGCCTATTGCCAAGGCGTTTTTAACCGATGCAGACTACGAGTATCTGTACGATGGTATCCGGCTGATTGCCTTTGAGCTGGGGCTGAGATTCTTTACCGATTATTTGGCGGGCAACCTGTATTTTAAGGTAAGGCACCCGACGCATAATTTAATGCGAGCTTTGGTACAGTTTAAGCTCACTGAAAGCATTGAGGCTCAAGAAGGCAAGCTGCGGCACATCATTCAGGCGCTAAGATGATTCCTTTTGCTTTGACTTCTCTTGCTTCGGCAGCTACTTTTGCATTAAAGCCCTTTGAAGCAACGTCCGAAACAACAGACTTGGCCCTGACTGCTACTGTCGTTCAAGATAATAATATTCTGTCTCTTTCTTACCTTTTAACAGGGGACTTGAGCAAAGTTGTCATTCCGAAGATTGGCGAGGCGGCTCAAAGAGAGGATCGGCTTTGGGAAAAAACCTGTTTTGAGTTTTTTATCAAAATGGGTACGGGTCGCAGCGCTGCCTACTGGGAGTTTAATCTGTCGCCAAATGGTGGATGGAACGTGTTTTCGCTACCGGGCTACCGGCAAAAACTCAAAGAAGAGCGGGCTTTTTTACAGCTGCCGTTTTCGACGCAGGTTTCACCGGAGACACTGCGTTTAGAGATATCGGTAGATATTGGTGTGCTGCGCCAGCAGGCATTGGTTGGGCGTGGGCAGCCGCTGCATATGGGAGTGAGTGCTGTTATTCTATTATTGCCGCATCAGGAGAGCTTTTGGGCGATCGCACATCCTGCCGCCCAAGCCGACTTCCACCACCCGGATAGCTTTGTTATCACGTTGGCAGAGATTACACCCTCAACCTCTTAACACCCTTAAACGACTTATGTTTACCCCTTCTAAAAGTCAGTCTACCGCCAAAACTATTTTTCTCTTAGCGTCTATGGTGGGCTGGCTAATCGTCGGCGCATCGCTGATTTACATCACGCCATTTGCAGCTAATATGCTGCGCCCTTCGGCGCTGACCGAAACCTGGATGACGACCCTTACCCGTGGCGGCTACAATCCGATGCTCGCTGTGAATGGCGGTGGTGCGGCCCTTGTGCTGACCGTTATTGGCAATGCCATCTGGTATAAAAAATTTGAAGGGAAAGCATGACACAACATCTCCCCACAAAACCCAACCTAAATACCCCAATGAGAACTATCGGACTGCTGGGCGGGATGAGTTGGGAGTCTACAGTTGAGTACTATAGGCTGCTGAACGAAACGGTCAGAGCCGAGTTGGGTGGGCTGCATTCGGCTAAAGTTTTGATGTATTCAGTTGATTTTGAAGAGCTGGTTGCGCTTAAGCATAAAGGCGACTGGGCTCAGATAGGCCGCTTGCTAGCAGAGGTTTCGCTGAATTTGGAGAAGGGTGGGGCAGATTGCCTGCTAATAGCGACCAATACGATGCATAAGGTCGCAGATGTGATTGCGCTTTCTATTAACATTCCGTTGATTCATATTGCAGATGCCACTGCAGAAGAAATTAAGCGGCAGGGCGTGAAGCGCGTAGGGCTACTAGGCACTCGCTTTACGATGGAAGAAAGTTTTTATAAAGACAGACTGATTCATCAGCATGGGCTGGCTGTTCAGGTGCCTAACAGTGAAGCGCGTAACTGGGTGCATGATGTGATTTATGACGAGCTTTGCCTCGGACAGATTCGGTTGGCATCGCGCGATCGCTTTCGGCAAATCATTCAACAGTTGGCAGATGCAGGCGCAGAGGCCGTTATTTTAGGCTGTACTGAAATTGGCCTGCTGATAAAACCAGAAGACAGCCCAGTGCCTTTATTTGACACGACTGCCATTCATGCGCGAGCAGCCGTTGCTTGGGCGATTAGCGGCTCAGGCCCAAGCTAGGTTAAGCGTAAGCATAGGTCATCTGCAAATCATCTGTAAATCATCTGTAAATCATCCTGATTGCTTGAATTATCCTAACGGCTTGGCAAAGGTGTGTGACTCAGCCAAATGACTCAGCCCCAAGTGACTCAGCCCCCAAGTGGCTCAGCTAAGACAAAAGCAATAGGTCACAAACAATAGGTCCAAAGCCAGGTAAATCGGCGCATGTATTATAAAGTTATCGTTTTTATTGCTCCTCCCGTACTTATACAGATTTAGTCTGTTGTTTATAAAACAAAAACTCTACTTACTTATCAAAAATTTTAGAAGTGTGACCCTTTGTAGATTGGCCTATCGGCCTTAGCATTTACTGACCAGTCAGAGTATTGTGGCTAATCTTACAGACGCTTAGGAAATAATGAATTTGACTAAGAAAGCTGCGTGAGAACAATCAGGATTTCAGCATCTAAATCAACCTAAAACCAATTTGGAAAAAAACGAGCTAAAAAAACGAGGCTAGCCCCATGAGACTAAGTCTGACGATAGATGTGTTGTCGGAAAAACCCATTTAAACTGAAGATGGCAATATTGATAACTTCAAATTTTTCCCTTGATACTTTTCCTTAATGCGACGTGCTTAGCGTCATATTCTTAGCGCAGTCACGGCGGTTCGGTCATTACGGTGGGCTAGCCCTACTTCAGTAGTAACGCCCGCTTGGCACAATAGATGAAGTCATTGCAAACACTTTTTGTGATTTATTTCAAAAGGATTTGAAAGGTGTTTCTCAGCAAACTTTAACTAACGGTTCAGCAGAGTTCTACAAAACTTACCAGGGCTTTTCTTGAGGTAGCTGTTAAGAAAATGCTGTTAAGAAAACGCTAGTTGAGGAATCTAAGGGAAAATAGAGAAGATTTCTGCTAGGTGAAAAGCCACCGCTGGCAATTCTCAATGCATGGTAATATAAACTCATAACGATTCCGTTTAAGGAAGTGGCTGAAGCAAATTGGCTGACCTGGTTAACGACTCTCTACTGCATTTTTCGCAGCCTTTTACCCCACAACACCTTTGGCTCATCTTTCGCTCATTCGCACAATAGCTTTTTGCTCATTTTCTCAACAGTAATTAGCCTTCGGGCACCTAGTCAGTTTAACTGGCTCAGCACAGACTTTTTCGGCGGAGGCCCTCCAATCAAATGGTTAGTACATCTAAAGCTCGTATAGATAATCAGGGCGCTGACAAAGGGCAGGGTTTTGAAATGTTTCAGCCGAAATCGAACTTGAAAACAAGCGCCACTGGAAGTAAAGCTGCCAGTGCAAAGGACGTGTCTGTAGAAGAAAAGATGGTAGAAAATAAAGAAACTATAAAAACAGCGACTACAAAAACAGAGACCAAAGCAGCAACCAAAAAAACCTCTAAGCGCAAGGCCAAGCCTCTTTACACGACGGATGCTGTGAGGGCTTACCTGCATGAAATTGGCCGAGTACCGCTGCTCACTCATGAGGACGAAATTGTGCTGGGCAAGCAGGTGCAAAAACTGATGGCGTTGCTTGAAATCAAAACGTCTTTAGAAGCCCAGATTCCGGTTGCTGAAGAGACCACCGAAGAGATTGCTAAAGAGACGGCTGCTGATTCTACAGCGGTTGTAGAAGTTTCTGACAAGGATTGGGCAGAGGCTGCTGGTATGACGGAGGCCGAGCTGAACAAGGCCTTGCGCCGGGGCCAACGGGCTAAGCGAAAGATGATTGAGGCTAATTTGCGCCTGGTGGTTGCGGTTGCCAAAAAGTATCAGAAGCGGAATTTGGAGTTTTTAGACCTCATTCAAGAAGGGACGCTGGGGCTAGAGCGCGGCGTAGAAAAGTTTGACCCGATGAAGGGCTACAAGTTTTCTACTTATGCCTACTGGTGGATTCGGCAGGCAATTACGCGGGCGATCGCACAACAGGCGCGTACTATTCGCTTGCCTATTCACATCACTGAAAAGCTTAATAAAATCAAGCGCGTACAGCGCGAGCTATCACAGGCGTTAGGCCGGAGCCCTAATGCTGCTGAAATCGGTATGGAGCTGGAGCTAGAGCCCAAGCAGGTACGGGAGTATCTCTCCATTGCGCGTCAGCCTATCTCTTTGGATGTGCGGATTGGAGAAAATCAGGATACTGAGCTGCGAGACCTGCTAGAGGACGAAGGCGCATCTCCTGAAGACTACACCGTGCAGCAGTCACTGCGTCAGGATATTTTTAGAATGCTCTCAGAGCTAACCCCTCAGCAGCAGGAAGTGGTGAACTTACGCTTTGGTTTAGACGATGGCACACCGCTATCGTTAGCTAAGGTTGGGCAGCGTATGGGAATTAGCCGTGAGCGCGTTCGTCAGCTAGAGCAGCAGGCCCTAAAGCATCTGCGTCGTCGCAAGTCGTCTGTGAACGGTTATTTGGAAGCCGCCAGCTAGTTTTAGGCGCTGCGCTTTTGGTCCTATTTTTTCAGACGACGGCTACAAGACGGCTGCAAGGCGGCTACAAAACGGCTTCGTAAGTTTCGAGTAGGTCGTCGGTAAAGGGAAACCGGGCTCGGTGCTCAAAAGGGTAGGCGATTTCTAGCTGCCAACTGCCGTTGAGTACCGTGCTCCCAACTTTGCCTTTAGAGGCATGAACGCTGACGCCTACTAAGAATTGCAGCTTTTTTAAAAAGGCTTCTCCCGCCTCGCCACTGGCGAGGCTACAGGCATATAAAGAAAGAAAGCTTTCAGTAGATGACTGAACCCTGACGGCTGAGTCTGGATAGAGCGGGCGATAGCGAAACCACGACTCAATTTCAGCGGCGTAGGTAGGTAGGTTATGCAGATTGAGGTCACCGCTGCTGAAGTGGAGGCTGCCAGAAGAGCCATGGGTAACAATATGCAAGCTCTGTAGCTTATGAGCAAAGCGATGAACGGCCTGAGTCACTTGCCGAATGGCATCTTGGTGAGGATCAAGCATTAACAGCTTAGCGCCATTGAGCGCACCGGCGGCTAGCGCGTCGCGGTGGTCAACGCTGGCGTCAATCGCGACCAACATGCCTTGCCCTGGTTGAGACTTGGCAAATGAGCCCGAAAAGAACTTTTTAGAAATGAGTCGGGTAGGTGCAAAAACAGGAGAAAAAGTAGTCACAGATTAAAAAAAGATCCCTGACCGTGGCGGTTCTAAAGTCGCTAAGGGCTGCTTTGAAATGCTTCCGGTTGGATTGAAAATATATGGAATATTCTTAACATTCCCAGAGGGTGTGGCCTCAGCCTAAGTGTCGCTACATAGGCATGCCGCGACAAAGTTGACTAAAACTGACTGGGTTTCCGTCAAACGAACGATGTCTGACCGGCCAAAATATACCCTTTATTCAACAATATTTTTGAGTTGACCACATCCGTGAAGCGCTGTGATCTATGTTGTTCGGTATAGGGTGACATACGGACGCACTTTAGGATGGTTTAAGCTTTTTTGCGGCAGCTTTCAGCGGTGGAAGTAAATTCAAAGAAAGCTCAAGGTTGTTGAGATCGCAAAAGTCAGGATTTTTCTCTTTTTTGGGGCCGTGATAGTCGCTGCCGCCGGTCATTACTAGGCCGTAGGTGTGGCAGTATTCTTCTAGCTTGCGGATTTGGCTGGGGCTATGGGTCGGATGGTACACTTCTAAGCCCATAAGCCCTGCCTGTACGAGTCCTGGCAGAATGGTCTCAACGGTGCCACCGCGAAAAATGTAGGGATGTGCCCATACTGGCACTGCGCCACATTGTAAAAGTAGCTCAATGCCTTGCTCTGCGGTGAATTTTTCGTAGGGGACGTAGGCGGGGCCGTCGTCTTTTAAAAAGCGGTCAAACGCTTCGTTGCAGGATTTAACATGACCGGCGGATTTTAGGGCGCTGGCGATATGAGGTCTGCCGGGAGCCATCGATCCTGGAAACTCGGGTAGATCAATGGGATAGCCTAAGTTTGCGAGCTTGGCGGCCATAGTGCGAGCACGGCGTTTGCGCCCTTCGACTCTGGCTTGCAGGGGCGATCGCAATGTGTCGGCATCGGGATAAAATCCCAAAATATGCATAGAGCGCCCGTTATAGACGGTGCTTAACTCCAAAGCCGGAACAATTTCAAGGCCGAGCGGCAGGGCGGCTGCGATCGCTTCATCCCAACCCGCTATGGTGTCATGGTCTGTAATGGCCAGTGCTCTGACGCCTTGTTGATGGGCGAACTTTACGAGTTCAGTTGGGGTGAGGCTACCATCTGAGCAGGTTGTATGGCTATGGAGTTCTAGCATGAGGCTTCACCCAAAGAACATTGAATATTTCAACAGTGTACATAGAGGATGCTTTGGATCGACCAGAAAATCAATGTCTATTCTGATCTTGTTTACTTAGGCATCTGAGCTAGAGCTACCTTATTTAGCGAAAGGTTTAGCGAAAGAGTATCTAATTTTGCTGCCTATTAAGCTATACTTTGCAACAACTTATTGCATCATTCCTAAGGTCAAGCCGTCATACGCCTGTTTGTATTTTTCTCAGATTTATTAGAATTAGCAAAGTAGTCACAGCTGAGTGCGACACTCTAGTAATATCTGGCGACATCTTATGGCACAAGACATTAGAAGTATTCAGCCTTGGTTGAATCAGGCAACAAAACGTCTGCAAATTGAGTTCAACCCTGAAAAAATAATTTTGTTTGGTTCTTGGGCTTATGGGGACGCGACGAAACGGTCGGACATAGATTTATTTATGGTGTGTCAGTGCGACTTTACACCGCTAGATCGGATTGGGAAAGTCTTAAAGCTACTAGCAGATTCTCCGCGTGCGGTAGATGCTATTGTATATACGCCTGAGGAACTTGAAAGGTGCAAACATAGACCTTTTATTGCTCAACTTTTAAGGGAGGGCAAGGTACTTTATGAGCGGGAAAAAACTTTGGCAGGAAGCTGACCGATGGTATCGGCAAGCTGTCGATGATTTAGACGTTGCGGCTGTTTTACTTAACTCAAGAAAATATGCTCAGTCTTGCTTCAATGCACAGCAAGCAGCTGAGAAAGGGCTAAAAGCAGTCTGCTATTTGCTAGACACTGATCCTTGGGGTCATTCTTGTACCAAACTTATCCAAAATCTACCTGAGGTAGAGCGTAATCGGTTCGATGAAGCCATAGAGGCAGCACTATCGCTTGATAAGCTATACATTCCCACTCGTTATCCAGATGCATTGGCTGAACTAATTCCTACTGAAGCCTTCACACAAAAAGAAGCGGAAGCAGCTATTTCTCTGTCGCAAGAGATTCTTACGCTTGTAGAAGCGCGAATTTACAAAGGTGATAATGACTTTTAAGGTAGTAACGCCTGGATTTGAGCAGACATTTGAGCGGTGGACAGATGCGCTAGCAAAAGCGAATTCGATGAAGTCGTCGCTTAAAAGTTGGTTTAAGGATATTCGTATTCTAGAAAATGGAGCTGGGGAGAAAGCTGCTAGCTGGCAAACGGTGTGGACGTTTGGCCGGGGGCGATCGCATCCTGAATATTTAGGCCCTGGTACTTATGACCGTTTGGCTCGGTTGTTTATTGCTGAGGCGCAACAGGAGGCCATTGGCTCGCAGCTACAGCCGTGGCAAATTAGAGACTATCGCTTTGAGTGGGGTCGCCGCACCTATATGATGGGTGTGCTTAATGTGACGCCCGATAGCTTTAGCGATGGTGGCCAGTTCAATACGGTTGAAACGGCGCTAGCGCAGGCGAAGGCGCTAGTAGAAGCGGGGATGGATATTTTGGATATCGGCGGGCAATCTACGCGGCCTGGATCAATGCCGACTTCGTTAGAAGAAGAGTGCGATCGCGTCATTCCTATTATCCAATCTATTCGCTGCGCTCCTCACGATTGGCTCAGCAACATTCCGATTTCAGTAGATACGACTCGATCAGAAGTCGCGCGCGCTGCGCTAGAAGCGGGTGCTGACATTATCAATGATATTTCGGGCGGCCTGTACGAACCTGAAATTTTTAAAGTGGTGGCTGAGCACAATGCGCCGCTGATGCTGATGCATTTGCGCGGAACGCCAGAAACAATGCAGCAAATGACGGACTATGACGACTTGATGGGTGAGATTGTTCGCTTTTTAGCACAGCAGGCAGATCGGGCGGTTGCTGCCGGGGTCGATCCTCAGAAAATTGCAGTAGATCCTGGGATTGGGTTTGCGAAAACGGCAGCGCAAAACATTACGATTTTGCGTGAGCTAGAAGATCTTAAAGCGTTGCGTTGTCCAATTTTGGTGGGTACTTCGCGCAAAAGCTTTATTGGTAAGCTGCTGAATCAGCCAGAGGCACAGAAGCGAGTGTGGGGAACAGCGGCGACGGTAGACTGTGCGATCGCCCATGGTGCCGATATCGTCCGAGTCCATGACGGGCCGCAGATGCGCGATGTTTGCCGTATGGCAGACGCACTCTGGCGCTAAAGACGCTAACAGGCGCTAACAAAAGTCTGACTTTGGCCCTAAATCTATCATTAGAGGTAGTGCGCTTGCTTTGGCGCAGAAGACACGGTGACCTACACTAAAAGATGCAATCTGGATATTTAAACGAGGTTTCTCCATGAGACGATACCGAGCAGTGGTTGGGGTTTTGCTAGCAGTTGTAGCCACCTTTTTGGTGAGCTGTAGCAGTGGCCCAGCTGCTGTAGCCCCTACCTACACGCCCGAAAAAATTTCTCAGCTGCAAAACTATGTAAACCGCATTGAAATGGTTCGAGAGCGGTTACCTGAGCTAGAAAACTACATTGAAAAAGACAACTGGATCAATGTAAACAGCTTCACTCATGGGCCTTTGGGTCAGCTGCGATCAGAATTAGTGCGGCTTTCTAATCAGCTGCTGCCTGCCGATCAGTCTAAGGCAAAGATGCTCTCTGAGGACATTTTGGGCCATTTGGAAAAGATTGACGAAGCCTCACAGCGACGGAGTTATACTGATGCGATCGCGCAGTATCGCGAGTTTTCGGATGATGTTGAGGCCTTGCTGAGCATAGTGCCTGAAGATGCCCGTAAAAAAGCAGAAGGATTTAAGGAGCCCAGCGTTTATGACATGACGACCACCATTCCTGATCCTGATGTGATTCGCGCTGAACAAGAAGATATGGTGCGTACACCAGTGCTGCTAGATGATGGCCCACAAGGCGATTTGGACTAAGCCGCTTGGACTAAGCCGCTAGGTCAATCATCCCAATGGTTCTCGGATTCCCCTAGCTTCCCTTAATTGCGAGTACCGATGACACGAACAGAGAGTAGTAACCCGCTCTCTGTTCTTTTTTTAGCATCTTTTCCCAGTTCTTTTTCCAGTTCTTTTCTCAGCTCTTTTCGATAGTGAACAAGCCCAAAATCGTGATTGTTGGTTGTGGCATTATCGGTGCCATGCTCGCCTATGAAATGAGCCGCCAGTTCTCGGCAGATATCGTTGTTTTAGATCGTCAAACCCCTGCCAACGGCTCGACAGGGGCGGCTTTGGGCGTGCTGATGGCGGTGATTAGTGGAAAGGTCAAGGGTCGCAGTTGGCGGCTCAGAGAGTCTAGCCTGCGTCGCTATAAGGCATTAATAGCAGAGCTCTCAGCCCAAGGTCACAATGTGCCATTTAACTCGCAGGGTATTGTTAGCCTGTGCTTTGATCACAGCAAGCTGCCTCGTTGGGAGGCGCTGCAAATGAAAAGGCTTGATCAGGGATGGCCTTTAGAAATTTGGTCACCTGAAGAACTCCAGTTACGCTGCCCGCAAGTAAATTTATGCTCTGATGCATACCTGAATAAATATCCGAATGAACGCACTGATGAGACAGCAGGAACAGTCCGTAAAGTACAAGCGGCCATCTACTCACCTGCCGACGCTCAAGTGCATCCAGTCGCCCTTACTCACGCTTTAATTGCAGCGGCAGAAAGCCGAGGCGTTACCTTTTACAACAATACTGAGGTAACGGGGCTCAAGATATCCAGGCAGCGCTGTACGGCTGTGAAAATAAACCAAACAGACTTAGCCGCCGACTGGGTTGTGCTATCAGCCGGGTTAGGGTCTGGGTCACTGAGTAAATTGGCAGGCAGGGTCGGCGATTTAGAACTCATACCAGTCCTGGGACAGGCGATGAAAATACAGCTGCCGACAGGGCTAGGCCACCAGGATTTTCAGCCGGTGATTAACGGTGACGACATTCAGTTCGTGCCGCTAGGCGGCGGGCAATACTGGGTAGGCGCAACGGTAGAGTTTCCAGCCCTCGCCGCTGGCCAGTCCTTGGATACCTTAGATCAAGAAAGTTGGCTAAGAGAGTGGAAAGGAGGGAAGACGGAATTGGCGGCTTTGCGGCAAGGGCTCGAACGGTTTGTAGGAGAGGTCACGCACGCAAAGGTTTTAGAGACTTGGCGGGGGTTACGGCCTCGGCCCGTAGGACAGCCTGCACCCGTCATTCAACCCCTGGGAGAATTGGAAAATGTGACATTAGCAACGGGACATTATCGCAATGGCGTGTTGCTAGCGCCAGCGACGGCGCAGCAGATATGCGAGATTTTAAAGGAGAAATTTTAGGTTCGGCGGCTTTAGCTAAAGGTCTTGGGCTCAAAATCTCGAATAGCCTTTGCTAAGGCCTGAATTATCCCGTTAGTGAGAGATTTTTTAACAGCGGGGCCTCTAATATTAAATCATAAAAATAAGCGACAAAAAGCGATGAAACCCACGATGAAAGCTGCTGTTATCTCCCGCTACGGCCCACCTGATGTTTTTCAAATTGCAGATATTGATCGTCCTGAGATCAAGCCGGATCAGCTGTTGGTAAAAGTGTTGGCTAGTAGCATTAACCCAATTGAGTGGAAAATGCGAAAAGGAATGCTTAAGCTGCTGACGGGAAACAGTTTCCCCATTACATTAGGATTTGATGTATCTGGCGAGGTGGTTGAAATCGGTTCCCAGGTCACTCGGTTCAAGCCGGGCGATTTAATTTATGCCCGAATGGATCAGCTGATGGGTGGGGCCTATGCGGAATATGCTGCCGTCTCTGAAAAAGTGGCAGCGCTAAAGCCTCGAAATATGACTCACGAGGAGGCCGCAGCGGTTCCACTGGCGGGTATGACGGCGCTGCAAGCAATCAGAGATGAGGGTGCGTTTAAGCCTGGGCAAAGCGTACTGATCAATGGTGCTTCTGGGGGCGTTGGCACGTATGCGGTGCAAATTGCAAAGGTGCTAGGGGCTTCTGTTGTGACAGGCGTGTGTAGTGGTAAAAATATGGCGTTGGTCAAGCGTTTGGGCGCTGATGCTGTGATTGACTATACTCAGCAGGAGGTTACTCAATTAAAAGATAAGTACGATATTGTTTTTGATGTAGTTGGCAATCGCTCGCTGTCTGAGTGTCAGCCGATTTTAAAGCCAAAGGGCATCTATGTGACAACGCAGCCCTATCCTGGCAACTATCTCAAAAGTATTCTCTCTCTTTTGTGGCCTGGTCAAAAGTATAAAGTTATTCTGCTCAAATCTAAGGCAGCAGATTTGGAATACCTTACAGAGCAAATTGAAGCGGGCAAGGTTTGTTCTGTCATTGATCGAACCTACTCACTTGAACAGATAGCTGAGGCTCATGCTTATGCGGAGGCAGAGCATACGGTAGGCAAAAATGTAATTTCTATTTCGTCCTCTGCTATTTCACCTTCTTAGCGACTCCTAAGAGATAGATCGTAGATTAGCGGGCTAACCGAGACTTGTTTCGATGCCGATGCGTGAATGCGTTTTCTCTGAGGGAGAAGGAAGCCAGATTTAAAGTTCCTCTCTCTCAGGGAAAGGGATTTAGGGTGAGGGGAAAATCGGTACTTTATTTGTTGGCTTGTCCCTAAGGTGATTGTTTGTATCAGCTAACCATTTGTTTGATAACTGGCGATTGGTGGGTGAAAATGTACTATTGATTACACTTTAGCAGTTTAATCAGGGGTAGTATTTCTTACTAATTGATTCCTGACTGGCACCTGACTGGCAAGTTTGACCTAGCAGGGCAAGTTTGGCCTAGCGGGGCTTGAAAGCAGCAGCCCGCGATTTTAGAAGACACTATCTCTAAGAAGACACTATCTCTAAAGAGACATTCAATAAAGAGGCGCATGTATGGCAAAGACACTTACTAGTCGGTTAGCGGTCGTATCCGGGTCATCAGCCGAGCCGCAAGATTTTAGTTTTGGTGGGAGTTCTGAGTGGGAGTCGGGCTTGAATTCTGGTTTGAGTTCTGGTTTGAGTTCTGGGGCGATCGCAAACCCTGTCTACAATGAGCTTCATCCTGAAATTAAGCCATTTTTAGATATTTTAAGACCGCTTATACGCCAGCCCTCTGTCGTCGGTACTGAAGATTCCTTTTTCCGAGTGCTAGAGCGAGAGTTAGCAGAATTTGGGATTAGCTGCCAGCGGTATCATGGTGTTTTGGTGGCTCAGGGGAATCAGCCTGAATCGCTTTATCTGTCGGCGCATATTGATCGCCATGGGCTGCTTTGCACAGGCCCGAATGAGTTTCAGTATGCCGCTTTTATCGCCGGTAATCAGGGCGAAAATATGGGCGATTCGGCATCAGAGCATATGCTGCACACGATTGAAGATCGTTTTCAGGGGCAACGGGTACAGGCGCATTTGCCCTACGTAGGCACCTATTTGGGTCAGGGAGAAATTTCCCGATCCTATATTTGTCCAGAGCGCAGAAACCTCATTTTTGAAGTCAACGGCCTAGATTTTTTGCAACCGGGCACGCCTGTTTCATTTTTGGATCGTTTGCAGATTGTTGATGGCTTAATCTCTGCGCAGCTAGATAATGTGGTTAGCGCGGCGATGATTATTTACCTTTTTCGGCTGGGCTTTCAAGGGACGGCGTTGTTTACGGCGCAAGAAGAGTCGGGCCGAAGCTGGCGTTATGCCCTGTCGTGGTTTCAGCGAGAACGACTGACGACTCAGCGACTGGTCGTGCTTGACACTAGCCCCTATGCTAGTCGCAAAGACGCCAATGCTCAGCAAATTACGCTGCGTCACAAAGATGCAAACGGCCCTTTTTCAAAAGAGATGACGCAAGAGTTGGTGGATCGGTGTGAAGCGCTAGGGCTTACCTATGGCTTCAAAGATGAGTATATTTTGGCCCAAAACGCAGCTCTTGGCAAACGCTTTCCGCTAGGACGGACTGAGTTAGGTCGGATTGTGACGGCAACAGAAGGAAAGATTAATGGAACAACCTTACAACTGCCGACTACGGAGTATCATACGGCTGGTGAGACGGCTGCTTTGTCTGCGATCGCAGGTGTCCTAAAACTTCTTAAAACCTACCTTTAAGACCTCCTTTAAAACATACCTGTAGCTTTGGGCAGACAGTATGACTTAAAATCTTCTCCTAAAATTTTACTGAGACGTAAATAGCGACTACTACCAATTGCAAAAGGGTGAGGGGAATGCTGTATTGCAAGAATTTTTGAAATGAAATGCGCTGACCGTGCTGCTCGGAAATACCGGCTGCAACAATGTTAGAAGAAGCGCCCACTAGCGTACCATTGCCGCCCAAGGTCGCGCCAAACATCATGGCATAAAAGAGCGGTAATACCTCTATCGGAAATTCTCCGGCAAAGGCTGGATCTAAAAACGCCGGTTCAATCAATCCGGTGCTGACTAAATACTGCTTGAGCAGCGGCACCATCGCTACCACCAACGGAATGTTGGGCACCAGGCTAGACAGCAAGCCAATGATAAAAACCATCACAATCGCGCCGAGCAGAATGTTCTCGCCGATTGCAACAGCTAAAAGTTGAGAAAGCTGAGCAATGACGCCCGTTCTCTCTAATCCACCAATGAGCACAAAGGTACACATAAAAAAGATGAGGGTGCTCCAATCGACATCTTTGAGAATGTTGTTAACGGTGTCGAGCTTGCTTTGATGGGCAATGAGTAAAGCGAGTGCAGCGCCCATTAAGGCAGCAGCAGCGGGCGTGACCGGTACGGGCAACAGTTCACCCACTACAAAAAAGGTGAGCATGAGCACAATTACCGCGCCGCCTAAGCCCAAAATGACAGGCCGATGGATTTTAGGATGGGGGAGCTGTGTGAGGTCGGTGATTCGCCAACGCCAAATATCACGGAATAAAATAGGAAGTGATATCAAGATAGCGGCGATCGCTAGCACTCCCCCTAAACTCAGCTGAGACAGGTAGTCTATAAAGCTGATATTGATAGCATCGCCAACAATAAAGGTGGCCGGGTCACCGACTAACGTGAGCAGCCCAGCACTGTTAGCAACAAATACCAACAAAATTAACAACGGTACAAAATCGACTCCAATTTCTGAGGCGATAGGTGGAATTAGGGGGGCTAACAACATTACCGTCGTCGCATTGGGGAGAACGGCACAAATGGGCGTTGTAACTGCCACGATGCCTAAAAGGAGACGTTTACCCTCCCCTTTTGCCATGACTACCATTTGAGTGGCCAAGTAGTCAAAGATTTTAGTCGGCTCAAAGGCTCGCACTAGAACCATTACGCCAAAAAAGAGCGCTAGGGTAGCGTAGCTGTTCCCGATATAGCCCATGGCGTCGGTTAGGGACATGACATGGGCAAAGACTAGCACCAGCGAGCCTAAAAGGGCTGCAACTGTTAGGTGTATGCGCTCGGTCATAATAGCCAAAATCACGACGACAAATGTGATTGAGGCTAGCAAGGCTTGCCAGGTTTCTATCATTAGCGGAGCCTGACGCTATAACAGCGTTGTTAAGGGGTTTTTGAGACAGACAATATTGATCACAAAAGACGACTCGGGTATCTCAGGACTCACTAGGTTTAGAGTTTTGGAGTTTTAGAACTAGTCAACAGGTATATCCAATGCGAATTTTTCGCTATCGCTATTGGTCATTTTCTTGGCTTTTTCTTGGCTATTTCTTGGCTATTTTTTGGTTGCTGGCTGGGCTATTTTCTTTTCATGGCTACGCGCAGCAGTAGTTTCTCGGCTTCTAACCAGACAAATACTAAAGCGCTAAACCCGATGCAAATCCAAAGCTCTGTTGGGCTGAGCCAGTAGGTGTTAAAGAAGCTTCTAAAGCTCGGGACATATATCAGCAGTAGCTGTAATAGGGTGGTGAGAGAAACGGCCCAGAGTAAAAATGGATTAGAAAAAGCATTAAGCTCAAGGGTGAGCTGCGTTTGCGATCGCACGGCCCAAGCATGGCCCATCTGAGCCAAGCATAGGGTTGTAAATACCATTGTTTTCCAAGTGTTGGGGTCACGAGGATAGTCGGGCTGATGGGTGTATTGATAGCCCCATAACATGAGTACGATGGTAATAATAGCAAGTACTAGGCCCACTCGTAACATGTATGCCCCTAATCCTCTCGCAAAGATACTTTCTCTGGGCAGGTAGGGCGATCGCTGCATGACATTAGGCTCTCCCTTCTCCATCGCCAGCGCCAAGGCCGGTAGCCCGTCTGTGACAAAGTTCATCCATAAAATTTGCAGCGGCGAGAGTGGGCTGCCCGCTAATCCCAACAGTGGCGTAGCAGCAATGACAATTACCTCGCCAATATTGCTGCCCAGCACATATTTAATAAACCGGCGAATGTTGTCGTACACAATGCGACCCTCTTCAGTGGCGGCCACAATAGAGGTAAAGTTGTCGTCTAGCAGCACCATATCTGCGGCTTCTTTGCTGACATCGGTGCCTGTAATGCCCATTGCAATGCCAATGTCAGCCTGCTTTAGGGCAGGCGCATCGTTAACTCCATCGCCTGTCATCGCGACGATTTCGCCCTGCTTTTGCCAAGCTTGAACAATCCTTAGCTTGTGCTCAGGTGCGACGCGAGCATACACGCCAATCTCTTGAACCTGATTCATCAGCTGCTCATGGCTCATTTGATCAATATCTTGCCCGGTCACGACGCGATCATCTGTTTGCAGTATGCCTAGCTGAAGGGCGATCGCCTGAGCCGTTAGCTGATGGTCGCCGGTAATCATCACCGTCCGAATCCCTGCCGTTTGGCAGCGGGCTACGGCGTCTTTAACCTCTAATCGCGGCGGGTCCATCATGCCGACTAACCCTAGCCAAATGAGATCTTGTTCCACCTCCGACTGGGGAGTTTGGCCGCCTGCCTGCGACGGCTTATAGGCCAGCGCTAGCACTCTAAGCCCATTACTGGCAAGCTGCTCATTGCGATCAATAATGTCTGCTCGCAGTTTGTCTGTCAGCTGACTGGTGGCTGTTCTTTCTTGATGATGTGTACAGCGCTCTAGAACGCCCTCAGGCGACCCTTTCATGAAAATGTAGTACGGCGCTTTTGGGTGCAGCAAAGGCCCGTTTTCAGGCATTCGGTTTTCGCAAATAACGCTCATGCGCTTGCGTTCAGAAGAAAAGGGCACTTCGCCTACCCGAGGCAGCCATTCAGCCCACGCATGTTGTAGATAGTTGACTTTGCTCGCTAAAGAAAGCAGCGCCCCTTCAGTTGGGTCGCCCAAAACCGTCCATTTTCCCTGTTCGGTTTGCAGCACTGCATCATTACAAACAACGCTGCCCATTAATAGCGCATTCAGTCCGGCGGGTAGTGCCTTTGGATCAATGACTTGTGGCCAGTTGCCGGTTTTATCCAACAGCTCCAACTTGCCTTCAGGCCCATAGCCATCGCCGGTTACCTGAAAGTCTTGATCGCTGGTAGAAACAACCTGAACGACCATTTTATTTTGGGTGAGCGTACCGGTTTTATCTGAGCAAATAACGGTCACAGACCCGAGTGTTTCCACGGCTGGAAGCTTGCGAATCAGTGCCTGACGGCGAACCATGCGCTGCATTCCTAAGGCTAGCGTCACGGTGATGACCGCGGGTAAGCTCTCGGGTACGACGGCTACGGCCATGCTCAAAGAGGCTTCTAATAAGTCGGCAGATTGCTCCCAGCCCAGCACCAAACCGCCCCCGACAACCACCAGAGCTACCAGTGCTAACGCCAAGCTGACGAGGACATTGCCAAGCTGGGTCATTCGCGCCTGTAGCGGTGTAGGCTCAGTTTCTACGCCTTGCAGGAGGGCGGCAATGTTGCCTAGTTCGGTTTGCATGCCAGTGGCAGTTACGGCCACTAAGCCTCGGCCTTGAATGACTTCAGTGCCTTGAAAGACCATATTGGCGCGATCGCCCAGTGGTGCATTCACTGGCAACAGTACGTTCGCTCGCTTGTTGGCAGCGGTGGCCTCGCCCGTTAGCGCGGCTTCTTGCACCTGTAGGTTAACGGCTTCTATCAGTCGGCCATCAGCGGCTACCTGCACCCCAGCTTCGAGATACATAATGTCACCAGGAACCAGCCTTTTGGCGTCAATTTCAAGGACTTTTCCGTCGCGCAGCACTCTTACTTTTGGAGAAGCCAGCTTTTTGAGGGCTGTTAATGCCTGCTCTGCCTGGCTCTCTTGTGCATAGCCCAGAATGCCGTTTAGAAGAACAATGGCAAAAATGGCGATCGCATCTTTAGGAAACTGTTGAGTTTGAAAATCTAACACTGCCGAGACAATGGCTACAGCCATTAACATCAGCAGCATGATATTGGTGAACTGATCGCGAAAAATAACCCAACGACTGCGTCCAGCCTTCTCTTGCAGTTCGTTTAAACCGTAGCGCTGTGTCTGAGCAGCTACTTGCTGATCGGTGAGTCCAAGCTTTTCAGTTGTTTGTAGCTGCTGTAAGACCTGTTCACTTGGCAACGTATAAAAAGCAGGTACTGTTGTCATCGGTGTGGCTGTTTGCAGCTGTGAGGGTTCTACCATCGATTCTTTTGACCAAGCCAGTGTTTAGTAGGGTTGAAATTGAAAAGGCACTATTGAAAAGGCACTATTAAAAAAGCACTATTAAAAAAGCATTGTCTAACAGCTAGTTGACTGTTCAAGACTTCTCTAGTGTTTAAGTAGCCAAGCAAAATAAATTACAAAACACTAACAGACGGTTTAACTCACTCGTAATGCCCCCAGCCCCAAATTTGGGGGCTCTGAGTCCGGTTCCCCCCAAGTTTGGGGGGTTAGGGGGGCGTCGGGGTTTAGGTAATTAATTATGCACATCTACATTAATGCTTCTCTTGTTCAAGGCTTTTTCAATGCTTTCTTGTTCGAGGCTTTTCTATTGTGAACAGCTATGGCCATCTTCAGAATCTATCAGGCAATATATTTGAGCATTGATACTTTCTCAGCTCGCATACACTGCCAGATATAGACTGAGCCGCATAATTGATCTAAAACGGATCTAAAATGGACCTAAACTGCTTCCCAAACAGACCTATAAAGGGCTCAACAGGTTTATAACAGAAGGTATAGATACCGTTTTTTGGTTGCCCATGGCCTCGCTTACCCCTTCCAATCGACGACAACAACCGCTGTATGGTCTCATTCTGGCTGTTTTTATTGTTGTTATTTTGCTGGAGTACTTTTCCTCTACGGATTTAGTTTTTAGCTACCTTTATATGGGGGCGATTGTGCTAGCTCATCGCCAGCTCAGCCGCCAGCAGGTGATGGCCGTAACGGTCGCTGCGGTAATATTGACCTTGGTTAATCTGGTGTTTCCCCATCATGAAGTCAATACGCCTTCGACGGTTGCAAATCGGATGATTGCGGTTGTGGCTCTGTTGGTGACCGGCTATTTGATTGATCGCAGCCATGTGTACGAAGCCGAAATTACCCGGCAGCAGGCCCATATTCAAGCGCAGGCACAGCTTGCTAGCCTGCGCGAAGATTTTGTTTCTACCCTCACCCACGATCTCAAAACGCCTCTGCTCGGTGCGATGGAAACGGTTAAAGCTTTTCGCGCAGAGCAGTTTGGCGCGGTGAGTTCACAGCAGCATCAGGTGTTGGGTATGATGTTGCGATCGCACCGAGCTACGCTTCAGCTCGTTGAAACCATGCTAGATGTGTATCGCAACGATGCCGAGGGCCTGGCGCTCAAAACAAGGCCGGTTAATTTACTGCCGCTGATTACTGAAAGCATCACGACCTTGAATTCTCTGGCTCAAACGCGCCAAATTGTCATTCAGCTAACGGCTCAGGGTAAAGCGTTTTGGGTAAATGCTGATAAAAAGCAGCTACGACGCGTTTTTGAAAATTTGCTGATCAACGCGATTAACCATGCGCCTCGGCATACCCAAGTAGAGGTTGCTTTAAGCACCGTCGGTTCGCAACAACAGCTCCAAATTGGTGACTATGGCCCAGGCATTAATGCCGACGAGATAACTGACCTATTTGAACGGTTTTATCAAGGCTATAGTCACCGTCAGACCCAGGGTTCAGGGCTTGGGCTTTACCTTAGTCGGCAAATTGTAGAGGCCCATAACGGTAAAATTTGGGCAGAGAATCGTGCATTTTCAGGCTCATCAGCCGGTCATTCTAAGGGCGCGATTTTCTCCTGTTGTTTACCGGCTCTATTAGCGACCTTATGATGGATATCACCCAACCGCTCAAAGTTATTCTGGTTGAAGATGATGAACTGTTTCGCTTAGGTCTCTCGACTCGCATCCAAAGAGAGCCGATGTTTGAGCTAGCAGCGGAGGCCGGTGATGGCGAAAGCGCGATTGAGCTGATCAATCAATCACCGTTTGACGTTGTGCTTTTAGACATTGGGTTGCCGGGTATTGGGGGGATAGAAGCCTGCCGCCAAATCAAGCATCAGCATCCCGACCTGCCGGTGCTGGTGCTGACCTCACATTCTCAAAAGCCGCTGATTGAGCAGATTATTAAAGCGGGTGCCAATGGTTTTTGCCTGAAGGGTGTTGAAGCTGAAACACTAATTTTGGCCCTACGCTCAATTGTCGCTGGCGCGTCTTGGTGGGATGCGAGTAGCACTCAAGAAATTCGCTCGGCGTTTGGTGAGAGTTCATTTTCACCGTCTGAGCCCACTAGTCAGGCCGCGCCCTTAACCCAGCGAGAAGAAGAAATTTTGGCGCTGCTGTCGATGGGAAAAAGCAATCAAGAAATTGCCGCTCAGTTACATATTACAGCGGGCACTGTACGGGTGCATGTCCATGCTATTTTACAAAAGCTCGATGTGCGCGATCGCACTCAAGCCGCTATTTTTGCCTTAAATAAAAAAGGACTAGGCACCCAAAAATCTCATTGATTGGTCTGAACAAAGTCTATTTCTATGTCTATTTTTTAGATCCATTTTTTAGACATTTGGTTAGAAAGACTCTGTTGCTGGGACATCGACCGATCGGATATTGACTCCATCGCTGTCGGTGCGATATACCCATATATCATTATCGCGACTCACGGTAACTTCCCAGCCTTCGACAATAGCAAAGGTGCAAATTTCATCTGGGCCACCGAGACCTAAGCAACCATCAGGCCAAGATTCTCTTCGAGCCCCTACGACTTGGAGTGATTCGACCGGAATATTCTGGCTGGTGGCAATGTCTTGAAAGACGCTGGCCTTGACCGCTTCAGGAAGTTCGGTATCGGGAATAGGTGACATGCCTTCGGGGAGTGGGGGTGGGGCTGCGGGGGTTTGGGTCGGTGGGGAAAGCTCAGACTCAGGGGTGGCTTCGTCGGGTGTGCCTGCGCAGCTTGTGAGTAGGAGGCTCGCAGGAATGAGGAAAATAGTGGCGCAGCAAAAAGCCCAGTACTGAGCTTTTTTAGATGAGTCTTTTTGGGGCCAGTCTTTTTGGGGCCAGTTTTTTGTAGATAAGTTTTGTTGTGTCATGGCGATTGTATTTGTTGTGGATGTTTTGTTTTTTTGAGGAGAGTATGACGGCGGAGGTAAATTTAAATAATCAGTTGCCACAGACATACGGTAAGGGCAATCGTGAGACTATGCTGGGGAATGTGCTTGCGCCAAGACTGACGGCCAATTTTTTGGGTTAAAACAATGCTCAACAGAGCGCCTGCAATTAGGCTGATGCCTTGTAAAAAGGCAATGATGGCAGGATGAGCAATGACGATAGGGCTAATTTGCCAAGCAGGACTGGCTGCATGAATAGGCAGGCCGAGAGTGGCCCAAAAAACAGGGACGATTTGCCCTGCTTCTGAGAGACCCAGTAATAGGTAATGGGCGAGGCTGGCAAATAGAACTAGGGGCAGGTAGCCATAGATGAGTTCTAAACGGTTTCGTCGAGATCCGGTGCCTTGGAAGGGGTTGCGAAGCTGGCCGAGGAGCAGAGCGATCGCACCCGGTAAAAACAGGGCAATGGTGGCGGCGATCGCATGCCCCCCAAAATTCTCTAACAGCTGAGCATCGCCCAACACCCAAGTCGTCAGCTGCGGCAACCGATGCAAAAACACCGCGCCCAACAGCAACAACAACAAAGCCACCTCATAGCCGGTACTGCGATGGCTCGTCCAAAGTTCTATCCCAGGCGGTCGTAGATTGAGTTCAACAGACTTGTGAGGACAGGCTTTAAGACAGGTCATGCACAGCACACAGTCGCGATTATCGGTGAGCTGGGCCGGATGAGAATATACTGGGCAGCCGCCTGTCGCTTGGCCTTCGCCCTCAGCAGGGCCGCCTTTGTAGCAGTGGTAAGTGTCGCAAGCTGCTGAGCAAATTCCTTGCTGCGCGCGCAGTTCAATGATTGAAAGCTTGGCAAAAAGGCCATTCATCCCGCCAATAGGGCATAGATAGCGGCACCAAAACCGCCGTTCGAACAGTACAGAACACACCACTGCGCCAGCGGTGATAATCAGCAGCAGCCAGCCAGAGAGATAGGCGGTGTTTTCTAAATTCCACAGCTCTTCCCAGAGTAGAATCAGCGCAAAGCCAGCGTACAAAATCCACCCTCCCCAGCGCTCAGCCCACTGGCGGGGCCAGCCTTGCAGCTTTCGAGGCCATAGCTTAAGCGATAAAAACTGGGCTACTTCGCCGTAGATCATAAATGGGCAAACCGCGCACCACAGGCGACCGACAAAGGGAAAGCCAATGAGAATGAGCGGCCACCACCAGGCCCAAAAAAAGTTAAGCGCAAAGTTGTTTTCACGGGTTTGCGGCCCCCACATTAAAATGGCCACCACAATCGGGTAAAACCACAGCGTAAAGCCATAGTTAATGCGAGTGGGCCACCAGGGACTGAGTAAAAATTTGCGCAATTGCGGGTAACCCTGAAGCAAATTTAAGCGGAACCGGCGGTTCTGTTTTTCTACAGCCCAAAAGACTTCTTCAGTGAGGACGGGGCTGCCCTCTGACTGGCTAATGGCACGCTCTACCATGCTTTCTAGCTCGGTGAGGTTGCCCGGAAAGTCGTAGCTTTGTAGTCGGCGGAGGGCTTCGGGGGTGAGCTGACGTTTGACCAGGCCACGACTGCGACAAGAGAGCTGAACAAAGTAGGTCACTTGGGCTTCAATGTCGGCTTTGCGGATGCGTAAGGGCGGCACTTTAATTTGTTGAACGGTGCATTTTGTAAATTCAGGAATGACTTTTTCAGACACCATCAAAATCCAGGCGGCAGATTGGCGGGTAGGCAACGGTGCTTCGCCTTCGCGGGTGACCGGTCGATACACACCGGTATTTATTAGCTGGGCTACGGGTGCTTTGAGTGATTCGTCTAGGTCTTGAATGTTGTTTAATAACAGCGTGCCATCGGCGAGCCATTCTAAGAGCCCTGGTTGGCTTTCTCCTTTGCCGAATAGATCTTGGGCTCGCAGCTTTTCGCAGTTTAGCTGGATCATCGGCTGGGCCTTGTTGCGAGATCCAAAGTGAATAAGTGCGGCCAGATTGTCTTTGCCCAGGCCGGGTTCACCAAAGATTAAAATAGGCGGCTTACGGCTTTTTGGATTTTCTTGATTTTCTGGATTTTTTGGGCTGGCTTGGCGAGTGGCGTCACGAATATCTTTACGCAGGCGAATAGCGTAGCGACTACTGCCGACGACGCCTCGTTTAACCCGAGTAATTAGGTGGGGACGCAGGGCCTGCTGTCGCTCTTGTTCGTACAGCAGTTGGTCAGAGGTGTCTTCTAGCGTAGTGGTAATCAGCTGGGCAAGTTGTTGTTTGAGGTTTGGAATGGTTTCGCTAAGCTGTTGAAAGGTTTCTTTTTCTAGCTTCCAGAGGGTGCATTCTGTGAGTGATACAAGGGTTTGAGTGGTAGCTGTATCGATCAGGAGTTCTGGCAAATGGATGATTTCGCCAGGGTCGAGGATGGTGACTTTGGCGGCGCTGGTGCGGCGAGTGCGATAACTCTCTAACTGGCCGCTGTGGAGAATGTAGAGTGCGTCGGGCGGAGTGTCTTCTAAAATGAGGCGGCGATTGGGGGCGAAGGGCACTTCGGTGAGGTGTACGGCAAGGGTCTGCGTTAAATCGGGGGGTAGGTCGCGAAATCGGGTGTGGGTTTGTAGCCAGCGAGTTCGCGCGTTAGCATCCATAGCAGCTCAAGGTTAAGAAAACGACGGTCAAGAAAACGACGCCCAAAAGGGCTTATGTGTGATTCTATAAGAAACGTTCCCTTCTCTACGCGATTCGGCGGAGATAAGATTTATGACTCCCGATTTACTGGCTCCTAATTTACTGACTCCTGATTTACTGTGTTTGCTGCTGCTGGCCCTTTGGTCGATTCCGCTCAATCATATTCCGGCGTTCGGTCGGATAACGGATGCGGGCCTTGAATGGGCGGCAGGCAATCGAGAGAAGTCGGTAGCAGGCGCGCCCTGGGTCGGTCGGGCTGATCGGGCTCAGCGAAACCATCATGACAATTTGGCGATGATTGCGACGGTTATTTTAATTGCCCATTTTACTCAGCAGGCAGATGCAATTACGGCAAAGGCGTCGATTGCGATTTTGGCCTGTCGGGTTGCTCATGGTGTGGCTTATTATGCCGGAGTTGGGATAGTGCGATCGCTCGCTTACTTCGGTTCTATTATTGGCCTGGGTGTGATTGTGTGGCGCATTTTGAGCTAGGGCAATCAGGACACGAGTGAGGCCGCAGAAGCTGCCTCTGTAGATAGATGCTATGGGGTGACGGGTTCACGTACCTTAATTTCTAAACTGAAATGAATTTAGATTATTAAACCGTATGCCGTCAGACTCGAATCGATCAGATTATGATTACGAACTTGTGATCATTGGTGGCGGCTCGGGCGGGCTTTCGGCGGCTAAGCGAGCAGCTCAGTTAGGCAAACGGGTTGCGATCGCCGAAAAAAATCACTTGGGTGGCACCTGTGTAAACCGAGGCTGCATTCCCACTAAGCTCATGATTTACGCTGCTGAGTTTGCCCAGCAGCGCCGCGTTGCACAAGCCTACGGTTGGTCAGTAGACGAATCGATCTCTTTTGACTGGGCGCAATTTCAGCAGTCGATGAACAGCCATATTGCCCAGCTCAGAGAGGCAAAGGCAAAAAGCCTAGAAGGCATTGACCTTTTGCGAGGGCAGGCAAGCTTTGTAGATGCCCATACGATCGCGATAGAAGGCCGTGAGATAACAGCGGAGTTTGTGCTGGTCGCGGTGGGCAGTCGGCCTCAGCGACCCAGTAATATTGAAGGCATAGAACATGCGCTAGATTCACGCGATGTGTTGAATTTAGCTGCCCTGCCAGAGTCTGTAGTGATTATTGGGGGCGGCTACATTGGCGTAGAGCTTGCTCAGGTGCTGCGCTACTACGGTTGCGAAGTAACCGTAGTAGACTCTCAACCTTGCATATTGGACGGGTTTGATACAGATTTGCAAAGGCGAGCAAAGCAGGTGCTAGAAGCTGATGGCATCACCGTCATTGGGGGCGCTCGGTTAGAGAAAATTGAGAAGGGTGAACGCGGTGTAACGGCGATTTTGCAGGCGGGCAAAGCCGTGCGGGCTGATCAAGTGATAATAGCGTTGGGGCGGGCGGCAAATATTGACACACTCAATTTAGATGCGCTGGGTGTAACGACCCAGAACGGTAAGATTGTTGTAGATAAGCACAAGCGAACTCAAGAAGAGAATGTGTTCGCGATTGGAGACTGCATTGATACGATGATGCTAACGCCAGTTGCGATCGCTGAAGGTAAAGCGGCTGTAGACGCTATGTTTAGCGATCTAGCGATTGACGATACAGCGGGTGAGATAGACTATCGCTGGGTGCCCTCTGCGGTGTTTTTACATCCAGAGATCGCAACGGTGGGGCCTACGGAACAAGAAGCCACCGATCAGGGTGAATGCTTTGAGGTGGTGAGCCATGTTTTTACACCCTTGCGCGAGGCCCTTGTGGCTGAACCGTTAGAGGCAATGATTAAGCTGTTGGTACGGCCCCAGAGGGGACCCCAGAAGGGAGAGATTTTGGCGGTGCATATGATTGCGCCTCGGGCAGCAGATTTGGTGCAGATGCTGGTTCCTGCGCTAAAAAAGGGATTAACGGTAGATGAATTAAGCGCGATGATTCCCATTCATCCTTCTACGGGAGAAGAGCTTTTTTCGCTGTAGATAGATAAGGCTTGTTGCCCTGGTTATTGCACTGGACACTGCTGAGCTTTTGTTTTCTTTGGAATATTAACAATTAGGATCTGGGTGATCCGGTTGGGCGATCGCTCGCATTTTTTCAAAGGTACTGACGCTTAGCTTTTGACCAGCTTTTAGCCCTAGTTTCAACAATGTGCTTGGGCCGGGAACCAGCTTTACTCCTAGCTGCTGCGCGAGCGATAAACTATCCTCTATACCCCAATGTTCAACAATTCTGCTGCGATCTATTCGGTCGATATGCATGATGGCAAAACGAACGCTTTTGCCTGTCGCCGGTAAGTTTTGAAAGGGATTGAGATGCGTGCCCGTAAAGAAACCGCAGGTGGTGACGGTGTCTCTATGGGCGATGACCTGAGTAAAGGTGTGCAGACCGTCGGGAAACGCGTTGTAAACTTCGGTGCCGACTGCGGCGAATTCGGATTGATTGAGCGGTGTATCGTGGCCTGCCATATGCGCGACTAAGTGGGGAGATAGCAAAGAGAGTCCTTCTGCTAAGCGGCGCTGATCGAATGATTTGTAAAATTGCAGAACGAGGGCGCGGTTTTGAATGGCGAGTAAATCGTGAAACATAGGCAGGTTGAGGCAACGAGGACGGTGGCGAAGTTGGGCGGCGGTGAGGCCAATAAACGGGCCAATAAACGGGCCAATAAACGGGCCAATAAACGGGCCTGATAAACGGGCAATCGTTCTCTAAAATAGTTGACGTACTGTCTTGCTTACTTAAAAGGTTTTTTATGAGTGCTACTAAGCCAACTTGCTATCAGCGCATTATCTCTTGTTTTATGAGGGGTTTTGCCATTTTTTCGTTTGTTTTACTGCTGGCGACACCTTCTGCATTTGCGGGCGACAACCTTTCGCACGCTTCTGAAAATGCTCGGGTCTATATTATTTCACCGGCTGATGGGGCAACGGTTCCTGAAGAATTTACCGTGAAATTTGGCCTGTCGGGTATGGGAATTGCGCCTGCGGGTGTCGCAAAGGAGGGTACGGGGCATCATCACTTGCTGATTGATGTTGATGAGCTGCCGGTGATGACAGAGCCGCTACAAGCAACGCAAAAAATCAGGCATTTTGGTGGCGGGCAAACTGAAACGACATTGGCGTTAGCGCCAGGTGAGCATACATTGCAGCTGCTGTTGGGCAACTATAGCCACGTACCGCACGATAAGCCGGTGCTCTCAGAGAAAATCTCCATTACGGTGCAATAAATACGGTGCAATAAATTACGGTGCAATAAAAATCTTTGCGACAGGGTGTGAGGTGTCATCGCTAAAGAGCATAATCGCTGAGTCCTTTAGGTTACGAGCGATCGCATATTATGGCAACTTTACTTACAGATGCGAGCCGTCGTTTGGAGAGGGCTGCTCAGTATGTACCTATTTCAGACGATGCGACTGAGCGACTGAAGTTTCCCAAGGCGAGCCTAAAGGTGGCGATTCCGGTGCGGATGGATGACGGTTCGCTGCGGGTGTTTGAGGGGTATCGGGTGCGCTATGACGATACCCGAGGACCCACTAAGGGAGGCATTCGCTTTCACCCTGGGGTATCGCTCGATGAGGTACAGTCGCTGGCTTTTTGGATGACCTTTAAGTGTGCGGCGGTGAATTTGCCGTTTGGCGGGGCAAAAGGGGGCATTACGCTGAACCCTAAGGCGCTTTCTCGGCTGGAGCTAGAGCGGCTAAGCCGAGGTTATATTAATGCGATCGCACCTTTTATTGGCCCCGATTTGGACGTGCCTGCGCCCGATATGTACACCAATCCAATGATTATGGGTTGGATGATGGATCAGTACAGCATTATTAATGGTCGGCGATCGCCAGCGGTGATTACGGGTAAGCCGGTAAGTATGGGCGGTAGCCGGGGGCGCGATACCGCGACGGGGCGGGGGGCGTTTTTTGTGATACAGGCGATGATGGCTCAGCTGGGCAAGTCGCCCGAAGCGATGACGGTGGCCGTGCAAGGGTTTGGCAATGCGGGCAGCGTGGTGGCCAGGCAGCTGTTTGAGGCGGGCTACAAGGTGGTAGCGGTGAGTGATTCCAAGGGGGGCGTTTATAACGCTGGGGGGCTACATATTCCAGATATTCAACAGTTTAAGCAGACCCATCATGCAATGAAGGATGTGTACTGCAAAGATACAGTGTGCAATGTGGCCAGCCACGATACGCTGACGAATGAGGATATTTTGGCTTTAGATGTTGATATTTTAATTCCGGCGGCGCTGGAAAATCAGATTACGGCTCAAAATGCGGCGAGTGTGCAGGCAAGGTACATTTTTGAGGTCGCTAATGGGCCGGTGACGGCAGATGCAGATGAAATTTTGGATAAAAAGGGCGTCTCTGTTTTTCCCGATATTTTGGTCAATGCCGGTGGGGTGATGGTGAGCCATTTTGAATGGGTGCAAAACCGCAGTGGGCTGTACTGGACTTTGGAAAAGGTGGATAGTGAGCTGCGATCGCGCATCACCCAAGAGGCGGCGGTAATTTGGCAAATTGCCAACAGTAAAGCCGTTTCCTTTAGAACGGCGGCTTACATTCACGCCCTGAGCCGGATTGGCGAAGCGCTAAACGACCGAGGCACTCGTGATTATTACCTTCAGTAATGGACATCGGCAGTAGCCGTTGGTTGGCTCGCGTTCATGCAAAATTGCTACAACGGTCACAGAAACGAAGGATCGGAAGGCGATAGGTTTGCAGGGTCGGGTTTTTAACGGAGCGATCGCCATGAGCGGACTCGGTGGATTGAACAAAACACCTAACGGTGTGGTACTGGGTATGGTGCAGCTGCAATTGCCCAATGTGGTAACGCCAGATGACCTCGCGGCGCAGACCCAGCGAGTGTGTGACATGGTTGCTAAGGCAAAACGCAATATGCCTTCCATAGACTTGGTCGTGTTTCCTGAGTATTCGCTGCATGGGCTATCAATGGATACCAATCCAGCCATTATGTGTCGGCTAGACGGGCCAGAAGTCGCGGCCTTTCGCACAGCCTGCATAGAGAATAAAATTTGGGGCTGTTTTTCAATTATGGAATACAACCCCCATGGCAACCCCTACAACAGCGGTTTGATTATTGATGATACAGGAGCGCTAAAACTGTACTACCGTAAGCTGCATCCCTGGGTGCCGGTAGAGCCTTGGGAACCCGGAAACATTGGAATTCCTGTATGCGATGGGCCTAATGGAAGCAAACTAGCGCTGATTATTTGTCACGACGGGATGTTTCCTGAAATGGCAAGAGAGTGTGCCTACAAGGGCGCAGAAATTATGATTCGGACGGCAGGCTATACTGCACCGATTCGCAACAGCTGGCGGATAACGAACGCGGCAAACGCCTTTTGCAACCTGATGGTAACGGCTTCGGTCTGCATGTGTGGCAGCGACGGCACGTTTGACTCCATGGGCGAGGGCATGATTATGAATTTTGATGGGGAGCCATTGGTGTTGGGCAGCCATCGTCCGGATGAGATTATTACGGCGGAGGTACGGCCCGATTTGGTACGGGAGGCCCGTCAGTATTGGGGCGTAGAGAATAATATTTATCAGTTTGGGCATCGAGGCTATACGGCGGTCAAGGGCGGCGCGCAGGATTGCCCCTATACCTATATGAAAGATCTGGTCGCGGAGAATTATCGACTGCCCTGGGAAGATGATGTCGTGCATACGGATGGTACTTCCTGCGGGTTTGAGGTGCCACAGCGGTCCTATGTAGGAGAAGAAATTAGAGAAGAGAGCGATAAAGAGACTTTAGAAGAGACCTTAGAAGAAACCTTAAGTGTTGAGGCCAGCGCTGCCTGCTGAGTTGACTTTCGTGGCTCCGAACTTGTCATCAGGTTAGGAGCATCAGGCTAAAGGCATCAGACTAAGAACGAGTATTGTGTGAACGTAAAATTGCGTGAAAGTAAAATAGAAGCGAAGCAATGGGACAATATGTAAAGGCCGATCCGTATCCCTATCCCTACAACGGTGAGCTTAGGCCCGACAATACGGTGCTGATAGTCATTGATATGCAAACTGACTTTTGCGGGGAGGGCGGCTATGTAGACAAAATGGGGTATGACCTATCGCTGACCCGAGCGCCAATTGAGCCGCTGCAAAGGCTGATAAAGGCGATGCGAGAGAAAGGCTATGGCATTATCCATACGCGGGAAGGGCATCGACCTGACCTATCGGATTTGCCGGAGAATAAACGGTGGCGATCGCGGCAAATTGGTGCAGGAATTGGTGATCCTGGCCCATGCGGCAAAATATTGGTGCGGGGTGAAGCAGGCTGGGAGATTATTCCTGAGCTGGCACCGCTACCGGGCGAAGCGGTGATTGATAAACCAGGGAAAGGTGCATTTTTTGCTACAGATTTAGATCTGCTGCTGCGGCGAGGTGGCATTCAAAATATTGTGCTAACTGGAATTACAACAGATGTATGTGTGCATACGACAATGCGCGAGGCCAACGACCGGGGATATGAGTGTTTGGTACTCTCGGACTGTACGGGCGCAACTGACTACGGCAACTATTTAGCGGCGTTAAAGATGATTAAAATGCAAGGCGGCGTATTTGGTGCGGTGGCGACCTCGGCGGATTTTATTGAGGCGATCGGGTGAGCCGTATGTTAGAAAACTCCTTAGATCCGGCACCTCCTCGTACGTCGTATCAGATGGCTGCTGATGCGTCTGGCGTAGTCTCTGAACCCAGCAAAGCACCGCCACAGCTAGAGATGGTGGAGATGACGAAGCGGTTTGGGGCGTTTACGGCGCTAGATAAGGTGTCACTAACGCTGAAGCCAGGCACAGTACATGCGCTGCTCGGTGAAAATGGGGCGGGTAAAAGCACACTGGTTAAGTGTGTCATGGGGTTTTATCAGCCGACCTCGGGAGCAGTGCTGATTGACGGCGAGTCTCGAAAAATTGAGAGCCCTAAAGATGCCCATGGCTGCGGACTAGGGATGGTCTATCAGCATTTCACCAGTGTGCCCGCGATGACGGTGGCTGAAAATTTGGTGCTGTCTCGCTATGAGAACCAGCAGGTAATTAACTGGAAAAAAGAGTATGCGGCGTTAGAAGAATTTATGGCGCGATCGCCCTTCAAAATCAGCCTAAAAGCGCCGGTTTCACAGCTGGCTGCGGGGCAAAAACAAAAGCTCGAAATCCTCAAGCAGCTATACCTAGAGAGCAAGCTACTGATACTTGATGAACCGACCTCTGTACTCACGCCAGTAGAGGCCGATGAGGTATTAGGACTGCTGCGATCAGAAGTGGTCAAGGGAAATCTCAGTATTTTGTTGATTACCCATAAGTTTAGAGAGGTGCAGGCGTTTGCAGATGAAGTCACCATTCTGCGGAAGGGACAGCTCGCTGGAAACGGCTTGGTGAGCGATCTTTCGGCAGAGGCGATGGCTGCCATTATGTTGGGAGAAGTGATTAAGCCGTCGGTTGTTGGATCTGATAGTCAATTGGATTATCAATTGACTGAGACAATAGATCCAGATAAGACAATAGATCAAACAGGTCATCCACTAACCCTGAAAAAACCTGTTCTCGCAATCAAACAGATTGAGGCTAAGGGCGATAATGGCGTGCTTGCGGTAAGGGGCGTAAATTTAACAGTACATGCGGGAGAAATCGTTGGAATTGCGGGTGTGTCGGGAAATGGGCAGCGAGAGCTGATGGAGGTGCTATGTGGGCAACGAGAGCCCCTCAAAGGTGAGGTGAGGGTGAATGACGAAGTGTACACAGCGACACGCGAACAAATGTTTCGGCATCAGGTGTATGCACTGCCAGAAGAGCCGCTGCGAAATGCCTGTATGCCCAATATGAGCGTAGCGGAGAATATGGCCCTGCGGACGTTTGATCGTTCGCCACAGGCATTGGGTGGCTGGTGGTTGAACCTAAAGGCGATGCAGAGAATGGCGCAGGGTTTAGTACAGGCTTTTTCAGTGAAGACGCCTTCGGTGGAGACGCCGGTTAGCCATTTGTCGGGTGGGAATGTGCAGCGGACGGTACTCTCGCGCGAGCTATCGGCGGAGACGGTAAGCCTACTGATGGCCGCAAATCCTTGCTTTGGGCTAGATTTTTCGGCAGTGGATTTTATCCGTGGGGCCATTACAGCGGCGCGCGATCGAGGGGTGGCGGTGCTGCTGGTGAGCGAGGATTTAGATGAGCTGCTGGCATTGAGCGATCGCCTGCTGGTGATGAGCGAAGGAAAGTTTGTATATGAAAGTGAGATGGCCGATGTTGACCTCAACCTCGTTGGCCAACGCATGGCTGGTCATTAAAGGAATGGGTGAGGGGAATTAGTAAAGGGAATCAGCGAAGGGAACTATACTGTGAGGGGTCTATACGCTGGTGGAACCGGAAAATCGCTGTGGTGGAAACGAAGAATATACAAGATATATACGATGTTGCAATTATTGGCGGTGGGGTCTGTGGGACTGCGCTGCTATATAGCTTGAGCAACTATACCAATGTTGGAAAAATTGCGCTGATTGAGAAGAATGCCGAGGTGGCATTGGTGAACTCAAAATATTCTAGCAATAGCCAAACGCTACATTTTGGCGATATTGAAACAAACTATTCGTTGGAGAAAGCGACTCGGGTCAACGAGGCCGCGACGATGGTGAAGCAGTATGTGCTCAAGCACGATCCTAATCAGGAGATCTATACGAAGTATCACAAAATGGTGCTGGCGGTGGGCGAGGAAGAGGCGGATTTTTTGAGGGAACGATATGAGACTTTTAAAGATCTATTTCCTGACTTGAAGCTGATTGAGAGAAAGGAGATTGCTGAGGTTGAGCCCCATGTCGTAGAGGGGCGCACTCAGGCGGATGAGCTGGTAGCGCTTTCTACGCCGGATGGCTACGCGATTGATTATCAAAGACTGTCGCAGTCGTTTGTGAGTCGGTCGGTGGGGCAAAATCCGGAGAAGGTGATTGACTTGATGATGGGCACTAAGGTAAGTGCGATCGCACCCAAGGATGACCACTATGTGATTACAGCGAATGGTAAAACCATTGAGGCAAAAGCCGTCGCGGTGACGAGTGGAGCCCATAGCTTACTGTTTGCCAAATCACTGGGCTATGGGCAGGACTATGCGCTGCTGAGTGCGGCAGGGAGTTTTTATTTTGCGCCCGCTTCGCTGAAGGGAAAGGTATATATGGTGCAAATGAAAAAACTGCCGTTTGCCGCGATTCATGGTGACCCGGAGGTGCATGATGCGAGCCAAACGCGGTTTGGGCCCACGGCCAAGGTGCTGCCCATGTTGGAGCGACACCAGTATGGGACGATTTTTGAATACTTTAAGACGGCAGGGCTGAGTTGGGATGCCTTTAGGAGCTTTTTTGCGATCTTGAGCGACCTGACCATCTTGGGGTACATGATTATGAATTTCATTTATGACTTTCCGGTGGTGGGCAAGTTTTTGTTTATTCGCAAGGTCCGAAAGATTGTGCCTTCGATTAGGTTTAAGGATTTGAAGTTTGCAAGGGGATATGGCGGCATTAGGCCGCAGATTGTGAACCTGCGATCGCGCAAGTTAGAAATGGGGGAGGCAAAAATTTTGGGTGAAAATATTTTATTTAATATCACGCCTTCGCCAGGGGCTTCGACTTGTTTAAAAACAGCGGAAGAGGATACGAGGCGCTTAATTACCTTCCTCGGAAAAGACTATTGGTTTGACCAAGCAGGGTTTGTCGCAGACTTAACGGCGGAGCACTGACGAAGGGCAACGGAAGTTTTTAATTCAAGGTTGGCGGTTTTTGGTAGGATACGCGAGTCTATTAAGCTGGGCGCTGGTATGTTTGAAGCGACTTTGAAGCGTATAACGCTGAGTAATTTTGCCTTTGATCAGTGGCGGGAGGTGAGTGTGCTGCATCGCTTGCTGTCGCCGCTGCGGAGTTGGCGGCAAGGAAGCTGGCTGCTCGCTTGGGGCGATGGAATTGCCTGGGTGTTTGTGGCGGCGATGTTTGCCCTAGCGCCCTACGCTTCGACAGCGATGATTGGCTATTTGCTGGTGGTATCGGCGGCTTTTTGGCTGATGCTGACGGTGAGCGATCGCGCCTATGGTTGGCTGACGCCACTGCATATTGTGGTGATGCTGTACTGGGGCGCGATGCTGGTGGCGACGGCGTTTTCGCCGGTGAAGCTGGTGGCGTTAATGGGCTTAATTAAGCTGACGCTGAATATTTTGCTGTTTATGCTGTTGGCTCGGGTGCTGCGGGTTAAGGAGCTGCGCTCGGGACTTATTTTGGTGTACTTGACGACAGCGGTAGTGGTTTCTATTTACGGGCTGCGGCAGTATTTTTTTGGAGCAGAGGCGCTGGCAACTTGGGTAGACCCTGAGTCAAATATGGCGGGGGCAACTCGGGTATACAGCTATTTGAATAATCCTAATTTGCTGGCGGGCTATTTACTCCCGGCAATGAGCTTTAGCGCAATGGCCGCGTTTGCATGGCCAAAGTGGCTGCCGAAGCTGCTGGCTGTGGTGACCTATGGGGTAACGAGTGCCTGCCTAATCCTGACGTTAAGTCGCGGTGGCTGGCTGGGCTTTTTGGCTGCATCCTTTGTGATGATTGTATTGCTGGTATTTTGGTGGAATCCCCGTTTCCCTAAGTTTTGGCAGCGGTGGGCACTGCCGTTGCTACTGGGTGGGTCGGCAGTTGGCGTGGTGGCGGCGGTGGTTTTGGTGCCACCTGTGCGGGAGCGAATGTTGAGTATTGTGGATTTGCGCGGGGATAGCAGCAACAATTTTCGACTGAACGTGTATGAGGCTGTGTTCAGGATGATTCGCACTTATCCCATTACCGGGATTGGGCCAGGCAATGAGGCATTCAACGCGATTTATCCGCTGTTTCAACGACCGGGCTATACGGCCCTTAGTGCCTATTCGATTTATTTTGAGACGGCAGTAGAAGGGGGCATTTTGGCGGTGCTGTCGCTGGCCTGGATGATCGTCATTTTCTTTCATCAGGGCTGGGTGCAGCTGGGCCGACTGAGAACATCGGCGGTAGAGACGCTAGCGACTGATGGCTATTGGCTAATTGGCGCGATCGCTGGGGCGGCTGGCCTGCTGCTGCAAGGCGCGTTTGATACCGTGTGGTATCGTCCGCAAATTAGTACGCTATGGTGGATGCTGTTGGCGATTGTGGCGAGCTTTTATGTGGATGCTAGACAAAAGTATCGGGACGCTGCGCTGACGGATACCACTCATACCCCTCATACCCCTCATACCCCTCATACAGAGATGACCAATCCAACGGTTGTGGCACCGGATAAGAACGAATGGTAGATACGGTGAGTGGCGGCGGTATGAATGGCAATGTGATGAATATGGCGTTGCCTGAAGCGGCGGCGGGGCTAACAGAAGAAACCTCGGTCGCGATCGCCCAGCAGATTCAATGGGCCTCAGTGTCGGTAACGTTGGCCTCGGGTGAAACGGACACAGTCGTCACTAGCTATGTGTGCGAGGGTAAGGGGACGCCCGTGGTGTTGCTGCACGGTTTCGACAGCTCGCTATTTGAGTTTCGGCGATTAGTGCCACAGCTAACCACGCATCCTGTCGCGCCATGTCAGGTGTGGGCAGTAGATTTGCTAGGATTTGGGCTGAGCGATCGCAGTGGCCTCGGATCGCCAAATCGGCCAGTGGGCAGCCGAGTCGATCCTGAAGCAATTAAGCAGCATTTACATGCATTTTGCCAGCAAATGATCGGTGAGCCTATCGTTCTTGTGGGCGCTTCTATGGGTGGCGGAGTGGCGATAGATTTCGTCACCAGCTATCCGGAGATGGTGAAGCAGCTAGTGCTAATAGATGCGGTTGGATATGCGGCAGGGCCTGCGATTGGTAAGGTCATGTTTCCACCACTCGACAGGTGGGCCACTAACTTTCTTCAAAATGCAAGCGTACGCCGAAAAATTAGTGAAAAAGCCTATTACGACAAAGCGTTTGTGACACCTGATGCAGAACTGTGCGCGTCGCTGCACTTGAAAGTACCCAAGTGGCAAGCGGCACTGATTACATTTACCAAAAGCGGTGGCTACAACTTTTTGGCGCGAAAAGTGCCAGCGGTGAAAGTCCCCACGCTAGTGCTGTGGGGCAGGCAAGATGAAATATTGGGCACGAAGGATGCCGCTCGGTTTGAGCGAGATATTGAGCAGTGCAAACTCGTTTGGATTGAAAACTGCGGCCATGTGCCTCATTTAGAGCAGGCTAAAATAACAGCCGATCACATTGTGAATTTTCTGGTGTAGTTTTTCATCAGAAAGTACGAGCCAGGCGCCGAGACTGCCCTATAAAGTGCCCTACAAAGGCTCTATAAAGTGATCTCCATGCCTTCGTAGGCGATGCTAGCGCTAGGGAGGCGATCTTGCAACTCACTTTGCAGCTGATCGAGCGTGCTGTCATCTTGCAAGGGGCTATGGTGAAGTAGAACGAGCTTTTTCACCTGTGCCTGCTGAGCAATTTGCACCGCTAATTCCCAAGGCTCAATCCGGGTGATATCGGCTGTATCGGCAGAAAAATTATTCTGTAAGGAGCTAGCAGCGCCATCTTTAAGGTAGCCTAAGTCGGCATAGGTGCCATCGTAAATGAGAATATCTGCCTGATCAACAAAGTTTAAAAACGCTGGAGTCGCGTATTTTGTTGGAGTATCAGTGGCATATACGAGCTTATAGTCTTGCATGGTGAGACAATAGCCTAATGCTTCGCTAAAAGGGTTGATTTTTAGCGTTTCTACGGTGACATCTCCAATTAAAAAGCGGTCTTGCTCTCCTACGGTATGAAAGTCTAAGTGGGCTCTCATATGTTGCAATGGCATTGAGAAGTGCGGCTTTAGCATTTGATCGGTTAAGCAATGCTTAATAGATGCACCATTGGGAGCGACACCACCGTAGATAGAGAACCGGTTAGTGGGGTTGAAGGCAGGCTGAAAGAAGGGAAAACCCTGAATGCGATCCCACTGACTGTGGGTAAATAGCATATGCGCTTGGGTCGTGGCTTCTTTTTGGCTGAGGAAATAGCCCAAACTGATGAGGCCAGTGCCGCCATCGCAAATGATGTGCTGATCACCCATCGAGATTTCGACGCAGACGGTGTTACCGCCATAGCGCTGGTGGGCGGGTGTAGGGGTTGGAACACTGCCTCGGACGCCCCAAAATTTTATGGCAACTTGGGTGGCAGGCGCGTCTGCTTGCACGCGATAGTCAATGGCTGAAACGGCGGTGTTAATCATGGCAAGCAAAAGGGCTTGAGGGCGGCGAGGATCTGTGTTCGGAGGATCTGTAGAGGATCTTTGTCATTAGTGAGCCCAAGGGATGGGCATGCGATCTCGGTATTTCTAGTGATCTTTGTCGGTCTGCACAACTATCCATCCGCCGACAAAAAGCCCTAGCCCTAAAGCCAAAAAGCCTATGTCCCAAGCCAACTCATTCGGTCCTGGTTTCACATGGTGAATGCCTAAAACTTGATGATCGATCAGCCCCTCAAAAAAATCGAATAGGCCTGCTCCCATCAGTAGAGATCCGATAAAAACAGAGGTTGAGTGTGAGACATTTTCACGCAGGTTTACCCGCCAAAGGAGTCCGATTCCGATGAGGGTTAAAAGATAGTTCAACAAATGAAATAGCCCATCGCCTAGCGTGTTTAATTCCAGCCCTACTACTGTTTGATCGGTCTCAATGCTGGTAAACATATGGTGCCACTGCAAAAGCTGATGAATCACAATGCCATCGAAAAAGCCTGCCTGACCCAAGCCGAGTACAATGCCCGCTACAATCAGCGGTAGCGAGCGGCGTGAACACCCAGAGACCCAGCATCCAGTTGCCGACTCAGAAATTCATGCTAACCCTGTAGAAGCTTTCAATGCTTCCCTGCGGCGGCGCAATGCGGCTTTTCGACGTAACACCAACAACCTATGCGAAGTCTCGGCAAGACTTGCAACGAACGCTCGATGTCTACTGGCTCGTCCACAATTTCGTATGCGCTCATTTCACAACCAAAGTTGTCCCGGCTGTGAAGTTAGGCATCCTAGAAGTTGGGCTTTCTTGGTTTCAACTATTAACCATGCGTTATGCCATCTAGCCCAGCTCTGAACCGTGATTCACGCTCCCATCTGACGGAACCAGTGCCGTTGCCTCAATTAGAGTTGTTTTAGCTAATCGAGTTCTACGTTTTTGCGGAGTGACTTTATTTGCGATCGCTTCCCCTTTCCCTCCAACCGCCGTCGATTCGATCCTTTCGTTGGCTTTGTTGGTCGCCGTTTTTTGGGCAGTACGGTCACCGCTTTGATCATTTGCCGCAACCGATCTAATGCGTCTTCTCGGTTGCGCTCCTGACTGCGATGCTGCTGGGACTTAATCACAATTACACCGTCTTTTGTCAGCCGTTTATCGCTGAGGGCTAGCAGTCGTCGCTTATAAAAGTCGGGCAGCGACGATGCGCCAATATCAAAACGCAAATGCACTGCTGTTGCAACCTTATTGACGTTTTGCCCACCTGCGCCCTGTGACCGAATCGCGCTGAGTTCAATCTCGCTCTCTGAGATAGAGACATTATTTGAGATTTGTAGCATCGTCTGAACTCGGTTACGTCTATTTTTAATCCTGCGATTACTAGGATCTATTACTAGAATAACTTCCGGTTGAAGGGTTCTCAAGAGTTCTGAGGGGTTCTCAATGGTTTTCAGAGTTTCTCAGTTCAAGGTGCCTGCATTTGCTCAAACTGCTGCCAGCACAAATACATGGCGCGGGGGACATGAAAGCAGCCTTTCCACTTACCGCCCTTAAGCGGTAACAGCACCTCACCCTGACGGTTCAAATAGCCGTACCATTCGGCCTGATCGCTGTCGGCAAAGCGGCTCCAGGTATATTCATGAACTCGCTGATACCACACCCAGCAGTCTTCACGACCGGTCAGACGGTAAGCCATGACGAGTGCTACTAATGTTTCTAAATGAACCCACCACAGTTTTTGATCCCATTCCAGCTGCTGAGGTGGATGGCCGAGTCTATCTAGGAAGTAATAGAGCCCGCCATATTCGCGATCCCAGGCAAAGTTGAGGATGCTGAGGATGACATCGGTTGCTCGGTTGCTCAGGGCGGTGTTGTTTTGGCGCTGTGCGATCGCCATCATAAACCACATAGCCTCAATGCCATGCCCCGGATTAATCAGCCGCCCTTCGTAGGAATCTACCGGCTGCCCGTTGGGCGATACATGCTCATACATCAGCATTTTACTGCCGTCTAAAAAGTCGTGCATCACCTCATGTTGGGTTTTATCGAGCACCTCATTGAGCTGATCGCCAGCTAAAAGCCAGTCCATCTCTAGCGATAAGTTCGCCAAAATCATCGGTACTGCTAAAGATTTTAAAGGCCGAGTGCCAGGATATGCCTTGTTGTATTTTCCTTTAGGATTTTCTTGGCGGCGCAATACGTTGTGATAGGCCTGGAGGGCAATTGCTTTCGCTTGGGTTTGGGCCTCACCGGCAGGTAAGGCCAGCGCATATTGGCTAAAGGCCATCGCGGCAAAGCAGTCTGAAAAAATGTTGTAGGGCTGGGTTAAGGACTGCCCGGCTCGGTTGAGTGAAAAGTACCAGTTGCCCTGAGGATCTCGCCCGTGTTGGGCGAGGAAGTCGGCACCGGTTTTGGCAATGGCGAGGTAGCGCTGACGCAGCCCATGCTGTTCGGGCAGCTGATTACAAAGCATTGAAAATGTCCATACCTGACGGTTTTGCAGCCAGATGAACTTATCGGTGTCGTATACCTCACCGTTGCGAGAGAGGCCCGTGAAGTAGCCACCATATTGGGTATCGATGGAATGCTGCTCCCAAAACGGCATCACATTATCTAGCAAGGTGGTTTTGTACAGCGCAGCCAAAGAAGCGAAATCGAAAGGCATTTGAGATCAAGGTATTGAGCAATAAAAAGAGCCTATATCAAACAGGTTTGATTAATTCGACGATTTGGGCATAGTAATAGCGGCTCGAATGCGAACGACTTCCCGGAGCGCACTGCACCAGTCCTGTAGATAGGTAAAGTAACCGTGTTTTTTTTACTAGCCCCCCTGCTTGTTCTTATATTCGGACAGGTTCCCATGCAGCTTCAGCCAAGCGAGTCATCAGCTAACCGCCCATCAGACAATCGCCCATCAGCTAACCGCCCATCAGACAATCGCTCATCAGCTAACCGCCCATCAGCTAACCGCCCATCAGCTAGCCGCCCTCCCTTTTATGCCGAAGCCGATAAAATTCTGCTACCGGATAATATCGCTACAAACGGGCGTTTAGAGGGCGTTTTAGCGCGATCGCTCAAGGTGACAACTGCCCTGCTGCCCTGGGCTAGTCAAGGCGTCCTACTGTCTCCAGCGGCGGCGGTTGCGACTGTGCCCTTGTCCACTACATCTGATCAGCAATTGGCCTATGTGCCCGCTCCGCTAGGCGATGCGATCGCTCAAAACCAAGCCTTATTGCCTCAGGTTGAACTGGTGCCGACTGATCAGATTGGCTTTAGCACCGTTACTTCTTCAGTGATTTCTTCAGCTTCTTCTTCAGCTTCTTCTTCAGCGGCATCGACCCCATCGACCTCGCTTCTGACCCAAGGGCCTGACGGCAGCTGGACACTGACATACGCAGCGCAAAATGCCCAACAAACTCAAGCAGCAGTGTCAGAAATAGCACAAGCTACTCGCCATGCTCGCCAAAACTGCACAGGCGGCAGCTGCAAAGGGCTCGAATATATTGACACGCAACTACCTAAGGCGCGGCAAGAAGTCGAGATTTTGCAATCTAAAATTAAGGAATTTGAGAACACGCACGCCCAGCAGGACATCGCCGCCTACAAGCAGGTACTAGCGAGCCGTCAAGTTGAGATTGCCACGCAAAAGAGCGCGCTTGTGATTAGCGCTGAACAAACGCAGCAGGATATTCTGGCGCTCAAGATTCGCCTAGCCCAGATGGGAGCAATGGGCGGCGAAGTCCATTTGGCGGATCAAATACTGGCTCAAGACGCAGATTACCAGAGCGCTTGGAAGCGATTGCAGCTCTCAGAACGTAGCCTACTGGAAGAGTTTAGCAGTGCCACCATTGACGCAACTAGCCTCAACGAAATTTATGGCGACTATCAGTTTCAGCAGCAGGCGCTCTATGGCATTGCCGATGAAGCTTTAGGCCATTACTTAAGCAATGCAGGGGACAATATTCCAGCCTTTGTTGAGCAAGCGCCCGCATCGCTGAGCCTGTTGCAGAGCCTAGTTGTAATGACCTACGAGTCTCAGGTAGAGCAGCTGCGGCTGGGCACCATCGCCCAGATAGAACAAAAGCTAGAGACCCGGCAGCGTGAGCTAGCAGGCAATATTGGTGAATACGAGCAGTTACAGCGTCAGCTGACAATGGCTCAGCAGCTTGTAAACCAGTACGAACAGCAGCGGAGTGAGTTACTCTCAGCGTCGGAGTCTAGCCAGGGGGCTCACCGCCAAAACAACGCTCAAAATGGGACTCAGACCAATCAACAGAATAACCCACAGAATAATCAACAGAATAATCAACAGAGCGCGGGTGATGCCTTAAATCGGGCTCGTTTGCTAGTGCCTTTACTTCCGGAAGGATCAGTGGCTCAAGAGGTTATTTATGCTATTTTGGCAGCGGGTGCGGTGGCCATGATTGCGGCGTATCGCAATCGTAATCAGCCAATGACTATTCCGCAGTTGGCACTCCACGAACCGGCTTGGTCGGTCGCTATTTGGCCGCCAAAAACGGTCACTCACCATGCAACGGTTGCCAGCATGGGTTCTATCTCAGGTCATCAATCTGACACAAATAGCCCTTTTATGGAGCTATTTGGGCTAAGTATTTTAGATGGAGAATCCGTACCTGACGATACGGGGCTAGAAGATATTTTTACGACGCTGTTGCCTAAAGAAGATACCGAAGAAACCACAGAGGCTTATGAAAAGCGCATACTCGCTGAGCTGTTAGAGATTACAGGACGGCCTCTTCGCATGGTTGAATCTCCTGTGAAAGAAGAAGACTTTGACGAGTCACTCCTAGCTAGCCTCAATGAATTGATCGGCAACAAGACTGGCTCAGACGATATAGAAAGTTTCAACCAGAATCTAAGTATTGAAATAATGACTCGCGATTTGCAAGACTTTATTCAGCAGTCTACGGCAGAGAATGATTTGGCTCGGCAAATCACAGCACGCAATATAGAGTCTGTCACGCTGTCGCTTGAAGATATTGATGCGTTTGCAGAACAGGCGATTAACTGGGCAATTAAGGATCTTAATCTTTCACCCTTGGCGGTTGAGTTGGATCTCGCCGAGATGGAATTGCGCAATCAGGCAGAGATGTTAACCTCAGGCCAGAATCCGACGAGATCTAATGAGGCGATCGCAGTCGGAGTCAAACATCCTAGAACCCTGGCAGAAGCAGCGGCTATTTAGTTCAATTTCGTTTCATTCACCAGATCATTTCATTCACCCTGTACAGCCTTCGGCAGATTTCTAAACTGCTTTTGCTAGCTGACGAGTTGAACAACTCCGGACTAGGGCACCACCAGCGCTGAATAAACGAATAAAAACCTTAGACGACAGAGATGCCTGCCAAAGCGCGCTAGGTTTAAAGGGCGCGATCGCACAAAACCACCCGCAGTAAGAAGCTTCTTACTGAAATAGTCTGCTATAGTCCTAACGCTCTGTCATCTTCGGCTTACCATGGCTTCGCCTGCTATCCGCTCAAAATCTCGCCATCCTTTGCAGCGTTTGCTGGCCTATGGCCGCCGATACAGAAGCCGCGCTTGGCTAGCTGGCCTATGCTCAGTACTCAACACCCTTTTTGATCTAGCACCGCCTGCCCTCATCGGCATCGCTATCGATATTGTGGTCGATCAGCAAGATTCAGTACTGGCCCGATTGGGCGTTACCGAACTGCGATCGCAGTTTATTCTCCTGTCTGCGCTGACCTTTTTGGTTTGGATGCTAGAGTCTGCCTTTCAATATGCCTATGAATGGCTGTGGCGCAATTTGGCCCAGTCTATGCAGCATGACCTGCGCATAGATGCCTACCAGCATGTACAGCAGCTCTCACTGGCCTACTTTGAAGAGCGCAGCACAGGCGATTTGATGTCTATGCTCAATGACGATATCAACCAGCTAGAGCGCTTTTTAGACTCTGGCGCCAACAAAATATTGCAGATGATCGCCACGGTTATCATCATTGGGAGCACCTTTTATGTGCTCGCGCCTGAGCTGGCCTGGATGGCCATTGTGCCCATGCCCTTTATTGTGTGGGGTGCGATCGCTTTTCAAAAATACCTGGCTCCCCGCTATGCCAAGGTGCGATCCGGCGCGGGGTTGATCAACAGCCGCTTAGCAAACAATCTCACCGGCATTGCCACCATCAAAAGTTTTACTGCCGAACGCTATGAGCTAGCCCAGGTAAACCGAGAGAGTGAAGCTTACCGGCAGAGTAACAAACAGGCGATCGCCCTCAGTGCGGCTTTTATTCCCATCCTTCGCACCATTATTCTCGTTGGGTTTACCGGTATTCTCTTTTATGGTGGCATGGCTACCGCCGATGGCCGGTTAGAAGCAGGCACCTATACAGTGCTGGTATTTCTCACCCAGCGCCTCTTGTGGCCCCTCACTCGCCTGGGCGAAACCCTTGATCAGTACCAAAGAGCAATGGCCTCTACCCATCGCATCATGGGCCTGCTAGATACGCCCATTACAATTCCGACTGGGAGCATTGCCCTACCGACCTTGCAGGTGAGCGGCGATGTGGTGTTTGAAAATGTCACCTTTAGCTACCAAAACCGTCAGCCCATCTTAAAGAATCTTTCGCTTAAAATTCCAGCGGGTAAAACAACGGCCATTGTCGGTGCAACCGGATCGGGCAAAAGCACCTTGGTAAAACTGTTGCTGCGATTTTACGAAGTGAACGGTGGCTACATCACCCTCGACGGGTTAGATTTGCAATCGATTGACTTAAGAGATTTGCGACGGGCCATTGGGCTGGTGAGCCAAGATGTGTTTTTGTTTCACGGCACAGTGGCTGAAAATATTGCCTATGGAAGCTTTAACGCAACGCTGCCAGAAATTACCGCCGCTGCCAAGGTCGCTGAGGCCCATGAGTTTATTGTTGGCCTGCCTCAAGGCTATGACACCGTGGTGGGTGAGCGGGGGCAAAAGCTGTCGGGCGGGCAACGGCAACGGCTGGCGATCGCCCGCGCCCTGCTCAAAAATCCACCGATTTTGATTTTAGATGAAGCCACGTCAGCAGTGGACAATGAAACAGAAGCGGCGATTCAAAAGTCACTGGAGAAAATCACGCAAGATCGAACAGTTATTGCGATCGCTCATCGCCTTTCGACCGTTCGCAATGCCCACTGCATTTATGTGATGGAGCAAGGGCAGTTGGTTGAAAGCGGCACTCACGATCAGCTGGTGAGTCAAAAAGGGATTTATTCAGAGCTATGGAGAATTCAAACAGGTGAGCGAGTTCGCGCTTGATCCAATAATCTCCTAACAGCGGTTTTCACCGTACTTATATTATCTTCAACAGGAAAAATAAAAGAAACAGAACGATGGTTGAACTTTTGCAAAACAACAAAAAAACGTTCCGAATAATGCTAGCTGTTTTTATTTTGATAGCGGGCATTGCGCACTTTGTGGTGGATGAGCCTTTTATCAGAATTGTTCCAGACTTTTTACCTCATCCGGCAGCTTTGGTATATATCAGCGGCGTGATTGAGATTGGCTTGGCAATTGGGCTGTTAATGCCGTTTGCGGGGGTGCGATCACTCGCTGCCTGGGGCATGATTGCCCTATTTATTGCCGTGTACCCCGCTAACCTCAACATGGCCTTTAACCATATCAAAATTACCGGCATTCCAGACAGCTGGTGGTTTCATGGTATTCGCTTGCCCTTTCAGTTTGTGCTCATTGCATGGGCTTACTGGCTAACGAACCCCGATGAAACCCCATCTCGTTCTGGCTTACCGGTCAACAGAGCCCATAATGATGTCGATGCTGCCTAAAATTGGCATGATGTCAGCGAGTTTGACGCCTTTGAGCAGGTTCGGCAAAATTTGTAGGTTGTTGAAGTCGGCGGCGCGGATTTTCCAACGCCAAGGGAAGACATTGTCTTCACCGATGATGTATATGCCGACTTCGCCTTTGCCCGTTTCTACGCGCACATAGTGCTCGCCTTCTGGAATTTTGAAGGTGGGGGCAATTTTTTTGCCAGCGAACTGATAGTCAAAGCTGTTCCACTCCGACTTGGGGCCTTCGAGCATGCGGCGTGCTTCTAGGTTTTCAAACGGGCCACCGGGCAATTGCTTCATGGCCTGACGAATAATTTTGACTGACTCGCGCATTTCATTAATGCGAACCATGTAGCGAGCAAAGCAGTCGCCTTCGGTGGCCCACTGCACATCCCAATCTAGCTCGTCATAGCGTTCGTAGTGGTCTACCTTGCGGAGATCCCATTTTACGCCGGAGGCGCGAAGCATAGGGCCAGAGCAGCCCCAGGCGATCGCATCTGCACGAGACATGGTGCCGACGCCTTCTACCCGACGGCGGAAAATGGGGTTGTCGGTAATCAGCTTTTCGTATTCATCTACTTTGGGTAAAAAGTAGTCGCAAAAATCTTCGCATTTATCAATCCAGCCGTAGGGCAAATCAGCGGCGACGCCCCCAATCCGAAAGTAGTTGTTGTTAATGAGGCGAGCACCTGAAGCGGCCTCCCACAGGTCGTAAATGAACTCGCGCTCACGGAAAATGTAGAAGAAGGGTGTGGTTGCACCACAGTCGGCCATGAAGGGGCCAAGCCATAGTAAATGGTTGGCAATGCGGTTTAGCTCCAGCATGATCATGCGGATGTAGCTGGCTCGTTTAGGCACTTCGATATTGGCGAGCTTTTCGGGCGCGTTGACCGTGATGGCCTCGTTGAACATGCCAGCGGCGTAGTCCCAACGGCTAACATAGGGTACAAACATGACGTTTGTGCGGTTTTCGGCAATTTTTTCCATGCCGCGATGCAGGTAGCCAATGACCGGCTCAACATCGATCACGTCTTCTCCGTCTAGCGTGACGATCAGACGGAGCACCCCGTGCATAGAAGGGTGGTGGGGGCCCATGTTGATGACCATGGGTTCGGTCTTGGTTTGCAATGTAGCCATTATCTATCCACTTCTAATAGTCTCTACCTTGGGCGGGTAGGTTTCCTCTACGGCTCTTATTGTCGTACGTTTACTCTAAAGATTCAACGTCAGATTCAACGTGCAACAGCACTTACTTGCCCTGATTATACGGTAGCGCTCGAAAAATATGTCTGAAGATATAGCGGCTCAGCCTTTTTTCCATATGCCTGTGCTGGCTGAGCAGGTGATAGAGGGCCTGCAAATAAAAGCGGGTGGGCGATATTTAGATGCTACAGTCGGCGGCGCTGGTCACAGTGAGCTGATTTTAAAGGCTGCGCCCGATGTGCAGCTGGTTGCGCTAGATCAAGACTTACAGGCGTTGGCGGCGGCTCAGGCGCGGCTGGCTGAGTTTGGCGATCGCGTGACCTTTTGCCACACCAATTTTGCTCGCTATGCGCCTGATGGCTTACGGTTCGACGGCATTTTGGCCGACATTGGCGTCAGCTCAACGCAGCTGGATCAGTCGCATCGGGGGTTTAGCTTTCGGGCGGAAGCGCCGTTGGATATGCGGATGGATACGACCCAAGCGCTCACGGCTGAGGAAATTGTGAACCACTGGGATGAGAAAACGCTGGCCGATACGATTTATGAATATGGTGAGGAGCGGTTGTCGCGGCGAATTGCTCGGCGAATTGTAGAGAAGCGGCCTTTTCATACGACGACGGCGTTGGCTTGGGAGGTGGCGGGGGCGTTTCCGGCAAAGGCGCGGCATGGGCGCATTCATCCGGCAACGCGGACGTTTCAGGCGCTGCGAATTGCGGTGAATGGGGAGCTAAAGGTGCTGGAGGAATTTTTGGCGATCGCGCCGGACTGGCTCACGGTGGGCGGGCGGCTGGCGTTAATTAGCTTTCACAGTTTGGAGGATCGGATTGTGAAGTATGCCTATCGGGGCGATGAGCGGTTGCAGATTGTGACGAAAAAGCCGCTAGTGGCGACGGCTGAAGAGGTGCAGGAAAATCCGCGATCGCGCTCTGCCAAACTCAGAGTAGCGGAACGGATTTTGGTTTGAGCGGGTGTGGATTTAAGCGGGTTCGAAAAGATCGCTATTCAGCCGAGCTGGTTCAGGTCTTTAATGAGCAAAAGCAGTTCTGTAGGGTAGCTGTGCTCACTGCTGAGGTTGCGATAATGCAGACGGTCTAGCTCGTCGGGAATATCACAGTCTTGAATGAGTACGGGCAGGATAGTTGTTTCAGCCATTCTGGCCATTTCTAGTTCCCATTCCACATATTTAGACGCTACGGCTTTGGGCGTTAGCAGCAATACAACCGCCTTAACCTGACGCAGCGCAGTTCGCAATTGTACTTTCCACTCTTGGCCGCCCTGCATGTTTTCAATATCTCGCCATACAGCAAATCCGGCTGATGTCATTTCTTGGCGGAGTCTTTCGGCGGCTGGGTTGCCATCTTCACGGGCATAAGAGATGAAGATATCTAGCGAGGACTGTAGCGAGGATGGGGCGGGCGTGAGGGGCGCGGGGGCATTGATTTGTGTCTCAATTTTGTCGCGTCCGATTTTGTCGCCTGCTATATTGTCGCCTTGGCCAAATTGGTTGATGGTGGTAGACATATCGGTTGTTTGTTCTTGGTATTGTTGGGCGGGAAAGTTGACGGCAATTTCAACTTTGTTGGAGAAGGGAGAATTTTGAGGTGCTGGTGCTTTGTAAGGTGATTGGTGAGTTGACGCAAAAGCGATAGAGGCGTCTGAGTGGTCGGACGAGCGGTCGGGCGAGCGGTTGGGTGAGCGGTCGGGTGAACGGTCAAAAGAGGGTTCTATGACATCATCAATGAGATGACGGACATTGACCATTTCAAAGCTTTTCTGGCACTGAACTTCAAGGTTTCGTTTGGAGAGGGATTTTTGGAGAACGGGGTAGGCGAACTGATATGGGGTTTGGCTGGGTTTGCATTCGGGGCAGTTGCAAGGGATGCGGGTTTCGTAGTTGAGGTTGTTGAAGGAGCTATGAATTCTTTCGAGTTCGTGGCCGATGATGGAGAGAAGGCGTTTTTTGTCGGTGCCGCAGATGCGGATGCGAATGTGGGCGGCTTCGTAGCGCACATCTTCGATGACTTCGGCACGGGCGCTGCCGATGGAGAGGACGACGCCATGCTTCCATACCAGAATTTGGTTTTCGATGTAGCGATGGAGGGCCACAATGAAGCGAGGAAAGATGTTTTTGGGTTTGAAGGGATAGTAGTAGGAGAGAATGAGATTGTCTTGCTCGTCCCAGCGGTATTGATGTTCTTGCGGTAGGTTGGCTTCTAGCAGGTGGGGCGCAATGTAGTGTTGTTTGCGCCCGATGATCTCGTAGGCGACTTCAAATTCTTGCATGAGGGCGAGCAGTTCGCCTCGCACATCGGCATATTGGTGGTCGCTCCAAATTTCTTGTAGATCTGCCTGGTTAAAGCGTCCGCAGTTTTTTCGCACTTTGGGGGTGTCGAGTACTTTGTAAACGGCGTCGGTGCTCCAGGCGGGGGTCAGAAAGATGGTTTTGGCGAGCTGATCGATGTCTTGAAAGTGGAGAAATACGCCGAGCTGATGTAAAAAGCGGCTGAGGCGATCTTGTTCGTTGCGGGTGGGGATGCCTTGGGCTGTGCAGATTTGGCGGTAGTCTTGAATGGAGATGTAGTGGTCGCTGCCGAGGGCTTGGTTTTCTAAGACGCTGCGGACTTGTGCCCAGGTTTTGGGGAGTGGGTCGCCCACGTGAGGGAGGTTGCTGATGTATTGTTCGAGTGTGGTTTTGACGGTTTCGAGGTTGCGCTTGCTGGCAAAGTTGGTTTCAAGGCTGTCTTTGAGGTTTTTGAACTGGCCGCGTAGCTGCATGTCGGGCACGGAGCAGGGGCGGTCTTGTTTTTCGTTTTTAATGAGTAGGACGGGGCTGTCGCCACCGTGGAGCTGAATGGCATTTAGCCAAAAGTAAAAGTCGGTGTTTTCCTTGCGAGAGTCGGCGACAAGGGCGTAGACGGCGCGTTCGCTGAGGAAGAATTGATGGGTCGCGTGGTAGATTTCTTGGCCGCCGAAGTCCCAGATGTTGACTTTGCAGCGGTGCCCGCTAGGATGGTCGAACTCGTAGGGGATGACTTCAATGCCTTCGGTGGATTTTTCGTCTTTGTTGAGTTCGTAGTTTGGATCAATCAGTTTTTTGGCGAGGGTGGTTTTGCCTGCGCCGCCTTCGCCGACGATGATGAGTTTGGCTTCGTAAAGCGGTGTGTCTGATTTTTCTTGAAAGTAGTAGTTAATGACATCGGCGGCAGGTGCAGGTTTGTTGTATCGATGCTTGCCGCCGAGCACTTCGGGGGGAATGGGCAATCGATTTGCTCGTAGATCTAATGTTTTGAGCGTGAATAATTTTTGCACCCAGTCAGGGAGGGAGGAGATCTTGTTATTCCATAGGTCGAGCGATGCCAATCTGGAGAGCTGTCCGACGCTTTCGGGCAAGCTGCTCAGTTGGTTGTTACTGAGGGAGAGCGATGTCAAGCTGGAGAGCTGTCCGACGCTTTCGGGCAAGCTGCCCAGTTGGTTGTTACTGAGGGAGAGCGATGTCAAGCTGGAGAGCTGGCCGACGCTTTCGGGCAAGGTGCTCAGTTGGTTGTTACTGAGGTCGAGCGATGTCAAACTGGAGAGCTGTCCGACGCTTTCAGGCAAGCTGCTCAGTTGGTTGTTACTGAGGTAGAGCGATGTCAAGCTGGTGAGCTGGCCGACGCTTTCGGGCAAGCTGCTCAGTTGGTTGTAACGGAGGTAGAGCGATGTCAAGCTGGTGAGCTGTCCGACGATATCGGGCAAGGTGCTCAGTTGGTTGTTACTGAGGTCGAGCGATGTCAAGCTGGTGAGCTGGCCGATGCTTTCGGGCAAGCTGCTCAGTTGGTTGTTCCATAGGTTGAGCGATGTCAAGTTGGAGAGCTGGCCGACGATGTCGGACAAGGTGCTCAGTTGGTTGTCACTGAGGTAGAGTGATCGCAAGTTGGAGAACTGTCCGACGCTTTCGGGCAAGCTGCTCAGTTGGTTGGAGCTGAGGTAGAGCGATCGTAAGTTGGAGAACTGTCCGACGCTTTCGGGCAAGGTGCTCAGTTGGTTGGAACTGAGGTTGAGCGATCGCAAGTTGGAGAGCTGTCCGACACTTTCGGGCAAGCTGCTCAGTTGGTTTTTACGGAGGTAAAGCGATCGCAAGTTGGAGAGCTGTCCGACGCTTTCGGGCAAGCTGCTCAGTTGGTTTTTACGGAGGTAGAGCGATCGCAAGTTGGAGAGCTGTCCGACGACATCGGGCAAGGTGCTCAGTTGGTTGTAACTGAGGTTGAGCGATCGCAACTTCCCTAAACTGCCAACGACTTCTGGCAGTTCGGTAAACTGATTGTAGGGAAGAAAAAGCGATCTCAATTCCGTCAACGCTGCTAGTTCATCCGGCAGCGTCTTCAAACGATTACCAAGCGGTTCGCTATTTTCCTTATCCCAGCGCCCCAACACCAACGTCTTCAAATTCGTCAGCTTCTTAATCTCCGGCGGCAGTACCTCTAGCCCCTGCCCAGACAAATCCAGGGTTGGCCGCCCATCAGCCGCCGCCTCATCAATCAGCCTAAGCAATTCGTCTTGAGTCACCGCATTTTGCCATCATCATTGCCGATAGCATACCGCAGCCAACCCCCGCTAAAGCTCAGCGGCATAGGGAAGCCCAAAACGCGCGAGGCAGTTTAGCCTCAGAGCCCCCCAGGGTAGGCCAAGGACACAGCATTATTGAGCCCATCTGTCAGTCGTTTATTTAATTGTGATTCCGCAACATCTCGCCTACAGTCTAGTTTTAGGTTTTGGGTAATAAATATGACCTTGGATGCAGAAGAGAGTTTGCAGGCCCAGATATCGGCCCCTTACACCACACTATCGCCCGATCAGCGCAAGCATCGACTGCAAGAACTCGCAACTGTCTTTTTTAAGCTTGGGACAGTCGCCTTTGGCGGGCCTGCTGCCCATGTCGCCATGATGGACGATGAAGTCGTCAAACGGCGACAATGGATGAGCCGCGAGAACCTGCTGGACTTAATCGGCGTAACCAACCTGCTACCAGGGCCAAACTCTACCGAGCTGGCAATTCACATCGGCTACGAAAGAGCCGGATGGGCAGGGCTATTTGTAGCAGGCAGTAGCTTTATTTTTCCCGCGATGGTGCTGGTGTGGATATTGGCCGTACTATACGGACGCTACCAAAGCGTGCCGCAAGTGGAATGGCTGCTGTACGGAATTAAGCCAGTCGTGGCAGTGGTCGTGATTCAGGCGCTGTGGAAGCTGGGAAAAAAAGCGGCTAAAGATACTCCAACCATTGTGGCCGGAATTTTAGCGATCGCCGCCTACTTCGCGGGCCTCAACGAAATTTTGATGCTGCTACTCGCTGGCATCGGCGTCATGCTCATCAAAAACCGACAGCAGCTAGGCCCAGGCTCTGGCAACTCACGCGCGAACATGATGCTGCTGCCATTTTCAGGGTTGTTGGCCCAAGCAGGCAGCACCACCACAGCAGCGATTTCGGTCGGCTGGGCGAGCGTGTTTTTGTTCTTCTTAAAAGTGGGCTGCGTATTGTACGGCAGTGGATATGTGCTGCTGGCTTTTTTGCAGCGAGACCTCGTAGAACAAAATCAATGGCTGACCTCGCAACAGCTGTTAGATGCCGTGGCCATTGGTCAGCTAACACCGGGGCCAGTGTTTACGACCGCGACTTTTGTGGGCTATTTGTTGGCAGGTCATGCCGGGGCGATCGCTGGCACAGTCGGCATCTTTTTACCGGCCTTTTTGCTCGTGGGCTTGGTGAATCCTTGGGTGCCCAAGCTGCGTCGCTCCCGCTGGGCCAGCGGCTTTTTAGATGGAGTGAATGCAGCCTCTTTGGGCCTGATGGCTGGGGTAAGCTACACCCTGGGTCGAGCGGCGATTATCGATGTGGCGACAGTGATAATGGCGGTATTGAGTGCGATCGCGCTGTTTCACTTTAAGGTAAATTCTGCTTGGCTAGTATTAGCCGGTGGCCTAGTGGGTTTAGGGCTTTACTTGGCAGGCATCATAAGCTGATGATGATGATGATGAGTTAGGGCATCACAAAGCTGCCATCTGCTTGTGCGATCAAAGGCCAAGTTTGTTCAACGGCGTCTAAATTCAACTCTCCGTAGAGATGTGGAAAGGTGCCGTGATTAGGCACCTCGTCATAGCGCAACTCAGCTTTCAGCCGGTTTTCATTAACACCTAGCAAAACTAAATCCGACTGCCCGCGATAAAATCGGTTCGCTGTTTCAACAACCTGCGCTGCGGTAGAGAGATGGATAAATCCTTCGCTACTTAAAGAATGCGCCCGATAAGCGCCCTGCTGTTGCGCAGCGCTCCAAGCGGCTTGTTCGGTAATGTGAAAGATCATAAGTTGTATAGATGAGTCGGATGACAAGTAAGAACATGCGATTTAGGACATGCGATTTAGGACATGCGATTTAGGACATGCGATTTAGGACATGCGATTTAGGACATGCGATCGCCACTGCCCAAATTCTTCTCTGTCAGTGTTTCTATTGTCAGAGAATTGCCAGATAATTGCCTACAGGTTTGGCGTTGCAGCCACAAGTTCTTTAATCTGCTTGCTTTGTTGATTAAGCTGAATAGAGAGCGTTTCGCAAACAATCTCACAAAGCTGAAAAAAAGAATGATTCGAGATTTCGTAGTAGGCCGCAACGCCGCGTGGTTGCCTTGCGACAATACCCGCTTGGGCTAGCATTTTTAAATGCTTTGAAACATTGGCCTGGCCAAGGCCTGTTGTCTCAATGATTTCAGTGACGTTGCAAGGGCCTGACTTAAGAGCACAGACAATTTGCAGGCGGTTAGGTTCGGACAAAACCTTAAAGAAATTAGCAACCATCGCTAACGATTCTGGAGAGAGTTGAGCGACTTTGCAGTCATCTAGGTTGCGAGTGGTTGGCTTATTTTTGGTGGCGGCTTTTCTTGGCATGAGTCACCCTCGCTCAGGGAGGGAATTAGTTTTCTATATGCTGACTATATTATCATAAAGGAATCTAAATGTAGGGTAGTATCATTGCTACACCTACTGAGGCCACTGACCTCACCGTCAGACCGTCAGACCTGACCGCCAGACCAGACCGTCAGACCTGACCGCTAGATCTGACTGACATCACTGTTCGATATCTGTTCGATATCTGTTCGATATCATTTTGAAACAACAAGTTTGCCGCCCGAGGCTTTCCACCCTTGAATGCTCGGCGGAAAACCTTGGACATTATCATAGCCCAGGATTTTCAACGCCATTACACCCATGCCTGTGCGATATCCGGATGAGCAGTAAAGGATGACAGGCTGCGTTTGAGGAATTTGGCCAAGGTGATGGGTGAGCGATCGCAGGGGAATATTGAGCGCGCCTTCAATATGACCGGCCTTAAATTCATTCGGTTCGCGAACATCTATCAGTAGCGCAGCCTTGTTTTGAACAATTTCCTTGAGTCGGTCAACTTGTTTAAGAGTGTAGTAGTCGCTAGGAAGTGAGGTAAGGAATGTTTCTACCGCACTAAATGATCTGCTGTTGTCGATGGTGGGGGTAGATGGCTGATTGAGTTGCTGAAGCGATTTTAGGCCCGTTTGGAGAGGCGATGCCACTGCTAACGGCATCGGCAATATGCCCAACAGCACACAAGCATAAATCCATCCGATTACCCAAGCGATAAAATGTTTTGTCATTGCGTTACCGGGGTTGATTCGGTCATGAGTAATGTATCACTATCAGCCATGAAACTATCAGCCACTAGCAGAGACCACACAGGTAGAAAAGCGCCCAATTACAAAGAGCGGCGGGCACCCTCCTTAAACCGCATGTTGAAAGAAAAAGGTAACACAATTCCAGTTAGCTAGAATCAATAAGGACTCAAGGAGCCAAGCCATAAAGAGTGTTGCCTTTAACACTCTATAAATACACATATAAATACACAAAATATTAACAATGATTTTCTATATTTATACAACTATTTGGTAATATAACTATATGAAAACATAAATTGTACAAGTTTCTCCATATTAAGTAGGTAAGTTTATTAAGCGAGCTTAGGTATGCCCTGGTTTGACAAAGTTGGGGGTGCGATCGCTGTTTGGGCTCAAAAGAGTAAATGAATTGAGTAAACGTAAGGAAGTATTTACTATGTGGCAGAACATACGCCAGCTGATACTTTGGTTTGTGATGGGTGGGCTGGTCTTATTACTATGTCTAATGGGCCTAGAAACACGCTTTGTCTCACCGGCAAATGCAGCGATTCGCCAGTTAGAAGAAGCCCCTGGCCAAGTGGTCTATCAGTCTCGTCAAACGCTGAAAGATCAGCATGGTAGCAGCTGGCAGGCCGTTGCTTTTAAGCGCATTCGATCTGGAGATAGCTCTGGAGATACGGAAGATACGCCTACGTTTTATCTACGGCTGGTGGGGTTTCCAGGCGTAGCCAATATTGATCGCTCTCGGCCTTTGGTTTTAACCGACTCGCTAGGTACATCGTTTACGGCCAATGACGCATCTGCAAAGATTTTCACAGATACCACCTCTCCTGAACCCAATGTCGGTCAATATGATATAGCGCCGATTGTCTCTAATCTCTCCTCTGTTTTGCCCTTAAAGCTCAGTTTGCCAACCGTTCAGCGCGAACTCACTCAGCTTGATTCCATAGAGCTATTGGTGTCGCCTGCTTTGGTAGAAGAGTGGAAAACGCTTTTTTCCCAAGCGCCAGCTGTTTAGAATCTGGCCCTTTAGAATTTGGGCGTCACAACAGAAGTTCCTTTAGAAATCCCTTTAGAAACCCCTAAAATAGACTTTCCTTGTTATGACTCAAAAGACGCTTCCTGTTCACGATTTTGATCCTGTTTATGGCCCGGTGACCTCATGGCGATTTGGGCGATCGCTCGGCATAGATGCCATTGGCCCCATCTCTACCTGTCCCTTTAACTGCGTGTATTGCCAGCTAGGAGACATTCAGCACAAAACTACCCAACGCCAAGTATTTGTCAGCACCGCTCACATTCAGCAGTCGCTAAAACGCATTGATCCGGCAACCGTTGATGTAGTGACCTTGAGCGGCAGTGGTGAACCGACCCTAGCGCTGAATTTAGCAGATATTATTACCTGTGCTAAGGCGCAGCTCGATCGGCCTGTGGTGGTGTTAACCAATGGGTCTTTATTGGGAAATCCGGCAGTCCGTTCTGCTTTGCAGGTGGCTGATCAGGTCGCCGTAAAGCTAGATGCGTTGTCCGATGAAATGTTACAGGGGGTCAATCGACCGACAACAGAGTTAAACTGGCGTTCTATTGTTGCCGGAATTAAAGAATTTTCAAGTACGTATCAGGGAGAATTGGCACTGCAAACGATGCTGCTATCTCCCTGGAATGCGGGAAAACAGGCTGAATACATTCAGCTGATAAAAGAGATTATGCCCGATGAAATTCAGCTCAATACGCCTTCTCGTCCTAGAGCAAGGACGCGACAGCTAGAGGCAAGAGGAAATCGGGTCATGGCTATAGGCTCCCCTAATTTGCAGCCACTCAAATGTGTAGATCTCCAAACGCTCCAAAACTTTGCCGTTGAAATTGAACGCTGTACAGGCATTTTGACTCGTTATCCTCAGCTTAAACAGGCTTGAATACTTCTTTATTGCTTGCACAGGTCGTTTTCTATGGTTATTTTTTATTATGAACAGTACAACCCTTCAATTGAGATACGATGCGGGCGATCGCGATTTTTCATCGCTTCGGCTCGTTGAAATTGAACTGCTTAAGCTAAATTTTAGTGATGCTGATTTTAGCCAGTCTGATTTACGACAGTCACGCTTAGGCCGATCTCATTTTTCAAGATCTAACTTTGAGCGCAGCAATTTGAGTGAATCTCTCCTATGGGGCAGCGACCTGCGTGAGGCCAACTTCACCGCTGCCCAGCTCCGCGAGGCCGACCTCAGCGGCGCTATTTTAATAGGGGCTAACTTAACGGGGGCTAATCTTGTAAAAGCCAGTTTATGCGGCGCAAATTTAAGCCATGCCAATCTCTCGGGGGCTTGGCTATTAGAGGCTGATTTGTGTTCAACCAGCGATCAGCGAACTGATTTGGGACAAGCGAATTTGAGCCATGCTGATCTTAGCTACGCGCATTTAAACGGTGCCATTTTATGTAATGCCAACCTTTCCCATGCCAAGCTGTGCCGAGCTGACTTTAAAAAAGACTTTCATCCCGGTGGCTTTACCACCCTACTCAGCGGTGCAAACTTGCAAGGCGCTGACTTAAGCTATGCCGACCTAACAGGCGTAGATTTGAGCGAGGTAGACCTAAGAGGCGCAGACCTGACCGGCACGCTTTTCGATCAGGCCAGTTTGCACCATGCGCTCATGCCTAAAGGGTATCGCCAAAGTTAATCCTTGTTTTCCCACGTCGCACCATCACCAGCTGGGCAGCAATGCTGACGGCAATTTCAGCGGGGGTAAGCGCGCCGATATTTAGGCCAATGGGCGCGTGAAGGGTGGGTATGGGTGGAGAATCCATCGCCGCTAAGACTTGGCGCACCCGTTTTTGGCTGCCAATCATGCCGATATAGGTGCAGGCTAGAGGGCGCTTAACGAGGGCAGTGAGTGCTTGCACATCATATTGAAATCCTCGGGTTAGCAAGGCAACATAGAGCTGTGGGTGGTGAGTGAGCGTTGCGATCGCAGCGTCTACTGAATCGGTAAAAATTCGATCCGCCATCGGGTAATGCGTCGGGTTCGCCCAGTCAGTACGATCATCTTGAACCATGACCTGAAAATCAAGCAAGTGGGCGACTTTTGCGAGCTGAATACCACAATGCCCTGCGCCAATAATCAACAAAGTGGGCGCAGGCTGAAGCGTTTCTATAAAGCTGTTTTTTAAGTGATTCTCGAAATGATTCTCTAAACTGTTCTTTGAGTAGTTCCCCAAGCGCTTCTCAAAACTGTTGGATGGTCTAGGAGCCCCGCTCAGGCTAGAATTTTCAGGCACACTTTCCAGCACCTTTTCCAGCACATACGGAATGGCTGCGGCATCGTAAGGGGTGACCAGGGTTAGTGATTTTCCCGCCTGGAGAGTTGTAAGGATTGTTTGAATGAGCGCGATCGCCTCCTCCCCCTGCCAACGCGCCAGCCAAACGCGCATTTTGCCTCCACACACGCCCTGCGTGTCTCGCAGCGGATTGCCCGACAAATCAATCTCCACCAACTCAGGTTGACCCGTTTGCATCACCTCACGCGCCTGACGAATGACCTTGGCCTCTCCCGCCCCACCGCCAATAGTCCCCCAACTTTCGCCTTGGGCATTTACCAACAGCTTTGCGCCCACTTCTCGCGGCACCGATCCAGCAATTTCTACAACCGTGGCTAAAACCACCGCATCTTGAAAAGACCCTTGATCCAAATTATCCGCAAACTGCTGGAAAAATGCGAGCGTCATCCTTATACTTTTTAGACCGTCTCGTAGCATCGCGATTGGGCCTGGACGGCTTCAATCGCTGTCAGAATAGCCTCTGGTGTGGCAGGAGATTGTAAGGGAACGAGGGTGCCCGGCGGGCCAAAGGCTGCGATCGCCTCTCGAATCGCCTCCCGCACCGACATCGCCAGCATAAAGGGCGGCTCACCCACCGCTTTGCTCCCATAAATGACGCCCTCTTGAGCGGCCCGTGTGAGGAGATGCACCTCAAAATTCTCAGGAATTTCGCTCACAGTCGGAATCTTGTAAGTACTGGGGGCAAAGGTTCGCAAGCGACCGGCTTCGTCCCACACCAGTTCTTCCATGGTGAGCCAGCCCATACCCTGCACAAAAGCGCCTTCAATCTGCCCGCGATCAACCAAAGGGTTAAGCGATTCGCCCACATCATGAACAATATCAACCTGGCGAAGCTGAAAGGTTCCGGTAAAGCCGTCTACGGCTACCTCGCTCACTGCCGCGCCATAGGCAAAGTAGTAAAACGGTTGGCCCTTGCCCGCGACCGGGTCCCAAGTGAGGTTGGGCGTGCGATAGTAGCCCGTGGCAGACAGGCTAATCCGGCTGGTGTAGGCCGCTGCGATGACTTGTTCAAACGAAATTTGAGCGTCGGGGTTGTTGCGGCAATAGGCCCAATCATCTGCAAATACAATCTCTTCAGGCAAAATTTCTGTCGGTGCGTTTAAACCCAAAAGTGTGGCAGCGACGGGCGCGAGCCTAGCTTGAAGGGTTTGGCAGGCGTCTTTTACCGCCTGTCCGTTGAGATCAGAACCGCTAGAGGCAGCGGTGGCAGAGGTGTTGGGCACTTTGTCGGTACTGGTGTGCATGATCCGAAAGCGATGAATCTTTACCCCCAGCGTGGTAGCGGCAACCTGGAGCATTTTGGTATGCAGGCCCTGGCCCATTTCGGTGCCGCCGTGGTTAAGCTGAATGCTGCCGTCGGCATAAATGAGAATGAGTGCGCCTGCCTGGTTGTAACAGACTTTGTTAAAAGAAATGCCAAACTTAACCGGAGTAAGGGCTAAGCCACGTTTTTGATAGGGGTGTGTGCGGTTGAACTGGGCGATCGCGGCTTTGCGCGCGGCAAAATTTGCCTGGGTTTGTGCCTCTGCCCACACCCGCGCTAGCCGATTGTCAACTATCTCTTGACCATAGTGAGTGGTGTTGGTCTCTCCGGTGCCGTGGTAAAAGTTTTGCTCGCGCACTTGCTCAGGCGGTAAGTGCAGCGATCGCGCCATGTGATCCATTATCTCTTCAATCACCAGCATTCCTTGGGGGCCACCAAAGCCGCGAAAGGCCGTGTTAGAGACTTTGTGAGTACGCGCAATGTGACCTTGCACGGCTAAGTGAGGAATGTAATAGGCATTGTCAATATGTAGCATCGCCCGCAACAACACAGGCGGTGAGAGATCTAGGCTCCAGCCACCATCGGCGTAGAGGTCGGCATCTAGGGCGGTGATTTTTCCCTCTGCGGTAAACCCCACTTCGTAGCGTCCTAAAAAGCCATGGCGCTTGCCGGTGAGGGTCATGTCCTGTTCGCGGTTGAGCTTGATCCGCACGGGGCAGCCGGTTTTGTGGGCTGCGATCGCGGCGATCGCGGCATAGGGATTGGCCTGAGACTCTTTACCACCAAAGGCACCACCCATGCGCAGGCAGGTCACCACCACCTGATTGCGAGAGAGGCCCAGCACTTGCGCCACAATGGTTTGAGTTTCGGTTGGATGCTGGGTAGAAGAATACACCTGATAGTGACCTTCGCCATCTGGAATGACCCAGCTGGTTTGAGTTTCTAGGTAAAAGTGATCTTGAGGATTAACGGCCAGTTCGCCGCTGAGCTGGTGGGCGGCTGATCGCAGTGCCAATTGAGGCTCGCCTCGGCAGATGGTTTGCGGGCAAGTGTGGAAAGACTGAGTTGCGATCGCAGCTTCAATCGTTAGCACAGGCTCTAAAGGCTCGTAGCTCACCACCACCTTTTCGGCAGCCTGACGCGCCGCAAGCTCGGTTGTCCCCACCGCCCAGACCACCGCTTGCCCCCAGTGACTGACTGTTTCGGTCGGAAACAACATTTCATCATTTACAATCACACCTGTGTTGTTACAGCCCGGCACATCGGCAGCGGTAAGTACCGTCACACAGCCCGGTAGGGCCAGCGCTGCTGAAATATCGATGCTTAAAATGCGGGCATGGGCGTAGGGAGCAGTCACCGGATACACCGACAGCATTTGAGCGGGCCGTCGCTGTTCATCGGTATATACAGCGCTGCCAGTAACATGCCCAACTGCGCTTTCATGGGGTTTACGACTACCGATGCTCATGGTTTTCGAGGGCTTGGTTTTTAAGGGCTTGGTTTTCAAGGGCTTGGTTTTCAAGGGCTTAGTTTTCAAGGCCCTCGATTGTTTCTACAAAAAATTTCTCAAACAAATTCACGACCAGCTTTTGGCGGTAGCGAGCACTCCCCCGCAAATCGCTCAGCGGCGTAAATGCCGCCAAAAGCAGCGGCTTAATCTGTTGCACGGTGGTGAAGTTCCAAAGTTGACCCATCAGGGCAGATTCTATCGCGATCGCCCGAGCCGGAATGGCCGCAACACCGCCATAAGCAAGGCGAGCATGAACAATTCGCCCGCTTGCCTCTACATCTATCACAAAGGCAGCGGCCACAATGCTAATGTCATCCGTGCCGCGCTTGCCAATTTTGTACGACTGGCTATAGCGACGCACTGCGCCCGGCGTTATGCCCAGCGGAATACTCACCAACTCAATCAGCTCTTGCGGCTGTAGGTCGGTTTGGCGATAGCCTTTGAAAAAGTCTGCTAGGGGAAGGGTGCGGCGATAGGGCGCTAGGCGATCTCCCATACCGGTAATTTTTAGCGTTGCATCTAGCGACAGCAACACAGGTGGCAAATCTCCAATCGGAGAACCGGTCGCAATGTTGCCGCCCAGGGTGGCCCGATTTCGCACCTGAGTAGCGGCAAACCACACCAGCATTTCATCTAGGCTAGGAAAAACGCCCGGCAGTTCTGTTTGACTGTAGCTTTGAATTTGGCTTAAGGGCACGGCTGCGCCAATTTCTACCGCTGTTTCAGTCTGATGAATCTGTCGTAGCTCGGCGACATCTTCTAGCGAAACAAGCACTGGAAACGGTCGTCGTTGGTGGCTGATATCTAGGCCCAAATCTGTTCCGCCCGCAATTAATGTCGCGTTGGGATGTTGTTGCAATAAGCTTAAAACTTGAGGGATTTGGGTAGGACGATAGAACTGTTCCTGCGGCCCCAAATATTGCAACAGAGAGGGCGGTGGGTCAGGCGAAGCCGAAGGCAAAGAGAGTCTTTGAGTGAAGCGATCGCAAGGTTTGGCTTCAGCCATCTCCTGCATTAATGCCGTCGCTGCCCGCCGAATCGGCAAATAACCCGTACAGCGACACAAATTTCCTTCAATAGCAATATCATCTACGCTGCCGTCGTAATAGGCTGCAAACAAGCTCATAATGAACCCCGGCGTACAGTAGCCGCACTGGGAACCGCCTGTTTTCACCATGGCAGCCTGCACGGGATGGAGCGGGCCATCGGTTAATCCTGCGGTGAAGCTTTCGGTTAAGCCCTCAACGGTCACAATCTCGCGCTGCGCCACCGCCCCTACCGGAATCAGGCAGCTATTCATCGCCTGATAGCGCAGTGTGCCATCGGCACCCGTACATAATACGGCGACTGTGCAAGCACCACAGTCACCGTCCCCACAGCCTTCTTTAGTCCCCGTCCGCCCACTGTGATGCAAATAATGCAACAGTGTCATGGTTGGTGACACTGCCGTTAAATCAGCCGTTTGGCCATTAACTAAGAGCGTTAGGGGCTGCTGAGGCAAAGGCTTTTCCTTCAAAGGCTTTTCCTTTTTTGTGAACTCCATCAAAAAATCCATCAAAAAAATAGGTGCCTTAACAGCCCCTAAATCTTCTTAATAATCATGAAGAACCCAGGAGCCAGACAATGTGCTAAAGGCTACAAAGCGTCAGAATGTATACAAATCTAGATCTATACAAACGAGAACTCGCTATCTGTGAGCAGCGCAGTCTAAATTTGGCCTAAGATGTGGTCTAAATCTGATCTTACGCTGTGCGATCGCGCTCTACAGTCTTGGCATAAGGCGGTGCCTAACCTCGCCCTTCAATCAACTCCACTTTGTAACCGTCCGGATCTTCTACAAAGGCAATCACCGTTGTACCGTGCTTCATAGGCCCCGGCTCACGGGTGACCTTGCCGCCCTGCTGCCGAATCGCCTCACAGGTGGCATAAATGTCATCAACTCCTAACGCAATATGGCCATATCCGTTCCCTAGCTCATAGCCATCTGTATCCCAATTATGCGTTAGCTCCAGTACGGTATGATCCGCCTCAGCGCCATAGCCGACAAAGGCTAGGGTGAATTTGCCACCGGGGTAGTCCTTTTGCCGCAAAAGTTTCATCCCTAGCACCTCACAGTAAAAGGCTAACGATTTTTCCAAATTGCCAACTCGGAGCATGGTGTGTAGTAAGCGCATTATGCCGAACCTCTCGCTAGTGCCCTGTTTATTGATAAAGTCTATTTTGACAGTACGCGAACACTTATCAAAGATAATAGGCGAAGCGCATGATTGATTCCCTCGATACGGCGATTGAAGATATTCAGGCGAGAGAAATTCTAGACTCTCGCGGCAGACCGACGATCGAAGCCGAAGTGTATTTAACGGGCGGTGCAGCGGGCATGGCTCAGGTGCCCAGTGGGGCTTCGACCGGCAGCTTTGAGGCCCATGAGCTCAGAGATGGGGATAAGGCTCGCTATGGCGGCAAAGGCGTAATGAAAGCCGTTGAGAATGTCAACGATGTCATTGCCCGCGAACTCATTGGCCTAGATGCCTTCAGCCAAATTGAAATTGACCACACAATGATTGCGCTAGACGGCACGCCCAACAAAAGCAATCTGGGTGCCAATGCCATTTTGGCTGTTTCTCTAGCGACTTCTAAAGCCGCTGCGCAAGCCTCAGAAATGCCGCTTTATCGCTATTTGGGCGGCCCGTTGGCGAATGTTTTGCCCGTCCCGATGATGAACGTCATCAACGGCGGCGAACATGCCAGTAACAATGTGGACATTCAAGAATTTATGATTATGCCCGTTGGCGCGAGCACCTTCCGGGAAGCCCTGCGCTGGGGTGCGGAGATTTTTGCTCAGCTGAGCAAAGTGCTAGATGCCAAAGGGCTATTGACCGGTGTTGGCGACGAAGGCGGCTTTGCCCCCAACCTGGGATCAAACCAAGAAGCGCTGGATTTGTTGATGTCAGCAATTACTGAAGCAGGCTACAAGCCGGGTGAGCAGGTTGCCCTAGCGCTAGATGTCGCGGCCAGTGAAATGTACAAAGATGGCCAGTACACCTACGATGGTGCAGCGCATTCGCCCGACGAAATGATTGATTATTTGGCAGGGCTTGCGAGCAACTATCCGATTGTGTCGATTGAAGATGGTTTGCATGAGGAAGATTGGGACAGCTGGAAAAAACTCACCGCCCGCATCGGCAATAAGGTTCAGCTCGTGGGCGATGATTTATTTGTCACCAATCCCACCCGTTTGCAAAAGGGTATTGAGCAACAGTCAGCGAATTCTTTGCTGGTAAAGCTCAATCAAATTGGCACGCTCACCGAGACTTTGCAGGCGATTGATTTGGCCAAGCGCCATCAGTTTACCTGTGTGATTAGCCATCGTTCGGGCGAAACTGAAGATACCACCATTGCAGACTTGGCTGTGGCGACTCGTGCCGGACAAATAAAAACCGGTTCGCTCTGTCGCAGTGAGCGAGTGGCAAAGTACAATCAGCTGCTGCGCATTGAAGATGAGTTAGGCGCTCAGGCTGTGTATGCAGGCACGATTGGCATGGGCCCTGGCCGCTAACGAAAAGCCTTAAAATCCTTTTTATCTATCGTTATGGTCTACCGTTCTGGACTGCTGTTGTTCAGAACGGTTTTTTGATTAAAGTCGATAAAATTGCTTGACTGCATCTGTTGATGACTGTCACTATCACTGTCACTATCCGAACATGTTCGAAAGTGCCCGAAAGCGGCTATCTACCCCCAATACGAGTGTTAATACAACATCATGTTTTCATCTAACAAAACGGTCAGGATTTCAGGTTTGTTTGCGCTAGGCATTACCGCTGTTATGGCCTCATCTTTGGCTTCATCTGCCAAGGCGCAAACGCTGAATACAGGAAGAATTGCTGGCATTAATACTGAAACCTCTACCTGCGAGCTCATTGTTTTTTCAGACGATGCCGAGTTCCCCACGACCCTACAAGCAAGTGCTGAAATTTGCGCCCAAGCGTTAGCCGGGCAGCAGATTCAATATACTTCTGAAATTACTCAGTTAACAGCGATCGCACCCCCCAGCGTAGGCACTGTGGTGGGTGCCAGCGCGGGCGATCGCGTCTGCTACGTAGATCTCGAATCCGAAAGTGGCCAAATCACCACTCACTATGCGAACTTTGACATTTGCTCGCAGCAGGGCATTGTTGGGGCGCAGGTGCGGCTCACCTACGAAGCTGCCAATATTTTGGACTACAACTGCATGGGCAATCCGGACTGTGGTAGGAGCGATCGCGCCGAACTCATCGTCAATGCCGACATTATCTCCCCGGCACCTACTCGCGCACCTATCAGCAGCTTACCCGACGGCAACTACCGCTATTGGAGCGGCCCTGCCCAGAGTTTTGTCTCAGAGGATGAACTAGGCGGATTTTTGTTTCTCTTTCGCAAGCAGGGCAACAACATTACCGGCGTCTATGGCTACTTTGATCAAGAAGCCCTCTGCGTCCAGGGCCAGGTCAATGAAAATACAATCACCGGCATTTCTGTTCAAACCTTAAGAGGCGCGACCGTCCGCAGCCCTGGCGAAACCTTTGTCGATTTTTATCCCTTTAGTTCTTCTATTAAAGTGCGCCGGGGTCGCCAAATCAATCGTGAAACCGTTCGCTATAGCAGCACCTTGCTAGATGTTTCCGAACTCAATCGGATTAACGCAGGCGATCGCCTCCCCCCTAGTCGCTGCTAAAGGATTAAAGCCGGGGGATTAAAGCCGGGGCAGTGTGATCTCACAGGCCGTCCCTATACCCAGCTCGCTTACAATCGCGATTTTCCCCCGGTGTAGGTCTACGCATTTTTTCACCACCGCCAATCCTAGCCCTGTGCCGGGGACATTGCGGACATTTTTGCCGCGTTGAAAGGGTTCAAATAGCTGCTTTTGATCGGTCTCTGAAATACCGATGCCCTGATCTTGCACGCGAATGACGACTGCCTTGGGTTGAAACCTGAGGGTAAGGGCGATCGCACCCCCTTGAGGAGAGTATTTAATCGCATTAGAAAGTAAGTTAGAGAGCATGGAGCGCAACAACTTTTCATCTAAGCTGATGGCATAGGTTTCTCCTTGACTGGTAAAGGTCAAGCTATGCTGGCTACCCGCATTTAGCTGCATTTCTTCGATGAAGTGAGCGCAATAAAGCGCTAGCGCAATCGGCTTAGGATTAAAGGCTAAATTGCCCGACTCAGCTCGGTTAATGGTTAAAATATCGTCTAATAGCTGCACCGTATTTTTCACTGAGTCTTGAATGCGGTGCAGATTTCGCAGTCGCTTGGCTGTATTGTCCCATTCATCTAGCGAGTTTTCGAGTACCTGCGCGGCAGCTAGCGCTGTACTCAGCGGGGTGCGAAACTCATGCGACGCCATCGAAAAAAAGCGCGTTTTTAAAGCGCTGAGTTCTTTCTCTTTTTCAAGCGCAAGGCGGGTTTCATTGAGGCGCTTTCGTTCAGTAATGTCGCGAGCGTTAACCATCATCCGCATCGTATTGCCATCGTCTACAAATGGCTGACTCACTGCTTCTAAAATTCGCCAAGTGCCGTCTTGATGGCGACAGCGAAACTCAATTGGGCTCAGACTCTCTAGCGGTTGGGCAGTATGAATGAAGCGATCGCGCCAACGCGCCTCCAGCGGATAGCAAGACCGCGCCCAGTCTTCCGGATGAATAAATTCCTTCACGTTTTGACCCACCAGTTCGGTCACAGGGTATCCCAGCACCTTTTCCACCGAAGGACTCAGGTAGCCAATCGTGCCATCTAAGTCCAAAATCATAATGATATCTAGGGCATTTTCAATGAGTGTCCGAAAGTTCTTCTCCCTTAGCAGCAAGGCTTGTGCCGTTTGTTTACGACGAGTCGTGTCTCGCTGTACCGCAATCCAATGGGTGTACCACCCTTCGGTATCAGCCACCGGCACTAAGCTAAACTCATTCCAAAATTCCGAACCATCTTTGCGGTAGTTAATCACTTCAACCGTCACGGGCTGCCATTGGGAGAGCGCCGTGCGAACCCGATCAAGCTCAGCGCGATCGGTTTTAGGCCCCTGCAAAATTCTCGGCGTTTTGCCCAATACTTCTGCCGCTTCATAGCCCGTGATCTCAGTAAAAGCCGCGTTCACGTACAGAATTCGAGGCCCAGGAGGATCAAACGGTTCAGCTTCGGTGATAATCACCGCATCGTTGGTATTGACCACCACCGATTGAAGCAACCGCAGTTCTTCAGCCTGTTTCCTTTGCGCCGTGATATCGACAATCACCGCAACAATGCCGTTAATGGTGCCATCGGTGTCATGCAGGGGCGCAGCAGAACACAGAATGTCCATGGGCGTTCCATCCTTTTGATGCCCCAGTAGCTCTAGCCCGATATAGGTATTGCCTGCCAAAACGCTGCTTTGCAGCGTGAGCCCATCTGCTAAAGGCAAATCGAGGGGCACGGGGCTAGGACGGTCAACCACTTCTGTCTCCTGCCAACCGAACATGCGCTCGGCGGCAGGGTTCCAAATCTTGACACAGCCGTTAATATCCAGCATTGAAATCGCCCGAGGAGAGGCTGAAATCAGCGCGTTTAGGGTGTCGTTTTTATGTCGCAGGGCAGTTTCTGTACGCAGCCGTTCTTCAATTTCAGCTTGTAGCGCGGCGTTGGTGGTGGCGAGTTCTGCGGTACGCTGCTGCACCCGCTGTTCTAATTGGGTGTTGAGCTGCTGAAGCTGATGATAGAGTTCAGACTGTTGGATGGCGATCGCAACCTGAGTCGCCAACTGCTGCATCAGCGCAACTTCCCAATCTTCCCAACGCCGAGGATGGCTACACTGATGAGCAATCAACAGACCCCACAAATAGGGTTCCTGAGCGGTAGCGTCTGCTTGATTCCCTTCTAAAGCATCGGCTGTGCCCGCATCAGATTGTTTTTTTGAGTCCCGATGTTCTTGAATAATCGGGACAACCAGCTTTGCTTGCACTTCAAACCGCTTTACAAAATCAGCCAGACAAGGCTCTACATCGGCCTGTTCAATATTGGTAATGCGGCGGGTTTTTCCTAGCGCGTAGGCTTGGTGATACGCCTGCGGAAATACCTCTTCAGCAAAAATCTTACCCAGCACCTGAGAATAGGGCGGCAGCACAGTTTCATAGGCAGCATAGCCCGTGCCATTCGCCCCAAAGCGATAAATTAAAACTCGATCGGCAACCAAAAAACGTTGAACCTGTTCAACAGTCGTTGCTAACACGGTATCGAGATCTAACGATTGGCGAATCTGCTGAGAAATTTGGCCAATCAGCCGCTCCCGTTCAGTTTGCTGACGCAGCACAACCGCCATCTGTCGCTGTCTTTTCACCGCCTGAAGGCACCCCCAAACAACGCCACAAATCGCCAACAAACTCAGACTATTCAAAACAACCGGTGAATAGTGAAGCAGAAACGAGGGCAGTAAAGAGGTCACGTTGATGATCGCTACAGTGACGACAGCTATGCTATCTATATCTTTTATTGATAATTTTATTTATAGTTTTATTTATAGGGGGCCTAGCCAGTAGAACCCAGCATACCCCCAGCAGACCCCCAGCAGAACCCCAGCAGAACCTAGAGACCTAGCAGCACTGAAAGGAATATAACAATCGTCATCGCAATCCCGCCGTAAAAGAGAGACAGCCATACTTTCTCCAAAGCTGCGGGTGGGTTCTTTTGCCAATCCCACCGGAGATAGTTAAGATTGCTGCTGCCCTTCGCAATGGGCATGACACCCGCCTTAGGCAGCCGGTCGCGATAATCCGTGCCATAGCGCGCCATATGCTCAAAGGTCACCTCTCCTTGCCTCCGCTGAGGCAGTATTCGCCTGCGCTGATAAGGCACAATGCTATCGCCAAAATTATTCAGGTATTCTTCGCTGTTCAGCAGCGCATCAACAAAGCCTTGGATTCCTTTGGTCGCCAGCAAAATAGACCAAGCCATCTTTTCGCGCTCATTGTACACCTGCCGTCCCAAAACGCGCTGAATGCAAATTTCAGCAAAACGATAGTTGTTGTTACTATCAAACGTCAGCCGTCGGAAAGAATCAGAGAGCAGGAGGCCGCGAATAAAGTCTCGAACAGTAATTTGGTTCATTCGCAGCTGAGACTCTAACAGTCGCTCCCGATTATGCACAAGCATTTGCTGCTCATGATAAATTTGGCGATAAGCGGCCCTAATTAGCCCCTCTATCTCCAAGCCTGAGGAAGATACCAGGTTGTCGGCGCTAAAAATCCGAGGTTGTTCATCACCGGGAACTTCAAATCCATTGACTCGTTGATTTTGCGTGCGTGTAGGATACGCTAGCAGCGGAAGTGACATCGATAGTTCTCCAAAGTAAACGTTATTAATAAACGGTTGCCTGTTCGCTTTATTAAAGGGTTGAGAGGTGGGTTGACATGATACGGCCTAAAGTAGCCTTTGCTATGCTGTATCATGGCATACCAAAAGTAAGGAAACGGGTAAGAAAAACGGAAAGAAAATGGAAAGAATGAGTCCTAGCAATATTTCTTTAAACTTCGTTTCATTTGTTCTAATAACTTTGACAAATCGGCATGTTTCTGTAGCATTTCATTATGTTAAAAAGTCTCTGATCTATATCAGTTGAAGTGAGCAGAAGATGGCAAAATACACAAATAGGTTGCAAAAGTAGGTTGCAAAAGACAATTTATTGAAAGACATTTTCGGATGACAGCCAAATCTACAGCTGCTCGCAAATACAGCTCACACCCATCACGTTAAGATTTGCGCTCTTTATTCGGTCAGCGTGTTAACTATGAGAATTCTGTTAGTTGAAGACGATACTCGCCTTGCCGAGACTTTAGCAGAGGCTCTTAGTGACCAGCGCTATGTAGTAGATATTGCCGCTGATGGCGAAACCGGATGGCAGCAGGCAAAAATGCTCGACTATGACCTGATGCTGCTAGATGTCATGCTGCCAGAATTGGATGGGATTAGTCTGTGTGATCGACTGCGATCGCATGGCTACACCTTACCTATCCTCATGCTCACCGCCTGTGACACCATCGAAAATGAGGTAACCGGGCTAGATGTGGGGGCTGACGACTATGTAGTAAAACCCGTCGATTTACAAAAGCTCTTTGCCCGTATTCGCGCCCTATTGCGCCGGGGCAGTGGCTCACCTTCCCCCATTTTAGAATGGGGCGACCTACAGCTCGACCCTAGCACCTGCGAAGTCAGCTATGGCCCCGAGCCCATTCGGCTCACACCCAAAGAATACGCCCTGTTAGAGTTGCTGCTACGCAACGGTCGTCGTGTGCTCAGCCGCAGCGTAATGATTGAGCATGTGTGGTCGCTAGAGTCCCCTCCAGAAGAACATACCGTAAAGGTTCATATCCGAGGGCTCAGGCAAAAGCTCAAGGCTGCTGGGGCCTCGGCAAATTTAATTGAAACCGTGCATAGCATGGGCTACCGGCTCAATTCAAATGCGCTAACCCTGTCACAACCCTGCGCTTAAGCAAACCTCACGATCACCGCTCCTTTATGCTAGTGCAGTCTTACTAGTGCAGCCTTACTAGCGCAGCCTTGCTGGCACATGTTCCTAATGAACAGGAAAAAGAATTTTGTTCTTCTCAGTTCTCTGATTCTCTAATGCGCCTCATTAATGCGCCTCATTCCCTTCCTCAAGGGGGATTTCAGCTTCGTTATAAATATAGTCAAAGTCAAATTGAATCGCGTTAGGATGCCGTAAAAGAGAGAATCCTAAATCAATAATTTTATCAGCGCTAAATGATTCAATAATCAGTCCTATCATCCGCTGCGGATGTAAGTTAGGCTGCTTTACATAGTATTCACGACGTGCAAAAAAGTTTTTTTCATCTTTTGGAATCACAATGCCATGCCTTTTGTGTGCTTCCTGAACCGGACGAATATACTCCTTAGTAAACTCATCCTGGTTAGGCTGCAAATGGTAAAGCCGCTCATGCTGCGCCCAGCTCATGCCAAACAGCAGCTTTAAAATTTCAAAGCCTAAGATATAGCTGAGCACGCTGCTATGTTCTTGAGCGCTGCCCATCAGCATCAGCGCCGTTTCCAAATACAAGTCGGGGCGTTCTCTGGCATCTCGCACAGAATGCACATAGACCTGTCGAATGTATCTTCTAACCGTCGCGTCATCAATTTCAGCCGAACTCCGAAACCGAATCAGGTGGTCATTGACTCGTTGGCGCGTATCGGCATCATCTACAATGCGAGAAAGCAGCCCTTCAGCGGTATAGGCATCCAAAAATTCTGCCTGCTGAGCAGAGGGCGTAGCACAGACCAAATGACACAGCGAGAGCACGTAGCGGCGCTGCTTCCAAGGTAGTCCCGTGAGCCATTCTTGAGCCTCGGGCGGCAAGCTAGAAAGGACAGTAATAGTGCTGTTAAAATCGGATGTGTTCACGATTAAAAAAACGCAGGCAAAGGTCATTGCTAGACTGCCCAGCCGATGAACGGCCTATGCATTGCGATCGCATTTTTCGCTAGCCGTTTATATCTAGGTTATATCTGGCTATAACGTTCCTCGGCAAAGGGCTCGCCTCGATGATGGTAGCCATTCCGCTCCCAAAAGCCCAGCTCCATTTCGGACAAAAACACCAGGCCATTGATCCATTTGGCGCTTTTCCAAGCATACAAATGGGGCACCACCAGGCGCATAGGGCCACCATGCTCGGCAGGGAGCGGTTCGTCAAACAGGGTATGGGCAAAAAAGTTCTCTTCACGAGCAAAATCGGCCATGGACAGATTCGTGGTGTAGCCGCCGTAGCAATGCTCCATCACATGAATCGCGCTCGGATCTACATCAATTTCCTTGAGGAAGTCGGTGACTTTTACGCCGCGCCACTTTACATCTAGCTTGCTCCAGGTGGTTACGCAGTGAAAGTCAGCCGTGAACTCGCTTTGCGGCATGTCTATAAAGTCTTGCCAGGAAAAGGTTTTGTCTGGGGCTAGGCCAGAGACGGTAAACTGCCAATTCTCGGTGCTAACTGTTGGCGTATCGCCGTAGGTGAGGACAGGGAAGCCCTTGGCCAAATGCTGACCAGGGGGCACGCGGTCGGCTAGGTCGGCACCGGGCTTTTCAAAGAATTTCATGGTTTGGGCAGGCTATGGGTTGTTTTTATATTTTGGGGCAAAGCGATCGCTTTGTTTCATCATAAAAGTACTCATGGAAAACTTATCTGTCTTTTGATACAGGCTACCGACAGAAGCTTTTGAGGCGATCTTAGCCTTGCCGATACTTTTCTAAGAGGGCAGGTAAGTTGTCATAGCCTTCCATACTCATCACGGGCGTTAGCTGGCGACGATACTTTTCTAACGTTTGCGCAAAATTCTCTGGGCCTAGCTGCCTCTGTAAAATTGAGGCGAGTCCGGCGGCCTGTCGCCAGTCTTCTGAACCGATGCTTTCGAGCAAAAACATGGCCAAAGCGCTATAGAAAACGGCTTCGTCGGAATGCTTGAGGGCGTGATGTGCTTCGGCGGTATACAGCGTGCAGAGTCCTTGCAGGTAAATATTGCCAGCGCTTTGGATGGCTTGTGTGCCTTGGGTAAGAATATCGAGCGCGGCTTGGGGGCGATCGCACATAACATACCCTACGCCTAAACTGTTGTAAGCCAGCGCCTGAGACTGAAAGTCTCCTTGTTTTACAGCGAGTTCTAGCCCCTGGTTGAGATAGGCGATCGCGCCATCATACACAGCCGTATCGGCAATATCGTTCGCCCTTGCCTGTAGCACCTGCGCATAGCCATAGTTCACCAGCGCATTGGCCTCCCCCACTCTGTCGCCACTTTGCCGAGCTAAAATCAACGCTCGCTGGCTGGTCGAAACGCCTTGCGCGTAGTCTTTTTGGAGGACTGCGTTGCGCGCTAAGTGGCAGAGGTTCGCCGTTTCACAGGGCAAATCGCCCGCTTGCTGCGCGATCGTCAACGCCCGCTCATGAAAAGACTTGGCTGCAGCCGCCTGTCCTAGCATCTGCCGGGAGTAGCCGAGCAATGTTAAAATCCGAGCTTTTTCCTGGGTGCCTTCTACCTGGGCGAGCGGTTCGCCAAAGTAGTCGAGGGTATCTTGCAAGTAGTCACCCGAAAAAGACGCAAACACGCCGCCATACAGCGGAAAATCGTCTCGTTGAGAAAATGTTCTCAAAATCTGGAGCATCAGCTGAAAGCTGCCGTCACCCAGCGCTTGGTAGTGGTTGATGCCACTGCTAGAAAAGCCTTGCGAAAGCTGACCCCAAATGGCCGCAAAAATCAAAAACGTACTGTAAGAAAGCTGCTTGCCCGCCTTGACGCTATAGGGCTGTTTGTCAAACCAGGCCACTAAATTGCGCTGCATAAAGGTCAAGGTAATCGCTAAGTTGACCCAACTGGCGGTATCTACTGCCGTCCGAGTGATGGCTTCTAGCGGCTGATCTTCTGCTAAGGCGGTAAATACCAGCCTCGGCAGCCCTGCCGATAGCTGTTGCCATACTGGCCACGGCCCCATTTCTTTTTTTGACCCAAACCCAATGTTGCTCCCAGCTGACTGATAAAGCCAGCTCACGAGTTGAGGCTCTAGCTGCTGATAGTTCGTGAGTCCAGCGACAATTCCCTGTGACCAAGGCTGCATCTCTTCTCGCAGCTCTTCCGGCCTATTGTCTACCGCGGCCCCATTGGCATCTAGCTTTTTGGCGAGCTGCTTGAGCTGTTCGCGGTTGAGGCTATTGGGCTGGTTAGGATCTATTAGGCTCAAAAAAATCAGGGGCCTTTCAACAGCTTCTGCTTGGTTGAGTTGGCTAGCTGCGATCGCAATTTCACTGGCGACCTGCCGATCTTTCTGGCCTTTTTGCCATTCATCTTCAATCGTTTTTAGAGCGCGTAAAATTCGCGGCGCTTTTAATGATTCTTCTAGCTTGGCTTCAGTTTCGGCAATCCGACTGGCCACCGCGCGCTCAAATATTTCGCCCGTACCAGATTCAACGGCCTCTTCTAGCTGCGATCGCACCTGCTCTTTAGAGCGCACATTGCCCTTGAGCGTTTGCGTCACAATCTCATCAATGAGCGCCAGATACTGATCCGCCAAAGAATTACTCACCCAAATGACCTCCTAAATGACCTCTAAGTTCACATGTACTACAATGATGGTGTCATTCGTAGATTACTGATTTGCGCCTTGAAGAATATATCTGCCTTTGTACTGTAGCCAGAACCGTCAAAACCCAATAGGGTCAAAACCACCCTTTCGGCTTTCATTGTTTAGATTTTAAGCTATGACTTTTACCGTAATTCGCTCAAAGCAGCCAAAGCACCTTCCCAAATATTGGCGCAGATATTGGAAAATCTCGACGCCGGGCATTCAAGAATTTGGGGATCAAAATTATGCCGAGGCGCTGCCGCTGTTGACGGTATCTGCGGAGGGCGGCAATCCTCAAGCCCAATGCCTACTCGGCAACTTGTATCAGCTAGGGCTAGGCGATACTCCCCCCAACGCGGCCGCTGCAATGCGGTGGTACTACCGCTCAGCCAATCAGGGCTACAGCATCGCCACTCAGAACTTAGCGGGGATGGTGTGGCCCATTTCTCAGGAAGCCGCAGCCGTGTTGTACCAGCTGGCCAGTCAGCAACGCCTGAAAGAGTCGCGATCGCCCCTCACCCAAAAGCCATCTACCGGCTTGATTGCCCCTGCAGAGCTACGAACGAGTAGCAAAATTGAGCTGACGGCCTAGCAACGGGCTAATAATCAGTTTTTTGTGTCTGCTCTTTTGTCTCTACTAAATTCAACGTTGCGTTATTGTCAATTAGCCGGGGCCTCCCCTTTGGGCAAGTTGCATTGTACTGGGCAAAGTACTTCTGAACTTTAATCGGCAGCTGTGGATAGTCAAAAATGGCATCGCCAGCGGCTACATTAGCCCAAAAGTCTCGGATGCAAGGGGCATAGGTTTTCGCTTCGGCTAATGATAAAGAGAGCGGCGGCTCAGTCAGGAGCTTGAGGATGAAAGGAAAAGAGCGATCGCCCATCCAAGCCTTAGACGTTGCTTGCAAAGTTGGCCACTCTTGTAGGGCTTCTACCCGTTTAGAGGTGATATGTAGCTGATGTCCTGCTTCATTGGTCGTCAGTGACATTAGCCGATAAGGATGGGGGTAGCTCACCAAAGATCCGGTGGTAATGGCATAAAAGTCTCCGGCCTGAGCAATATCTTGCACATGCAAATGCCCAGTAAAAGCGACGGGCACTTTTGCCCTCTGCAATCGGGATACGAGTTCGGGCGCATTGCGAATCATATAGCGCTGACCTAGTTTGGTTTGGGCCTGCTGCGGCAAATGCTCCAACACATTGTGATGCACCATCACCATCACCAGCTTGCCAGCTAGGGCCGCGAGCTGCTCGTCTAACCAGGCCAACTGTTCATCGTCAAGAACGCCCGTGCCAATCTGTTCGCCTGCCTCGTCAAAAGCGTTGGAGTTGAGCCCAATTAAATGAACACCGGGCAAAATTTCTTGCTGATAGTAAGGCTGTGTGCGATCGCCATAACCATGTGCCCGGTAAATTTGCGGAAAATCGGCCAGCGAAATGATATCTTTTCCAGGCTTCTCAGTGGGCAGATTAGTGGGCAGATTAGTGAGCAGATCAGTGGGCAAATTTCCCTCCAGTCTCACCACATCGTGATTCCCCGGCACCACGTAGCTCGGAAACGGCAGCTGCGATAGCCGTTCGGCTAGCCACTCGTGATTGTCACGTTCGCCATGCTGCACCAAGTCGCCCGGTAGCAGCAAAAAATCAGGTTCATCGTCAATCAGCTGTGTCAAAATTTGCTCAAAAGCCGGAATGCTCACTTCTACCAAATGAAACCGATTGGGCGCATCCCACATCGTATGGGGCAACGTGATATGCAAATCGCTAACAACGGCAAATTTAAAGTTGAGCTTCATTGAGATTTATCCTTAACCTAGTATGGCCACACGCTTCCGGCCATACTAGGTTAGCAAAACCGTCAGGATGACTGCTCTATTGGAGCATTTAAGGATATTTGAGTATTTAAGGATTTAGATCGTTAACGCTTTGGTCATTAGGCCAGCTAGCGACTGCCATCAAACCACCAAGGCGTAACAAAGAAAGATGTAGTCTCTATGATTTAATCTCCATTGCCCAGACAATTCTTTTACTGACGGGACAAAAACTTATAGGCCCCAAAGCCAGCACCGATCATCGCCACTGAGAATAGGGTTGTGAGTGTTCCCAGGGCATACAGCGCAGGCGAAGTCACATTGGTCGTCATGCCAAAAATTTCTAGCGGCAAGGTGTTCTTTTGGCCAGAGACCAAAGACGTGCGAATAAACTCATCGTAAGAAAGCGTAAAGCTCAGCAGCGCAATGCCAATTAGGCTAGGGAAAATCAGCGGAAAAACAACCTCCTTAAAGGTGTTAGCATCATCTGCGCCCAAGTCCTTAGCCGCTTCTTCGTAAAATGGATTAAAGCGGTTGAACACACCTAGCATAATTAAAAAGGCAAAGGGCACCGTCCAAGTGAGATGTGCGCCTAGCCCAGATGAAAACCAATTGGTTTGAATGCCGAGCACCTGAAAAGAGATGCCAATTCCGAGTGAAATTAAAACCCCAGGCACAACCAAGCTAGAGATAGTGAGATAAAAAAGCGCCTTAGATCCCTTAAACTGGCTGCGAAACGCCATGCTAGCCATTACGCTCACTATTAGGGTAACGGCCACTACTACCACGCCCAGCCCAAAAGAGCGCTGAAAAGAGTCAACAAAACTGCCGACCCGCTGCTCTTGAAACACCTGCCCAAGCCAATAAAAGCCAAAGCTGCGCAAAGGAAAAGTAAGCGCGCCATCTGGCCCTTGCAACGAAAGGGTAAAAATCGCTAACATCGGCCCATATAAAAAGAGCACAAAAAGACCGAAAAAAATAGCAAGAAGAATAGAAGTCATAATTGCTTAGGGGCTGCTGTAGAGGCTGCTTTAGGGACCACTCTAAAAACTACTGCTATAGGAACTAAGCAGGCTGGCATAATTAAATCGTAGATACTGCACCGCCCCCTATAGAAATATAAGATTTATTCCTTGAGCCAATAATGGGTTTCCCCCAGTTTGGGGGCTCTGAGTCCGGCTTCCCCCAGACTTGGGGGACTGAGGGGGCAATGCAGTGATTCTGTTTCATCTTTAATTTAATTACACTGGGTTACTTATTCTAGGAACTACTGCTCTAGGAACTACTTAGAAACAATTCAAATTAAAGGCAATTCAAAGCTCGGCGCGAATATCCACCACTCGTAAAATGCCAATCACTAGGGCAAACGTAGCGAGCAGTAAAACAACAGCGTTAGCCGCCGCTAAAGGATATTGTACGCTGCCGATTTGCGTGCTAATGAGCTTGCCGACCGAGGCTGACTGGCCGCCGCCCATAAGCCGGACGGTGACAAATTCACCCATCGTCAGCGTGACCACAAAAATAGATCCAATAGCAATGCCAGGCGCGGTGAGCGGCAAAATAATTTCTTTGAGTATGTCCCAGCCGGATGCGCCCATATCACGAGCTGCGGTAATGAGGGTTCGGTCAATCCGCATCATGCTGTTAAACACAGGTGCAATCATAAAAAAGTTATACAAATGCACCATGCCCAGCACAATCGCAAAGTCGGAGTATAACAACCACTCTACAGGCTGACTGACTACGCCTAAATTTAGCAGCAGCTGGTTGACCAAACCCTCTCGGCCTAACAACGGAATCCAAGAGATCATCCGAATGATATTAGAGGTCCAAAAGGGAATGGTGCAGACCAAAAAGAGAAGCACACGCAGGCTTTCGCGCTGAATACAAAAAGAGAGAAAGTAAGCGACCGGGAAGGCGATCGCTAAACACAAACTCCATACCAGCACCATATACTTGAGTGTATTGAGGTAGGTGGGTAGCGTGGCCCCGGAAGTGAAAACGCCGATGTAATTATCCAGCGTAAACGCAGGTGTCATAGAGTAAATGTTGAACTGCCAAAAGCTCACGATAAAAATCATGGCAATTGGAAACACCAAAAACATCAAAAACACGAGCGTTTGAGGTGCGGCTAAAAAATAGGGCTTAGCCGTTTTCCAGGGTTGGTACATGTCTAACCTACTTTCTAACCTACTTTCTAACCTACTTAAGCTGCAATAAACTCATTCCACTTTTGCACGAGATAAACCTGTTCATCCATGGTGGAATTCCAAACGACAACATTGCCCATTCTCTCTTCAAACGAACCACCATCTCGGACTGCACCGGCTTTCTCTAGCGTAGCCCCAAACGGATCGACCATATCTACCGCAGCGGGCTTACCTTCGTACCAAAAATCCCACTCTTCGGCAGACATAAACTTTTTAGCATTTTCAGGCACGGCGCTGTAGTAGCCCTGCCGACCCAAAAAGGCCCCCACCCAACCATCTGATACCCAGTCTAGGTAGGCGTAAGCCGCATCTAGCTGAGCGCCTTCTAGGCTACGCGATAGACCAATTCCACCGCCCCAAGCTCTGTAGCCTTCTTTTAGCGGCGCATAGATACACTCAATGCCTTTAGACCGCACCGCCGTCACGGCCGGAGACCACATCGACTGCAAAACAACCTCGCCCGACGACATCAGGTTCACAGATTCGTCAAAGGTTTTCCAAAAGGCCCGGAAATGGCCTTCTTTCTTTTTGGCGATGAGGATGGCAGTAATCTCATCAATCTCGGCTTTTGTCATATTGCCTTTGTCGCCAAAGGTCATGAGTCCGGCAGATTCTACGACCATTGCCGCGTCCATAATGCCGATAGAAGGAATATCGAGAATAGAGGTTTTCCCTTTAAAGGCCGGATCGAACAGGTCTGCCCAAGAGGTGATTTCACGACCAACTAGGTCGGGTCGATAGCCAAGGGTATCAGCGTTGTACTGAAAGGGAACCATGGTCGCCCAGTTAGTAGGTGTCGCTGAGAATTCTTTAGAGTCTTTGTCTTTGAGATACATCACCTTAATTGGCGCGGTGCCTTGAGCTTTTTCAACCGGCATGCCGTTGAATTCACCCGTGGTGAAAAAGGGAACGATTTTGTCGAAGTTGGCAAGTCGGCTAACGTCAATGGGCTGAAGGTTGCCGGACGGAATGACTAACGGGAGGCTAAAGTACTCGCCGTCAAACATGTCGTACTGACCGGGCTGGGTAATCGCAATCTGGTTATTCTCTTCTGTACTGAGCGCTTTTAGCTCAATTTTAAAGCCCAAATCTTCTTGGGCTTTGTCACGAATGTCGTTAATTTGGGCGACGCCTGTGCCGATAAAGCGCAGTGTGACGTCTTTCATTTTGTTGGCGTTAACTTCGGGGCCTGGGGCAGGGTTGTTGGGTGTGCCGACAGGCGCATCTGTTTGGGCGCCACAGCGAGTAGTGGCGATCGCAGCGCCAGCCGCTAAACCAGTTTGAATCAGGCGACGACGAGTAAATTTAGGCATAATCTTAAGTTGCTAAGTGGGGCTATAAGAATGAGAAAACGAATTGATCAAAACGGTTGTATCGAAACCATTAACCGAAACGACTTGAACAAAACGGCTTGATCAAAACGGCTAATAGGGCAAGAAAACACAATCATCGGCGGCCCACTGAATAGCGACCCGATCGCCTTCTTGCAGATTGGCCTGCATCCAGCCGGTCGTGGTGGTCTTATACAGCAACGGCTGACCGGTGGCTTCTAGCATGAGGGAAACGCGAGTGACATAACCGGTGAGTTCAACATCGGTGATGCGAGCAAAACTCCTGTTGAAGTTTTCAGCTCCGCCAAGCATACTGCCGGGAGCCAGTTCAGACGGTTCAAGATGCATTAAGTCCGGACGAACGGAGCAAGCGGCCTCTGAGCCATTTGGCGTTGCAACACCTCGGCACATAAGGGTTCCGATGCCTGCTACATCCAGCTCAATCAAATCTTGTCCGTTTGGCTGCGCAATAGAATTTATCACCTTCCCGGCAAAAATATTGTTGTCGCCAATAAACTTAGCAACAAACTGGGAAGCAGGTTTGTTAAATAATTCTGTTGGTGTCGCGATTTGTTCAATATGGCCGTGATCCATCACTACGATTTGGTCGGAGAGTGAAAAGGCTTCTTCGACATGGTGGGTGACCTGAATAAATGTGAGGCCAAATTGCTGCTGAATTTTGCGAAGCTCGCTGCGCATTCGCACCCGTAGGTTTTCATCTAGCGCACTTAAGGGCTCATCTAGCATCAGCACCTGAGGACGGTTTACGAGCGCGCGGGCCAAGGCGATTCGCTGCTGCTGGCCGCCGCTAAGCTGGTTGGGCTTGCGCTGTGCGGTGTGGGCAAGGCCTACGAGGTCTAAAATTTCATCGACCCGGCGCGATCGCTCTGCCTTTTCCACATTCTTCATCTTCAAGCCAAACTCTATGTTTTGCCAGATCGTTTTATGGGGAAACAGCGCGTAGTTTTGAAACATCATCGCGGTGTTGCGCTTAGCCGGTGGCAGATGGGTAACGGGGCGATCGCCAATGACAATCTCTCCACCGCTCACCGTCTCGTGCCCGGCAATCATCCGCAGGGCGGTCGTTTTACCACAGCCACTAGGCCCTAGCAAACAGCAGTAGGCACCTGCTGGGATATCCAGCGAAACATTTTCAATCGCCACAAAATCACCATACCGCTTAGTCACCGACCGTAGCGAAACGCCCGCTGCAACCAAACCCGTAACAGGTGGCGTAGAGGCTTTCGCAGCAGGAGAGAGAACCGGATCAAGAGTAGTCTGAGTCGGCATAGACTGAGTTTTAGGCGGCATAAGCGGTCACTGCATTAGGATATTTGGCAATATTCTCCCTGTTCAACATTACACAGGTTATGAATCGTGAAACTGTATCGGATTTATCTAAAAGACAGCGTTGTATACAACTGTATACAATCAAATGACACCTTGAGATTTTTAGTCGCCCTCTTGTGATTAGATCTTATCTGTTACCCTCATCGAGGTTTTTGATTTTATGTCTCAGTCAGCTACGCCATCTAATACACTGTCAAATACATCTACCCTCAAGCAAGTTTTTATCTGCGGGTCGGCTTTGCGCGGCCAGCCCGATCATCAAAATTTACAGTCGGCGAAGTTTTTAGGTGAAGCCAAAACAGCGCCTAAGTACCGGCTACATGCGATCAAAGACGGCTGGCATCCAGGTATTTTTGAAGTTTCAGAAGATGAAACCGAAAAAGAGGGAATTTCTATTCCCGGTGAAATTTACGAGCTAACGGCAGAGCAATATGATTATTTGGTTTCGACTGAACCACCCGATATGTATCCAGCTGAGGTGACGCTGGCCGACGGGGGAATAGCGATCGCCATGCTGTATCCTAAGCCTTTGATTGACGCGGGCGGCTGGCCGGATATTTCGGAAATTGGCGGCTGGGCAGCTTATAAGGCCCAGCAAGACTAAGGCACAGCAGGAAGGCACAGCAGAACTGAGCAGAACTGAGCAGAATTGTTGTGAAACGCTCATTAATTTTAAAAGATCATCAATTGTTGTGAAACGCTCATTAATTTTAAAGATCATGGGAGAGTTTTGTGAGTAAGGTCCTAATTAAGGGTGGGCGGGTCGTCACAGCAGTTGATGACTACATCGCTGATGTTTTGCTGGAAAATGGCAAAGTTGAGGCGATCGCGCGATCGCTCACCGTCGATGACGCCGAAGTGCATGACGCTACAGGGCTACTGGTGCTCCCCGGTGGCATTGATGTGCATGTCCATATGGAAACACCCATGGGCAACGATGTGTACACCTGCGACAGCTTTGAGAGCGGCACCCGGTCGGCGGCTTTTGGCGGCACAACAACAATTGTTGACTTTGCCCAGCAGTTTCAAGGAGAGAGCCCCAAGGCCGCACTAGATAGAAGGCTGGCCGCCGCTGAGCCGCAATGCTGTGTGGACTATGGCTTTCATGTGATACTGACCGATGCAAATGCAGATGCGATCGCCGAGCTGCCGGATCTGGTAAACCACGAAGGGGTCTCTAGCTTTAAGCTATACATGGCCTATCCAGGCATCATGATGGTAGATGATGCGGCCATCTACAAAATTATGCGCAAAGTGGGCAATCATGGCGGCATGGTAAATGTCCATGCCGAAAATGGCATTGTGATTCAGGCATTGATTGACGAGGCACTCGCCGCAGGCAACACTTCGCCTAAGTTTCATCAGCTAACGCGGCCCCAGCTCATGGAAGGAGAGGCCACACATCGGGCCATTCGGATTGCAGAGCTAGCAGAAGTGCCGGTATATATTGTTCATCTTTCAGCCAAGGAGGCGTTAGATGCGGTAGTAGAGGCACGCGATCGCGGGATTCATGCGTTTGCCGAAACCTGCCCGCACTATCTCTTTTTAGACCACTCAGAATACGACCGCGAGGGTTTTGAGAGTGCCAAATATGTGATGACACCGCCGCTCCGCGATCACAAATGTCAGCACGCGCTATGGCGCGGTCTACAGTTTGACGATTTGCAAATTGTTGCGACCGATCACTGCCCTTTTTGCATCAACGAAAACCCACTGGGAATTCTCAAATCCAAACGCTATGGAGAAGACAACTTCAACAAAATTCCCAACGGTGCGCCGGGTGTAGAACTGCGGTTAGAGCTGCTGTACGACGGCGGCGTTCGCGAAGGAAAAATAAACGTGAATCGCTTTGTGCAGCTCACCGCAACCGCGCCTGCCAAAATGTTTGGAATGTTTCCTCGAAAAGGCACCATTGCCGTCGGCAGCGATGCCGATATTGTGTTGTTTGATCCAAACAAGCGCCATACCCTAAGCGCCAGTACGCACCATTCCAACGTAGACTATTCGCTGTTTGAAGGGCGCAGCGTACAAGGCAAAGTAGAAAAAGTCTTTCTGCGAGGAGAACTCATTGTCGATGGGGAAAAATGGCTGGGCCGATCAGGAATGGGGCAGTATTTAAGCCGATCGGCCTCAGGAAGAGTGCTTTAAGTAAGTAGCCAAGCAAAATAAATGACAAAAAGAGTAGCCCCCAAGAGTAGCCCCCAAGAGTAGCCCCCAAGAGCACCCCACATGAAAGCCGTCGCCTACCAAACGCCCGGTTCTATTGACCGCGAAGATGCGCTCCAAGACATCACCCTAGAAAAACCCCAAGCCCAAGCCCGCGATTTGCTGGTTAAAATTGCGGCTGTGTCGGTCAATCCTGTAGACACAAAATTGCGCAAAGGGGCAGCGCCCGACGGCGATTGGCGAGTGCTGGGCTTTGATGCGGCTGGCATCGTCGAAGCCATTGGCCCTAAAGTGCAAAACTTCAAACCGGGCGATGCTGTGTTTTATGCCGGTGCCATCAACCGACCCGGCACCAATAGCGAATATCACCTCGTTGATGAACGCATCGTAGGCCACAAACCTACGAGTGTGAGCAACACAGAAGCCGCTGCCCTTCCGCTCACGGCTATTACCGCCTGGGAAATGCTGTTCGACAGGCTAGAGGTAAAACGACCACCCGCGCAAGGCGGTAATATTATCCTCATTATTGGCGGTGCAGGGGGCGTGGGCTCCATTGCCATTCAGCTCCTGCGGGCACTGACCGATCTCACCGTGATTGCAACAGCTTCGCGCCCTACCACACAAGATTGGATACGCGAGTGCGGCGCTCATCATGTCATTAACCATCACCAGCCGCTCGCCCCTCAAATGGAGGCACTGGGTATCGGTGCGCCTGGCTTTGTATTTTCAACCACTCACTCCGGCTCGCATTTTAATGACATTGTGGAACTCATTGCGCCGCAAGGCCGCTTTGGCCTCATTGACGATCCAGATGGGCTAAACGTGATGCCGTTTAAGAGAAAAGCAGTCTCAACCCATTGGGAGCTGATGTTTACGCGATCGCTCTTCACCACTCCAGACATCGCCCAGCAAGGCCAACTATTAAACGAAGTCGCCGCCCTAGTGGATGCAGGCCGCATTCGGTCTACCCTGACCGAAGTTGCCGGTAAAATTGATGCCGCCACACTGCGCAAAGTCCATGCCCAAATTGAAAGCAGCACTACCCAAGGCAAAATTGTGCTAGAAGGATTCTGAGCCAGACACTCACTAAAACAGTTCAGCCCATACCCCGAGCTTCATCGCAAGTACGCTGAGCTGTATAGGGCACGCCTTAGCCTTCATAGCGCGAGCGTTGAATGGTACAACTCGCGCCATAAGCTTTACAAAACACGCCGTGAGTTGTGTAGAACGCGCCGTGAGCTTTGCAGAACGCGCCGTGAGTTGTGTAGAACGCGCCGTGAGCTTTGTAGAACACGCCATAAGCTTTATAGAACACGCCATAAGCTTTATAGAACGCGCCATGAGCTTCATAGAACGCGCCATGAGCTTCATAGAACGCGCCATGAGCTTCATAGAACGCGCCATAAGCTTTGCAGAACGCGCCGTGAGCTTCATAGAACGCGCCATGAGCTTCATAGAACGCGCCATAAGCTTCATAAAACGCGCCGCGAGCTTTACAGAACGCGCCATAAGCTTTACCAAGCCTAAGATTTTTTACATTGACCCCGACAAAACATGGGTTTTGCCGCAATGATATTGCTTTTGTGACGTATTTTTTTGACTCGGCTCCGTGATATTGGGGTTTTTGTTGGCATATTTGCGGCAAAAGCCAGTAGTTTCGCTCAATAGGGCATGTGCTTTTTGCTTTAGGTCAGGGGTATTGTGACAGTAACAGAATGACTGAGGGTAACAGCAGGTGATTTCTGTTTCTGTAAACTTATTAAAAATAGATAGGTGCATCATGGCACGACAAAAAAAAGCCTCTACCGCTATTTTGGCAAAGGCACAACAGCGACTCATTGGCATGAAGGCCATCGATCCTAAGCTGGATTTGGGGAATGGCTTAACGACCGTTTCTTTTGAAAGAGAGATTGGGAACATGCGGCAAAAAATTGCGGCCTATCATATGTTGCTAGCCCAGGCGGATGCAGCTTCTAACGAGTTAGAAGAGCTTGACAAGCGGCTAGCAGAGATGACGGGAAGAGTACTCGCAGGAGTCGCCGCGCAGTATGGTCGGGCAAGTAGTGAGTATGAAAAAGCAGGCGGCGTGCGCTTAGGCGATAGACGACGCAGGCGAGTTCCGACCACTGAGGCTGAGATGGCGACCTGATTGACTGACAAAAGATGAAAATAATCGCGTCAAAAGCTTGTCAGTTGGTCTTTATAGGGAATAAAAATGAGTGAAGGGGAGCTAGCGTTCTAAGATTTAGATCCGACTCAAAATCAAAGGAACGCTGTGAAAAAGAACTCCCCTCTTTACGATGCCTTGAAAGTCTGGTTGGGTCAAGCTTGCCCCTGGGCGCATCTAGCCCATCTGACCACCTGTTGCTGGATGGTGTTTGCGTTGATTCAGACTGGCAGTGTCAGCCTGACGAAATGGACGACTTACTTGCCCTGCCGGGGACTCTACGCACAAAGCAAACAAAGACGGGTACGGCGGTGGTTAGGCAATAGCCGCATTAACATTCACCGGTTGTACAAACCGCTGATCCAGGCAGCCTTAGAGACATGGGACGCCGAGTGCCTTTATCTATGTTTAGACACCTCGTTATTTTGGGAGGAGTACTGCCTGATTCGCCTGGCGGTGGTGTATCGAGGTCGCTCCATTCCGCTAGCCTGGCGGGTCTTAGAACACACGAGTGCCTCTGTTTCATTTGACGCCTATCAAGAGCTGATCCGTCAGTCTGCTCAATATTTGCCCTCCAAGGCCAAGGTAATTCTGTTGGCTGACCGGGGCTTTGTGCATACCCGAGCGATGAAGCTGATGAAAACGCTCGGCTGGCACTATCGAATCCGCATCAAAAGCGATACTTGGCTCTGGCGACCGGGTTCCGGTTGGTGTCAGCCAACATCGTTTCACCTAGAACGGGGTCAAGCCCTCTGTTTTCATCACATCAGACTCCATCGTCAAGAAAAGTATGGGCCGCTCCATGTGATTATGGGACGCAA
>Ga0076929_100127_pt1 | contig 150996 bp, 146 predicted proteins | sample HotLakConUCCSL28_FD_87104 | JGI IMG/M metagenome (GOLD analysis project Ga0076929, IMG submission 87104) | Hypersaline microbial mat communities from Hot Lake, Washington, USA - Hot Lake Consortium UCC-SL28 (version 3) (version 3) | ecosystem: Environmental > Aquatic > Thermal springs > Hot...
TGAATCCCCCCGGCGTGTCCGGAGACGTGATTCCTTGGAAGGATCAGTCTCATGGCACGTCCCAACACCTACCCGCGCGAGCTTCGTGAGCGCGCAGTCCGCATGGTCGCCGAGCTGCGAGGCGACTACCCCAGCGAGCACGCCGCGATGACAGCGGTCGCCGGCATGCTCGGCATCGGCTCTCCGGAAACACTTCGCACCTGGATTCGTCGGCAACAAGTCGATGCCGGCCAACGGCCCGGGGTGACAACCGACGCGCAGGCGGAGATCAAGAAGCTCAAGCGGGAGAACGCCGAGTTGCGGCGGGCGAACGAAATCTTGAAGGCGGCTTCGGCTTTCTTCGCGGCCGAACTCGACCGGCCACATCAGCGATAGTGGCCTTCATCGACGAACACAAGCACCGCACTGACGGGGGCTTGCGATGGGGTGTCGAGTCGATCTGCGCCGTGCTCACCCAGCACGATGTGCCGATCGCCCCATCGACCTACTACGACGCCCGCAAGCGTCGACCGTCAGCACGGCAGCTGTCGGATGAGCGGTGGAAACCGATCGTGTTGGCCTGCTTCACGCGGCAACGACGCGTGCTGGGCGCTCGGAAGCTTTGGCTGCGGTTGCGGCGCGAAGGGCACGACATTGCCCGCTGCACGGTGGAACGCCTCATGCGCGACCAGGGTATTGCTGGCGTGCGCCGCGGAAAACGCACGAATCCGGTCGACACTGATGCCAGAGAAACCAGACCGGCGGACCTCGTCGATCGCCACTTCGCAAGGTTTCGCACCGATCAACTCTGGGTCGCTGATTTCACCTACGTGTGGACGTGGTCCGGATGGGTTTACGTCGCATTCGTGTTCGACGCTCACTCCCGCCGCATTCTGGGCTGGCGAGCGGCAACGAGGATGACGACGCCGTTAGTGCTGGACTGCCTAGAGATGGCGTTCTGGACCAGACGCCGAGAGGGTGTTGCCACCTTCAACGGGCTGACCCATCACACCGATGCCGGCAGTGTTTACACATCCATAGCCTTCACTGATCGGCTGATCGATGAAGGCATCGACCCGTCAGTGGGATCTGTCGGCGACGCCTACGACAACTCGATGGCAGAGTCGCAGATCGGGCTCTATAAGTCCGAACTGGTCCATCATGAAGGGCCCTGGCGAAACGTCGATCAGGTCGAGGCGGCGACCGCGGACTGGGTGCACTGGTTCAACACCGAACGCATCCACAGCTCGATCGATGACCTCACCCCGATCGAGTTGGAAGGGCTCGACTACGCTCTGACCGAACCCCTCGAACGAGCGGGCTGAAACCAGCAATTCGCTCTCCGGACACGCCGGGGGGATTCAGGTATCGATCGTAAGCTCGCGGAGGACTTCTCCTGTCGCGGCGTTGATCACAGTGACGTCGAGGTCCTGGGCGAGGATCAGCACGCGCGCCCGTTGCCGTGACCCACTGCTGTATCTCGACGAGTTCGATCTGCAGGCAGGGCGCTGTGCGCACACCCAGCCTTGACGCGCCTCACGGCGATCACATAGACAACATCAAGCCGTGACATACCCAGGGGGGTATACGGTGAGGTCCTCCGGAAGGGAGCTCACCATGAGGTACGACCGATCCAGGCACTCTGCGCGCATCGTCACTGCCGGCGGTGTTCTCGGCGTCAGCCTGCTTGCCGCGCTCGCCCTCGCGGGGTGCACGGTCGGCGCAGACCCCACACCCCCCGTCGCTGTCGAGACGCCCCGCACCGCGCCCAGCGCGAGTGCGAGCACCGCGCCCGACGGCATTGCGCCGCCCACCGCAGCCCCCGAGTCAGCGCTCCCCGCCGGCATCGACCCGGGCAGCGATGGCGCCCTCGCCTGGGAAGCGTTGCTGTCCCCCGTCGGCGAGTACGCTGCGGCGGCCTCCTACCTGGCGGTACTTGATCGCTTCGGCCCGGTCGAGCCCTACGCGACGATTCTCGAGGGCGAGTTGCGGCACATCGACGCCCTCACCCGGCAGCTGCAGAGGTACGGCGTCGAGGTGCCCGACAACCCCTACATCGGGCAGGTTGACGCGCCCGACGATCTGCAGAGCGCTGCTCAGGCGTGGGCCGAGGGCGAAGTCGACAACGTGGCGCTCTATGACGGGTTGCTCGCGCAGGTCGACGACGCGCGGCTGGAGCGGGTGCTGGGCAACCTGCGCCGGGCATCCCTCGAATCGCACCTGCCTCTCTTCGAGGCCGCGGCTGACGCTGGCGGCACGCTGGACGAGCTGCCCGCACACACTCCGTGATCATTGAGCGGGCGCACGTGAGGCGTACAGCCCGCTCGTCTACTCTCGCCCCATGTCGACCCTCACGGATGCTCCGCTCACCATGCTCGACGGCCGCGAGACGACCTTCGCCGAGTTCGCCGACCACGTCGTGCTCGTCGTCAACGTGGCGTCACGCTGCGGGCTCGCCCCGCAGTACGAGCAGCTCGAAGAACTGCAGAAGCGTTACGGCGACCGCGGTTTCACGGTGCTCGGCGTGCCCTCGAACCAGTTTCTGCAAGAGCTGTCGAGCGAAGAGAAGATCGCCGAGTACTGCAGCACCACGTGGGGCGTCACCTTTCCCATGACGGAGAAGGCGAAGGTCAACGGCAAGAAACGGCACCCGCTCTACCAGCAGCTCGTCGAGACCCCGGATGCCGGCGGCAAGGCAGGGCCCATCATGTGGAACTTCGAGAAGTTCCTCGTGCTGCCCGGCGGCGAGGTGCACCGCTTCCGCCCGAACGTCAAGCCGGATGCGCGGCCGATCGTCGAGCTCATCGAGGCGAACCTGCCCCGCTGAGCCGGGAGCCCTACTCTCCCGGGGTGACGGCGCCCACCGCCGACAGGCTGTCGCGAGCCGCGTCGACGACCGCGTCGGCGGTCATGCCGTAACGCTCGAACAGTTCGGGGCCCGACGCCGACGCGCCAAAGTGCTCGATCGAGACGCTACGGCCAGCGTCGCCGACGATGTCACGCCAACTCAGCGCAACCCCGGCTTCGACCGACACGCGGGCTCGCACTGCCGAGGGCAGCACCGACTCGCGGTAATCATCGTCCTGCTCTGCGAACCACTCCAGAGAGGGCGCTGACACGACGCGCGCCTGAATGCCGCCCTGCGCCAGCATGTCTCGTGCCGCGAGCGCGAGCTGCACTTCAGACCCGGTGGCGATGAGGATGACCTCGGGCGCACCATCGGGGGCCTCAGCGAGAACGTAGGCGCCACGGGCCGCGAGCGCTGCCGATGCGAGAACCGACCCAAAGGCCTCGCCCTCGCCTCGGTCGAGCACGGGAACATTCTGACGGGTCAGGGCGATGCCGGTGGGGCCGCCTCGGCGACGCAGCACCTCCAGCCACACGGTCGCGGTCTCAGCGGCGTCGCAGGGCCGGGCTACCGTCATGTTGGGGATCGCGCGCAGGGTGGCGAGCTGTTCGATCGGCTGATGCGTGGGGCCATCCTCTCCCAACGCGACTGAGTCGTGAGTCCAGACGAAAATGCTCGGGATGTTCATGAGTGCAGCGAGGCGGACGGCCGGCCGCATGTAATCACTGAAGATGAGGAAGGTGCCGCCGAAGGCACGGGTGGGCCCGTGCAGGAGAATGCCGTTGATGATGGCGCCCATCGCGTGCTCGCGGATGCCGAAGTGCAGCACCCGCCCGTACGTCTCGGCGGTCCACTCGCGCGTCGACCGCTGGGCGGGCGCAAAGGACGCCCCACTCTTGATGGTGGTCAGATTCGACTCGGCCAGGTCGGCAGACCCGCCCCAGAGCTCCGGCAGGTGAGCGGCGAGCGCATTGATGACGGCGCCCGATGCGGCTCGTGTCGACATCGCCGTGCCGGGCTCGACCTGCGGCAGGGCCTCGTCGAGGCCGTCGGGCAGCTCGCCGCTGTGCAGACGATCCCAGAGCTGCTTGCGCTCGGGCTTCGCCGCCGCCCACGCCTCGAACCGCTGCTGCCACTCGGCGTGGGCGGCAACTCCGCGGTTCACGAGCGCGCGCGTGTGGGCGATGACGTCATCATCGACCGTGAAGAACTGCTCGGGGTCGAAGCCGAGGGCACGCTTCGTCGCAGCGAGCTCGTTCGCCCCGAGGGCCGAGCCGTGCACGGCACCCGTGTTCTGCTTGCCGGGGGAGGGCCACCCGATGATGGTTTTCAGGATGATCAGGGAGGGCCGGGATGTCTCGGCTTTCGCCGCCTCGATCGCCGCGAACAGCTCGTGGACGTCTTCCTGGTAGTCGCCGGTCTTCTTCCAGTCCACGGTCTGCACCTGCCAGCCGTAGGCCGCATAGCGGGCAGCGACATCTTCGGTGAACGCGATGGTGGTGTCGTCCTCGATGGAGATCTGGTTCGAGTCGTAGATCGCGATCAGGTTGCCCAGCTCTTGGTGACCGGCGAGGCTGCCAGCCTCTGAGGTCACGCCTTCCTGGATGTCGCCATCGCCGGCAACGACGTAGATCGTGTGGTCGAAGGGCGACTCGCCGGCGGGGGCGTCGGGGTCGAAGAGGCCGCGCTCGTAGCGCGCCGCGTAGGCGAAACCGACGGCGGAGGCGAGCCCCTGACCGAGCGGCCCCGTCGTGATCTCGACGCCCGGGGTGTGACCGTATTCGGGGTGGCCGGGTGTGAGGGAGCCCCACGTGCGCAGCGCCTTCAGGTCGTCGAGCTCGAGTCCGAAGCCGCCGAGGTACAGCTGCACGTACTGCGTCAGCGACGAGTGGCCGACCGACAGGATGAAGCGGTCGCGACCGGTCCAGGTCGGGTCGGCAGGGTCGTGGCGCAGCACCCGCTGGTACAGCAGGTACGCGAGTGGGGCGAGACTCATGGCCGTTCCCGGATGCCCGTTGCCCACCTTCTCGACCGCGTCAGCCGCGAGAACTCGCGCCGTGTCGACTGCTCGCTGGTCGATGTCATCCCATCGCACTTCGGTCATGACCTGTCTCCTCATCGTTGACGGAAAACCACTGTTGACAGGTACCGTATCGCAATCTATGGTGAATATAACATCACACAGTTGATAAATAACATGACGCGGTGTCGTACCTAACATGGTCACGGACCGCCAAGACGGTGAAGCAATTCGGTCAGCGCGAGGTCGCGCTGACCGAGACGGCGGACCGGCTTGAGGAACACACGCGGTCTCAACGATGAACGCACAAACAACGGGAGCAAAGATGCGCGCAGTTGTATTCACGTCGGAAGGCGAGTTGGCCCTCGAAGAGCGCCCTCAGCCGAAGCCCGGCCACAAGGAAATCCTCATCGAGACCGCTGCGGTCGGCCTCTGCGGTACCGACACACACGTGCTCGATGGCGAGTTCGAGGGAACCGTCTTTCCCCTCGTGCCCGGCCACGAGGCATCCGGCACCATTGTCGAGCTCGGAGAGGGTGTCAATGACGGCGTCTTCGACTTCGCGGTCGGCGACCACGTCGTCGTCAACCCCAGTACCACCTGCGGCGAATGCGAGTTCTGCCTCAACGGCCACCAGAATCTCTGCCGCTTCTGGAACGGGCTCGGAGTCGTAGCCTCCGACGGCGCGGCGCAGCAGTTCTTCACCGCACCCGCGAGCAACGTCTACAAGCTCAAGCCCGAGACCGACCTCTTCGAGGCCGCCCTCATCGAACCGCTCGCCTGCGCCATCCGTGGCTGGGACGTGCTTCCCCGTCGCATGGGCGACCACGTACTCGTCTACGGCTCCGGCACGATGGGGCTGCTCATGGCTCAGCTGGCGACCCGCGCCGGAGCGGCGTCAGTCACGATCGTCGACCTCAACGAAGACCGCTTGAACACCGCTGCAGAGTGCGGCATCGAGCTGCGCTACACCAGTGCCGACGATGCTGACCGCGAGAAGTGGGATGTTGTCATCGACTGCACCGGCAACATCCGGGCCATCGAGGATGGCCTGACGCGGGTGAAGCCCGCCGGATTCTTCCAAGACTTCGGAGTCGCGCCCGCCGACAAGAAGGCAGAGTTCTCGCCCTTCCGCATCTACCGCGACGAGATCTCGATCGTCGGAACGATGGCCGTGCTGAACTCCTTCGGTCGCGCGGTGGAGATGTTCGAAGCCGGCGCGGTCAACGCTACGGCCATGATCAGCCACAGCTTTGTGCTCGACGACTACGAGCAGGCGCTCGACCAGTTCCGCCGAGGCGAGGGACGCAAGCTGCAGATCCGTCCCAACGACGACCAGTCTCGGGTGCTGATCGCATGAGCGCCTCCACGACAGCGGCGTCAGCGCCGCGGACCCGTACTCGGCTCTCCCGCACCACCAAGCGCGGCATCACCGTCGGCGTGATCGCGGCTGTCCTCGTGGGCATGGCGCTGGGCACACGCGTGGTGTCGGCCGATGACCCGCTCCTGCTGGGGGTCGAGGAGTTCAGCGCTGAGACCTTCGGCACAGAGCAGTTCGAGATCGTCCAGGAGGGCATTGTCGACCGCGCTGTCGACGCGACAGTACTGGCCGCCGCCATCGCGGAGGATCCGGATGCTGCCGCTGAGCAGTACGCGGTTCCCAGCTCCGGCGGCCCCGTGTTCAGCGTGAGCCTCACCGGAGTGGTCGGCGATGGCCAGTCGGGCATCTACGAGATCCAGGTGGAGGGGCTGCCCGACGACCTGCTGGTGCGCGTGCAGACCGGGCCGGCGATCAACGGAACAGAGCTGCGCGACGCCACGGGCGCGTACGAGTTCGGTGAATTCACCAACCAGATCGCCTTCCAGAATGCGGCCGCCGCGCTCAACGATGAACTCAAGCTTCGGGTGCTCGAGTCGGTCGACACCGAGAACCTCTCGGGCCAGACCGTCAGTCTGGTCGGCGCCTTCACGCTCGTGAATCCCGCTGCCTGGCTGATCACGCCGGTGGAGGTGACGGTGCTGTGAGTACCGGATTCGACGATGTGATGCTCCAGGCGCGCGACATCGTCAAGAACTATGGCGGCGTTCGCGCTCTGCGAGGGGTGAACTTCGAGATCCGTTCGGGAACGGTCACCACGTTGTTCGGGGAGAACGGAGCCGGCAAGTCGACGCTCATGAAGATTCTCTCGGGAGTCGAGCAACCGACCGCCGGCCAGATCATCCTCGACGGCGAGCCGGTCACCTTCCACTCCACGACAGATGCTCGCGAGCGAGGCATCTCGATCATCCACCAAGAACTCAGCCTGGCCCCGAACCTCTCGGTGCGCGACAACATCTTCCTCGGCCGTGAGATACCGGGCCGGGCGGGTGTCGACTACGCGGAAGAGGATCGTCAGACGCGAGAGCTGCTGCAGGAGATGCAGCTGCCGATCGAGCCGGACACCATGGTGGCCGACCTTCGCGTGGGACAGCAGCAGATCATCGAGATCGCGCGAGCACTGTCGGTCAACTCGCGCATCCTCATCATGGATGAGCCGACGTCCGCCCTCGCCGCGTCGGAGGTGCAGGTACTGTTCGGCATCATCAACGACCTGACGTCGCGCGGCGTGGCGATCGTCTACATCTCGCACCACCTCGAAGAGGCACTCGAAGTCACCGATCACGCGGTCGTCCTGCGGGATGGATCCATGACGGCCCGAGGTGAGCGCGCCGACATCGACCTCGAGTGGATCGTGCACAACATGGTCGGCGACAACTACGACCTCGGTACGCCGCCCAGCGGATACGACTTCGGCGACCCGGCCCTGAGCATCCGTAATCTCACCGTGCTCGACCCGGAGAACCCGGAGCGCGCCATCGTCAACGGTCTCAGCCTCGACGTGCGAGCCGGCGAGATCGTCTGCCTGTACGGGCTCATGGGATCCGGCCGAACCGAACTGCTGGAGGCCATCGCGGGGCGCGGCGCCGTGTCAAGCGGCACCATCCTCCTCGACGGTGAGCACCTGGAGAGGCAGACCGTCGCCGAGCGCATCGAGCTGGGCGTCGGCCTCGTGCCCGAAGATCGACAGCGCGACGGACTCGTGCAGACCATGTCGGTCGGCAAGAACCTCACCCTCTCCAGCCTGAGAGATTGCCTCGTCAACGGAGTGCTCTCCCGACGAGCGGAGCGGAGCCACGCCGATCAGCTCATTACCGACGTGACGGTCAAGACGGATGGCCCTGATATCGAGATCGGGGCGCTGTCAGGAGGCAACCAGCAAAAGGTCGTCATCGGCAAGGTGCTGGGGACTCGGCCCCGAGTCATGCTGCTCGACGAGCCGAGCCGAGGTATCGACGTCGGTGCGAAAGGTGAGGTGTTTCGCCTCCTCGCCGCGCGGGCGAGCGAAGGACTCACGGTTGTCTACTCGACCTCCGAGGTGGGCGAGTGCCTCAGCATCGCCCACCGCATCATCGTGCTGAACCGAGGCCGCATCTCCGCCGAATTCGGTCCGGATGCGACCAAAGAAATGATCATGGCCGCCTCCGGCGAGGCCGTGGCCGCCTAACCGGGCCCAAGGAATGGATCGGACAATGACGACGACAACCACCACGACAACCGCGATCATCACTCAGCGGAAGACACGATCGATCGGCAAACTGCTGATCGAGGGCCGGGCGTTCCTCGCGCTCATCCTCATCATCGCTGTGTTCTCGATGCTGTCGCCCAACTACCTCACCGTCAGCAACCTCCTCATCATGGCGTCGCACGTGGCGATCTTCGCGATTCTCGGTCTGGGCATGCTCATGGTGATCCTCAACGGAGGCATCGACCTCTCGGTGGGATCCACGCTGAGCTTCTCGGCCATCATCGGCGGCTTCCTCATTCAAGATGGGCTGGCGCTCAACATCTTCGGAGTGGTGCTGTACCCGAGCGTCCCCGTCGTTGTCATCATCTCGTGTGCCATGGGAGCCCTGGTGGGTCTCATCAACGGAATCCTCGTGGCCAGGTTCAAGGTCGCACCCTTCGTCGCAACGCTCGGCATGCTCTACGTCGTGCGCGGTGTCGCGCTCCTGATGACCAACGGCCTCACCGTCAACAACCTCAGGGGAAACCCCGAGTTGGGAAACACCGGATTCGACTGGCTCGGATTCAACCGACTGCTCGGCATTCCTATCGGGGTCATCATCATGGGCATCATCGCCCTGACTCTCGGATTCGTGCTCAGCCGCTCCACCTTCGGCCGCTGGCTGTACGCCTCCGGGGGCAACGAGCGAGCAGCCGAGCTCTCCGGTGTGCCCGTCAAGTCCGTCACCGTGTGGGTGTATGTCATCTCAGGCATGTGCGCCTCGATCGCCGGGCTCATTTTGTCCTCGACCCTCACGAGTGCAAGCCCCACCGCCGGCAACACCTATGAACTCACCGCCATCGCCGTCGTCGTCATCGGTGGCGCCGCCCTCACCGGCGGGCGCGGGACGGTGCGCGGAACCCTGCTGGGGGCGTTCGTCATCGGCTTCCTCTCGGATGGACTGGTGATCGTCGGCGTCTCCGCCTACTGGCAGATGGTCTTCATGGGTGCCGTCATCGTCATCGCCGTCATGCTCAATACGCTCCAGTACGGCCGTCGGCCCCGCCCCTCTGCGTCCAACACCCCGCCTTCCTCCTCGGCCCCCGAAGGGGGGCCCGCGGAGCCTCGCTCGCCTGAAACGTCGGGTCAGAAGACACCGGTCACCACCGGCACCACCACCTGACCCGCCCCCCGCATCGTCTGAGTCGATGCACATCACATCCCAATGAAAGGAACGCACTATGGTTCGCACGAAAGCGCTCACTGCGCTGGCAGCCGCTGCAGCACTGGCTCTGGGCCTCACCGCCTGTGCCGGCGGAGTCACCGACGCGCCCGACGCGTCTGCGGGCGGCGGTGAGGCCGGCGGCCTCATCACCATCATCGTCAACGACCCGGCCAACCCCTACTGGAAGACCGAGGGCGACGTTGCCGCGGCCGCAGCAGAGGAGCTCGGGTACGAGGCCGTTGTCGGCGCGCACCTGGGTGACACCAACACCGAGAACACGCTGATTGACACGGCCATCACCAACCAGTCGGTCGCGCTCATTCTCGACCCGGCCAACGCGGACGGTTCCGTTGCGGCTGTCCAGAAGGCCACGGACGCCGGCATCCCGGTCTTCCTCATCAACGCTGAGATCAACGAGACAGGCATCGCGTTGGCTCAGCTGGTCTCGAACAACGCTCAGGGCGCTGCTCTGGGTGCCCAGGAGTGGGTGCGCCAGATGGAAGAGAACGGTAACTACATCGAGCTCTTCGGCGCACCGTCCGACAACAACGCGCAGACCCGCTCGAACGGCTTCGAGACCGTGATCACCCAGTACCCCGAGCTGGCCCAGGTCGGCGAAGAGGTCGCGAACTGGGATCGCACCGAGGGGCGCAACGCGACCCAGACCCTGCTGCAGGCTAACTCCGACATCAGTGGAGTCATCGCGGGCAATGACGAGATGGCCCTGGGCGCCATCGCCGCTCTGAAGGAGTCGGGCGCGTTCGACGGCGTCGTTGTCGGAGGGTTCGATGGCAACCCCGACGCTGTCGAGTCTGTGCGCGCCGGTGAGATGGCGTACACCGTTCTGCAGCCCGTGGCGGTCTTCGCCGCAGAGGCGATTGCTCTTGCGGATGACTACATCCGCAACGGCACCGTGCCGGAGACCGAGAAGCAGTCCTTCGACTGCATTCTCATCACGCAGGAGAACGTCGACAACATGACGGGCCCCTTCACCTACTCCGGCTAGCCGGAGCACAGCGACCGCGCGCTCCCGCGCGGTCAGCGCGGGAGCGGTGGTCGTTCGAGGACGCCGCTCCCGCGCGAACCTCTCATCTCACACGCGACACGACGAAAGGCACCACATGAGCCACGTTGCGAACGATCCGGCTGACTTCGCCGACGAGTCTGCGGCAGGATTCGTCGCGGCGCACCGCAGTCTCGTGCGTCGTGTTCCCGGGGGAGTCGCCCGAACCACCCCAACACCACAGGGCCAGGTGGCCCTTGTGGTCGGGGGAGGCTCCGGTCACTACCCGGCGTTCGCCGGTCTCGTGGGGCCGGGCCTTGCGCACGCCGCGGCCATGGGCAACGTCTTTGCCTCACCCAGTGCCCAGCAGGTCTACACCGTCGCCAAGTCTGTCGCGACGCCCGCTGGCGTGCTGCTGAGCTACGGGAACTACGCGGGCGATGTGCTCAATTTTGACGCCGCTCAAGATCGCCTCATCGCGGAGGGCATTCCCTGCCGAACCGTGCGCGTCACCGACGACATCTACAGCGCCCCTCCTTCCGAGTGGCAGAAGCGTCGCGGGGTCGCTGGGGATCTCGCGGTGTTCCGTGCTGCTGCGTGGGCGGCGGACCGGGGATCCTCGCTCAACGATGTCGCCGCGTTCGCCGAGCGGGCCAACGAGCGCACCCGATCCATCGGCATCGCCTTCTCGGGTTGCACTCTTCCCGGTGCGACGGAACCTCTCTTCAGTGTGCCGGCAGGCCAGATGGCGGTGGGCATGGGCATTCACGGCGAGCCCGGCATCGATATCAGGCCGGTGCCGAGCGCCCGAGAGATGGCGGAGCAGTGCGTAGAAGCACTGCTCGCCGAGCGGCCTGACACCGTCTCCGCGACAGAGGGTTCTCGGGTCGCGGTGATCATCAACGGTCTCGGGTCCGTCAAGGGCGAAGAGCTGTTTGTGATGTACGGCGCGGTCAGCGAGAAGCTCGAGAGCGCCGGGCTCACCATCGTGGAGCCGGAGGTCGGGGAGTACGCGACGAGTTTTGACATGGCCGGCCTGTCGGTGACGCTCCTCTGGCTCGATGACGAACTCGAGAAAGCCTGGCGGTCACCGGCCTACACTCCGGCCTACCGCAAGGGGTCCGTCGGGGCAGCTGCCGAGTCCGCAGCGGCGGAGGCCGCGCCCGAGGCCGCAGAGCACGAGGCGATCCCGGTCGCATCGGATGCTTCCCGGGACGCCGGCCGAGTCGCGCAGGCCGCGATCGACTCCATCCGTGCGGTCATCGACCGTGACGTCGACGAACTTGGTCGTCTCGACGCCATCGCGGGCGACGGTGACCACGGCATCGGCATGCAGCGTGGCGTGCACGCGGCCGCTGCCGCGGCGCGGGAGCTCGCGGCCGCCGGCGCCGGAGTCGGGACGGTGCTTGCGCGGTCCGGTGATGCGTGGGCTGACAAGGCCGGCGGAACCTCGGGCGCGTTGTGGGGGGCTGCCCTCCGCGCTGCGGGAGAGCGTCTCGGGGATGAGAAGCACCCCGATGCTGAGGACGTCGCCGACGCGATCCAGAACGCCCGCGCCATCGTGCAGCGAATGGGCAAGGCCGAGCTGGGCGACAAGACGATGGTGGACGCCATCGTGCCCTTCACCGATGAGCTGACTGCGAAGGTGAGCGAGGGCCAGCGGCTCTCAGCGGCCTGGGCCAGCGCGGCGGAGCGCGCTACGGCGGCCGCCGCCGCGACTGCGGAGATGTTGCCACGACTGGGTCGTGCCCGCCCTCACGCGGAAAAGAGCCTCGGCACGCCCGACCCCGGTGCCGTCTCGTTCGCGCTCGCCATGACCGCAGTCGCCCACGTGCTGACCGCGAACGCAGAGGAAAAAGGAGAACAGTCATGACTCACCGCATGCGCATCGTCGTCGGATCCGACGAAGCAGGATTCCAGTACAAGGAGGCCCTCAAGGTCGACCTCGAAAGCGACCCGCGCGTGACGGAGGTCATCGATCTCGGCGTTGACGCCGCCGGAACGACCCCCTACCCGGTCGTCGCTATCGCTGCGGCGGAGAAGGTGCGGGACGGGCAGGCCGATCGTGCCCTGCTCGTGTGCGGCACCGGTCTCGGCGTAGCGATCGCCGCCAACAAGGTCTCGGGTGTGCGTGCGGTGACCGCTCACGACAGCTTCAGCGTCGAGCGCAGCGTGCTCAGCAACAACGCGCAGGTGCTGACGTTCGGTCAGCGGGTCATCGGCCTGGAGCTGGCTCGACGCCTGGCTCGAGAGTGGCTCGGCTACGAGTTCGACACCACCTCCGCCTCGGCAGAGAAGGTCGACGTCATCACCGAGTACGAGACGACGGGGATCAATGGGTGACGCGACGGGTGGAGTCGACGATGGGGCCGTGACGTGACCCCCGTTCTCACGATCGGTGTCAGCCTGAAGCTCTACCTCGATCTGGAGGCCTCGGTCGAGTGGGCTGCCCACGTCGCACGGCTCGCCCGCGCGCATCCGTCGATCACAACGAACTCCGTTCGGCTGTTCGTTTTGCCGAGCCTGCCCTCGCTGTGCGCGGTCTCGGCAGAGCTCGAGGGCCTGCCCGTTGCGGTAGGTGCTCAAGACCTCTTCTGGGAGGAATCGGGCGCCTTCACCGGGGGCGTGAGCGGAGCCGACCTTGCCGCGCTCGGGTGCCAGTTCGTGGAGGTCGGACACGTCGAGCGCCGCACAGTGTTCGGCGAGGACGACCTCACCACCCGACGCAAGCTCGCGGCCGCCGTGCGGTCAGGGCTGACCCCCGTGCTGTGTGTCGGCGAGCAGGCCGAGGGAGACCCGAGCCGAGGGGTGGAGACCTGCATCGCGCAGATCGACTCCGCGATCGCTGACGTCACCAGTGAGACTGTTCCCGAACTGGTGATCGCCTACGAGCCCGAGTGGGCCATCGGGCGAGCGGAGCCCGCGAGGCGGGAGCACATCCACGCAGTCGTGGCGGCGATTCGTCAGTACCTGGCCAACCATCCGCGCCTGCCGACTACGACAGTTCTCTATGGAGGGAGCGCGAAACCGGGACTCCTGACCCAGCTCGACGGCAGCGTCGATGGACTGTTCCTGGGGCGCTTCGCCCATGATCCTCGGTCTTTGGCCCTCATTCTGGATGAGGCTTTCGCGATAGCCTGAGACCCAGGAGGGTGGGAAATGTCGTTCACCGATCTGGAGTCGCTGTCCCGAGGGAGCCGGCAGCAGGCTCGGCAGCGCGCCATCAGCGAAGCCGTCATGGAAGAAGGCTCTGTGCGCATCGAAGCGCTCGCCGAGCGGTTCAACATCAGTGTCATGACGGTGCATCGCGATCTCGACGAGCTGGAAGACCGCGGCCTACTGCGCAAGAGTCGCGGCGTCGCCATGGCCACCTCGACCTCGCTGGTGGAGTCCAGCGACGTCTACCGATCAGGTCGGCAGATCGCTCAGAAAAAGGCGATCGCGCAGGCCGCCCTGGACTTCATCGAGCCGGGTCAGGCGCTCATCCTCGACGACTCGACCACGACACTGCACTTGTTGCCGCACCTGAGTGACAAGACACCCCTCACCGTGATCACCAACACTCTGACCATCATGAATGAGCTCAGGAATACGCGCGGCACGACCATGATCGGCTTGGGCGGTGACTACTACAACTGGTGCAGCTCGTTCATGGGGCGCATGACCGTGCGCGAAATTGCCGAGCTTCGCGCCGACCTGTTCTTCATGTCCACCTCTGCCATCGTCGACGACGTGTGCTTTCACCAGACCCTCGAGACGGTGGACGTCAAGCGTGCGATGTTCGAATCCGCCCGCCACCGCGTGCTCCTCGTCGACGGCACGAAGTTCGAGAAGAGGGCGTTACACGCCATGCTCCCCCTCGCGGACTTCGATGCCGTGATCGTCGACTCCTCCACCGCGCCCGAGCACGTCGAGCGACTGCGCGACCACGGCATCACCGTCGTGATCGCCCCCGCCTCCAGCTCAGGCTGAGTGCTGCGCGAGCCACTCCTGCGCGGCGACCAGCTCGCCCTGGTCGATGCCGTGGCCGCCGGGGCGGCGATGCCGCGTCACGGATGCCCCGCGCGCGCTCGCGACCTGCTCGAGCCGCGCGACGCTCGCCGCGGGCGCCATCGGGTCGTGGTCGCCGTTCAGGAGCAGCAGCTCGACTCCGTGTGACGAGCCGCCCGGCTCGCGGTCGCCGAAGGGGTGCATGCCGCTGAACGCCACCACGCGCGGCAGCACCTCGGGGTGCAGCAGCGCCGTCGCGAGGGCGATGTTGGCGCCGTTCGAGAAGCCGGTCGCGAGGAGCGGGCGACGGCCCAGGTCGTAGCGTTCGCGGGCTGCAGTGACGAAGGCGGCGAGCTCGTGTGCGCGGGCGATGACGTCGTCCACGTCGAACACTCCCTCTGCGAGGCGGCGGAACCAGCGATTCGCACCGCCCTCACTCACGCGGCCGCGCGGCGAGAGCACCGCGGCTCCCGGCACGAGGGCGGTGCCGAGCGCGGCGATCTCGCGCTCGTCGCCGCCCGTGCCGTGCAGCGCGAGCACGACGGGGGCGTCGGCCGAGGCGCCCTCTGTGAGGAGGTGCGGCCAGGTGTCGAGGTCGACAGGGGGACGGGCATCCGCGCTCATGCGGCCACCTCGGGGTTGTTCTCCTCCGGCAGTGTGACGGGAATCACGGCGTGCTCGATCGCCTCGCGCGAGGGCTCGAGCCACGGCGGCAGCTTGAGCGCGCGGCCCAGCTCGAGCAGCGGCTCGTCGATGTCGAAGCCGGGGGTGTCGGTCGCGATCTCGAACAGCACGCCGCCCGGTTCACGGAAGTAGATGCTCGTGAAGTACTGCCGGTCGAGAATCTCGGTCACCTGGTGACCGCGCGAGACGAGCTGATCGCGCCACTGCTGCTGCGTCGCCTGGTCGGGCACGCGGAAGGCAATGTGGTGCACGGTGCCGCCCGCCGTGAGCCCGGGCTGCACGAGGTTCGAGGCATGCACGTCGACGAGCGCGCCGGGCCCACCCGCGCCGGCGGCGAGGCGCGTGCGGGGTCCTTCCCGCTCGACCACGCGCATCCCGAGGTCGTTCGTCATGAGGGCGAGCGTCTGCTCGGCGTCGCGCACCGTGAGCACGCTCGAGTGCTGGCCGCGGATCGCGTGCTCGGCGGGCACGCTCGCCGAATCCCAGGGATCGCGCGGGTCGCGCTCGTGCGTCGCGACGAGCTCGATCTGCAGGCCGTCGGGGTCGTGCACGAGCAGGCGCTCCTCGGTCGAAGAGGTCGAGGTGATGCGCGCCTCCGCGCCGACGGAGGCGAAGTGGTCGACCCACCAGCCCAGTGAGCCGGCGGGCACCGAGAAGGCGGTCGAGGTCGACTGGCCCGCCCCGATGCGCCCGCGCTGGATGCCCCGCCACGGGAAGAACGTCATGAGCGAGCCGGGCCGCCCCGCCTCGTCGCCGTAGTACAGGTGATAGGTGCCCGGGTCGTCGAAGTTGACGGTCTTCTTGACGAGCCGCAGGCCGAGGCCCGTGATGTAGAAGTCGATATTCTTCTGCGGGTCGCCCGCAATCGCGGTGACGTGATGCAGGCCCTGGGTTTCGGCGGCTGCCTGGGCGTTCATGGATGCTCTCCTCGCGTAGTCGTCCGAGTCATGCTATCCATGCAAACGTATAGATAGCGAGGGTATTCCCGAGATTCTCGACGGCGGTCACTCAGATTCGCCGCCTAGCGTGAAGTCATGATCGAACCCCTGCGGCAACTGCTGCGGCGCCCGACGACCCCCGTCGAGTACTGCGCGACGATCGTCGTGCGCAGTGCCGTCACCAAGCTGGATGCCCTCGCCATTGTCGCCCTCGCCGTCGACTCGCCCGTGCGGCAGCAGCGCACCACTCGCCCGTACGTTGAGCTCGGCGATTCGCTCGACGGGCGCCGCGCCTGGGTCGAGATCGAGATCCCCAAGTTCGGCGAGCCGCCGCCCCTCGCGATCGACGTCTACTCGACGGTGAGCGACGACCACGCGCGACTGCAGGCGCTCACCCTCATGGCAACGCTCGAGGACTACACGGGCTGGAGCATCCGCCCCGACTTCGCGGTCTGAGCCGCACCCTCTCGGCAACTCTGACTGTTTGCGACACCTCGCACGCATGTTTCAGTGCGAGGTGTCGCAAACCGTGCGAGTCATGGAGTACGGCTGCCGTTGCGCGGGCGCACGCGGGCGGGTCGCCGAGCGCAGGCGTGCGTCGGGCGCGGGAGCGCCGGGCTACGGCAGTAGGCGCGTCGGGCCGCGGAAGAGGTACGTCGTCTCGCGGATCGAGCCGAGGCCCAGCATGAGCATGAGCACGCGCGCCAGGCCCATGCCGAAACCACCGTGGGGGGGCACGCCGTAGCGGAAGAAGTCGAGGTAGAACTCGAGCTCCTCCGGCTCGATGCCCTTCTCGCGAGCCTGCTCGATCAAGACATCCACGCGGTGCTCGCGCTGGGCGCCCGTCGAGATCTCGGTGCCGTTGTAGAGCAGGTCGTAGCTGTTCGTGATCGACCCGTCACCCTCGCGGCGCATGTGGTAGAACGGCCGGATACCCGTGGCGTAATCGGTCACGAATACGAAGTCGTGGGCCTGGTTCGCCTTCACCCAGGCGCTCAGGCGGCGCTCGCCCTCGGGGTCGAGATCGCCGTCGGTGCGGGGAATCTCGTAGCCGCCGTCGGCGACGATCTGCCGCGCCTCGGCGAGCGGGATGCGGGGGAACGGCAGCGAGGGAACGGTCAGCGCGACGTCGAAGGCGGCCTCGATCGCGGCACCGTGCTTGTCGACGACGGCAGTGAACGCAGCCACCAACGCCTGCTCATGCATCGCCATGACGTCCTCGTGCGAGTCGATCCAACTGATCTCGGCATCGATCGACGTGAACTCGGTCGCGTGGCGCGAGGTGAACGAGGGGTCGGCGCGGAAGGCCGGCGCGATCTCGAACACCTTGCCGAAACCGGCCGGCTGCGCCATCTGCTTGAAGAACTGCGGGCTCTGCGCGAGGTACGCCTTGGTCTCGAAGTACTCCATCTCGAACAGTTCGGCACGTGACTCCGACGCGCTCGCCATGAGCTTGGGAGTGTGGATCTCGATGTAGTCGCGCTCGACCCAGTAGCTGCGCAGCGCGTGCTCGAGGGTCGTCTGCACCTTGAAAATGAGCGCAGCCTCGGGGCGGCGCAGGTCGAGGAACCGCCAGTCGAGGCGCTTGTCGAGGCTCGAATCCTCGGCGATGGGGGTCTCGGGCGTAGCCTCACTCACGACCTCGAGCGTGCCGACCTTGACCTCGAGCCCGCCGAGCTTGACCCGCTCGTCGTGCTTGAGCTCGCCCGTGACGCGGATCATCGTGCCGTGGGCGAGGGCCCCGAGCGTCTCGGTGAGCGCGGCGGCGGCCTGCTGCTCGGCAGAGGCACCATCCTCCAGGTCGCGAGTCGCCGGGTTCACGAGCTGCACGGCCCCGGTCTCATCGCGCAGGATGACGAACTGCACCTTCTTCTGGTCGCGAACCGTCTCGACCCATCCGGCCACCGTCACGGGGCCGTCGGGGAGCGGGCTGAGCTGAGATACCACGGTGCGAGTCACGAGGCACGAGTCTACCGGCGAGCCTCCATACACTGGATACCATGCCTGCTGACGTCCTCCACCTCGTGCGACACGGCGAGGTGCACAACCCCACTCGTGTGCTCTACGGCCGACTGCCGGGGTTTCGGCTCAGCGACCTGGGGCAGCGCATGGCGGAGGCGGCCGTCGGTGCTCTGGCCGGGCATCCGGTCACCGCTCTGTACGCCTCGCCGCTGCAGCGGGTGCAGGAGTCGGCGGCGCCGTGGGCGGAGGCGTTCGGTCTCGAGATCCACACCGAGGAGCGCATCATCGAGCCGACGAACCGCTTCGAGGGCAAGCGCATGAACCGGCGCACGCTCGCCAACCCGCGGCACTGGCCCCTGCTCGTGAACCCCCGCAGGCCCAGCTGGGGCGAGCCGTTTAGTTCCGTCGCCACCCGGATGCTCGCCGCCATGACCGATGCCCGCAACCGCACCGACTCGGGTGAGGTCGTCATGGTGAGCCACCAGCTGCCCATCTGGATGGCGCACCGCGCCGTCGCCGGGCTGTCGCTCGCGCACGACCCTCGCAAGCGGCGCTGCTCCCTGTCGAGCATCACCTCCTTCACCTGGCAGGACGGCGCATTCACTGAGATCGGCTATCAGGAACCGGCGGCAGAATGGCTGGTGAACGCCACCGATTTAGGAGCAGTGTGACGCAGGGCAGTGTGAGAGCGCGGAAGACGGCTAGTGCCCTTGCTGTTGCTGCCGCGCTCGCCCTGACCGGATGCACGGCCAACGACTCCCTCGCCGACCAGTTCCGTGCGGGCACGGGTCAGGGGTACATCTCGGGCGACGGCGCCTACACGGTCATCGCCGTCGAGGATCGTGCGCAGCCCATCGCCTTCGGGGGTCAGGTCGAGAACGGCGAGACGGTGTCGAGCGACGACTACCGGGGCGAGGTGCTGGTCGTGAACTTCTGGTACGCGGCCTGCCCGCCGTGCCGTGCTGAGGCGGCCGATCTAGAGGCCATCGCCCAGCAGTTCGCCCCCGACGGTGTGAGCTTCCTCGGGGTCAACATCTACGACCAGGCCCCGACGGCGCTCGCGTTCGCCGACGAGTTCGGCGTCACTTACCCGTCGATCCTCGACGCGAACGACGGCTCGACCCGCCTCGCCTTCGCGGGTCAAGTGGCTCCCAACGCGGTGCCCACCACGCTCGTGCTCGACCGTGAGGGTCGCGTCGCCGCGCGCATCTCGGGGCTGCTGACCGAACCGTCGACGCTCCGCGCGATGATCACCGATACGCTCGCCGAGTCGGGCTGAGCTGGTGACGCTACAGCCCGTGCTGCTGCAGTCGGTCGGCGAGGTCGTCTTCAGCGGTTCGCTCCTGGCGGCCCTGCCGATCGCTCTGCTCGCGGGTTTCCTCGCCTTCGCCTCACCGTGCGTGCTGCCGCTGGTGCCCGGCTACCTCGCGTACGTCACGGGTTTCACGCGCCCCGATGAGCTGCGCGGCAACCGTCGTCGCGTCGCCCTCGGCGCGGGGCTCTTCGTGCTCGGCTTCACGGTCGTCTTCGTCGGCTTCTCGCTGCTCTTCGCGACGGCCGGGCTTGTGCTGCAGGCGCAGCTCGACCTCGTGACCCGCCTCGCCGGTGTGCTCGTCATCGCGCTCGGCTTCGTTTTCATCGGCCAGGTGTCGTTCCTGCAGCGCTCGGTGCAGCCGCGTTGGCAGGTCGCGACGGGCCTCGGCGGTGCACCGCTGCTCGGCGTCGTCTTCGGCCTCGGCTGGGCGCCCTGCCTCGGCCCCACCCTCGCGGCCGTCTACGCGCTCTCCCTCACCGAGGGCGGGCTCGGCCGCGCGGCTCTCATCGGGTTTGTGTACTGCCTGGGGCTGGGCATACCGTTCCTGCTCGTCGCTCTCGGCTTCGGCTGGGTGGCGGGGGCGACGAAGTGGCTCAAGCAGAACATCCGCGCGATCAATATCGTCGGCGGCAGCCTCCTCATCGTCATTGGCCTCGCCATGGTGACCGGGCTGTGGCAGCTTTTCGTCTCAGAATTGGGGGTGATCATCGGTGGAACCGTCACGCCCCTCTGATCATTACGACCAGGCCCCGCCCGAGAGTGAGTCGGCCGCCGGCATCGCGCAACCGAGGCTGGGCATCCGCGGTTGGGTGCGCTTCGCGTGGCGGCAGCTGACAAGCATGCGCACGGCCCTCGTGTTGCTACTGCTGCTGGCGATCGCGGCGATTCCCGGCTCGCTCGTGCCGCAGCGCTCCGCCGATCCGAACGGCGTCGTGCAGTACGAGCGCGACAACCCCGAGGCCTTCGCGGTGCTCGACGCGTTGCAGGCCTTCGACACCTACACCTCGGTGTGGTTCTCGGCGATCTACCTTCTGCTGTTCCTCTCCCTCATCGGCTGCATCATCCCGCGCACGCGCCACCACTGGAAGGCGATGCGCTCCGCCCCGCCCGCGACGCCGGCGCGCCTGGGCCGCCTGGTTGGCTATCGAGAGCGCACGGATGCGCAGGGCACGGTCGAGGAATCCCTCGAGCATGCCCGCACCATCTTGCGGCGTCAGCGGTACCGGGTTGAGCGCTACGGCAACTCACTCTCGGCCGAGCGCGGCTACCTGCGGGAGACGGGCAACCTGGTTTTCCACGCCGCTCTCGTCGGCGTGCTCGCGACGGTCGGCTTCGCGGGCGGTTTCGGCTACAACGGCCAGAAGGTGATCATCGAAGATCAGACGTTCACGAACCAGCTGACGAGCTACGACTCGTTCAGCCCGGGCCGCTTTTTTGACGATGCGCGGCTCGACCCGTTCTCGGTTCGCCTCGACAGCTTCGATGCCGAGTATGGGCTCGACCAGACGACCGGCATCGTGCAGCCGCTCGACTTCACGGCCGCGGTGACGGTGGTCGAGGGGAGCGAGCCGGTGGAGCGGCAGATCAAGGTGAACGAGCCGATCGACATCGCCGGCACGACCGCCTACCTGCTCGGCAACGGTTTCGCACCGTGGATCACCGTCTTCAACGCGGAGGGTGCGGCGGTCTTCAGCCAGCCGGTGCCGTTCCTGCCGCAGGATTCCAACCTGTCGAGCCTCGGCGTCGTCAAGGTGCCTGACGGTCTCGACGACCAGATGGGCATGATCGGCTTCTTCTACCCCTCGGCCGTGCAGCTCGCGAGCGGCGCGCTGAGCTCGGTGTACCCCGAGCCCGACCAGCCCGTGCTCACCCTCAACGCCTTCGTCGGTGATCTCGGACTCGACGACGGGGTGCCCCGCAACGCCTACGCGCTCAATACCGACGATCTGACGCAGATTACGGGTGGCGAGACGGGCGACGATTCGATCATTCTCGGCCTCGGCCAGTCCGCCGAGTTGCCCGGCGGCCGCGGCAGCGTCGAGTTCACGAGCCTGCCCCGCTTCGTGAGCCTCGACGTGCACCACGACCCCACGCAGGAGGGCGTGCTCATCTCGTCGCTGCTCGTGCTTGCTGGCCTGCTCACGAGCCTCTTCGTACCGCGCCGCCGCCTGTGGGTTGTCGCGTCGGCCGAGGGCGAGGGAGTGCGACTGCAGTATGCGGGCCTCGCCCGTGGCGAAGACCCGAACCTCGAGCGCTCGATCGCCGAGTTCGCCGAGGCGCACGCCGCCGCGGGTAGAGCGGCGACCACCACCACCGCCGACACTCCCGCTCGGGTCTAGGTCTTACTGCAGGCGGCCTTACTGCAGGCGCTCCTCGACGAGAAGTTGCAACTCGTCGAACGAGTTGAGCTGCAGGAACTCTCCGTCGAGGAAGAAGGATGGGGTGCCCGCGGCACCCAGGGCAAGGGCATCCGCCTGATCGATCGCAATGCGCTCGCGAGTTGCTGGGTCGTCGACCACGCGGTCGTACTCCGCCATGTCGAGACCGAGCTGCTCGGCGAGACCACGGAAGGTACCCGCCTGATCGCGCCCCGCCTGACCCCACTCGCTCTGCGTGGCGAAGAGCGCCTCGTACATCGCGGTGAACTGGCCCTGCGCAGCGGCGGCTTCCGAGGCCACGGCGGCGTCGACCGCGTGCGGGTGGATGCTCGTGAGCGGGAAGTGGCGGATGGCGATGGCGACCCGGTCGCCGTACTGTTCGGCGAGCTGCCCGACCGCAACGCTGGCACTGGTGCACCCGGGGCATTGGAAGTCGAGGAACTCCACCAGCACGACCTCGGCTGTCTCGGGCGTCGCCTCGGTGAGCAGGTGGGCGCCGTCGCGCACGACCTGACCGGCGTCATCGGGGGCGACCTCGGGCAGCGCCTGGGGAGCCTCGCGGTTCATGCTGGTCAGCACGATGACCGCGATGATGGCGATGAAGCCGATCACGACGGCGACGGCGACCAGTTGCGCGCTGCGCGGCGACATCGGCTTCTTGGGCTTCTTCTTCGGGCTGCGAACGGTGGTGACGGGGCGTGCAGTACGTGGCATACCCCCCAGCCTATGTTCGCACGAGGGTGGCACCAGGGTCGGAGGTCCCGACCGGTGACTCCTCCCAGGCCTCAGAGGCAATCTTCTCAGGACTGCGCCGTACCATGAAGGCCTCATGGAGAATCTCGTCGCCTACTCCCTCGTCGCCGTCTACTCGGCCATGGGCGTCTACACCGTCGCCTTCATCCTCTTCACGCTTGACCTCGCCAAGCGCTCCTCGCGCACTGCCGCGCCCGCCGTCGCGTCTGCCTCCTCGTCAGAGGGTGCGGTGGCATCGTCGGTGGGAGCGTCGCGCGCATCCTCGGGCGGCACCGCCGTTCTCGACCGCACGGATGCCCCGCTCCCCTCGCACGGAGCCACCCGGTATCAGCGCGCAGCCTTCGCGCTCGCCATCCTGGGCTTCGCGCTGCACATGGCCGCCGTGCTCACGCGCGGCATCGCGGCCGAGCGGGTGCCGTGGGCCAACATGTTCGAGTTCGGCCTCACCGCGACCGCCGTCGGCATGGGCACCTTCCTCTTTGCGCAGCTCTGGAAAGACCTGCGGTTCCTCGGCGCCTACATCACGGGCTTCTCGCTGCTCGCCCTCGGCATCGTGACCGTCAACTTCTACGTCGACGTCGTGCCGCTGCCCCCGGCACTGCAGTCGGCGTGGCTCGTCATCCACGTGCTCGTCGCCGTTCTCGCGACCGCGTTCTTTGCCATCGGCGCGGGGCTGTCGATCATGCAGCTGCTGCGCGCACGCCGCGAGGCCCGGCAGAGTGCGGGTCTGCGGTTCCTCGACACCCTGCCCGGGTCATCGGTGCTCGAATCGCTGGCCTACCGCGTGACCGTCGTCGGCTTCGTGTTCTGGACCTTCACGCTCATCGCCGGCGCCATCTGGGCCGAGCGGGCGTGGGGCCGCTACTGGGGCTGGGACACCAAGGAGGTCTGGACGTTCATCATCTGGACCCTCTTCGCCGGATACATTCACGCTCGTGCAACGCGCGGCTGGCGGGGCAACCGCTCGGCGTGGCTCGCCATCATCGGCTTCAGTTCGGTCATCTTCAACTACACGATCGTCAACCTGTACTTCACGGGCCTGCACTCGTACTCGGGCCTGTAGCGCGCTGCCGCTGGTGGACGAGTGCGGCGTGACAGCGCTCGACGCGCTCACGCCACCATGCGGCCCGGTCGGCGGGCGCGGCGAGGCGAGTGAGAGCATCCGGATCGGCGGATGCCCGGCCCGCGCCGATCGCGCCATTCACGGGCACGATGCGGGGGTCGCTGACATCGTCGGCGAGGAGCGCGCCCGTGCCGAGCCCGCAATCGAACTCGAGACTCGGTAGCCGCGCGGCAAGGGCGGCGCCCATGGCGAGACCGACGCTCGAGTCGAGGGCGCTCGAGACGACGGCGGGCAGCCCGGATTCGGAGACGATGCGTAGCGCCCGGTCGACGCCGCCGAGGGGGGCGACCTTGATGACGAGCAGATCGGCGGCCTCGGCACGCGCCACGGCGAGCGGGTCGGCGGCTTTGCGCACGCTCTCGTCGGCGGCCACGAGAACATCGATGCGGCGGATGCGTCGGCGCAACTCGGCAAGCTCGGGCACGGTGGCGCACGGCTGCTCGACGTATTCGAGGTCGAACTGCTCGAGCTCGCGCACGGCGTGCTCGGCCTCGTCGAGGTTCCACGCACCGTTCGCGTCGAGGCGAATGCGCCCGTACGGCCCCATGAGCCGCCGGGTCTCGCGCACGCGCGCCACGTCGTCGGCGAGGCGCTCGCCGGGTTCGGCAACCTTGATCTTCACGGTGCGGCATTCGCCGAACTGGCTCAGCACGCCCGCGATGCGATCGAGGGGCACGGCCGGCAGCGTCGCATTGACGGGGATGCTCTCGCGCAGCCGCGGCGCGCGCGACTCGCTCCAGCCGAAGTCGAGGGCCGCAGCCAGCCACGTACTGGCCTCGTTGTCGTTGTACTCGAGGAAGGGGCTGAACTCGCTCCATCCGGCGGGGCCGTCGAGCAGCACAGCCTCACGGTGCTGCACGCCGCGGAACCGCGTCGTGAGCGGCACGCTCACCACGTGGGCGCGACCCAGCACATCGTCGAGCTCGGGCAGAGCATCCATGCCCCCAGTCTGGCACCGCTCCCGCGGGTAGGCTCGCGGCATGGCCGAGCCGCACGTTTCCGACACCTTCGACGCAGCACGCTGGGTCGTCGCGCCGGGATTCGACAACCTGACCGACCTCACGTACCACCTCGACGTCAGCGGCCGCATTGCGCGCATCGCCTTCGACCGGCCCGAGGTGCGCAACGCCTTTCGCCCGCACACGGTCGACGAGCTCTACCGGGCGCTCGACGATGCGCGCCAGAACCCGCAGGTGGGCGTCGTGCTGCTGACCGGCAACGGGCCGAGCCCGAAGGATGGCGGGTGGGCATTCTGCTCGGGCGGCGACCAGCGCATCCGCGGGCGCGGCGGGTACCAGTATGCGGAGGGGGAGACCGCTGACACGGTCGACGTCGGCAAGGCGTCACGGCTGCACATTCTCGAGGTGCAGCGGCTCATCCGCTTCATGCCGAAGGTCGTCATCGCGGTCGTTCCCGGCTGGGCGGCCGGCGGCGGGCACTCGCTGCACGTCGTGTGCGATCTGACGATCGCGAGCGCCGAGCACGCGCGCTTCAAGCAGACCGACGCCGACGTCGGCTCCTTCGATGCGGGCTACGGCAGCGCCTACCTCGCCAAGCAGGTCGGGCAGAAGGTGGCGCGCGAGATCTTCTTCCTCGCCCGCGAGTACGACGCGCAGCGCGCCTACGAGATGGGAACGGTCAACGCCGTCGTGCCGCACGCCTCGCTGGAAGAGACCGCGCTCGACTGGGCCGAGACGATCCTCACGAAGAGCCCGACGGCGATCCGCATGCTCAAGTACGCGATGAATCTCACCGACGATGGGATGCCCGGCCAGCAGCTCTTCGCCGGCGAAGCCACCCGGCTCGCCTACGGCACCGACGAGGCCGTCGAGGGTCGTGACGCCTTCCTCGAGAAGCGCGCGCCCGACTGGAGCCCCTACCCCTGGCAGTACTAGGACTCTGGCAGCACTGACCCGCGCGGCGCCCAGGGGCGCGGGGTAGCGTGTGGGCGTGACTCGTCCGCTTGCCGTCGTTGATACTGGGGCACCGCAGAGGTGCCTGGCCGCGCTGCGGGAGGCGCTCAGTGGTGACGGGCCCGCGGTGCTGTTCCGCGGCGGGGGAGTCAACCCCGTCCATACCGCTCCGCTCGAGGTAGAGCAGCGCATCGCCGTCGTCGTCGAGACGAGCGGCACGACCGGCCGACCCAAGCGCGTCGCCCTGAGCGCCGATGCGGTGCTGGCGAGCGCGGCCGCGAGCCAGAACGCGATCGGCGGCCCCGGCCAGTGGCTGCTGGCCCTGCCCGTGCAGTACATCGCCGGCATCACCGTGCTCGCGCGCTCGCTCGCCTCCGGCGTCGACCCCGTGCCGATTGCCCCGGGCCGCATGAGCAGTGAGCGCGTGCTCGCCGCGATCGGCGCGATGACCGAGTCCACGCGCTACACCGCGCTCGTGCCCGCACAGCTCGCGCGCCTTGTCGACGACGCTGAGACGGATGCGCCTCTGCGCGACGCCCTCGCCGGTTTCGCGCGCATCCTCGTCGGGGGTCAGGCCACGCCGACGCCGCTCATCGAGCGGGCGGCGGCGCTCGGCTGGCGCATCACCCGCACGTACGGCTCGAGCGAGACGAGCGGCGGTTGCGTGTACGACGGGCGCCCGATCGGGCAGACGCTCGTGCGCGTCGTCGATGGGCGCGTCGAGCTCGGCGGCCCGACGATCGCCGAGTACTACCTGGGCGACCCGGCCCGCACCCAAGCCTGCTTCATCGAGGATGACGGCCAGCGCTGGTACCGCACCGACGATGCGGGTGAGCTGGCGGAGGACGGCGTGCTGCGTGTGCTCGGCCGCCTCGACGACACGATCGTCTCGGGCGGCCTCAAGGTGCGTCTCGGCGAGGTGGAGCGCATCGTGCGCGAGCAACCCGGCCTTGGCGACGCGGTCGTCGTGCCCGGTCACGACCCCGAGTGGGGTGAGGTGCCCGTCGTGGTGGCAACGCACACTGCCGACGTCGCCGCGGTGCGGCGCGCGGTCGGGGCAGTGCTCGGCCCCGAGGCGCGGCCCGACCGCATCCGGGTGCTGGATGCCCTGCCGATGCTGCCCAGCGGCAAGCCCGACCGGCTCACGATCGCGCGCCTCGTCGACTGAGGCCCGGTCGCGTCACGGCTCCGCCCCCCGCGCGGGCCGCGGCTACACTCACATCCGTGGCCTCCCCGAGAAGCAAGAAGTCGAAGAAGCGCGCGTCGTCGAAGCGCATGAGCCCCGCGAACCGGACGAACCCCGCGAAGGCGGCGGCGGCATCCGGTAACCCGGCGAAGACGCAGCCGGCGACGGCACGCGACTGGATCGCGGGCGCACGACTGCGCACTCTGAGCCTCGCCGTTGCCCCCGTCGCTCTCGGTACGGCGGTGGCGTACAACACGCTGGGCTACAACCTCGCGATCGCGCTGCTGTGCCTCGCAGTCGCCGTGTTCTTGCAGGTCGGCGTCAACTACGCCAACGATTACTCCGATGGCGTGCGCGGCACCGACCGCTACCGCGTGGGCCCGAGCCGCCTCACGGGCTCGGGGGCGGCGAAGCCCCGCACGGTGCTCACGGTCGCGCTCGTATTCTTCGGCCTCGGTGCGGCGGCGGGCCTCGCCGTGGTGATTCTGAGCGGCATCTGGTGGCTGCTCGCTATCGGTGCCGTTGCGCTCGTCGCCGCGTGGTTCTACACGGGCGGCACGAAGCCCTACGGCTACGCGGGGCTCGGTGAGCTCGTCGCCTTCGTGTTCTTCGGCCTTGTGGCGACGGTCGGCACGACGTATGTGCAGATTCAGCAGTGGCCGCTCGAGGCGTGGCTCGCGGGCGTCATCGCGGGGTTGTTCGCGGCGGCGATCCTGCTGGTCAACAACATCCGCGACCGCGAGCAGGATGCCGTGGTCGCCAAGAAGACCCTGGCCGTACGCCTGGGCGACCGGGCGGCCCGCATTCTCTTCGCGGTGCTCATCGTCAGTGTCTATGGCGTGCTCGTGCCCTTCGCGCTGCTCTTCGAGTGGGCCCCCGCGGTGTACGGCACGCTCCTCCTCAGCGCGCCCGTCATCCTCATCGTGCTGCTCGCGCGCACGGCGGGCGAGCTCGTGCTCGCACTCAAGCTCACCTCGCTCGCCGCCCTGCTCACCGGCCTCGTGCTCGCCGCGGCGATCGCCTTCTAGGGCTGCGATGGCTGCGAAGGCTAGGGGCGCGGCGGCAGCAGCGTGAACTCGGTGCCCGGCTCGGCGCGGGCGACACTCGCACTGCCGCCGTGCGCCTCGAGTATGGCGCGGGTGATGGCGAGGCCGAGTCCGGCACCGCCGGCGAGGCCGACGCGGGGGGCCGTGCGCGCCGAGGTGGCGCGCCATCCGGCCTCGAAGACGTGCGGTAGATCGTCGGCATCAATGCCGGGCCCGCGATCGCGCACGCGAACCCGGGCGGCCCCCTCGACGGCGCCAACGCCGACCGTGACGAGACCGCCGGCGGGGGAGTGCTCGATGGCGTTGACGAGCACGTTCGTGACGGCGCGGCTCAGGGCACTCGGGTCGACGTCGGCGGTCACTGATGACGTGGCGACGATCTCGAGCGCGACCTCGTGCTGCGCGGTGAGCGGCCCGTAGTCGGCGACGATGTCAGAGACCAGGTCGGTGAGCGACACCGTCTGGCGCGCGAGGGCGAGCGTGCCCGCGTCGATGCGGGAGAGTTCGAAGAGGTCGCCGATGAGCGAGTGCAGGCGCGTCACGTGCGAGCCGAGCTGGCGGGCATGACGCTCAGGTTCGGGTGAGAGGCCGTCTTCGAGCGTCTCCGCGATCGCCCGGATGCTCGCGAGCGGGGCGAGCAGGTCGTGCGCGATGCGCGTCACCAGGTCGCGTCGCGCGGCTTCCGCCCGCTCGGAATCCTCGCGCGCGGCGGCCAGCCGGTCGCTCGAGTCGGCAAGCTCCGACTGCACGGAGTCGAGCTCCGCCGTGACGCGCCGCGCGGCCTCCACACGCTCGCCTGCGCCCAGTCGGCGGGCGTCGCGGCCGAGGCCCCGGGCATCCCGCGAGAGGCCCATCGCGAGCAGCACGGCGAGGGCGAGCGAGACGACGCCGCTCGCTGCCGTCACCGCGAGGGCGACCGCCGTGTCGGCGTCATTGATGTACATGCCGGCCGCCGTGAGGGCGATACCGCCGGCGACGGCGCCGACGGCGGCGGCCACGATGACGAGCACGTGCACGAAGAGCGGGGCGCGTCGGGCGAGGCGCAGCACGAGCGCGGCCAGTAGCCCCGCGGCGACGGCGCTGCCGACGGCGAAGCCGAGCACCTGGGCGTAGTCGACGATGCTCACGGTTCGAGCCCCTCCGGGTCGAGGCGGTACCCGACCCCCCACACGGTCGTGATGATGCGCGGTTTCGCCGGGTCGGCCTCGATCTTCTCGCGCAGGCGGCGCACGTGCACGGTGATCGTCGAGACATCGCCGATCGTCCACCCCCACACCTCGCCGAGCAGTTCGTCGCGGCTGAGCGTGCGACCGGGGCGGCGCACCAGGTGGGCGAGCAGGTCGTACTCGCGCGCGGTGAGGGCGAGCACGGCTCCGTCGAGGCTGATGGCGTGCGCGGTCGCGTCGAGGTGGAGGCGGCCGAGCGTCACATCACCCTCCGTCTCCCGCACGAGGGCGCTGCGCCGCAGGAGCGCCTCGGCCCGCAGCACGAGCTCGCGCGGCGAGAAGGGCTTCGCGAGGTAGTCGTCGGCGCCCGCTTCGAGACCCTCGATGCGGTGCTCGGCCTCGCCCAGCGCCGTGAGCATGATGATGGGAACGCTCGAGTGCGCACGCAGGCGTCGCGCCACCTCGAGCCCGTCGACGCCGGGGATCATGCGGTCGAGCACGACGAGATCGTAGAGCTGGTCGGTCGCGGAGCGCAGCGCGGTCACCGAGTCGGGCGCCGTCGACACGGCGGCACCGGCAGCGGTCAGGTAGGTCGCGGCGATCTCGAGCAGCGTCGGGTCGTCGTCGACGACGAGCACGCGGCGGCCATCGAGCGGGCGGCCTGCACCCCCGTGAGCGCCGCCCGCTCGACTGCCGCGCCCCGCCGCCGCCTCACTCACCGCGCAGGATCCCCTCCAGGCCGGCGATGGGGTCGTACCACCCGAGGTCGAGGATGAGCTCTTGCAAGGCCTTGTCGGCGCCGACGATGACGACGATGCCGACGATGATGAACAGCACGCCCATCGTGCGGCGGAACCACCCGCGCGGGTCGGCGAGCCAGCCGAGTTTGCGCGCCGCGCCGCGACCGGCGAGCGAGATGAGCAGCAGCGGAATCACGAGGCCGATCGCGTACAGCGTGACGTAGAGCGTGCCCTCGGCGAACGAGACGGGCAGCACGGTCGCGACGATGAGCGCATAGGTGGGGCTGCAGCTCGAGAACACCGGGCCGAGCGCCGCCCCGGTGAGGATGTCGCCGCCGATGCTCTGCCGATGCACGGAGCTGTCGAGTGCTCGGTTGCTGCGATCACCGAGACCGAGTCGGGTCGACAAGCGTTCCCACAGGCCCGGCAGCAGCAGGTTGATGCCGAGCAGGATGACGATGACGCCCGAGATCACCTGCCACACCTGTGTCGGGATGCCGAGCAGCGCCGTCGTCGCCTTGAGCAGCAGGGTGAAGGCGATGACGCTCACGGCGAGCGAGGCGACGATGACGTAGGGGCGCACCCGGGCGCGCGTCGAGCCGGCGTCGTCGGCGACGATCGAGCCGCCGATGATGATCGGCAGCAGGGGCAGCACGCACGGCGCCGCGACGGTGAGCACACCGGCGAGGAGGCTGACGAGGGCGAGCCCTTCCACAGCCGACCCCTACGGCGCCGCTGCCACGAGGGCGGCGAGCGTCGTGTCGGAGTACAGCACCTCCGAGGCCAGCGCGGCCCCGTCGTCGTCGACGTAGACGATCGTGGTCTGGATGGTCACGCCGTACTGCTGGCGCAGGCTCGTCGCCGTGTCGTAGTCCACCTTGATGATCGTCATGTCGTCAGGAATCCGACCGTCCAGGATGCTCTGCTCGAGTGAGCGGCACTGCGGGCACCACGGCGCGTGGAAGAAGAGCACCTTGTCGCCGGCGGTCTCCGCGATGATCCCGTCGCGGTACTCGACGTAGGCGCCCGGCTGGGCGGCGGGCGGAGAGGTTACGAACCCCTTACGGCCGCTGCGCCTCGGCATCCTCGGCATCCGCATCGGGGTCGTCCGGCGTCGTGCGCGCACGCCGCGCCGCCAAGTCGCTCGCGATCGCCTGCCGCAGGCCCGGGAAGAAGATGTAGGTCACCGTGAAGGCGACGACGGTGGCGACGAGCGCCGCCCACCACCACTCCAGCTGGGCGACCATGAGAAGTGTGAACGTGGCGGCGAAGAGGCCGAAGCGCACAAGACTGTAGGTGATCCACGGGCTCATGCTTCCAGTCTAGAAGTGCGCACCTGCGCCGAATGCCACACGGCCAGGGCGCAGGAGCCGCAGGGCCCGCTCTCGGGCGTCGCCCAGAGGGAAGGATTACAGTAGGGGCATGCCCAGAGTCATCGTCGTGCTCATCGTGGTCGCCGTCGCGTTCACGATCTACACGCTCGTCGACGTCCTGCTCACCGAGAAGCAACGGGTGCGCGCACTACCCAAGGGCCTCTGGGGCGTCGTCGTCGTTGTACTGCCAGTTGTCGGTGGATTGCTGTGGCTCATCGTCGGCAAGGCGCGTCGCGGCCCTGGGCGCATGTCGCGCAGCGTGGCCCCCGATGATGACCCGACATTCCTCAATTCGCTGGGTCGTGAGGAGTTCGCTCGCCGTGCCGAGCAGGAGGAGCGCCTGCGTCGGCTGGAGCAAGAGCTCGCCGACCTCGACGATGACAACCCCCCGACCACCGAGCGCTGACCACGCGGTGGCCAGCTCGGCGTCCGCTGACTCGACGGTTGTCGACACCAGGGCCACAGCATCGCCCGCCTCCGTCTACGCCTCCGCCCTGCTTGAGGGGCTCGTGGCCTACGGCGTGACCGATGTCGTGTTGAGCCCCGGCTCGCGCTCCCAGGCACTCGCTCTCGCGGCCGCGGCCTTTGCCCGTGCCGGCCACCTTCGGCTGACAGTCCGCATCGACGAGCGCGTCGCGGGCTTCACAGCACTCGGCCTCGCCGTGCAGACCCGCCGTCCGGTCGCCATCGTCTGCACTTCGGGCACCGCGGTCGCCAACCTGCACCCCGCCGTGCTCGAAGCCCACCACTCGGGCGTGCCGCTGGTGCTGCTCACCGCTGACCGTCCCGCCGAGCTGCGCGGCATCGGCAGCAACCAGACGACGGTGCAACCGGGCATCTTCGGCGGTCTCGTGCGCGCCGACTGGGATGTTCCCGCCCCGACGGGTGCCGCCGGTGAGGTCGAGGATGCCCGTGGTCTCGCCGAGATCGCCGTGCGGGCGAGCGCCGATGGGCCCGTGCACGTGAACCTCGCGTTCCGCGAACCGCTCAGCGGGAGCATCCTCGTCCCGGAGGTGATCGATGCTGCTGCGGCGGGCGAAGCGGGCGACGAGAGCGACGCAGCGCGCGAGGTGCTCGACCTTGAACCTGACGACGCGACCGTCGTCATCGCCGGCCACGGCGCCGGGCCGCGCGCCGAGCAGCTCGCCGTCGAGCTCGGCGCACCCCTCATCGCCGAAGTCTCGAGCGGATCCCGCTTCGGCCGCCACCTCGTCGTCGCCTACCGCGACGTGCTGCGCGGTCCCCACGGTGAGGCCGTGGGGCGCGCGATTGTGCTCGGCCACCCCACTCTCAGCCGCGAGGTGTCTGCCCTGCTGCAGCGCGCCGACGTCGAGTCGATCGTCGTGCGTACTCCGGGAGTCGAGGCTTACAACCCCGCCCGCCGTGCCCGCATCGTTGACGATGTGCGCGTGCACGGCGCGCCCGACTCCGCCGTCACGCGCCGCTGGGTGGGCGGCTGGGTGAGCATGTCGCGCGCCGTGCTCGAGTCGCAAGACCCCGGCGACCCGGCCCCCGACCTCTCCCTCGCCGTCTCGAGCGACCGCGGTGTGCGCGCCGCCTTCGCGGCCGCCGAACTCGCCGTGCTGCGCGCCCCCATTGACCGCCGGATGCTCGTGCGCGCACTGTGGGCTGCCACGTGGCCGCACGACCGCCTCGTCGTGGCGGCATCCCGGCTCATCCGCGTCGCCGACGCGACCGTGCCCGGCAAGAGCATCCCCGTGCACGCCAACCGGGGCCTGGCCGGTATCGATGGCACGATCTCGACCGCGACGGGCATGGCGCTCGGAGCCGCCGACAGTGATACCGCCGCGACGCCCGGCACGACGCGCGTGCTCGTCGGCGACCTCGCCCTCCTGCACGATGCGGGTGCCCTTCTCGCCCCCCTCCCCGACGACCTGCGCGTGCACGTCATCGTCGGCAACGATGGTGGCGGCACGATCTTCGACGAGCTCGAGGTCGCCGCGACGGCTGACCCCGACGACTTCGCCACTGTCATGCGCACGCCGCACGCGGTCGACATCGCGGCGCTCGCGGCCGCGGGCGGGTGGGCGTACCGGCGGGCGACGACGCGCGCCGAGCTCGACGACGCGCTCACCGCTCCGGAGGCTCGAGTGGTCGTCGAGGTGCCACTGTGCGAGGACGAGCCCCCGGAGGGGGCTGACGCGAGCGCGAGTGCCGGGTAGCCTCGGGCCCATGCATGAACTGCTGCGCGCCACTGCTGACCTCCGCCTGAGTGACATCGACACGCGATCCACGCCCGGTTTCGAGGGCGCGAAAGACGAGGGGGCCGAGGCGCTCGCCGACGGTGTGAGGGAGCTCAGCGACCTGCAGGAGCGCCTGTTTGCCGCGAGTCGCGCCGGGGAGACACGGCGCGTGCTGCTCGTCATCCAGGCCATGGATACCGCGGGCAAGGGTGGCATCGTGCGCCACGTCATCGGATCCGTCGACCCGCAGGGCGTGCAGCTCGCCGCCTTCAAGCGCCCCACGGAGGAAGAGCTCAGCCACCACTTCCTGTGGCGCATCGAGAAGCACCTCCCCGCCGTCGGCATGATCGGCGTCTTCGACCGCTCGCACTACGAAGACGTGCTCATCGGCCGCGTGCGGCAGCTGGCCCCCGCCGACGAGATCGAGCAGCGCTACAGCGACATTCTGCAGTTTGAGCGCCGCGTCGCCGACAGCGGCATCAGCATCGTCAAGGTCATGCTGCACATCTCGAGCGACGAGCAGAAGGAGCGCCTGGGCGAGCGCCTCGACCGCCCCGATAAGCACTGGAAGTACAACCCGGGCGACATTGACGAACGGATGCTCTGGGCCGACTACCAACGCGCCTACGAGCTCGCCATCCAGCGCACCACCACCGACCACGCCCCCTGGTACGTCGTGCCGGCCGACCGCAAGTGGTATGCCCGGCTCGCCGTGCAGACGCTGCTGCTGGAAGCCCTGCGCGGCATCGACCCGCAGTGGCCTGCGGCAGAATTCGACGTCGAGGTTGAGAAGCAGCGGCTCGCCGACTCGTAGGTAGACCTAACGGAGACTGTCGGCAATCGGCCGGAACTTCATGCGGGTCTCGGCCAACTCTGCCTCGGGCTCCGAGTCGGCCACGATGCCCGCACCGGCATGTGCGGTGAGCAACCCGTCGGCGCCGACGGTCGCGCAGCGCAGGGCGATGACCCACTCGCCGTCGCCATCCTGATCGATCCAGCCGACGGGGCCCGCGTAGCGGCCCCGATCGAAGGGCTCGAGTTCGGCGATGAGCGCGAGCGCCGCGGCGGTCGGCGAACCGGCGACCGCCGCCGTCGGGTGCAGAGCCGCGATGAGGTCGAGAGCGCTCGAGTGCTCACCCAGCTCGATGGCGACGTCGGTCGCGAGGTGCCACAGGTTGGGCAGCTTGAGAGTGAAGGGCAGTTCGCTCGCCGTGACCGCGCGGGCGTGCGGCCGCAGTGCTCGCAGCACGCTCTGCACGGCGAAGGCGTGCTCGTCAAGATCTTTCGTGCTCGTCGCGAGCTCGGCGGCGGCAGCCGCATCGTCGACGGCGTTCGCCCCTCTCGCGGTGCTGCCGGCCAGCACGCGGGCGCTCGCCTCGCGCGCGTGCACGTTGACGAGCGTCTCGGGGCTCGCGCCGAGTAGCCCGTCGACGGCGAAGGTCAGGCAGTCGGGGTAGGCCTGCGCGAGCTCGTCGACGAGTGCGCGACGGTCACTGTCGGCGGGAATGCGCGCGGTCGCATCCCGAGCGATGACGACTTTCTCCAGCGCGCCGCCGCGAATGCTCTCCAACGCGACGCCCACGACGTTCATGAAGGCGTCGCGGCTGAGGCTGGACGCCGCGAGCGTGGCCCGCGGGCGTTCGCCGATCGGGCGGGCGAGGGGTGAGGAGACGAGTTCGGCGTGTCGACCGTGCGTTCCGTCGACGACGCTGATGCGCGTCACCCAAAAGGTGCCCTCATGGCGGCCGATGATGATCTCGGGCACGACGAGCGTGCTCACGGTGCTCGAGTCGTCGGCGAAGGCGAATGCGCCGAAGGCCACCAGGCCGGTGCCGGGCAGTCGCACGGGGTCGTCGACGGCAGCGCTGTCGCTGACGCTCCGCCACGCGGCGGCGGCCTCGGAGATCCGATTCACGCCGCGGTACTCGAGCCGCAGGGTTTCGCCGAGGCCCACGATGCCGTCCCCCCGGCGCAGGGCGAGGAGCGGGTGCTGCGGGTCGGCGTACGGCAGCAGTGGTCCGGGATCACCGACCGTCTCGGTCACGGCGCGCAGAGAACGGTTCGCGGGGGGTGCCCCAGGTGTCGGCACGTCGTCCACAGCGGTCGCGGGAGCGGCGGAGTTAGGCACAAAGTGAGCGTACTCCGCGCCGCAGAGCAGACACCGGTACACGACAGTCGCCCAGGTCGCTCACGGTCAACCCGCGGAGAGCGCTCACTAGACTGCAGGGTGTGACAAGGGCAGACCTGACGAAGACGCCGCGCGAGGTCGCGGCGATGTTCGACGGCGTCGCGCGCCGATACGACCGCACTAACGCGGTGCTCTCCGGGGGCAACGCCGGGCTGTGGCGTGCTGCGACGCGTCGCGCCGTGAACCCGCAACCGGGGGAGCGCATCCTCGACATCGCGGCGGGCACCGGGACGAGCGCCGCGGCACTCGCCCGCTCAGGGGCCACGGTCATCGCCCTGGACTTCTCGCAGGGCATGGTCGACGAGGGCCGCCGTCGGCACCCGGGGCTCGATTTCGTGCAGGGCGACGCCGAACGACTGCCCTTCGGTGACGACGAGTTCGACGCCGTCACCATCAGCTTCGGCCTGCGCAACGTGCAGCGGCCGCAGGTCGCCCTCACCGAGATGTACCGCGTGCTCAAGCCGGGCGGCCGCGTCGTCATCTGCGAGTTCTCGCGCCCGCCGAGCAGGGTCGTGCGGGCCGGCTACTACGCCTACCTGCGGCACGTCATGCCGCTCATCGTCGGGGCCGCCAGTTCGAACCCTGAGGCCTACCGCTACCTCTTCGAGTCGATTCAAGACTGGCCTGACCAGGCGACGCTCAGCCAGTGGCTGCGCACCGCGGGCTTCACGAAGGTCGGGCACCGTAATCTCACAACCGGGGTCGTTGCGCTTCATCGCGGGCGCAAGCCGCAGAACGCTGCGCTGCGCGCGTCCGTCTCGCAGCGGCGTGCTCGTTCGACGGCGCCGAAACGCCGGTCGTCGTCGTCCGCTTCCCCGTCGGCGGCACGCTCCTCGACGACCGACCACTGACCCCTTTTCCCTCTCGACAGATCGGCTGACCTGGTGACTCACGGCACTCCCCTCGCTCGCCGCAGCAAGACGCTCAGTGCGTCGCTGGGGCTCGGCGAGAAGCTCTTCGCCTCGAGCGAGGAGCGTCGTTTCGCCGACGCCATCGAGGCGGGCCTGGCCGACGTCGAGGCAGGGTTGCTCCGCGAGGTGGGCTTCGCCGATGACATGGCTGATGTCGCCTCGCGCTACCTGCTCGAGGCCGGGGGCAAGCGAATCCGGCCCGTGCTCACGCTGCTAACCGCTCAGCTCGGCGAGGGCAATAATCCGGCGGTCATCACGGCGGCGCAGGCGATCGAGATCACCCACCTCGCCTCGCTATACCACGACGACGTCATGGATGAGGCGGAGATGCGCCGCGGGGTTCCCAGCGCGCAAAACGTCTGGGGAAACTCGGTGGCGATCCTCACCGGCGACCTGCTCTTCGCACGGGCCAGCAAACTCGTCGCCAGTCTCGGTGAAGGGGCCATCAAGCTGCAGGCGGATACCTTTGAGCGCTTGTGCCTCGGCCAGCTGCACGAGACGATCGGGCCGCGCATCGACGACGACCCCATCGAGCACTACCTGACAGTGCTCGCCGACAAGACGGGCTCGCTCATCTCGGCTGCCGCCCAGATGGGCGTGATCTTTTCGCACGCCCCTCAGGAGTTCGCCGAGCCGGTCGTGGCCTTCGGCGAGAAGATCGGGGTCGCCTTCCAGCTCATCGACGACGTGATTGACCTTTCGGAACCTGACTCTGACACGGGCAAGGCCCAGGGCACCGACCTGCGCAGCGGCGTAGCGACGCTGCCGCTGCTGTATCTGCGTCGTGCCGCGGTCACCGACGCGGCTGCGTCGGCGCTGCTCGACCGTATCGAACAGCACGTGGTGGGCGGCGGTGACGAGCGTGAGCTCGCCGCGGCGATCGCCGAGCTGCGTGAGCACCCCGTGACGGAGGAGACCCTCGAGGAGGCTCGACGCTGGGCGGACGACGCGGTGGCCGCCCTCGCGCCGCTGCCGAACGGCCCCGTCACGAAGGCCCTCACGAAGTTTGCCGAAGCGGTCGTCGACCGCAGCAAGTAGTGTCGATGCTCGTGCCGTGGCCCCCGAGGCTGCGAGCACGGCAGACTGCGTCGATCAGGCAGAACCCGCTGACCAGACAGCATCCGTTGACAAGAAAGCGCCCCACCGAATCATGACCAAGCTCAGGCTCGCCATTGTCGGCGCCGGCCCCGCAGGCATCTACGCGGCCGACATCCTGCTCAAGCACCCTCGCTCGTTCGACGTCTCCATCGACCTCTTCGAGCAGCTACCGGCCCCGTACGGCCTGGTGCGCTACGGCGTCGCGCCGGATCACCCGCGCATCAAGGGCATCATCAACGCCCTGCGTGAGGTGCTCGATTCGGGCGACATCCGCATCTTCGGCAACGTGCGCTACGGCACCGACATCACGCTCGATGACCTCAAGGAGCACTACAACGCGGTCATCTTCTCGACGGGGGCGATTCGGGATGCCGCTCTCGAGATCCCCGGAATCGAGGCGCACGGCAGCTATGGCGCAGCCGATTTCGTCAGCTGGTACGACGGCCACCCCGACGTTCCCCGCAGCTGGCCGCTCGAGGCGGAGTCGGTCGCTGTGATCGGCAACGGCAATGTCGCCCTCGATGTGGCCCGCATGCTCGCGAAGCACCCAGAGGACCTGCTGCCGACGGAGGTGCCCGACACCGTGCACGAGGGCCTCGTCGCCTCGCCCGTCACTGACGTGCACGTCTTCGGTCGGCGCGGCCCGATGCAGGTGAAGTTCACCCCGCTGGAGCTGCGCGAGCTCGGCGAGTTGCGCGACGTGGACATGATCATCGATGAGGAGGACTTCGACTACGATCAGGCCTCCCGCGAGGCCATCTCGTCGAACAAGCAGATCACCGTCATTGAACGGATCTTCACGCAGTGGCGCGCCCGCGAGACCGGCTTGGCCTCGCGTCGCCTGCACCTGCACTTCTACGCCAAACCGCTGGAGGTGCTCGCCGATGAGCAGGGTCGCGTCTCGGGGTTCCGATACGAGCGCACCCGGCCTGACGGTCGTGGCGGCGTGGAGGGTACCGGTGAGATTCGCGAGGTCGCTGTGCAGGCGCTGTATCGCGCGGTCGGCTACTTCGGTTCGCCGCTCGACGGCATCCCCTTCGACGAGCGCCACGGGGTGATCCCCAATCACGAGGGCCAGGTTCTCGGTGACGACAACAGCAAGCTGCCGGGCGTGTACGCGACCGGGTGGATCAAGCGCGGGCCGGTGGGCCTCATCGGGCACACCAAGAGCGACGCGATGGAGACGATTCAGCACCTCGTGACCGATCAGGCCTCGTGGTGGAGCCCCAGTGACCCCGACGAGCAGTCGGTCGTCGACCTGCTCGACGAGCGCGGCGTGCTCTACACGAACCTCGACGGCTGGCACCGGCTCGACGCGCACGAGATCGCGCTGGGCCAGCCGCAGGGCCGCGAGCGCGTCAAGGTCGTGCCGCGCGACGAGATGATCCGCATCTCCCGCGACTGAGGTTCTGCGTCACCAACCGACCGCGCGCGGCGCGGCATCGTGGTCGAGCGGCCCCGGCCAGGGTGGCGGTAGGCGGCGGCGCTGTTCTTCTTCGGGGAGTCGCTGCGGTGAGCATCGCGTGGCTTGGTCGAGCGCTGACTCGACCGAAACGCACCACCGTGTGCCCGACGCGAGGGCGTCGTCTGACCAGTGAATGGTGGCCGGGCCAGCGTGACGGAGTCGGTGGCCGCGGGTGGGGCGGCACACGTGCGGGCGCTCTGGAGGATCGAGAGGGTCGATCACTCCGTGGAACTCGAGTGCGCTCACGCACGCGAGCGGGCCGCCGTGCGTCCAGGCGGCGCGCACCGCGGCAGGGAGGTCGCTCGAGCCATACCAGCCGCGGCACAGTCGGTGGAGGCGCCGGTACTGCACACCGAGTCGAATCTCGTCGGCGGTCCAACCGGCGGTCAGCAGCTCGGAGCGTGAGACGATTCCGCCCGCATGAGAGATGTACCCGTCGAAGGTGCGGAAGAGGTGCATGGATGGAAGTGTGCGCCAGCGGGCAGACCCGACCTCGCTGTCCGCCCGTTTCGTGGTTGCCGGTCGAGGTGTCCCTGCCCGTGGAGGAGCGGTGACGCGCTGCGCCGCGGGGAACACCACGCACCTGCTCGCGCCTTCCACATCTTCGGAACGGGGACGGGACTGTGGGATGGACGCCTTCCACATCTTCGGAGGGGGAGGCGCCTGCTTGGGTGGGTTCCTTCCACTCCGAAGATGTGGAAGGGAGCGGGGTGCGAAGTCAGGTAGGCGGCAACCGCTGCCTGGTTGAGGCCCAAAGGCCCAAAGGCCCAAAGGCCCAGCGGCCCAGAAGCTCGGGGCGCGCGACGGATGGGTCGTCGCGGTCAGACGGCTTGGTCGGCAGTCGTCGTCCAGCCGAGGGCAACGAGCTCGCGCAGCACGTCGAGGTCGATGGCGGTGAGCCGCGACACGTAGACGCAGGCGACGCCCGCCGTGTGCGTTCCGAGACGGGCGAGAAGCGCGGGCGAATCCGGATGCTCGGTGAGACCGTACAGAGAGAGCTTCGCCTTGCGGGGCGAGAACCCGGTGCGCGGCCAGATGCCCTCGTGCCCGCTCGCGTAGCGGTAGGCATACTGCCCGAAACCGACGATCGACGGGCCCCACATGACCGGATCGACACCTGTCGCCGAGCGATACACCTCCAGAAGCTTTGCCCTCTCAGCGGCGCGGCGAGCATCCAAGGTCGCGAGGTAGTCCTCGACCGGCACGTCCGTGGGCAGCGTCTTCTGGGCCATGCAGGCACCCTACGCGCGCACGGCCCGCGCCGCGAGTGTGCGCGACGAGCCGCGCCGCGCACTACTGGACGGTGGCGGTCAGCCGGGCCAGGTTGTCGAAGATCTGCATGTGCCGCGGCCGACGCATCCAGTCGTCGAGCGTCAGCTCGGTGGACTCGACGCGGTACGACTCCTCGATCACCCGCAGCTCGCGGATGACGCCCTCGCCGCGCACCATCACCGAGACCTCGAGATTCAGGCTGAAGGACCGCATATCCATGTTGCTCGAGCCGATCACGGCGACCTGGTCGTCGATGGTGACATGCTTCGCGTGCAGCACCGTCGGGGCTCGGTAGAGCCAGATGCGCACGCCCGCTCGCAGAAGCTCCTCGTAGTACGAGCGCTGCGCGTGGAAGACGAGCGGTTGATCGCCAATCTCGGAGACGAAGAGCTGCACGTCGAGCCCGCTCTGCGCGGCCGTCGTAATTGCGTACAGCATCGACTCGTCGGGCACGAAATACGGCGAGCAGATGTGGATCTGCTTTTGTGCCGCGTAGAGCAGCGAGTTGAACAGGCGCAGATTGTTCTCGCCCTCGAAGGCAGGCCCGCTCGGCACGACCTGGGCGTCGAGGATACGGCTCGGGTCTGCCTCCACGATCGCGGGAGTCTCCCGCAGCAGCAACTCATCGGTCTCGCTGTACCAGTCGGTGGCGAACAGTGCGTCAATGCCGGCGACGATGGGGCCCTCAAAACGCACCATGAGCTCCTTCCACTGCAGTCGCCCCGACCAGTGCGGCCCGCGGTGGTACGTGCGCTCGATGAGGTTCTGCGACCCCGTGAACGCCACGCGCCCGTCGACGATCAGGAACTTGCGGTGATTGCGCAGGTCGGGTCGCTGGTACTGACCCTTCCACGGGCGTACCGGGAGCATCCGGTGCCACTGCACGCCAGCGTCACGAAGCCGCCGCAACATGCCTCGATAGCCGCGCACCCGCAGCGAGGCGACATGGTCGAACAGCACGCGCACCGTGACGCCGCGCTCGACAGCGCGCGACAGCGCAGCGAAGAACGGCTCGGTCTCGTCATCGACCGACATGATGTAGAACTCCACGTGCACCGACCGGGTGGCGGCCTCCACCTCGGCCGTCATCGCGTGCAGCGATGCGCCGTAGTCGGTGATGAGCTCTGCCGCGTTGCCGCCCACGAGCGGCATAGATCCCAGATTGCGATTGAGCTGCGCGATCGGCATGAGCCACGGCGGCAGTGAGTCGCGCCTCGACACGTCGTCCATGCCCACGGTCGTGTCGAGGATGTACTGGTTGATCTCGACCTGCTTGTCACGTCGCCGCCGCGGCAGCCGCCGCGACCCGAGCGACAGGTAGAGCAAAAACCCGACGATCGGCAGGATGAAGATGAGCAGCAGCCAGGCCAACGCACTCTGCGGGCGTCGATTGCGCGGCACGATGGCGAGCGAGACGAGCGCGATCGTCACGATCGTTAGCAGGAGCAAGCCCGTCGCGATGGCTACCGCGATGGCTCCTGCGCCGTCGATCGTGATCCGGTCGATCATGGGCGCAGTCTAGTGAGCAGTGTCAACCGCGAGGGGGTCCTCCCCAGTGGTGAGGGTCGCCACCACGACCGAACCGGCGGAGAGTGCCAGCACGAGGGCCACCACCGCGGGCCAGTCAGCGAGCACGTAGAGCACGCCGCCCAGCCACCCGGCGAGGCTGGAGCCCGCGTAGTAGCTGAGCGTGTAGAGGCTGGCGGCCTGCCCGCGACCGACGCTCGAGCGCTGGCCGATCCACCCTGAGGCGACGGCGTGACCGGCGAAGAAGCCCGCCGTGAGCGCGACGAGCCCGATGATCACCACCAGGAGCGACTCGGCAAGCGTGAGTGCTCCGCCGACGACCATGAGGGCACCTCCAGCCATGAGTACGCGCCGCCGACCGAGCCGCTCTGCCACGCCGCCCGCCACCCGAGAGGAGAGCGTGCCCGCGAGATAGGCGGTGAACAGCAGGGAGGCGATCGCCGGGGGAAGCCCGAACGGCTCCCCCTCCAGGTGGAAGCCGAGGTAGTTATACATGGTCACGAGCGCGCCCATGAGGAGCGCCCCCTGCAGCCACAGGGCGACGATGACGCGATCGCGGGCGAGCGTGCGCACCATGCTGAGTACGGTGCCCGACCCGAGGTGGCCACCGCGCCGGAAGCCCTGCGCTCGGGGTGCAAGCACGAGGAACACCACGGCCGCGATCGCTGCGACCGCCGCCGCCACCGAGAGCCCTCCTCGCCAGTCGCTCACTTCGGCGATGGGTGCAGCGACGAGCCGGCCGGTGAGACCCCCGACGCTCGTGCCCGCCACGTAGGTGGCCGCCGCCACCGCCGCGTGGCGTCGATCGACCTCCTCACTGAGATAGGTCAGCGCGACCGCGGGCAGGCCGCCGAGGGCGACACCCTCGATGAGTCGCACCGCGATGAGCAGCTCGGCACTCGGTGCGAGCGGCGCGAGCAGGCCGAGTGCGCTCGCGCTGACGAGGGCGATACGCATGGTGGGCAGCCTGCCCAGACGATCGGCCACCCACGACCAGGGCAGCACCGCGACCGCGAGGCCTGCCGTGGTGCCCGAGACGGTGAGGGCCGCCGTGGCCGCGTCGACGTGCAGATCGCGCGCGATCTGCGGCAGCACCCCCTGGGCCGACCAGAGCTGGGTGAACGTCGCGACGCCCGCGACGAAGAGCGCGGCGAGCAGGCGACGGTACTGGCGACTGCCGCGCGGGTGGCCGCCGAAGAACTCCGTCACGCGGCGCGGGCTCAGCGCATGTTGACGAACTGCAGCGCCACGTCGAGATCTTTGCCCTTGAGGAGCGCGATGACGGACTGCAGGTCGTCACGGCTCTTCGACTGCACACGCAACTCATCGCCCTGAATCTGACTCTTGACGCTCTTGGGGCCCTCATCGCGGATGATCTTCGCGATCTTCTTCGCGTCGTCGCTGGCGATACCGTTCTTGAGCCCGACCTCAATGCGAAACTCCTTGCCGCTCGCATAGGGCTCGCCCGTGTCGAGGCTGCGGATGCCGATGCCCCGCTTGATCATTTTCGACTCGAGCACCTCGAGCACGGCCTTCACCCGCTCCTCGGCGCTGGCCTTGAGCAGCAGCCTCTCGCCACTCCACTCGATCGACGCGCCCACGCCCTTGAAGTCGTAACGCTGCGCGATCTCCTTCTGCGCCTGGTTGACGGCGTTCTCCGCCTCCATCTTGTCGACCTTGCTCACGATGTCGAATGAGGAATCGGCCATGCGACCATCGTAGCCATGAGCCTTGCTGCGATCGTCCGACTGTCCGTCGGGCTTGCGCTGAGTGGTGTCATCCTCGCCGCGCTCGTGCTGCTGCTTCTGCGCCCAGCGCCACCGACGACTCCGGATGCTGCGCGCGAGCCGAGCTCCGAGCCGACGCCGCGCTGGGCGCGGCCGGCAGCCGTGCCGCCCGAAGCCTCCGAGCGCACGCGCGCCGGGGTCGCGGGCCGCCCCGACGCGGAGTGGATCGTCGCCGTCTCGGCCGAGACGGGCATCCCCGAGCGAGCGCTCGCCGCCTACGCGGGCGCCGCCATCGCGAAGAACGAGGAGCGCCCGGACTGCGCGCTCGGCTGGAACACGCTCGCCGCCATCGGCTACGTCGAATCGCGGCACGGCAGCCACGGCGGGGCGAGCATTGCCGATGACGGCACCGTGAGCCCGCCGATCATCGGCATCGCCCTAGACGGCTCGACGACCGCGCTCATCCCCGACACGGATGGCGGCGAGTTCGACGGCGACCCCGACTTCGACCGCGCGCTCGGGCCGATGCAGTTCATCCCCGGCAGCTGGGCGAACTGGTTCGTCGACGCGAGCGGCGACGGCATCGCGGACCCGCACAACATCGACGACGCCTCGCTCGCGGCCGCCAACTATCTGTGCCGCGCGACGCCCACCCTCGGTGACGAAGAGTCGTGGCGGGCCGGCATCGCCGCCTACAACGCGTCGAGCAGCTACCTCGACGCGGTCGCCACGCGCTCCGCGTTCTATGCCCCGGCGGCGCCCTGAGACGGTGCGGCGGCCACCCCTGCCCGCTGGTCACGCGCAGGCCGCGCCTCTTGTATCCTTATGTTCGCGCTTCCGCTTGATGATGACATCGGTCGGGCGCGCGCCCGGCGAGTTACCCTAGCGGCCAAAGGGATCTGACTGTAAATCAGACGGCTCAGCCTTCGGGGGTTCGAATCCCTCACTCGCCACCCATGACCGACACCTCGCTCCTCGCCGTCGCCCGCGGCATCGCCGTGGAAGCGGCCGCGCGGGTTGCCGAGGCGCGCCGCGGCATCGTCGAGGTCGCCGACGTGAAGTCTTCCTCGGTGGATGTTGTGACGCAGGTCGACCGCGACACCGAGTCGTTCATCCGCAGCCGCCTGCTTGAGCTCCGGCCCGACGATGCCTTCCTCGGCGAGGAGTCGGGGGGCGAGGGCGGCTCGAGCGGCCTCACCTGGGTGGTCGACCCGATCGACGGTACCGTCAACTTTCTGTACGGCATCCCGCACTTCGCCGTGAGTATTGCCGTGGTCGAGGGCGAGCCCGACCCGCAGACCTGGACGGCGCTCGCCGGCATCGTCATCAACCCGGCGACCGGCGAGCTCTTCTCGGGCTCCCGCGGCGGCGGGGCCTACCTGGGTGAGCGACGCCTGCAGGCGTCGCGACCCGCCTCGCTCGAGCAGACGCTGCTGGCCACCGGGTTCGCCTACGACGCCCGCATCCGGGCCGAGCAGGGCGAGGTCGTCGCGCGGCTGCTGTCGCGCGTGCGCGACATTCGGCGCATGGGCACCGCCTCCCTCGATCTGTGCGCAGTCGCGGCGGGCCGCGTGGACGGTTACTTCGAGCGCACCCTCAACCCGTGGGATCACGCCGCCGGGGCCCTCATCGCCGAGGAGGCGGGTGCCCGCGTGACCGGCCTGGGCGCTCTGCGGCCGAGCAGGACGTTCCTCCTCGCCGCTCACCCGGAGCTCGCGGCTCTGCTCGAACCGGTGCTCCTCGACCTGAATGCGGCAGGGCCAGCCAGCACCTGACCATGCTCTGCGAGGGTTACTCACGGACTGGTCGAATCGTGTCGGAGCGAGTACTCTTTACCAATCCGTGATAATCGGATCGCGCACCGAACCCCGTCTCACCCGTGAGGTCGAGGGCGAGGCGTGCGCGCACCCAGTCCCCGTGAGAAACGCGATCAAGGCCTACCGATAACCCGTGACCCCCGAGCTTCCCCCGCGGCAGAGCGACCCTCAGACGGACGCCACCGCGCACCCCGGAAACCTCGAGTCTCTCGGATTCACGTTTGGTGAGGAATCCCCGGCGACGCAGCCGGTCGATGTTCCCTTCCCGCCCGCCGCCCCGTCGGCGCCGACCGCATCGGCCGCCCCGCTCAGCCGTCGTGCGCTGAGGGAGGCAGAGAAGCAGGCGAACTCGCGTCGTCGAGGGCGCGGTGCGTCACGCCCTGCCGCTGTCGAGCCCGACGCTGTCTCATCATCGAGTGACCCCGCCGAGATCGCGACCGCCCCCTTCACCGCCGTCGAGCACACCGCGCCCTCCGTGTCTAGCCCGCCTGCACCGGAGAGCGTCGTGCACCCGGCCGCGGGGCGTGCGCGTCGTAGTGGATCCGGTCGCGCGGTTCTTCGTCGGCCCCCCGTCTCCGCGCCGGCCGTACCCGCCCCTCCCAGTGCCGCCCCCACCGTCTCCCTCCGACGCCGCGTCGCGCAGAAGACCTTCCCGCCCGTGGTCATGGCCGCCGCCGCTGCCCTTCTCATCGGAACCTCGGTTCCCCCGAGCGCGCTGTTCGATCCGGATGCTCCGCCCGCGTCGGCCGCCTTCGCCTCGATTCCGACCAAGGAGGTCGAGTCGAGCGATGGCGGAGAGGTGCTCGCCGCACCAGAGCTCGACGAGGGTCAGGTGCTCGAGATGGCACTCACGGAGGACGTTGCGGCTCCGATCGCGAGTCGCGACGACTGGTCGGTCACGAGTTACGCGGAGATGCTGCGCCTGCGGTACGGAACGCGCGATTTCTCGTACTCGACCACGGGAACCGGTGCCGTGCGGTGGCCGTTCCCGTTCGCGGCGCCGATCAGCTCCGGGTTCGGCGAGCGCGTCGCCCCCTGTCGCGGATGCTCCAGTTACCACCAGGGTCTCGACTTTACGCCCGGCCGCGGATCACCCATCTACTCGGTTGCGGACGGCGTCGTCGTGCAGGCGGATCAGTACGGCGGCTTTGGCACCCACGTGCTCATCGATCACGTGATCAACGGTCAGAAGGTCACCAGCGTGTACGCGCACATGGTGCGCGACAGCTCGCCGCTCGTCGCCGGCGACACGATCGCCGCGGGCGAGTTCATCGGGCTCGTCGGCAGCACGGGAGCCTCGACCGGCGCCCATCTGCACCTTGAGATTCGTATCGACGGCATCGCCATCGATCCCTTCGCCTGGCTCACCACGAACGCGAGCTAGTCACGCGGTCGCGACCGCACGGGCTCGGCGGCCGCAGGCTCATCAGGTGGTGATCCAGACCGCCGTGTCAGTGGGCAGTGCGCCATCCTCGAGGGGGCCGCTCCCGAGCACGATGTCACCCTCGGGTAGATCAACCGACGTCGGGCCCAGATTGGTGATCACGGTGATCGCTCCGTTGCGGAAGGCGACGACCTCGTCGCCGAAGCCCTCCAGCCAGGTCACGCCGCCCAGACCGAGCCCGAGCTGGGCTCGTAGCGCGAGCGCGCGACGGTAGAACTCCAGCGTCGAGCCCTCGACGCCACGCTGCACCGAGTGCGCGTAGTCGGCGAACATGTCCGGCTGAGGCAGCCAGCTCTCACCCGTCGTGTTGAAGCCGAACGCAGGCGCGTCGGGCTCCCAGGGCAACGGTACGCGGCAGCCGTCGCGGCCATAGACCTCGCCGCCCGTGCGGTGGAACGACGGGTCCTGACGCTTATCGTCGTCGAGCTCGATGACCTCCGGCAGACCGAGCTCTTCACCCTGGTAGAGGTAGGCGCTGCCGGGCAGGCTCAGCATGAGCGCGGTGGCTGCTCGGGCGCGGCGCAAGCCCAGCACGGCATCCGGCTGCTCGGGGGAGGACGGGCCGATGCCCGAAACCGGGCCCGCCGCGTGCGGGGCGAGGCCCAGGCGGCTCGCGTGGCGCACCACGTCGTGGTTGGAGAGCACCCACGTGCTCGGCGCTCCGACACCCGTGAAAGCCTCGATCGACTCGCTGATGATGTCGCGCAGCCGGGGCGCGAGCCACGGGGTCGCGAGGTACGAGAAGTTGAACGCCTGGTGCATCTCGTCGGGGCGCACCCACAGCGCGGCCTTCGCGAGGGGCTCGACCCAGGCCTCGGCGCACAGGACACGGTCGCCCTCGTACTCGGCGAGCACGGCATGCCAGTCGCGGTAGACGGCGTGCACGGTGTCCTGACCCCAATACGGCACCTCGAGCGACCCCATGAGGCCGTCGGCGAGCTCGCTGTCGGCCTCGTCGGCCTCCTCGATGTCGGGCAGACCCTCCGCCTTCATGAGGCCGTGGGCGACGTCGACGCGGAACCCGTCAGCGCCGCGGTCGAGCCAGAAGCGCAGGATCTGCCGGAACTGCTCCCAGACCCACGGGTTCGTCCAGTCGAAGTCGGGCTGGGTGCTGTCGAAGAGGTGCAGGTACCAGTCGCCCGGCGTGCCGTCGGCGTTGGTCGTGCGGGTCCAGGCGGGGCCGCCGAACATGGAGTGCCAGTTGTTGGGCGGCAGCTCGCCGTTCTTTCCCGTGCCGGGGCGGAAGATGAAGCGGTCGCGCTCGGGGGAGCCGGGGCCTGCCGCCAGGGCCTCCTGGAACCACACGTGCTCGCTCGAGCAGTGGTTCGGCACGAGGTCGACGATGACCCGCAGACCGAGCGCGTGCGCACGGTCGCGCAGGGCGTCGAAGTCGGCGAGCGAGCCGAAGATCGGGTCGACGTCGCAGTAGTCGGAGACGTCGTAGCCGGCATCCCTCTGCGGCGAGCGGAAGAAGGGGGAGAGCCAGATGGCGTCGACGCCCAGCTCGGCGAGGGAGTCGAGGCGAGCGGTGATGCCCGCGAGGTCGCCGATGCCGTCGCCCGAGGCATCCGCGAAGGAGCGGGGGTAGATCTGGTAGATGACGGCGGAGCGCCACCATTCGCTGCCCGGGGCGGAGGCGAGTTCGGTGCGGCCTCGCGCGGGCAGAGTGGAGTTCTCGTGATTCGCTGTGGGCATGACGGACACGATACGGGCAACCGGGCCGTTGTGGAAACGGTTCCACGTTCAGAGCGACCCTCGTCGCCGTGCGCAGCGCCCGTAGGCGTAGTGCTAATCTATTGCGGTGCTGTTCCGCCTCCGGGCTCTACAGTCGCGCCCCGATAGCTCAGTGGTAGAGCACTTCCATGGTAAGGAAGGGGTCGTCAGTTCAATCCTGACTCGGGGCCCTGGCTCTTCCGCGTCCCGCGCGGTGGACCTGCCCGGCGGGGTAGCTCAGGTGGTTAGAGCACACGGCTCATAATCGTGGTGTCGCGGGTTCGAGTCCCGCCCTCGCTACCAATGCGAAAGGCCCCGCCGACGGCGGGGCCTTTCGCATTGACGGCCAGTGGTGTTGCCGAAAACCTTCGTGGGCCCCCACCGCGCAGTCCGCGGCGCCGCGCAGCGGCGTCGAGGCGGCACGGTAGGGATCGAGTCCCGCCCTCGCTACACAGTCCTCGACCGCGTGCGCCCTCAGTACTCGGGCAGCTCCGCAACCTGCCGTTGCGCCAGCATCGCTGTCAGGTCGTCCTTGACCCCCTCGATGCTGGCGCGCAATTCTTCCTCGCTGAGTTCGCGCCCGCTCGGGATGAGTCGTGCCTGGGTGAGCTCGTTCAGCGTGTCCTCCCGGGCGATGTCGAGCAGCGCCCGCGTCTGCTCGGGGTCGTCTTCGAGCCGCCGAAGCTGGGCGATGACGCGGCGAAGAATGCTGGCGCGCTCACCCTGCCGTCGCGCATCCTGCCGCAGGTTCGCGAGGGTTTTGCGTGATCGGCCGAGCCCGCGGATGGGGGTGGTGCTGCTCGCTTCGAGCCGCACCGCGGTCTCGACCATCTCCGTGATGAGCGTTTCGACCTCGGCACGTGCCAGCTCGGTCATCACGATGTCGTCCCATGGAGCGCCGTCGCGCAGCGTCGCCATGATGACGCGGTTTTTGACGGCGAGGCGCAGGGCGGAGCGCGCCACGAGCACGCCTTCTTCCACGGGACTCGCCGGGTGGCGTGGCGTTGCCCTGATCCACAACGAGCGGTGAGGAGCTTCGGGCGGCGGCATGGTGTCCTTTGCGACGACGGGGTGTCCTCAGAATACGGGGAGCACCTGGGTGCGCGACACGCCGAAACCACAACATCTAGGGGAATGACAATCGTGTCATTCCCTGTATATAGTGAGAGCCCTAGCCGCCGGGGGCGGAGAATTGCATCAATCACCGTTGCATCGAACGAGGAGGTCCGCATGGACAACGACAACGACACCGAAGGCGGCTACGACGTTCCCGTCGACCCGATGGACATGCTCCAGTGCGACAGCTGCCAGTAGGCGCTGCGCCCACGAGCTAATCCAGCTTTGTGCCGAGGCCCCGGTCTACCACTCATGGTGACCGGGGTTTCGTGCACGCGGGGCAGTGCGCGCGAGTCATGAGGATCACGGGAGGCCGGTCGTGAGCATCACCGTCGGTGCTGTGACGCCCGAGCTGGGGCGGTCATCAACGCGCCTCGCCTCTGACGCGGAAGTGCTCGACCGCGTGCACCGCACTCTCGGACCGGTTGACATCGTCGACGAGCACGACGGTGCCCACAGGGCGTCGAGGGTGTTGCAGGTGGTCACGCGTGGCGAGGAGCGCGCGATCGTCAAATGGCATCGGGATGCCCTGCCCCACCACCGGGAAGACACCGCACTGCAGCAGCACACTGCGGCGCTCGGCGGCGACGCGCCGCGCCTCGTGCTGAGCGACCCCGCGTTGCGTCTCGTCGTCGTCTCGCACGTGCTCGGTGAGCGTGTCGCGAGCACGCAGCACGAGCACGATGAGGGCGTGCATGCGCGCGCCGGCGAGCTACTGCGTCGTTTGCACGACTCGGCGCCCGCTGTACGCCACGACCGATTCGGGGTCATCATTGCGGGTGAGTTCGAGCGCTGGAGCACCCTGGCCGACGAGCTGTGGGGTGACCGCGGCGCCGAAGAGCGCCACGCCGCACGACAGCACGTGGCGGCGGCGGTCGATCTCGGAGCCCTCGACCACGTGCCGGCGCACCGCCAGTGGCACCCCGGCCACTGGATCGTCGACCCGGGCGGGCGTGTGCGCGTCATCGACTTCGCCGCCTGCGAGTTCGAGCCGTGGGCGGCTGACCTCGTGCACCTCGAGTACGGCCTGTGGCGTGACGCTCCCGCCCTGCGCGACGCCTTCCTGTGCGGTTACGGTCGCGTGCCCAGCGAGCGCGACGAGCTCGTGCTCGGAGCCGTGGCCGCCGTGCGCGGGCTCGAGTTGCTCGTGCGCGGTGAGCGGCGCGGCTACGCGGCCGAACGGGCGGCGGGGCGGAGCATCCTCGATCGCCTTCTCGGCACCGCCCTCTTCTGACGCCCGCCGCTCGCCGGCACGCGCCACTCTCCGGCGCCCGTGCGGGCGGGCGCCTAGACTGGGCGCGTGCCCGTGAATCCTGATCTCACCGAGCGCGACTTCGCCGCGACGGCCCCGTACCTCGTGGGCCGCGAGAAGGTGCGCGAGTTCGCCCGAGCCGTGCTCGCGACCTCGCCCCTGCACCACGACCCGGCCGCCGCCCAGGCCGCCGGGTACGCCGACGTCGTCGCCCCGCCGACCTTTCCCATCGTGATTGCCGAGGCGACCCTGCAGCAGCTACTGGCCGAACCCGATGCGGGTATCGACTTCAGCCGCGTCGTGCACGGCGACCAGCGCTTCACCTACACACGCCCGATCGTCGCCGGTGACGAGCTCACCGCGACGCTGCGCGTGACGAGCATAAAGACGCTCGGCGGCAACAGCATGGTCGCAAGCGAGAGCACCATGGTCGACGCCGACGGCGAGCACGTCGTCACGAGCGTCTCGACCCTCGTCGTGAGAGGAGACGACTCGTGAGCCTCGCCGAGAGCCTGAACCTCGAGATCGGCCAGGTCGTCGCCGAGCAGGCCGTCGCCCTCAGCCGCGACACGCTGGTGCGCTACGCAGGGGCGAGCGGCGACTTCAACCCCATCCACTATCGCGACGACGTTGCCGCGTCGGTGGGTCTGCCCGGCGTGCTCGCGCACGGCATGCTGACGATGGGCGTCGCCGTGCAGCCCGTCGTCGACTGGCTCGACGGCCGCGGTTGGGTGAGCGACTACCAGGTGCGCTTCACGCGCCCCGTCGTCGTCGACCCGCAGGCCGGCGCCGAGGTGACGATCACGGCCACCGTCGCGGCCCTCGACGACGCTGGCGCCCGCATCGACCTCTCCGCCGTCTATGGCGGCCAGACCGTGCTGGGCAAGGCACAGGTGCGCATCAGCGCGCCCTGAGCACCTATGACCTCCCTACCGGTGACCCTGCGCGATCTCACGACACTGCGCATCGGCGGTGAGGCCGAGCGCTTCGTGGAGGCCACGACGGTCGAGCAGCTCGTTGACGCGGTGCTCGAGGCGGAGGGAGCGGGCGAGCCCTGGCTCGTGCTCGGCGGTGGCTCGAACGTGCTTGTCGCCGATGACGGCGTCGAGGGGGTCGTCATCCGCGTCGCGACGCGAGGCATCGAACGACTTCCGGATGCCTCTACCTCGAGCCGTCCGATCCGGCTGCGGGTGCAGGCGGGCGAGCCCTGGGAGTCACTCGTCGACCACACGGTGCGCGAAGGCTGGTCGGGCATCGAGGCACTGTCGGGCATCCCCGGCTCGTGCGGTGCCGCCCCCATCCAGAACATCGGCGCCTATGGGCAGGAGCTCGCCGAGAGCCTGGTCGCCGTCGAGGTGCTCGACCTCGATACCGGCGAGCGCGCCGTCTGGCCCGCCCCGACCCTCGAGCTCGGCTACCGCACGAGCAGCATCAAGCAGGGCCGTCGCGCGGTCGTGCTGAGCATCGACCTCGCGCTCGGTGCTGACCCGGATGCCCGCAGCCGACCCGTCCGCTACGCCCAGCTCGCCGACGCCCTCGGCGTCGAGATCGGCGACACCGCGCCGCTCGTCGGGGTGCGCGCCGCCGTGCTCGCGTTGCGCGCCGCGAAGGGCATGGTGCTCGACCCCGACGACCGCGATTCGGTGAGTGCCGGATCGTTCTTCACGAACCCCATTGTGAGCGGGGCCTTCGCCCGCACACTGCCCGGCGAGGCGCCGCGCTGGTCGCAGCAGCCTGAACCGCCCACGCGGGCGGTGCCGCTCGGCGCCGAACCCGCACCGCCACCGCCCGTCGTCGAGGGCACCGTCAAGCTCAGCGCGGCGTGGCTCATCGAGCACTCCGGCATCGGCCGCGGCTTCGCCCTGCCCGGCTCGGGCGCTGCGGTGTCGAAGAAGCACACTCTGGCGCTGACGAACGCGAGCGGTGCGGCGACGGCGCGCGAGGTCGCGCAGCTCGCCGGGTACATCCAGACGCGCGTGATGAGCGAGTTCGGGGTCGTGCTGCACCCCGAGCCGGTGCTCATCGGCGTCGAGCTCTAGCCGCCGCCCCCGGCCTGCCGCACGAGTGTGCTCGCTCGTGGCAACTGTGCCCACTCCAGCGCGCACAGTTGCCATCGATGGGCACAGTTGTGCGTGGCAAGACTGGCTAGAGCAGCCCGCGCTCCATCGCGAGGGTCACGGCGCGCGTGCGGTCGCTCACGCCGAGCTTCTCGAACGTGCGCAGCAGGTGCGTCTTGACGGTCGCCTCGCCGAGAAAGAGGCGCTCGCCGATCTGCCGGTTCGTGAGGCCCTCGGCGACGAGGCGCAGCACCTCCGTCTCGCGCGGGGTGAGCGCGGCGGGCGCGGGCTCGCGCATCCGCGTCACGAGCTGCGCGGCAATCGTCGGAGACAGCGCGACCTCCCCCGCGGCCACCGAGCGCACCCCCGCGATGAGCTCCTCGGCGGGCGCCGCCTTGAGCAGGTAGCCGCTGGCTCCCGCCTCGATCGCGGCGAGGATGCTCGCATCCGACTCGTACGTCGTGAGCACGAGCACGCGCACCTCCGGCGCCTGCTCATGAATGCGCGCCGTCGCCTGGTCGCCGGTGAGTTTCGGCATCCTGACATCCATGACGACGAGATCGGGGCGCAGCGCGAGGGCGCGACCCACGGCATCCTCGCCATCGACCGCCTCACCGACGACCTCGATGCCGTCTTCAGCCTCGAGCAGCGAGACGATGCCGGCGCGCACGACGGCGTGGTCGTCGGCCACGAGCACCCGGATCACAGTGCCAGCTCCTGCACCCGCACCTCGGCCGTGAGCGTTGTGCCGGTGCCGGGCGCGCTGGTCACGCTCAGCGACCCGCCGACGATCGAGAGTCGATCGCGCATGCCGGAGAGCCCAAACCCGTCGGGCGCGGTAGCGGGGTCGAAGCCGATGCCGTCATCGCTAACCGTCACGCGCACGGCGCCGTCGCCCGCCATGAGCCCCACAGCGATGCGGGATGCTCGAGCATGCTTGCGCGCATTGGCGAGCGCCTCCTGCGCGCATCGCAGCACGACCACCTCCAGGTCTCGAGGCAGCACGAGCCGTTCTGGCCCCTGCACGGTGACGGTGATGCCCGTCTCGCGTTGGAACCGCTCGGCGACGCGGCGCAGCGCACTGAGCACGTCGACGCGGGTTTCACCGGTCGCGACGCTCGCCCCCGCCGCGACCAGCGCCCGTGTCTCGGCGAGCACGCCCCGTGCGTTCTCCTCGATGAGCGCCAGAGTCTCGAGGCTCTCGCCGCCCTCGCGCTGCGCCCGCTGCGCGAGCATGACGAGCCCCGTGAGATCTTGCGCGATAGTGTCGTGCAGTTCGCGGGCGAGATGCTCGCGCTCGGCAGAGGCTCCCGCATCGCGGTGCAGTGCGGCGATCTGCTCCTGCGCGCCCTGCAGCTCGGTGAGCAGACGGCCGCGCTCCTCACCGAGGGTCATGATGCGGGCTATCCAGACGCCCATGGCGATGCTGAACGCGAGCGAGATGCCAACGGTGGTGGCGATCTGGCGCAGATCATCCGGTTCTGTGCCGAGGCTCACGAAGAACCCCAGGGCAACCGACAGGGCGAGTAGCACGTTCGCCGCAACTCCTCGGCGGAACGTGGGCATGAACATCCACGCGATCGGGTAGGCAATCACCTGCATGATGGCGAGCGAGGGGAACGCCGCAACGCCGAGGCCGACGGACAGCACGGTGACGGTGACGAGCGGAAGAGACCCTCGAGGGTCGTCCGCTCGCCGAATACCGAAGAGGAACCACCCTGCGACGAGGAGGGCGACGGAGGCGAGGCCGAGCGCGAACCGCCACACCGGCAGCTCGGCGAGCACCAGGAACGCGGCGAGGAGCACGGCCGTCGCTGTGACGGCCGTGCTCCATCCCCGTGCTGCGGTCATCTAGCTATCTTTGCGGATCCAGCGGAAGGACAGGCGGGCAAGAACGAGACCCACCACGAGCCAGAGAGCAAGCACCAGAGCGATTCCGGGGAGATCCCACGACTCGTTCTGCTCGAGCACAACCAGCTCGTCGGGCAGAAAGACGCTCCGCATGCCCTGCGCCATCCACTTGAGCGGGAATATGCTCGCCACGTTCTGCAGCCACTCCGGCAGGTTACTGAATGCGAGATAGACGCCCGAGATGAACTGCAGGATCAGGGCGATCGGGATGACCACTGCCGTGGCGCTCTTGCCGCTGCGCGGCACGCTCGACAGCGCAATGCCGAGAATCGCCGACGTGATGACGCCCAGCACAAACACCCACGCGAAGACGCCCCAGGCAGAGCCTTGCGTCGGCACGGGAACTCCGAAAATCGTAAAGGCGAGCAACAACAAGGCTCCCGCCTGGAGCGTGCCTGTCACGAGCGCCTGCCCCAGCTTCCCTATGAAGTAGCTCACCACCGGAAGGGGTGATCCCGCGAGACGCTTGAGCGTGCCATCGCTCTTCTCGATGGCGATGTCGATGGCGAGGTTCTGCAGGCCACTGAGCAGGATGCCCGCGGCGAGCATCGCTGGCAAGAAGAACCATGCCGACGTGACCTCGGTTCCATCCGAGGTGCGCCCGAAGCTCGATTCGCTGAACGACACGGCAAAGATGGTGAGCAGAACGATCGGAAACAGGAACGTGAAGAAGACGGTGTCACCCTGGCGGAAGTAGGCCCGCGTCTCGTAGCCGATGCGAATACCGCCGAGTCGAAGCGACCGGATCATGGCGCCACCTCCTCGTGGGCGAGCGCCTCTCGACCAATGAGGTCGAGGTAGACGTCTTCCAGGCTGGGGCGGATCACCTCGAGCCGCTCGGGCTCCGGCCCGAGCCGGTCGAGCAGGGCGGCGACGAGGGCGCCGGGTGCGTCGGTGCGCTGCTCACGCTGCTCGCCGGCCTCGTGCCAGCGCACGAGCGGCGTGCGAGCATCCGCACCTCCCAGCTCGTCGATCGGGGCGAGGTCGACCATGCGACCTCCCGCGATGACGCCCGCGCGGTCGCCCAGCTGGGCGGCCTCATCGAGGTAGTGAGTGGTGAGCAGGATCGTCGTGCCCTCTGACTGCAGACCACGAATGAGATCCCAGAAGCCGCGGCGGGCCTCCGGGTCGAAGCCCGTGGTCGGCTCGTCCAAGAACAGCAGCTCGGGGCGCCCGATGATGCCCACGGCGACGTCGACGCGGCGGCGCTGGCCGCCCGAGAGCTGACGGATCAGCGTCTTGCGCTTCTCCTCCAGTCCGACGGCCGCGATCACCTCGTCGACGTCGCGCGGGTTCGGGTAGAACGAGGCGAAGTGACGCAGCTGCTCGACGACGGTGACGTTGCCGCTCTCGCCGGAGGATTGCAGCACGATGCCCAGTCGCGCCTTCCAGGCGAGGCCGCCGCGGCCGGGGTCGACTCCGAGCACGCGGGCCTCGCCCGACGTGCGTGCGCGGTAACCCTCGAGAATCTCGATCGTCGTGGATTTTCCCGCACCATTGGGGCCGAGCAGGGCGAAAGTCTCGCCCCGGTGAATATCGAAGTCAATGCCGTCGACGGCGGCGAAACTGCCGTATGTCTTGCGCAGGTCGCGCACCTCGACGACGTTCTCATGGTGTGTCATGCCACCACTCTTGCCGCTGCGCGTTCGCACGACAATAGTCGTTAGGCCTAATCTGCCGTCCACCGAATGGTGGATACGTGTGCTGGGCATAAACTGGTCAGGCGTGAGCGCGCTATCTGTTTATCCACTTCTGGTTTATCGGGGGAATCACCGTGAAACGCATTACCACTGAACTCGTCGACGATATCGACGGCACCGTCATCGGACCCGGTGAGGGCGGCACTGTCGCCTTCGCCCTCGATGGCACGAACTATGAGATCGACCTCGGTGACGACAACCAGCGAGCGCTGCGGGATGCTCTCGCCCCGTTCATCGCACGGGCACGGTCGACCGGCCGACGTGGCGGCGCGGCTCCGCGCAAGCGCTCCACGAGCGGCGGTGAGACGGCCGCCGTGCGCGAGTGGGCGCAGCGCAACGGCTACACGGTGGGCGACCGGGGGCGCATCCCCGCGGAGATCCGCGAGGCGTACGCCGCCGCGCAGAGCTAACGGGCGCTCAGGCGAAGAAGCGCTGCAGGCGCTGGATGCCCTCCAGCAGGTCGGCGTCGCCGAGCGCATAGCTGAAGCGCAGGTACCCGCTCGGGCCGAAGGCCTCGCCGGGCACCGCGGCGACCTCGGCCTTCTCGAGGATCAGCCCGGCCAGCTCCAGCGAGGTCGTCGGCGTCACGCCGTGCCACTCGCGGCCGAGCAGCGCCGTCACATCGGGGTAGACGTAGAAGGCGCCCGTGGGGGTGGGGGTGAGCATCCCGTCGATGGCGTTGAGCTCGGCGACGGCGACGCGACGGCGACGATCAAAGGCCTCGCGCATGGAGGCGACCGCGTCCTGCGGGCCGGTGAGGGCGGCGAGGGCGGCGCGCTGCGAGACGTTCGCGACGTTGCTCGAGAGGTGCGACTGCAGGTTCGCCGCGGCGGCGATGACGTCTTTCGGGCCGACCATCCAGCCCACGCGCCAGCCGGTCATCGCGTACGTCTTGGCGACGCCATTGACGAGGATGCACTGTTCGGCCAGCTCGGGAACCGCCTCGACGATCGACACCGCGCGCTCGCCGTCGTAGGTCAGGGCCTGGTAGATCTCGTCGGTGATGACCCAGATGCCGTGGGCGAGCGCCCATTCCCCGATGACGCGAGTCTGCTCCGGGCTGTAGACGGCGCCCGTCGGGTTGGAGGGGCTCACGAAGAGCAGCACCTTCGTGCGCGGGGTTCGCGCGGCCTCGAGCTGCTCGACCGTGACGAGGTACTCCTGATCGCTGCCGGCGAAGACCTCGACGGGGGTGCCGCCGGCGAGCCGCACGACCTCGGGGTAGGTGGTCCAGTAGGGCGCGGGCAGCAGCACCTCGTCACCGTCGTCGACGATGGTCTGAACGGCCTGATAGACGGCTTGCTTGCCGCCGTTGGTCACCATGACCTGGCTCGCGGGCACTTCGAGCGCGGAGTCGCGCAGGGTCTTCTCGGCGATCGCCTCTCGCAGCTCGGGCAGGCCCGCGGCGGGCGTGTAGCGGTGGTTCTTCGGGTCGCGAGCCGCGGCCGCGGCCGCCTCGACGATGTGGTCGGGTGTCGCGAAGTCGGGCTCGCCGGCCGCGTAGCTGATGACGGGCCTGCCGGCCGCCTTGAGGGCCTTGGCCTGGGCGTCGACCTTGAGGGTCGCCGATTCGCTGATGGCGGCGATGCGGTGGGCGATGCGGGGAGAGTCGCTGGTCACGACATCGAGTCTACGCAGGGGCCGCGTCTACGCAGGGGCCGCGTCTACGCAGGGGCCGCGCCTGCGCAGGCGCTGTGCCTCCGCAGGGGTCGTGTTGGTGCTCCTCGCCGGGTCGCCTACACTGGGGGCTGGTAGTTGATCTCTGCCATGCTTTTGCATGCCCGGAGCTCGGCACAGCACCGCAGAGGGCGGTGGCTCAATTGGTAGAGCAGCGGTCTCCAAAACCGCAGGTTGCAGGTTCGAGTCCTGTCCGCCCTGCACAGTCGTCGCACTCGGCGCGCCGTGGCCCTGAGGGGCAGGGCGAGCAGAGGGCGACGGTGAGCACCACCCACCACACAGACCCGTAAGCGACGAAGGTAGAGCATCACGTGACCAATGTGATCGACGAACCGGGCGGCGAAGATGTCGTCGCCAAGGCGAAGCGGGAGCGCGCCGAGAAGCGCGGGCCCTTCGGTCGGCTCTCGCTCTTCATCCGCCAGGTGATGAACGAGCTCAGCAAGGTGGTCACCCCCACCCGGCGCGAGCTCATCACCTACACGCTCGTCGTGCTCGTCTTCGTGATCATCATGATGGCGATCGTCTCGGGCCTCGACATCGTCTTCGGGTCGCTCGTGAACCTCATGTTCGGCACCGGGACGATTGGCGCAGCGGGCTGACGCCCACCACGCCTGAGACCGGTCGACGACCACCTACGGAAAGAGAAGCAGTGTCTGAGAAATTGCCGCGTGACATCGATCTCGCGACCGCCGCGGAGCAGTCCTCTGAGGAGGACGAGGCCCAGGAGGGCAACGTGCTGGATGCCCAGCAGCACGCCGCCGACCCGGCCGAGCACAACGCGATGCACGTCGTCGACGACGACACTCGCGAGCCCGACCTCGAGGGCCTGCTCGACGCGCTGGACATGGCTGCTGACCCGGAGGCCGACGCGGTCGTCGAAGACGCTCTTGACATCGACTCCGCGCAGGAGGCAGACGCTGCGGCCGAGGCGACCCACGACGAATCCGATGAGGATGACGATGAGGTCGCGGAGGTCGACCCGTACGAGGAGTTCAAGCTCGAACTGCGCATGAAGCCCGGCAAGTGGTACGTCGTGCACTCCTACGCAGGTTTCGAGAAGCGCGTCAAGCAGAACATCGAGAACCGCAAGGTGTCGATGAACATGGAGGAGAGCATCTATGAGGTGCAGGTTCCCATGGAGGACGTCGTGGAGATCAAGAACGGCCAGCGCAAGCTCGTCAACCGTGTGCGCATTCCCAGCTACGTGCTCGTGCGTATGGATCTGAACGAGGACAGCTGGTCGGTCGTACGCCACACGCCCGGCGTGACCGGGTTCGTCGGCAACGCCCACAACCCCACTCCGCTGCGCTTCGACGAGGCCTTCCAGATGCTCAAGTCGACCGTGCAGGTGGTCGAGGCTCCCGCCAAGACCGGCGGCGGCAAGGGCGGTGGGGTCGCGGCTCGCGTCATCCCCGCCGAGATCGACTTCGAGGTCGGAGAGACCATCACGATCAAGGAAGGCTCGTTCGCGGGCCTTCCCGGCACCATCAACGAGATCAAGCCCGAGAGCGGCAAGCTCACGGTGCTCGTCTCGCTGTTCGAGCGCGAGACCCCGGTCGAGCTGTCGTTCGACCAGGTCACCAAGCTCTAACCTTAGAGACCTGATGAGGCGTAGCCTCATCAGCGCTGGCGTCGCGGAATTGCGTGGCAATTCTCCAAGCTCCAGCGCGACCGCGGCGCGCACAGGGCGCGCAGGCGGGAGCGCGGCACTCTCACAGCGTGCCGCACGATACGAAGGAAGAAAATATGGCACCGAAGAAGAAGGTTTCGGGTCTGATCAAGCTTCAGATCCAGGCCGGCGCCGCCAACCCCGCACCGCCCATCGGGCCGGCACTGGGTCAGCACGGCGTCAACATCATGGAGTTCTGCAAGGCGTACAACGCCGCGACCGAGTCGCAGCGCGGCAACGTCATCCCGGTGGAGATCACCGTGTACGAGGACCGCTCGTTCACGTTCATCCTCAAGACCCCGCCGGCCGCAGAGCTCATCAAGAAGGCTGCCGGTGTGCAGAAGGGTTCGGGCACCCCGCACACCGTCAAGGTCGCCTCGATCTCGCGCGAGCAGGTGCGCGCGATCGCCGAGCAGAAGCAGTCCGACCTCAACGCCAATGACATCGACGCGGCCGAGAAGATCATCGCGGGCACTGCGCGGAGCATGGGCATCACCGTCGACTAGCGACGCGTCGCTCGTCGACCGGTGATGTCGTGACAGCAACTCGTCACGACCGGTCGTGAGCGCCGGGGTCGAACGTGACCTCAGCCGACACCAGACATCAAGCGGGAGAGCCAGCCAGGCTCGACAACCGCGAACTCATTACTAGGAGACACAACATGGCACCGAAGTCCAAGGCATACCGGGCCGCGGCCGAGAAGATCGAGCCCGGCAAGTTCTACACCCCTGCAGAGGCGGTCGCGGTCGCCCGCGAGACCGGTTCGAAGAAGATGGATTCCACCGTCGAGGTGGCGCTCAAGCTCGGGGTCGACCCGCGCAAGGCTGACCAGATGGTGCGCGGCACCGTCAACCTGCCGCACGGCACGGGCAAGACCGCCCGCGTCATCGTGTTCGCCACGGGCCCCGCAGCCGAGGCCGCGATCGCGGCGGGCGCTGACGAGGTCGGCGGAGCCGAGCTCATCGAGAAGGTCGCCGGGGGCTACACCTCCTTCGACTCGGCCGTCTCGACGCCCGAGCTCATGGGCCAGGTCGGCCGACTCGGCAAGGTGCTCGGCCCCCGCGGCCTGATGCCCAATCCGAAGACCGGCACCGTCACGCCCGACCCGGCGAAGGCGGTGACCGACATCAAGGGCGGCAAGATCGAGTTCCGCGTCGACAAGCACTCCAACGTGCACTTCATCGTCGGCAAGACCGGCTTCACGACCGAGCAACTGTCGGAGAACATCCAGGCCGCCCTCGACGAGGTCGTGCGGCTGAAGCCGTCGAGCTCCAAGGGCCGGTACGTGCAGAAGGCAACCGTGTCGACGACGTTCGGCCCGGGCATCCCTCTGGACGTCAACATCTTCTAGCAGTACTCGGCACCACAGCACCGCATCGACGGCCCCGCTTCGGCGGGGCCGTCGATGTGTGGGCGTGCGCCAGAATGGAATCGTGACAGTGCGCATCAGGCCGGCGGTCGCGGCGGAGGCCGCGGCCCTGCACGAGCTCGCTGCCCTGACCTTCCCGCTCGCGTGCCCGCCGTCGACGACGGAGGCCGCGAAGCTCGCCTTCATCGCCGAACACTTGAGCGAGCTGGCCTTCGTGCGGTACCTCGACGACCCCAGTCGAGAGGTTATCGTCGCGGAGGCTGACGGCCTCGTCGGCTACGCGATGGCGGTGCGCGGCGAGCCCGGCGACGCCGATGCCGCGCGCGCTGTGCAGGCACGCCCCACGGCCGAGCTCAGCAAGCTCTACGTGCACCCCGACCATCACGGCGCCGGCGTGGCCTCGAGCCTCGTCGACGCGGTGCTCGCGAGCGCCCAGCGCGCGGGCGCTGCGAGCGTGTGGCTCGGTGTCAACCAGCACAACGCGCGCGCCAACCGGTTCTACGCCAAGAACGGGTTCGAGTCGGTGGGCAGCAAACGGTTTCTCGTGGGCGACGTGTACGAGGAAGACTGGGTGCGCGAGAGACGCCTGTCGGCCCCCTGAGACGCCCTTACTCGCGCGCGACCTCGAGCACGAGCTTGCCGCGCGTGTGGCCCTCCTCGAGCAGCCGATGGGCCTCCGCGGCCTCGCTGAGCGGGAACACCCGATCGAGGTTGACTCGAAGGTCGCCGGACTCGAACAGGCGAGACAGGATGGCGAGGGTGGCGCCGCTCGCCGAGACCTTGTAGCCCGTCGCGCGCACGCCAGCCGCGAGCGCGTCCTGGGCCATTGTCGGCCAGCTTCCGCTCGGGGCGTTGACGAGCAGACCGCCGGGGCGCAGCGTACGCAGTGATCGTGTACCCGTCTCGTCGTGCACGTTGCCGACGAGGTCGATGACGACGTCGGCGTCATGCACGTGGTCGTCGAATCTCACGGCCGTGTAGTCGATGACCTGCGAGGCGCCGAGCTCGCGCAACCATCCCTGATTGCGCGCTGAGCCCGTCGTGGTGACGTGTGCCCCGAAGTACGCGGCCAGCTGCACCGCGAAGTGCCCGACGCCTCCCGCACCGGCGTGGATGAGCATCCGCTGCCCCTCGTGCGCTCGTGCCACGTCCACGACCATGCCCCACGCGGTCAGAGCGGCAACGGGAACCGCGGCGGCCTCGGTGAAGCTCAGGGAGGCAGGCTTGGGGGCGAGTGCGGACTCGGGAACCGTCGCGTACTCCGCGTAGCTGCCGTCAAAGCGCGGCACCATGGTCATGCCGTAGACCTCGCGTCCCACGGAGAGTGGGTGCGCCTCGTAGGGAGACTCGACGACGATGCCCGCCAGGTCGTAGCCCAGCGTCACGGGCAGGGACCTCGCGGCGCCGGCGACACCGCGACCCGCCCGAGTCTTGGCGTCGATGGGGTTGACCCCTGCCGCCATGACCTTGACGAGCACCTCGGCATTCGCCCGGACCGGCATCGTTACCTCGGCCGGGTGCAGCGCCTCGGGGCCGCCCCATTCGCTCACCACCATTGCCTGCATCGTCCTCGGCTCTGCGGTTGCCTGCGTCGTCATCGTCGATTCCTTCCCCGTGCGGTGCTCAGTCAATCGTGTCAGCGGGTCGCCGATGTTTCGGGAGTGTCACGCGGGGGCAAACTCTGGCCTTCCTCCGCAGGCGAGGCACGACGGTTGCGCCGGAGCAGGGCTGAGCCGAACCCGCGTCGGGGGGGCAAAAGGTGAACGATTGAGTCCCCCTCGGTGGGGACCCACACACCCCCGGATGGGGGGCTGCGCAGGATGTTCGCTTCACGCACACTGGTGGCGGGGGATATCGTCCGTCGCCCACAGTGAGGACACGAGAACCCGAATCTCGCGCCTTCGCTGGTTCACCTTCCGACCCGAACGAGGACTCTCCTGATCTCTCTCCCCCTCCTGATGATCATCCCTCTCGTCGGCTTCCTCGGTCTCATCGCTGGAGTCGCGGGCACGGGCTGGAAGCCTCGCGGAGCGCGCCGCGCGTAGTGCGATGGGCGCATCGCGCGCCGCGAGCCCCTGCTCTCCGACTCCCCCACGGACAGCAGGGGCTCGCTTCGTTCTCGGGCGAGTCCAAGCAGGCTCATAGGTTCATCCGTCGTACTAGGAGGCATGGCCCGTGATGAGCAACCCGAGACCCCCCGACTCACGCACCCCGATGGCTCTCCCGTGCGCGCCCTTGTCGTCGACGACGAGCCGTCGCTCGCCGACCTCGTGTCGATGGCGCTGCGGTATGAGGGCTGGGAGGTGCGCACCGCCTCGACGGGCACGGAGGCGCTCGCCCACGGTCGCGAGTTTCGCCCCGACATCGTCGTGCTCGACATCATGCTTCCCGACCTCGACGGCCTGGAGGTGCTGCGCCGCCTGCGCGCCGACGGTAGCAACGTGCCGGTGCTCTTCCTCACCGCCAAGGATGCCGTCGACGATCGAGTCATCGGCCTGACCGCCGGGGGAGACGACTATGTCACGAAACCCTTCAGCCTCGAAGAGCTCGTGGCGAGGCTGCGCGGCCTGATCCGCCGCAGCGCACTCGTCGTGAGCGAGCGCACCGACCCGGAGATCAGAGTCGGCGACCTCGTGCTCAACGAGGAGAGCTACGAGGTGCGTCGTGGCGACACCGAGATCGAGCTCACCGCCACCGAGTTCGAACTGCTGCGGTACCTCATGCGCAACCCGCGCCGGGTGCTCTCCAAGGCCCAGATTCTCGACCGCGTGTGGAGCTATGACTTCGGCGGGCGCTCGAGCATCGTCGAGATCTACATCTCGTACCTGCGCAAGAAGATCGACATCCTTGGCCCCGCGATGATTCACACCGTGCGCGGGGTCGGTTACCTGATCAAGCCCGTCTCATGACGGCCTCGAGGGCACTGTGACGGGCTGGTCGCTGCAGCAGCGGCTTGTCGCGGGCATCCTCGCGCTCCTCGCCGTCGCTACACTCACCATCGGCATTGTCAGCACCATTGCCCTGCGCTCAGCGCTCATCGACCAGCTCGATGATGAACTGCGCACAGCGACGGCCCGTGTCGTGGCCGGAGTCGAAGCTGGCCCCGGGGGCCCCCAGCGCACGCTCGTGGGGCCTGGGCTGCCGATCGGCGCGATCATCGCGATCGTCTCGCCTCAGGGCGGCACGACCGCCGCCTACCTGGATGCGGATGCCGAGGTGCGCTCTCTCTCCGTGCTGCAGCAGCGCCTGCTGGTCGCCGCGAGTGCCGAGCGACCGCGCACGGTCCGTCTGCCGAGCGGACTGGGGGAGTACCGCGTCGTGGCCGTGACCGTGGGCGAGGGTACGGTCGTCATCGTGGGCCTCTCCACCCGCCAGGCCGTCGTGACGACCGCGCGGCTCGCGGCGACGACGGCCGTGGTGCTCATCGGGGTGCTCGTTCTCGCAGCCGCTCTGGGGCGCGGAGTGGCGCGCGTCGCCCTGCGACCGCTGAGTCGCATTCGTGAGACGGCCACGCGCGTGACCGAGCTACCGCTCGATCGCGGAGCGGTCGCGTTGTCGGATCGCCTCGAGCACATCGACGCCGACCCGCGCACGGAGGTCGGCCAGCTCGGCGCTGCCTTCACCCGCATGCTCGACCACGTGCAGTCTGCCCTGCAGGCGCGCGAGGCGAGCGAGGGCAAGGTGCGGCAGTTCGTCTCGGATGCCAGCCACGAGCTGCGCACACCGCTCGCGGCAATCCGCGGGTACAGCGAGCTCACGCGCCGTAGCGGCCACGAGTTGCCCGACGACATACGGCACGCTCTCGGGCGTATCGAGTCGGAGTCGGTGCGCATGACCGAGCTGGTCGACGACCTGCTGCTGCTGGCCCGGCTCGACGAGGGTCGGGCTCTGCGGTCGGACCCGGTCGATCTCGGCGGCGTGGTCGCGGACGCCCTGGCCGATGCACGCGCGACGAGCCCCGATCATGCGTGGAGCGTCGAGGTTCCCGACGCGCCCGTCGTGGTGCGCGGCGACCAGGGCCGACTGCACCAGGTCGTGGCGAACCTGCTCGCCAACGCCCGCGTGCACACTCCGGAGGGCACCTCCGTCGCCGCCTCGGTGGCGGCCGTCGAGGGTGAGGCCATCGTGCGGGTCGCCGACGACGGCCCGGGCATTCCCGAGGAAGTGCAGCCGTACCTGTTCGAGCGGTTCGCGCGCGCAGACACGTCACGATCCCGCGCGACCGGCAGCACCGGCCTTGGTCTCGCGATCGTCTCCGCCGTGGTGGCGGCGCACCAGGGCACGGTGCACGCGGCCTCACGACCGGGTCGCACTGTCGTCACCGTACGGTTGCCCCTCGCCGAGGGCGGTATCGCCGACGAGGGGTAGCCTCGAGGCTGTGATCATTGCCGTGACTGGAGCGAGCGGAAAGCTCGGGGTCGCCGTCGTCGACCACCTGCGCGAGTGCGGGCACACCGTCGTCGGGATGGATGTCGTCGGTGAGCGCGGCGACGGATTCGTGCAACTCGACCTCGCCGACTACGGGCAGGTGGTCGACGCTTTCGCGGGAGTCGAGGAGCGCCATGCCGGTCTGGACGCCGTCGTGCAGCTCGCCGCGACACCCGCGCCGGGCATCCGGCCCGATACGGCACTGCTGCAGCAGAATCTCTCGATGACGATCGGGGTCATGCAGGCAGCCCGCCGGGCCGGCATTACCCGCATCGTGCACGCCTCGAGCGAGACCCTGCTCGGCCTGCCGCTCACCGAGTCGCCGCCGGCCGCCCCCATCGACGAAGAGCAGCCCGTGCGCCCCAACGTCATGTACGCCGTCGGCAAGCACCTCGAAGAAGAACTCGGTCGGTCGCTGTGCCGCCTCGATGCGTCGCTCTCGATCACCGGTCTGCGCTTCAGCAACGTCATGGCACCCGAGGACTATCTCGAGTTCGAGACGTGGCAGGATGACCCTGCGGTGAGGCGGTGGAACCTCTGGGGCTACATCGACCGACGGGATGGCGCGCAGGCTGTCGAGCGGGCGCTCACGACCCGGGGGCCCGGCTACGCGACCTACATCATCGCGGCCGCGGACACGGTCATGCGGCGTGACAGCGCCGAGCTGCTCGCGGCAGAGTTTGCGGGTGTGCCGCTGTCGCGCGGGGTAACGGGCCGCGAGACGCTGCTCTCGATCGATGCGGCGCGGCGCGATCTCGGCTACGCCCCGCAGCACAGTTGGATCGACCACGTCGATCAGTGAGGGGCGCGGCTCTGCGGGCCGTCGTTTTGCGCGGGGGCGTGAGGGTGCCGTATGCTGAGTCCTTGCCAGAGACCGCCGGTTGTCGACGAGCCCGTTCGCGGGTGTTGTCGGCCGAAGGCTCGCCGCTCTTCTCCGCGAAGAGCACGCGGGGGCCCGCGCAGGTGTGAGGAACCGTTGATCCGCGTCACCCGAGAGGGTGCGCGAAGAAGCCCCTAGCGCCTGCGCTACGGGGCTTTCGTCATGTGTGCCGGGTGGTCGCTGGAGTCCGACGTCAATGACTAGAGGAGCACCATGGCGAACAAGGAAGCAACGGTCGCCGAGCTGACGGAGCTATTCCGCAGCTCGAACGCCGTACTGCTGACCGAGTACCGCGGTCTCACGGTGGCCCAGCTCAAGCAGCTGCGTACGGCCATCCGCGAGGACGCGACCTATGCCGTGGTGAAGAACACGCTGACCAAGATTGCGGCCAAGAACGCCGGCATCGACTCGTTCGATGACCTGCTTGCTGGTCCTTCTGCCATCGCCTTCGTGCACGGTGACACCGTGAACGTGGCGAAGGCGATGCGTGACTTCGCCAAGGCGAACCCCCTCCTCGAGGTGAAGGGCGGCTACTTCGACGGTAGCCCGCTCACCGCCGCCGAGGTAAGCAAGCTCGCCGACCTCGAGAGCCGTGATGTGGTGCTGGCCAAGCTGGCCGGCGCCGTCAAGGCTTCGCTGTTCGGTGCCGCGTACATGTTCAACGCTCCGCTGGCTCAGGCCGCGCGGGCAGTGGACGCGCTGCGGCAGAAGCAGGAGTCCGCGAGCTGACCCCAGCCACGCGGTAGATCAGACCAGTAGCAGTACGTAAGCAGTTAAGAAGGAGAAATCATGGCAAAGATGTCGACTGACGACCTCATCGAGGCGTTCAAGGAGCTGTCGCTCATCGAGCTCAGCGAGTTCGTCAAGAAGTTCGAAGAGGTCTTTGAGGTTACCGCTGCGGCTCCCGTCGCCGTGGCTGCGGCTGGCCCCGCCGGTGGCGCCGGCGCTGCCGAAGAGGTCGAGGAGAAGGACTCGTTCGACGTTGTCCTCGAGGCCGCTGGTGACAAGAAGATCCAGGTCATCAAGGAGGTGCGCGCCCTCACGAGCCTCGGTCTCGGTGAGGCGAAGGCTCTCGTCGACGGTGCCCCCGGTGTCGTGCTCGAGGGTGCGCCGAAGGACGCCGCGGAGAAGGCCAAGGCTCAGCTCGAAGAGGCTGGCGCCACGGTCACCCTCAAGTAGCAGCGCTCGTCACCACAGCCCCGCCCGTCCTCGACGGTGCGGGGCTGTGGTGCGTTTCGGGCCAGGTGGGCAGAGGTCGAGCGATCGAGCTCAGGCGCCCCGCACGGGCCCTGTGCTGTTGCGCATCGTGAGCCCGGTCGGCAGCAGCAGGTGCTCGTCCGGCGCCGGCGCATCGTGGTGGTCGAGCTGCTCAAGCAGCAGCTCGACGGCCCGCCCGCCCTGGGCTCCGGGTTGTTGGGCCAGTGTGGTGATGCCTAGCGATTCGGCGAGGGGGTGGTCGTCGATGCCGATGATCGAGAGGTCGTGGGGCACGCCGATGCCGAGCTGGCGTGCGGCGATCATGATGCCCACGGCGATCTCATCGCAGCCCGCGAAGATGGCGGTGGGTCGGGTGCGCGGGTCACCGAGTACGGCCAGCCCTGCGGCGTAACCGCCCGGGATCGAGAACTCGGCTTCACGAAAGTCGTCGTCCACCACGATGTCCACCTCGTCGAGGGCCCGCCGGAACCCCGTGTAGCGCTGGCTGTGCACGCGGAAGTCCATCTGCTCGTCCTGATCGCCGCCGACGTGCATGATGCGGCGGTGCCCGAGGCTGATGAGGTGCTCGGTGGCGAGGCGCGAGGTCTCCACATCGTCGATGGAGAGCGAGGGGATGCCCGCCACGCGTCCGCCGATTGCGACGAGCGGCTTGCCGAGCGCCTGCAGCATCTCGACCTCGTGGGGGCTCAGCGCGATGGTGACGGCGATGACGGCGTCGACGCGCTTGCGCACGAGGAAGTAGTCGAAGACCCGGCGTCGAAGATCGTGATCGGTGCTCAGTCGGTACAGGGTCAGGTCGTAGCCGGCGCGGATAAGCGCGGCCTCGATGCCCTCCAGCACCTCGGCGAAATACCAGCGGTTGATGTAGGGGATGACGACACCGACGTTGCGGGTGCGCCCGGTGACGAGGCTTGCAGCGGTGCTCGAGACGACGTAGCCCAGCTCCGACGCGGCGGCCTCGACTTTGCGTCGAGTGTCGACCGAGACGTACCCGCGCCCACTCAGCGCGCGCGAGGCAGTGGACTTCGAGACGCCCGCGATGCGGGCGACGTCCGCCAGGATGCTCATGCCTCGTCGTCCTCCATTGGACTGGTGCGGCACAGGCCGCAGGGGAGGTGCCGATCATTCGCCCCGTCGCTCGGCACCCGTTGACGGGTCAGTGTAGCCCGATTCGCAAGGCTGTGGAACCGGTGCCAGGAAGCGGGCCGCTCGTGCCGCGGCCGACGCGACGTCAGCTCCTGACTGAGAGCGCACAATCACGCAACAGATCGGTAACGAGCGGGCATCTACGGGTTGCAGAGCGCGCGCTCGTGACGTACCGTGACACCTGGAACCGGTTCCCGATGGAGTGCTCTCGGCCCTCCGAGTCGGTCGGTTTTCACCCTGCACCACTACCACCTGATATAGCGCGTCGGACCCGATGCGCTATCCGACCTCAATGAGGAGGAAACACATGAGTTCCACTCTCCGACGCAGGTTCATTGCACCTGCTGCGGCCGTCGGCGCACTCAGCCTCGTTCTTGCGGGCTGTGCAGCTGACGCTGATGAGCCCAGCGCGGGCGGCGGCGGCGACGTCGACTGCTCTGCGTACGAGCAGTACGGAAGCTTCGAAGGCGAGAGCGTCGAAATCTACGCGACGATCGTCGAGGTCGAAGCCGATGACCTCGTGACCAGCTGGTCCGAGTTCGAGGAATGCACGGGCATCGAGATCGACTACGTGGGAACGCAGGAGGCTGAGACTCAGATTAACGTCCGCGCGGCCGCTGGCGACGCCCCCGACCTGATGATCATCCCGCAGCCCGGTCTCCTGCAGCGCCTCGTCGCTGACGGCTACGTCTCGCCCGCTGCCTCGAGCGTCGAAGACAACGTCGACGCATTCTGGAGCGAGTCGTGGAAGGGCTACGGCACCATCGACGGCACCTTCTACGCCGCCCCGCTGCTCGCGAGCGTCAAGGGTTACATCTGGTACTCCCCGAGCGACTTCGAGGAGAACGGCTACGAGATCCCCGAGACGTGGGACGAGATGATGGCCCTCACCGACGAGATGACCGAGCGCAACGAGGGCCCCTACCGCCCCTGGTGCGTCGGCTTCGGCTCCGGTGACGCGACCGGCTGGCCCGGAACCGACTGGATCGAGGACGCGGTGTTGCGCACGGCTGGCCCCGAGGCCTACGACCAGTGGGTCGCGGGTGAGCTCGAGTTCGGCTCGCCCGAGATCAGTGAGGCATTCGACCTCGTCGGCGACATCCTGCTCGACCCGAACTACGTCAACGGTGGCTTCGGCGGCGTTGAGTCGATCGTGTCGACGACCTTCAACGACGGTGGTCTGCCCATCCTCGACGGCAACTGCTCGATGCACCACCAGGCTTCGTTCTACGAGGCTCAGTGGGGCGAGGGCGTGACGGTGGCTCCGGATGGCGACATCTGGGCCTTCCTGACCCCGCCGATCAGCGCTGATGACGGCCCCGCCGTCACCGGTGGTGGCGAGTTCGTCGCCGCGTTCAACGAGCGCGAGGCCACGTCGGCAGTGCAGACGTTCCTCGCGAGCGACACCTGGGCCAACAACCGCGTTGCTCTCGGTGGCGTCATCTCGGCGAACCAGGGTCTTGACCCGTCGCTCGCCGGTTCGGACCTCGGTCGCCAGTCGGTCGAGATTCTGCAGAACCCCGACACGGTGTTCCGCTTCGACGCCTCTGACCTCATGCCCGCTGAAGTCGGCACCAGTTCGTTCTGGACCGGCATGGTGGACTGGGTGAGCGGCACGGTGACCACAGAGCAGGTTCTCTCGGACATCGACAGCACCTTCCCGTAAGCCCAGCCCCGGCTGAGCTCACTGCATGACACAAGGCCCACCGGACACTCTTGTCCGGTGGGCCTTGTTGTCAGGTAGCGTGAGTCGAGTCAGATAAACCAACGGAGGTTTCATCACATGGCGGAATTCTTGTCCGACTTCGCCGAGAAGTTCGGACTCATGTTTCTCGGTCTCGCCGCGTTTGCCGCGGTGGTAGGTCTCATCCTTTTCCTCGCCGATCGGGCCCCGAAAAAGGGTCGCGACGTTCTGCAGCTTCTCGCTTTCCTCTTGCCGGCGGGAATCCTGCTCACGGTCGGCCTCATCTATCCCGCGGTGAATACGACAGTGCTGTCGTTCTTCAATCGCAATTCGCAGGAGTTCGTCGGTCTGGACAACTTCGTGTGGATGTTCACCCAGCCGTCCATTCAGATCACGCTCATCAACACCCTCATCTGGGTCGCACTCGTGCCGACCCTCTCGACGATCTTCGGTCTCACCTACGCGGTGTTTATTGATAAGTCGAAGGGCGAGAAGGTTCTCAAGTCGCTGGTCTTCATGCCCATGGCCATCTCTTTCGTCGGCGCCGGCATCATCTGGCGCTTCATGTACGAGTACCGCGCCGAGGGCTTCAGCGAGCAGATCGGCGTGCTCAACCAGATCATCGTGTGGGTGGGCGGCGAGCCGCAGCAGTTCCTGCAGAACTCGCCGTGGAACACCATCTTCCTCATCATCGTCATGGTGTGGATCCAGACCGGTTTCGCCATGGTGCTGCTCTCCGCAGCCATCAAGGGCGTGCCCGTGGAGATCATCGAGGCTGCCCGCCTCGATGGCGCCAACGCCTGGCAGCAGTTCTGGAACGTCACGGTTCCCGGCATCCGAGGCACGCTCGTTGTTGTCGTCACCACCATCTCGATCGCGACACTGAAAGTGTTCGACATTGTGCGCGCCATGACGGGTGGAAACTTTGACACCTCGGTCGTGGCCAACGAGATGTACACCCAGGCGTTCAACCGGGGTGAGTTCGGGCAGGGCTCCGCGCTCGCTCTCGTGCTGTTCGTCATGGTTCTGCCGATCGTCGTCTACAACGTGCGCGTCATGCGCAAGCAGAAGGAGATCCGATGAGCACCGGCACCGGAAGCAGCACCGGCAGCAGCACTGACGCTGTGCGCGAGGCCGAGCACAAGCTCGATAAGCCTCTCGGCCAGAGGGAGAAGCACACCGGAGGCAAGACGAAGCGCGTGAAGCAGAAGCTCACCTCGCGGTGGGCGACGTTCGCCGCGATCGTCATCGCGACGGTGTGGACCATCCCGACCTTCGGCCTCCTCGTCTCGTCGATCCGCACACCAGATGAGATCCGGTCGACCGGGTGGTGGATGATCTTCGTGAACCCGAGCTTCACGCTTGAGAACTACGCGGATGTCCTCACCGTCTCGGGCGCGTCGTCGGCGAACCTCGGGCAGTACTTCGTCAACTCGCTCGTCATCGCGATCCCCGCAGCCCTGTTCCCGATTGCGCTCGCGACCATGGCCGCGTATGCCTTCGCGTGGATCAAGTTCAAGGGTGCGGGCGCGCTGTTCGTGCTCGTGTTCGCCCTGCAGATCGTGCCCCTGCAGATGGCCCTCGTGCCGCTGCTGCAGATCTTCAGCGGCGTACTCGGCATCAGCGGAACATTCCCCGCGGTGTGGATCGCTCACACGATCTTCGGTTTGCCGTTGTGTATCTTCCTGCTGCACAACTTCATCTCTGAGATTCCGGGCGAGGTCATCGAGGCCGCGCGTGTCGACGGCGCGAACCACACGCAGATCTTCTTCCGCGTGATCATTCCGCTGTCGCTGCCGGCGCTTGCCTCGATCGGCATCTTCCAGTTCCTCTGGGTCTGGAACGATCTGCTCGTGGCGCTCGTGTTCTCGGGGGGTACGGCAGACGTGGCACCGTTGACGCAACGTCTCGCTGAACTCGTCGGCAACTTCGGGCGCAATACCGAGAGACTGCCTGCCGCGGCATTCATCTCCCTGATCATTCCGCTCATCGTGTTCTTCAGCCTGCAGCGCTACTTCGTGCGCGGCCTGCTGGCGGGCTCGACGAAGGGCTAGTCGGCGAGCAACTGCCACGAGGCCCCCGGCGCTCTCGCCCGGGGGCCTCGTGCGTGCTCAGCGCGAACACGCGGCCGACCGTCAGTGGCACCGGCCTAGGCTCGCAGCATGAGCATGGCAATGGGTGGTCGAGGTGGCCGCGGCGGACGGGTCAGCGGGTCGGATGTCGAGGCCCAGCGCGCCGAGAATGCCGCAGCCCCGCGCATCCCGAACCTGCTGCCGCGCATCGCGCAACTGTTCCGTCCGCATCGAGCACGACTGGGCATCACGATCGCCCTCGTGCTGGTCTCCGCGGCCCTCAGTGTCGCACCGCCGCTCCTCACCCAGCAGGCCTTCGACATCGGGTTGTTCCCTCCCGAGGGCGGCCCCAACTTGCCCGTTCTCGTTCAACTCGTCAGCCTGATGCTGCTGCTGTGGGTGCTCAGCGCCGGTCTCGGCATCGCACAGACCTACCTGACCGCCACGGTCGGCAACACCGTCATGGCGCAGCTGCGCGTACGGCTCTTCGAGCACCTGCAGCGCATGGAGCTCGGCTTCTTCACCCGCACCAAGACGGGGGCGATCCAATCGCGCCTCCAGAACGACGTCGGCGGTGTCGCCGGGGTGCTCAACAACACGGTGTCGAGTGTCATCGGCAACACGGTCACGGTGATGGCGGCATTCGTCGCCATGCTGCTGCTGAGCTGGCAGCTCACCATCGTCGCCGTGATCTTGCTGCCGTTGCTCGTGATCGCTCAGCGGCGCGTCGGGCAGGTGCGGGCGCGCATCGCCACGAAGACGCAGGAGTCGCTGAGCGACATGTCGGCGATTACGCAAGAGTCGTTGAGTGTCTCGGGCATCCTGCTCGCCAAGAGCTTCTTCGGGCAGCAGGGTGAGGTCGAGCGTTATCGGAGCGAGAATGACGTGCAGCGTCGCCTGCAGGTGCAGCTGCAGATGAGCGGTCAGTGGTTCTTCGCGATCGTCAACGTGTTCCTCTCCGTGATTCCCGCGATCATCTACCTTGCCGCCGCCTGGCTCATTGAGGCGGATGTCGCCGTGACAGCGGGCACGATCGTCGCCTTCACGACGGTGCAGGCTCGGCTGACCTTCCCGCTGCTCGGGCTCATGCGGGTGGCGCTCGATCTGCAGACCTCGGGCGCACTGTTCGCGCGCATCTTCGAATACCTCGATCTGCGGCCCGCGATCACCGCATCGGCGACGGCGCGGGATGTCGATGGCGACCGGGTGGGGGAGGTCGCCTTCCGGGACGTGGTGTTCCGGTACCCCGATGCGGGTGATGACAGCGCGCCGACGCTGAATGGCGTCACGTTCTCGGTCAAGCCGGGACAGTTCGTCGCCTTCGTGGGGCCCTCCGGCGCGGGCAAGACGACCATCTCGTATCTCGTCCCGCGCTTGCACGAGGTGTCGCGCGGAGTCGTCGAGTTCGCGGGCACCGATGTGCGTGACCTACGACAGGAGTCTCTCATCGGCGCGGTGGGCATCGTGAGCCAGGAGACCTACTTGTTCCACGCGTCGATCGCCGAGAACCTTCGCTACGCGAAACCCGATGCGAGCGAGGAGGAGCTCGAGGCCGCGTGCCGTGCGGCGAACATCCACGGCACGATCGAGAGCTTTCCTGACGGCTACGCCACCGTCGTCGGCGAGCGCGGGTATCGACTGTCGGGCGGGGAGAAGCAGCGCGTGGCGATCGCCCGTGTGCTACTCAAGGATCCGCCCGTGCTGATTCTCGATGAGGCGACGAGCGCGCTGGATTCCGTGTCCGAGCGCATCGTGCAACGTGCTCTGGACTCGGCGACGCGCGGCCGCACGACGATCGCCATCGCGCATCGGCTCTCGACCGTGAGCAAGGCCGACATCATCCACGTCGTCGACCAGGGGCGCATCGCAGAGTCGGGCACGCACGCGACCCTCCTCGCCCACGGGGGAATCTACGCACAGCTGGTCGCCGAGCAGTCGACGGAGCTCACGACCACCGACGCCGCCCCGTAAGCGCTCAGGATCGTGCTGCGAGCAGTTCGCGCATGTAGTCGATCTCTTTCGCCTGCACGTCGACCATGCCCTGGGCCAGGTTGGTGACGAGCGGCACGGTCGATCGCGCGAGCAGGGCCTCGGCCATGCCGACCCCACCGATGTGGTGGGCGGTCATCAGCTCGAGGAAGAGGCGCTCGGCCTCGACGCCCTCAGCCGCACCCAGAGCCGTCATCTGATCCGCCGTCGCCAGACCGGGCATGCGTTCGCCCGCTTCATGGGCGTCACTGTGCGCGTCGTGCCCGCCGTCGAGGGTGGGACGCGACATCCACGCCATCTCGGGCTCCCGCGACGTCTGCGGCAGACCCCAACTCACGAGCCACGCGTACATCTGGCCCATCTGCTGACTCTGCGCCGTCAGAATGTCGAGCGCGAGCAGGCGCACTTCAGGATCGTCGGTCGCCTCACGCACGAGGATCGCCATCTCGACCGCTTGAGCATGGTGTGTCTGCATGTCGCGCGCAAACCCGGCCTCGGGGCTGGTATCGGTCGGCGAGGCTGCGGGAGCACTGGTCGTGGCGCGTCCGAGCAGTACGCCGACGACGAGGGTCACCAGCACCAGAAGGGCGCCAGCTACGACGAGTCGCGTCCGGCTGGTTGTCGTAGACACGGCGATGGTCATGGGTCAGGAGATCTTTCCCGGCCCGTCGAGGGCCTGCGAGCACAGGGCACCGGGTTCGGGAACCTCGGGCGAGAGTCGGTACTTCACGATGAAGTCGTCGAGTCGCGGATCGTCGACGCCGTCCAGGGCGACCTGGTGGCCCCACGCGCTCGCGTAGAGCGGGGAGTCGAGGTTCTCGAAGGGTGAGAGGATGCTGTAGGTGCTGGGCATGGCGCCGCGGAGCTGGCGGATCTCGTCGTCATCCAACTGGGCCGGGTCATAGGTGACCCACACCGCGCCGTGCTCGAGAGAGTGCACCGCATACTCGTTCGGGATCACCTCCTCGTAGATGCCGCAGTTGAGCCAACTGGGGTGGTGAGGGCCACCTGCCGGAGGAGTCATCTCGTACTCCACGGCCGTCTCGACGTGAAGGGGCTCGATGTTCTCGAAGGTCTGCACACCGTCGACCTCGATCGTGGAGGGGTCGACGGGGGGCGTCGCTGAGCTGATGACGACCGCGATGATGAGGCTGAGAACACCCGCGCCCGCGGCGATGGAGCCGCCAACGGTGATGAGGTTGCGGCGCTTCTCGGCCTGCTGCTTCTTTTTGAGCGCGGCGACTTTCTCGGCGCGGCGCTTCTCACGCTGCTGCTTGACGGTCAGGTTCTCGTCAGAAGACACGGCTTTCGCTCCTGGGGCTCAGTAGACACGGCATCGCAAAAGGACTCTCGCGCGACCCTCTATTATCTCAGACCTTTCGTCAGCGGCCACTGAGAGCGCCGATGGGGCGCTGGTAGCGTGAAGCCACCATGAAGTACGCCCAGACGGTGACCGATCTCATCGGCGACACCCCCCTCGTCAAGCTCAACCGCGTCACCGAGGGAATCGCGGCGACGGTGCTCGCCAAAGTTGAGTATCTCAACCCTGGCGGCTCGTCGAAAGACCGCATCGCCACGCGCATCATCGACGCGGCAGAGAGGGACGGGCTGCTGAAGCCCGGTGGCACGATCGTCGAGCCGACGAGCGGCAATACGGGTGTGGGGCTCGCGCTCGTCGCCCAGCAGCGCGGCTACCGGTGCGTCTTCGTGCTGCCCGACAAGGTGGGGGAGGACAAGCGCAACGTGCTCACTGCCTACGGCGCTGAGATCGTCGTCACCCCGACCGCCGTCGCGCCCGACGACCCCGAGTCGTACTACAGCGTTTCCGATCGACTGGCGCGCGAGATTCCCGGTGCGTTCAAGCCGAACCAGTACGCGAACCCCAACGGCCCGCTTTCGCACTACGAGACGACGGGCCCCGAGGTGTGGCGCGACACCGAGGGTCGCGTGACGCACTTCGTGACCGGAGTCGGCACGGGTGGCACGATCACCGGCACGGGTCGCTACTTGCGCGAGATCAGTGCCGACGCGGCGGGCGGTCGCGTGCAGATCGTCGGCGTCGATCCCGTGGGCAGTGTGTACTCCGGCGGCGACGGCCGCCCCTATCTCGTCGAGGGCGTGGGCGAAGATTTCTGGCCGGCTGCCTACGACCCGAGCGTCGTCGACCGCATTGTCGCCGTGAGCGACCAGGATTCCTTCGGGATGACCCTGCGCCTCGCGCGCGAGGAAGGTCTGCTCGTCGGCGGCTCGTGCGGCATGGCCGTCGTGGGCGCTCTCGAGGTCGCGCGCGAGTTGGGACCGGACGACGTGGTCGTCGTCCTTCTTCCTGACGGCGGTCGCGGCTACCTGGGCAAGATCTTCAATGAGGGCTGGATGCGCCGCCACGGCTTCACGCCGGCAACCGGCTCTCCCACCGTGGGCGACCTGCTCGGCGAGCCGCGTCGCCCGCTCGACCACGTGCGTCGCGAGCACACGATCGGGGAGGCGATCGCCGCCCTCGAGTCGACGGCTGGCGCTCTGCCCGTTGCTGCGGCGGAGCCGCCGCTCGTGCTCGGCGACGTCATCGGCTCGGTCAGCGCACCGTCTCTGCTGCGTGCGCTCGCCTCGGGCGAGGTGTCAGCCTCAGATCCGGTCACGTCGGCGCTGGGGCCTCAGCTTCCCTTCGTGGGTGCGCACGAGTCGCTAGAGGCTGCGACCGAGAGACTCGCGCAGCGTGGCGCGGGCGGTCAGCTGTTCGACACGCTTCTGGTGCTCGACGGGGGCAACCCCATCGGTCTTCTTACCCGGCACGACCTGCTCAGCGCGCTCGCGGGCTAAGCGCTGCGGTCGTCAGCCTTTTCCTTTCCTCCCCGACCCCTCAGGAGCATCATGACCGAGCACGCCGACCACGGCTTCGCAACGCGCGCGATCCACGCCGGGCAGGATTTCGACCCCACGACCGGCGCGATCATCCCGCCCGTCTACTTCACGTCGACCTTCGTGCAGGAGCGCATCGGGCAGTTGCGCGGCGGGTACGAGTACGCGCGCGGCGGCAACCCCACGCGGGATGCCCTGCAGGAGCAGCTCGCCGCGCTCGAGGGTGCCGACCACGCGGTGAGCTTCGCCTCGGGCCTCGCCGCGGAGGATGCCCTGCTGCGCGCCGTGCTGCGCCCCGGCGACCACGTGCTGATGGGCAACGACGTGTACGGCGGCACGCATCGCCTCGTGCGCCGCATCTTCGGCGACTGGGGCATCGGCCTCACGACCATGGCGCTGGCCGATCCGGACGCGGTGCGAGCGGCACTCGCCGAGCTGCGGCCTCGCGTGCTGTGGCTCGAGACGCCCAGCAACCCCATGATGATGGTGACCGATATCGCTCAGCTCGCCGAGCTCGGGCATGCGGCGGGCGCGCTCGTGGTCGTCGACAACACCTTCGCGACGCCGTACCTGCAGCAACCGCTCACTCTCGGAGCGGATGTCGTCGTGCATTCGACCACGAAGTACCTCGGTGGCCACTCCGACGTGCTCGGCGGCGCGATCGTGACCTCCGACACCGAGCTCGCCGAGAAGGTCCAATTCCAGCAGTTCGCGGCCGGCGCCGTCTCGGGGCCCATGGATGCGTGGCTCACCTCGCGCGGTATCAAGACTCTCGCCGTGCGCATGGAGCGCCACAGCGCGAACGCGCAGGCCATCGCCGACGCGATCGAGGGTCATGCGGCGGTCGCGCGCGTGCACTACCCGGGCCTGCCCTCGCACCCCGACCACGCTCTCGCGGCGCGGCAGATGCGCCTGTTCGGCGGGATGCTCTCGCTCGAGCTCGTCGGCGGCGGAGCAGCCGCGCGCGCCTTCGCAGAGGGCACCCGGCTGTTCCAGTTGGCGGAGTCGCTCGGCGGCGTCGAGTCGCTCATGAACTACCCGAGCGAGATGACGCACGCCTCGGTGCGCGGCACCGAACTCGAGGTATCTGCCTCGATCGTGCGGCTCTCGGTCGGCATCGAGGAGACCGACGACCTCGTGGCAGACGTGCGCGAGGCGCTCGCGCGGCTGTAGCCGGGCATCCGGCTGGGCCTCGATGCTGCTGCCGCCCCCCACGGAAAGCGGCCCCCGTGCATAATGGGGCGCGACGGATGTGACCGTACACATTCGTCAGGCCGAACGGACGTTGATGACCCTCGAGACTGACCCGCCCGCAGGGGCGGAGCCTGAGCGCGTGCGCCCCCCCAATATTCGGGATGTGGCTCGCGTCGCGGGAGTCTCGTACCAGACCGTCTCACGCGTGCTCAACGACAGCCCGAGCATCCGCCCGCAGACGCGGCAGCGAGTGCGCGACGCGATCGACGAACTCGGCTATCGGCCGAACCAGGCAGCGCGTGCACTCGTGACGAGCCGCTCCCGCACGATCGGTGTGCTGTCGGCGCAAACCGTGCACTACGGGCCGGCCACGAGCATCCACGCGATCGAGCTTGCGGCGCGAGAGGCCGGCTACCGGCTCTCGATCACGAATATCTCGTCGAACGACCTGGCCTCGATCAAGTCGGCGCTGGACTACCTCATGAGCCAGTCGGTGGAGGCGCTCATCGTCATTGCGCCGCAGGTGCGCGTGTTCGAGGCGCTCACGGAGTTGCAGGTGTCGGTGCCGTACGTGACGCTCGAGGCGACAGGTCTGGGCACGTCGCACTCGTTGTGGGTCGACCAGGTGAGGGGAGCCCGCCTGGCCACGCGTCACCTGATCGATCTCGGGCACACCGAGATCATGCACATCTCGGGGCCGCAGGACTGGATCGAGGCGGAAGCGCGCATGCAGGGGTTCCTGCGCGAGCTCACTGACGCCGACTTGCGCACGCGGGCTCCTATTCTGGGCGACTGGACAGCGTCGTTCGGCTACTACGCGGGGCTCGAGCTGCTGCGCTATCGCGACTTCTCGGCGGTGTTTGTCGGCAACGATCAGATGGCCCTCGGTCTCATGCACGCGTGCCGCGAGCTCGGTCTCGACGTGCCGGGAGACATCTCTATCGTGGGCTTCGACGATGTGCCCGAGGCTGCCCATTTCGCTCCGCCCTTGACGACGGTGCGGCAGGATTTTCCCGAGATCGGGCGGCGCGCGATCGCTCTGCTGCTGGCGGAACTGCGCGGCGATACCGACCTGAGTCACGAGCCGGTGCAGCCAGAGCTCATCGTTCGCGAGTCGACTGCACGCCGCACCTAGCTCGAGACTGCCGGCTGTTATGAACTTGTGACCGTTTCGCACGGGTCCGTGGTTGACAGATGTGACCGTTTCGCAGTTAGAGTGCAGAGGCGCAATGTGAACGGTCACACTACGGTCACACCGCACCGGGTCAGGTAAGTCGGCCCCTCCCCCCCAGTACCACTCCCGGCGTCGGGCCCCCGTCGCCGCAGCGACGATGGAGTCCCATGAGCGCCACCACCCTGAGCCCCGAGGTGCAGGTCGCCGTTGCGCGCGTGCGCGACGATGTCGCTGCTCTGCATGCGGAGCTCGTGCGGTACGACCTGGTGGTCTGGACCGGGGGCAACGTCAGCGGTCGAGTTCCGGGCGCCGATCTCTTCGTCATCAAGCCCAGCGGCGTCTCGTACGACCAGCTCGACCCGGCCAACATGATTCTCTGCACGCTGGACGGCGAGGTCGTGCGCGACACCCCCGGCAGCGACCGCAGCCCGTCAAGCGACACCGCCGCGCACGCCTACGTGTACCGGACCATGCCGGAGGTGGGCGGCGTCGTGCACACCCACTCGACCTACGCCACCGCGTGGGCCGCACGCGGGGAGGCCATCCCCTGCGTTATTACCGCCATGGCTGATGAATTCGGCGGCGAGATTCCCGTCGGGCCCTTCGCGATCATCGGCGATGATTCCATCGGTCGCGGCATCGTGGAGACCCTCCAGGGGCACCGCTCGCGCGCCGTGCTCATGCGCAACCACGGCCCGTTCACGATCGGTCGAGACGCCCGCGACGCCGTCAAGGCCGCCGTCATGGTCGAGGATGTCGCGCGCACCGTCCACATCGCGCGTCAACTGGGCGACCCGCTGCCGATCGAGCCCGCCGCGATCGACGCGCTCTTCGACCGCTACCAGAACGTCTACGGGCAGCCGGAAGGGTCGAACCGATGACCACTTCTGCACCCGCCACTGTGATCGCTCACGGTCGAGCCGTGCTCGGCATCGAGCTCGGGTCGACCCGCATCAAGGCCTGCCTCATCGGCGACGACCCGAGCGTCGTGCTGGCGACTGGCGCGCACGAGTGGCAGAACCAGCTTGTCGACGGCGTGTGGACGTACTCGCTCGAGGCCGTGCAGTCGGGCCTGCAGAGCGCCTACGCCGCCCTCGTCGCCGAGGCGCAGGAGCGCCACGGCGTCGCCCCGACCGCCTACGCGGCAATGGGCGTCTCGGCCATGATGCATGGCTACCTCGCCTTCGACGACTCCGACGAGTTGCTCGTGCCCTTCCGCACCTGGCGCAACACGAGTACGGGTGACGCCGTCGCCGAGCTCAGCGAGCTATTCGGCGTGAACATCCCGCAGCGCTGGTCCATCGCGCACCTCCACCAGGCGGTGCTGGACGGCGAAGAGCACGTCGGGCGCGTCCACCACCTCACGACGCTCGCCGGCTACGTGCACGAGCGACTCACCGGCGAGCGCGTCCTCGGCGTGGGCGACGCCTCCGGCATGTTTCCCCTCGATGCCGACGGCGCGGGGTACGACACCGACCTCGTGGCGCGGTACGACGCAGCCGTTGCCGATGCCCCCCTCGCCGGATCGATCGCGAGCCTGCTGCCCGCCGTGCTGCCCGCCGGTCAGGACGCCGGGAGGCTCACCGCCGACGGTGCCGCCCTTCTCGACCCGACCGGCGCTCTGCAGCCCGGCGCCGTGCTCTGCCCGCCGGAGGGAGACGCCGGCACCGGCATGGTGGCGACAAACGCCGTCGCGCCGGGCACCGGCAACGTGAGCGCGGGAACGAGCATCTTCGCCATGGTCGTTCTCGACCGCCCCCTGGCGCGAGTGCACCCAGAACTCGACAGTGTCGCGACCCCGGCGGGAAAGCCCGTCGCGATGGTGCACTGCAACAACGGTGCGAGCGAGCTGGCCGCGTGGGTCGGAACCTACCGCCGCTTCGCCGAGCTCGCCGGCGCCGAGGTCAGTGTGGACGACGCCTACGGGTTGCTCTTCGCGGAGGCCCTCAACGGCGCAGTCGACGCTGGAGGCATCCTCGCCTACAACCAGGTGGCGGGTGAGCCCGTCGCGCACCTGGCTGAGGGTCGCCCGCTCATCGTGCGCACCCCCGACAGCGACGTGACGCTCGCGAACACCATGCGAGCGCACCTCTACGGCGTCTTCGCGTCGCTCAGCCTCGGCATGCGCGTGCTGCGCGATGAGGGTGTCGAGATCGAGCGGATGCAGGCTCACGGCGGCATGTTTCGCACGGCCGGGGTCGCTCAGCGCTTTCTCGCGGCCGCGCTCGACGCGCCCGTCGGGGTCGCCGAGAGCGCGTCCGAGGGCGGCGCCTGGGGCGCCGCCGTGCTCGCTGACTTCACCCGGCAGGGCGGGGGAGATCTCGCCGCCTTCCTCACCGAGACGGTCTTCACCGCGACCGACTCTGGACCCATCGAGCCGATCCGCGATGACGTCGCGGGCTTCACCGCCTACCTCGAGCGCTACGAGGCCGGTCTCGACGTTCAGCGCCGCGCCATTGAGGTGCTCTGACCCATGACAAGGACAACCGTGACGCGCAGCATCGTGCCCGACCTCAGCACCTACGAGGTCTGGTTCCTCACCGGCAGCCAGAACCTCTACGGCGAGGAGACCCTGCGGCAGGTGGCCGAGCAGTCGCAGCAGGTCGTCGCCGACCTCCAGTCGGCCACGAGCATCCCCGTCACCGTCGTCTGGAAGCCGACGCTCGTCGATTCCGCGAGCATCAAGAGCATCATGCTCGAGGCGAACGCCGCCGAGAACGTGATCGGCGTCATCGCCTGGATGCACACCTTCAGCCCGGCCAAGATGTGGATCGCTGGCCTCGACGCGCTGCAGAAGCCCCTGCTGCACCTGCACACGCAGGCCGGCGCCGCCCTGCCGTACGACACCATCGACATGGACTTCATGAACCTGAACCAGGCGGCGCACGGTGACCGCGAGTTCGGGTACATCCAGTCGCGCATGGGGATTGCCCGCACGACCGTGGTGGGTCACGTCTCGAACCCCGCGGTCACGGCTCGCATCGGCGTCTGGGCTCGGGCGGCGGCCGGCTGGCACGCCACGCACGAGCTCAAGCTTGCGCGCTTCGGCGACAACATGCGCTTCGTCGCCGTCACCGAGGGCGACAAGACCGAGGCCGAGCTGCGCTTCGGCGTGCAGGTCAACACGTGGGGCGTGACCGAGCTCGCCGACGCCGTGCACGCCGCGAGCGATGCCGACATTGACGCTCTCATCGCCGAGTACCTCGAGCTCTACGACGTGGCCGCCGAGCTGCGCCCGGGTGGCGACCGGCACGACTCGCTGCGCTACGGTGCGGCGATCGAGGTGGGGTTGCGCGGGTTCCTCGAGAACGGAGGCTTCAGCGCCTTCACCACCTCTTTCGAGGACCTCGCCGACCTGCGCCAGCTTCCCGGTCTTGCGGTGCAGCGCCTCATGGCGGACGGCTACGGTTTCGGCGCCGAGGGCGACTGGAAGACCGCCGTGCTCGTGCGCGCCGCGGCCGTCATGGGGGCCGGGCTGCCGGGCGGCGCCAGCCTCATGGAGGACTACACCTACGACCTCACCCCCGGGCAGGAGCTCATCCTCGGCGCCCACATGCTCGAAGTCAGCCCCTCGCTCACCTCTCAGCGGGCGCGCCTGGAGGTGCACCCGCTCGGCATCGGCGGCAAGGAGGACCCGGTGAGGCTCGTCTTCACCGCCGACCCCGGCCCCGCGGTCGTCGCCGCGCTCAGCGACATGCGCGATCGGTTCCGGCTCGTCGCGAACGTCGTCGACAACGTCGCGCTCCCGCAGCCGATGCCCCACCTGCCTGTCGGGCACGCCGTCTGGATGCCGGCGCCCGACTTCGCCACCTCCGCAGCCGCCTGGCTGACGGCGGGGGCGGCCCACCACACGGTCATGACCACGCAAGTGGGCGTCGATGTCTTCCGGGACTTCGCGCAGATGGCCGCCGTCGAGCTGCTCGTCATCGACGAGAGCACCACGCTCGAGGGGTTCCAGCGCGACGTGCGCTGGAACGCCGCCTACTACCGGTTGGCGCAGGGACTATGAGCCCCGCACCGTCCATCACCTCAACGTCTCGGGATCCGTCCCGGGAAAAAGATCCGCACTTCATCGCTGAGGCGCCGGATCACAGCATCACCACATCCCCTATGAAAGGACACACAGTGAAGAAGAAGGCTCTTCTTTCTTTCGTGGCAGCAGGCGCCATGGTCGTCGGACTCGCCGCATGCTCCGCAGACGCCGGTGACGGCGCCGCGAGCGGCGACGGCGAAGGCGGTCTCATCGGCGTTGCCATGCCCACGCGCTCCTCCGAGCGCTGGATCGCGGACGGCGCAGCCGTTCAGGCCGAGCTCGAGGCGGCCGGCTACGAGGTCGACCTCCAGTTCGCCGAGGACGACATCCCCACCCAGGTCTCGCAGATCGAGAACATGATCACGCGTGGCGCTGAGGCACTCATCATCGCTTCGATCGACGGCACCACGCTCACCTCGGTGCTGCAGTCGGCCGCAGACAATGACATCCCCGTCATCGCCTACGACCGCTTGATCCGCGACTCGGAGAACGTCAACTACTACGCGACGTTCGACAACTTCCTCGTCGGCCAGCAGCAGGCGTGGACGGTGCTCAACGGTCTCGGCCTCACCGACCTCGAGGGCAACGCTCTGGACGACGCCCCCGAGGGCCCGTTCAACATCGAGTTGTTCGCCGGTTCGCTCGACGACAACAACGCGTTCTTCTTCTTCAACGGCGCCATGGATGTTCTCCAGCCGCTGATCGATGACGGAACACTCGTCGTGCAGTCGGGCCAGACTGAGATCGAGCAGGCCGCCACGCTGCGCTGGGATGGCGAAGTCGCCCAGAGCCGCATGGAGGACCTCCTCACGGCGAACTTCTCCGATGGCACGCAGGTTGACGCGGTTCTGTCGCCCTACGACGGCCTGAGCCGCGGCATCATCTCGGCTCTGACCGACGCCGGCTACGCCGTGGGCGTCGACTTCCCGGTCATCTCGGGTCAGGACGCCGAGATCGACTCGGTGCGCGCGATCCTCGCGGGCGAGCAGTACGCGACCATCTTCAAGGACACGCGTGAGCTGGCCAAGGTTGCGGCCGGCATGGCGCAGGCGCTCCTCGAGGGTGGCGAGCCGCAGATCAACAACACGAGCACCTACGACAACGGCGTGTTCGTCGTGCCGTCGTTCCTGCTGGGCCCCGTGCCCGTGGTCGCTGACAACGTCGAGTCGGCCCTGGTCGACACCGGCTACTGGACTGCTGAGGAGGTCGGCCTCTAAGGGCTGACCGTCCCCCAGTAGTTCCGCATCACCTCTGGTCGGTGGTGGGGAGCTGAACTAGGCTCCCCACCACCGGCCTCACCCCCACAACGACGTAAGGACAGGGCCCCGACGTGACCCAGAACATCCTCGAGATGCGCTCCATCACGAAGACCTTCCCCGGCGTGAAAGCGCTGTCGGAGGTGACCCTCGAGGTCGCCCCGGGCGAGGTTCACGCCATCTGCGGCGAGAACGGCGCCGGAAAGTCGACGCTCATGAAGGTGCTGTCAGGTGTGTACCCGCACGGCACCTACGAGGGCGAGATCGTCTTCGAGGGCCGCACGATGCAGTTCAGCGACATTCGCGGGAGCGAGGCCGAGGGCATCGTCATCATCCACCAGGAGCTCGCGCTCAGCCGCTACCTGTCGATCGCCGAGAACATCTTCCTCAACAACGAGATCACGAATCGTTTCGGCCTCATCGACTGGGACAAGACGAACGATGAAGCGAAGAAGCTTCTCGCCCGCGTCGGCCTCCGAGACGACCCGACGACGAAGATCATGAACATCGGCGTCGGCAAGCAGCAGCTCGTCGAAATCGCCAAGGCGCTCTCCAAGAGAGTCAAGATTCTCATTCTCGACGAGCCCACGGCGGCACTGAACGACGCCGACAGTGACCACCTGCTCGACCTCATCCTGCACCTCAAGGGCCAGGGCATCACGTCGATCATCATCAGCCACAAGCTCAACGAGATCAAGAAGATCGCTGACTCGGTGACGGTCATTCGCGACGGCAAGACGATCGAGACCATTCGACGGGAGGACGTCTCGGAGGATCGCATCATCAAGGGCATGGTCGGCCGTGACCTCGAGCACCGCTACCCGGATCACACTCCCCACATTGGCGAAGAGATCTTGCGCGTCGAAGACTGGACGGCCCACCACCCTCAGGACCCCACCCGCGTCATCGTCGACAAGGTCAGCATCACTGCTCGTGCGGGGGAGATCGTCGGCATCGCCGGCCTCATGGGCGCGGGGCGCACCGAGTTCGCCATGAGCCTCTTCGGCCAGAGCTACGGCAGCCGCATCAGCGGCAAGGTGTTCAAGCGCGGCAAGGAGATCAAGACGCGGAACGTCTCGGAGGCGATCAAGAACGGCATCGCCTACGCCACGGAGGATCGCAAGACCTTCGGGCTCAACCTCATCGAAGACATCAAGCGCAATATCTCGATGGCCTCGCTCGACAAGCTCGTCTCGCTCGGGCTGGTGAACGACAACGAGGAGTACAAGGTCGCGAACGAGTACAAGGCCTCGATGAACATCAAGGCCCCGAGCGTGCTCAATGCGACCGGTCAGCTCTCGGGCGGCAATCAGCAGAAGGTCGTCCTCTCAAAGTGGATCTATTCCGACCCCGAGGTGCTCATCCTCGACGAGCCCACGCGTGGGATCGACGTGGGGGCCAAGTACGAGATCTACACCATCATCAATCGACTCGCGGCGGAGGGTAAGGCGATCGTCGTCATCTCCTCCGAGCTGCCGGAACTTCTCGGCATCTGCGATCGCATCTACGCACTGTCCGAAGGTCGCATCACGGGTGAAATGCCCGTGGCCGACGCCACCCCCGAAGCCCTGCTCAAGCTCATGACCCTGGAGAAGCAGCGATAATGACCGACACCGCCACTCAGAAGCCTGCCGCGCCCGAGGGTAAGGGCTTTGGCCAGCTCAGCAGCAACGCCAAGCACATCATTGCCGACCTCGGCAAGAACGGCATTTTCCTTGCCCTCATCGCGGTGGTCGTGCTGTTCTCGATCACGACGGACGGCATTCTGCTGCGTCCGCAAAACATCTCGAACCTCATCGTGCAGAACGGGTACATCCTGATTCTCGCCATCGGCATGGTGCTGGTGATCGTCGCGGGGCACATCGACCTCTCCGTCGGATCGATCGCGGCCTTTATCGGTGCGATATCGGGAGTGTTCGTCAGTGCTGACTTCCTCGGTCTGCCCTGGTGGCTCGCGATCATCCTCTCCCTCGCGGTGGGCGCCCTCGTGGGCGCATGGCAGGGCTTCTGGATCGCCTTTGTGGGCATACCTGCGTTCATCGTGACGCTCGCCGGCATGCTCATCTTCCGCGGACTCGCGCTCATCACTCTCGGCAACTCCAACATCGGCTCCTTCCCGGAGGAGTACCGCGCGCTCGGCAACGGGTTCATCAACTTCCCCGTCGAGATCCTCGGAGAGACCGTCGACCCGCTGACCCTCGTGATTGGCCTCATCGCGATCATCGCGCTCGTCGTGCAGCAGTTCCGCACGCGCAACGGTCGCATGAAGTACGGCCAGGCCGTCGAGCCGCTGCCCTGGTTCATCGGCAAGATCACGCTGTTCTCGGTGGGTATCGGCGCTTTCGCCTACGCACTCAGCGTGTTCAAGGGCATCCCCATCACGCTCATCGTGCTGGCACTGCTCGTGCTCACCTACGGCGTCATCGCGAACCGCACGACCTTCGGCCGCCACATCTACGCCATCGGGGGCAACCGCCGTGCCGCCGAGCTCTCGGGCATCAAGACGCGCTCGGTCGACTTCTGGCTGTTCGTCAATATGGGGCTGCTGGCCGCGCTCGCCGGTCTTGTGTTCACGGCCCGCCTCAACCTCGCCGGCCCGAAGGCCGGTGACGGCTTCGAGCTGGAGGCCATCTCGGCGGCCTTCATCGGCGGCGCCGCGGTGCAGGGCGGCATCGGTACTGTGGGTGGAGCGATCATCGGAGGCTTCATCATCGGCGTGCTCAACAACGGCATGTCGATCATGGGCATCGGCATCGAGTGGCAGCAGGCCGTCAAGGGCCTGGTGCTGCTGCTCGCCGTCGCCTTCGACGTCTACAACAAGCGCCGCGCGGGAACCGCCGCCGCGCGCTGATTGCCGCACGCATCACGACCGCGCTGGCCCTCGACTCTCTCGAGTCGGGGGCCGGCTGTCGTCGTGCCGGATGCTCCGCCGCGGTCGGCCGCGCTCGCCGGTAGGCTGGGATCATGACTGAAGGCTCACCTGACTACCGCGACTCGGGCCTCGAGTTTCCCGCCGATTTCGTGTTCGGGTCTGCCACGGCCAGCTACCAGATCGAGGGCGCCGTGCACGAGGACGGCCGAGGGCCCTCCATCTGGGACACCTTCAGTCACACGCCGGGTGCGATCATCAACGGTGACACCGGCGATGTCGCCGACGATCACTATCACCGGGTCGAGAGCGACCTCGACCTCATGGTCGAGCTCGGGCTCGAGTCGTACCGTTTCTCCATGGCGTGGCCGCGCATCCAGGCCGAGGGCACGGGTGCCCCCAACGACAAGGGTTTGGCGTTCTACGGTCGCCTCGTCGACGGCCTGCTCGAGCGGGGCATCCGGCCGATCGCGACCCTGTACCACTGGGACCTGCCTCAGGCGCTCGAGACCCAAGGCGGCTGGACGAACCGCGACACCGCCTACCGCTTCGCTGACTACGCGCACCACGTGGGCGAGGCGCTCGGTGACCGCGTCTCGATGTGGACGACGCTCAACGAGCCGTGGTGCAGCGCCTACCTGGGCTACGGCTCTGGCGTGCACGCGCCCGGCGTGGCCAATGGCCGCGCCGCGCTCACCGCCGTGCACCACCTCAACCTGGCGCACGGGCTCGGGCTCACAGCGCTGCGGTCGAGTGTGACGCGCCCCGAGACCGAGTACTCGGCGACGCTCAATCTGCACATGATTCGCGGGGCCGAGGATGCCGACGCCGACTCGCAGGCGGAGGCGGTGCGCCGCATTGACGCGCTTGCCAACCGCGCCTTCACCGGGCCCATGCTGCGCGGCGCCTATCCGCAGGATCTGCTCGACGACACCGCGAGCGTGACCGACTGGTCGTTCGTGCGGCCCGGTGACCTCGAGCTCATCCACCAGCCGATCGACGTGCTCGGCGTTAACTACTACTCGACCGTGACCGTGAAGATGTGGGACGGCGTGTCGCCGCGCAGCAACGCGGATGGGCACGGAGAGTCGGCTGGCTCACCCTGGCCCGGATCCACAGAGGTCGAGTTCGTCCAGCAGCCCGGCCCGTACACGGCCATGGGCTGGAACATCGCCCCCGACGGCCTGGAGCAGCTGCTCGTCAACCTGCACGAGCAGTTCCCGGAGCTGCCGCTCATGATCACCGAGAACGGTGCCGCCTTCGACGGCGACGCGGTCGTCGACGGCCGTGTGCACGACCCCGAGCGCGTGGACTACCTGCGCCGGCACTGTACGGCGGCCCATCGTGCGATGCAGCGCGGCGTCGACCTGCGCGGCTACCAGGTGTGGAGTCTGCTCGACAACTTCGAGTGGGCGTACGGCTACTCGAAGCGCTTCGGCATTGTGCACGTCGACTACGACACCCAGGTGCGCACCCCGAAGGACAGCGCGCTCTGGTACAGAGAGCTCATCAGCTCCCGACGTCTCCCCCAGTGACGACGGTCGTTCACCCCGGCGATTCACTGTCGGGGCGGCAGCGGGCTGTCTACGTGCTCATTCTCGGCGCCCTGACGGCGCTCGGCCCGTTCACGATCGATCTGTATCTGCCCGCCTTTCCTCAGATCGAGGGCGACCTCGACGTGTCGACGGCGGCGGTACAGCTGACCCTCACGGCCACGACGCTCGGTTTCGCCTTCGGCCAGCTGCTGGTGGGGCCGTGGAGCGACAAGGTGGGGCGTCGCCTGCCGCTCATCCTGGCCACGTCGGTGCACGTCATCGCGAGCATCGGGGTCGCCGCCGCCCCCGACATCTCGTGGCTCCTCGCCTTCCGGGTGCTGCAGGGTTTCGGCGCAGCGGCAGGTGGCGTCGTGGCGATGGCGACGGTGCGCGATCTCTTCGGGGGCTACCCGCTCGTGCGCATGCTCTCGCGCCTCGCGCTGGTGACGGGTATCGCGCCCATTGCCGCGCCCGTCATCGGGTCGCAGCTGCTGCTCGTCATGCCCTGGCGCGGCATGTTCCTCGTGCTCGCCGCCTACGGCATCGTCATCATGGCTCTCGCCGCGCTCTTCATCGTCGAGACCCTGCCGCCCGCACGTCGGGTCGAGAAGGGGCACTCGACGCTGGGGGAGCGCTACCGTTCGCTCTTCACCGACCGCATCTTCGTCGGCGTCGCGATCATCGGCGGCATGACGTTCTCCGGCCTCTTCGCCTACCTCTCCGCGTCGTCCTTCCTCTTCCAAGGGGTCTATGGGCTCGACCCTCAGGGGTACGGTCTGCTGTTCGCCATGAACTCGATCGGCGTCGTCATGGGGGTGCAGGTCAGCTCGCGGTTGGCCAAATATGTCGGCCCCGCGTGGATTCTGTCGGTTTCCACGGCGGTGCTGCTGGCGAGCGCGATCGCCATCGTCGTGCTCGATCTCGCCGGCGCGGGACTGCTCGGCACGGTGATACCCCTGTGGTTTTTCATCACGGCGTGCGGCTTCGGCTTCCCGTGCGTGCAGGTGCTCGCGCTCACCAACCACGGCAAGGAAGCCGGCACCGCCGCCTCCGTGCTCGGTGCCATGAACTTCGGGCTCGCGGGCCTCGTCTCGCCGATCGTCGGAATGTTCGGCATCACCAGCGCGGTGCCCATGGGCACGGTCATGGCGATCACGGCAGCGGTGGCCATCGCAAGCCTGTGGGTCATCGTGCGTCCCCGCACGGTGCCGGCGCTCAGTCGCTAACCGGATGCGCATCCCCCCTAGCGCTTTATTGTCCAAGTGGATAATATGGGCACCATGAGAATCCTGCTTGTCGGCGCCGGGGGCGTCGGAGACGCTATCGCCAAGATCGCTGCCCGCCGCTCGTTCTTCGAGACCATCATCGTCAGCGACTACGACGTCGCCCGCGCGGAGCGCACGATCGACTGGATTGAGGCGAAGCACGGCCCGCAGGGCGACCGATTCGTCGCGGCACAGATCGACGCCTCCGATGCCGCCGTCGTCGAGAAGGTTGCGCGCGAGCACGGCGCGACCCACGTCATGAACGCGGTCGAGCCCACGTTCGTCATGCCGATCTTCACGGGCGCGATCGCCGCGGGAGCCGACTACATAGATATGGCGATGAGCCTGTCGCAGCCGCACCCCGAGCATCCGTACAGCAAGACCGGGGTCAAGCTCGGCGATGAGCAGTTCGCGGTCGCCGAGAAGTGGCAGGCCGCCGGCCGGCTCGCCCTCGTCGGCATGGGCGTCGAGCCCGGTCTCAGTGACGTGTTCGCCCGCTACGCCGTCGACCACCTCTTCAGCGAGGTCGACGAGCTCGGCACCCGCGATGGCGCCAACCTCGTGGTGCGCGACGACGAGGGCAACGAGATCTTTGCCCCCTCGTTCTCGATCTGGACCACCATCGAGGAGTGCCTCAACCCGCCCGTGATCTGGGAGAAAGGCACGGGGTGGTTCACGACCCCGCCGTTCAGCGAGCCGGAGGTCTTCGACTTTCCCGAGGGCATCGGCCCCGTCGAGTGCGTCAACGTCGAGCACGAAGAGGTGCTGCTCATGCCGCGCTGGCTTGACGCGAAGCGCGTGACCTTCAAGTACGGGCTCGGGGATGAGTTCATCGGCATCCTCAAGACCCTCAACCAGCTGGGGCTCGACAAGACCGAGCCGATTCGCGTGCGCAGTGCATCCGGCCCCGTCGAGGTGAGCCCGCGCGACGTCGTCGCCGCCGGCCTGCCCGACCCCGCGACCCTCGGCCCGCGCATGACCGGCAAGACCTGCGCCGGCATGTGGGTCACCGGCACTGGCAAGGACGGTCAGCCGCGCGAGGTGTACCTGTACCACGTGAGCGACAACGAGTGGACGATGGCCGAGTATGAGGCGCAGTGTGTCGTCTGGCAGACCGCCCTCAACCCCGTCATCGCGCTCGAGCTACTCGCCACTGGAGCGTGGAGCGGTGCGGGGGTGCTCGGCCCCGAAGCCTTCGACGCCCAGCCCTTCCTCGACCTCATGGCCGCGCCCGAGAACGAGGGTGGCTACGGCCAGCCCTGGGGCCTCGAGGAGCGCGAGCCCGCGTAAAGTCGAGGGGTGAGCACCCCGCCTCTCGCCGGTCTCAACGGAGCCGCCATCATGGCTTTCGGCGCACCGCACCTCGGCGCCGGGGGGCTGTAGTGCGCGTCGTCGTCGCCCCCGACTCCTTCAAGGGCTCAGCAACCGCGGGGGTCGTGGCGGCAGCGCTCGCCGAGGGCTGGAACAGTGTGCGGCCCGCCGACGAGCTCGTTCTCGCACCGATGGCCGACGGCGGGGAGGGCACGCTCGACGCTGTCGCCGCGGCCAGTGCGCTGTCCACGCGCATGCCCGTCACCGTCACCGGCCCGCACGGTCGCCTCGTGGCAGCGGAGTGGCTGCAGCTCCAGCAGCCCGACGGCACGCGCACCGGCCTCGTGGAGCTTGCCCTGTGTTCTGGGCTCGAGCTGCTCGACGGGCTCGCGCCCGAGACGGCCCATACGCTCGGTTTCGGCCAGACGATCCACGCCGCGCTCGAGCACGGCGTTGACCGCTTGCTGCTCGCACTCGGCGGAAGCTCGTCGAGCGACGGCGGCGCGGGGGCGCTGGTGGCGCTCGGAGCGCGACTGCTCGACGAGCGCGGCGCGGCTGTGCCGCTCGGCAATGCGGGGCTCGCGCGTCTCGCGGCGGTGGACTGGGCATCCGTCGCCCCTCTCCCCGTCGATGGCGTAGTGCTGCTCAGCGACGTCGACAATCCGTTGCTCGGCGCTCGCGGCGCGATCGCGGTCTTCGGGGCGCAAAAGGGCGTGACGGTCGATCGCGCCGACTCGGCAGAATTGGCCCTCGCACACTTCGCGGGCGTACTGCGCGAGAACCCCGGTGGTGCGCTCCCCGAGACGCCGGGAGCGGGTGCGGCGGGCGGCACCGGCTTCGGGATGCTCGCCTGGGGCGCCACGATGAGCTCTGGCTCGCGGGCGATCGCAGAGACGATCGGCCTGCCTGCGTCGATCGCGGGCGCCGACCTCGTCATCACGGGTGAGGGTCGCTTCGACGGCCAGTCGGCGGGTGGCAAGGCTCCCGTCGAGGTGGCGCGGATCGCGCGGGCAAGCGGGGTTCGGTGCGTACTCGTCGCGGGTCTTCTCGATGCGCCGTCCGTCGACTTCGAGCGCGCCGTCTCGCTCAGTGACCTCGCCGGATCCTCGGCGGCATCTCTCGAGCAGCCGCTGCACTGGGCACGAGAGGCCGGCCGACGGCTCGCGCTCGGGTGATGCGGCCCAGCCGGTTTAGGCTGACCCCATGACGGATGCGCACGACGCGGTCGCGGCCGCAAAGAAGGCTCTCGCGGAGGCCGAGGCGGCTCTCGCCGCCGCCACCGCCCAGGCGGAGAAGGCGACCGAGGCACCGCCTGCGGCGGCCGCGGCGGACGGCCCGCTCGACGAGAGCCAGGTCGACGCGATCCGATCCGGCTACGCCGCGACAGGAGCCGTGCTCGAGATGGGGGCGCTCGTCAACGGCGAGGCGCGCGCGGACGTGCCCGTGCGCATCCCCATCGCGATGACCAACCGGCACGGACTCGTCGCCGGCGCGACGGGCACCGGCAAGACGAAGACGCTGCAGGTGCTCGCCGAGCAGCTGAGCGCCGCCGGGGTTCCTGTCTTTGCCGTCGACATCAAGGGCGACCTGAGCGGCATCGCCGCGCCGGGAGCGTCGAGCGAGAAGCTGCTCGCCCGCACTGAGGGCATTGGGCAGGACTGGCAGCCGACAGGCCACCCGACCGAGTTCTACTGCCTCGGCGGCATCGGCCACGGTGTGCCCATTCGGGCCACGGTGTCGAGTTTCGGCCCGCTCATGCTCGCCAAAGTGCTCGGCCTCAATGCGACGCAAGAGTCGAGCCTCGCCCTCGTCTTCCACTACGCCGACCAGGAGGGGCTGCCGCTCGTTGACCTCGCCGACTTACGGGCCGTCATCCAGCACCTCACGAGCGCGGAGGGCAAGGAGGAGCTCGCCGAGCTCGGTGGGCTCAACAAGGCGACCGCCGGCGTCATCCTGCGTGAGCTCATCACCTTCGCCGCCGACGGCGCCGACGTGTTCTTCGGTGAGCCCGAGTTCGATACGGCGCACTTTCTGCGCACCACCACCGACGGGCAAGGCGTCATCAGTCTGCTCGAAGTGCCGGGCGTGCACGATAAGCCCGCGCTGTTCTCGACCTTCCTGATGTGGCTGCTCGCCGACCTGTTCAACGACCTGCCCGAGGTGGGCGACCTCGACAAGCCGAAGCTCGTGTTCTTCTTCGACGAGGCGCACCTGCTGTTCAAGGATGCGTCCAAGGACTTCCTGGCAGCCATCACGCAGACCGTGCGGTTGATCCGGTCGAAGGGCGTCGGCATCTTCTTCGTCACGCAGACCCCGAAGGATGTGCCCAGCGACGTGCTCGCGCAGCTCGGCTCGCGCGTGCAGCACCAGCTGCGAGCGCACACTCCGGATGCCGCGAAGTCGCTCAAGGCCACCATCTCGACCTACCCGAACTCGGGCTACGACCTCGGCGAGGTGCTCACGACCCTCGGCATCGGCGAGGCGATCGTCACCGTCATGAACGAGAAGGGTGCGCCCTCTCCCGTGGCCTGGACGCGCCTGCGCGCCCCGCAAGGTTCCATGGATCCCGCACCGACCGCGCTCATCGAGTCGACCATTGCGGCCTCGCCCCTGCTCGCCGAGTACGGTACCGCCGTCGACAACGAGTCCGCCCACGAGATGCTCGCCGCGCGCATGAACGCCGCGGCTGAGGCGGAGGCGGCGCGTGAGGCGGAGCGGGCGCGGCTTGAGCAGGAGGCCGCCGCCGCGAAGCAGAAGGACCGCGCCCAGGAGGAGTACGAGCGGGCGCTGCGCGACCTGCAGAAGAAAGACCGCACGACGACGCGTACGACGACGCGTCGTTCGCCCGCGCGCCGCGGCGGCACGTCAGCAGGCGGCCTCGGTGATGTGCTCGGCTCGCGCGCCGGCCAGACGATCGTGCGCGAGGTCGTGCGCGGAATCTTCGGCACCCTGGGGCGGCGCTGAGCGACGGCAACCGAGCGGACTCCATCACGCGGCCAGTCGGAGTGGCTGGGATTGTGGCTCCGCGCCTCAGCTGACGAGCCAGCCTCCGTCAACGGGCAACACGATTCCATTCACGTAGTCGGACGCGTGCGACGACAGGAAGACAGCAGCTCCCCCAAGATCTTCGGGCTCGCCCCAACGGTGTGCGGGAATGCGATGGACGAACTCCTGGTGCCGCACCGGGTCGCTGTGGGACGCGGACGTGAGATCAGTGGCGATGTAGCCTGGCGCAATAGCATTGACGTTGACTCCACGTCCGGCCCATTCATTGGCGAGCGCACGCGTGAGTCCCGTTATTCCGGTCTTGGAGGCCGTGTAGCTCACAACATCTCGACCGCCCTGGAACGAGAGCATCGATGCTATGAAGATGATCTTCCCTTCGCCTCGTTCCAGCATCTCCGTGCCGAAGTGCCGAGCGAGCGCGAAGGGAGCGGTGAGATTCACCGAGAACACGTTCTCCCAATCCTCATCCGCATGGCGTTCCGCAGGAGCCCGCGCGGCGATCCCAGCGTTGTTGATGAGAATGTCCAGCGGCCTTCCCATCCTCGTCACCGCGGCGATGGTGGCGTCTACGCCTGCGGAGGTGGAGAGATCTGCCTGAACCCCGACGAAGTGAGAACCCTGTGATCGCTCGTCGTCGAGCGTCTCAGGCCGTTCGCCAGTGCGCGAGACCCCCACGATGTCAGCGCCGGCCGTGGCAAGAGATGCCGCAATCGCGCCGCCGATGCCTCTGCTGGCTCCGGTGATGAGCGCAAGCTTCCCAGACAAGTCGAACGGATGTGTCGTCACCACGCCAGCTTAACGGCCGCACCTGAGCCCCGGGGTGCCTTCATGGGGACGGCATCCAGTTGACACGCTGGCAGAACTCGTCGTAGTGTTCTTTCTTGTATACATCTTCGGATACATAACCGTCCTGAGCGCACCGCTTTCCATGTACGTCGCTCCGATACACCCCAGGAGGACCTCTATGACTGACGCGTGGAACCCAACCCCTGTCACCGGGGTGAACTTCATGAGGGGCGTGGTGAGTCGCGAGCTCGGAATGGTGGTGGGCCACGAGAACGTCACCGATGACGTGGCGGACCGTCAAGCCGCTGCCGCGGACTGGTCGTGGCAATCCAAATTCCTCACCTACGCAGGCCTCGAGCAACCTGCCGCAGACCTGGTTGTACGCCCGGCGACAACGGCGGAGGTCGAGAGGGTCGTGCGCATCGCTGACGACCACGTGGTGCCGATCGTTCCTCGGGGTGGTGGCTCCGGCACGCAGGGCGGCACCCTCGCGCCGTACGGCGGAATCGCCCTGGACCTGTCTCGCATGACGGCCATCGAGGAGATCGATACCGACTCACTCGTCGTCACGTGCCAGGCGGGCATCGATGGCCCGACGCTGGAGAGGTCACTCAATGAGCACGGTCTGACCTTGTCGCACTACCCCGGCTCGTACAACATGGGCGCGTCCATCGGGGGATTTCTGGCGGCTCGAGGTTCCGGCGTCGTCTCGACCAAGTACGGCAAAGCCGAGGATCAGGTGCTTCAGGTCGAGGCCGTGATGCCCCGGGGGCGGACAGTGACCACACTGCCCGTGCCGAGCCATGCTGCCGGGCCAGACCTATTGCAGTGCCTGGTGGGTTCAGAAGGTACTCTCGGGGTCATCACCAAGGCCGCCCTCAGGGTCGATCCACTGCCGGAGCACCGCGCCTTCCTCTCCTTCAGTTTTCCCGACATCTTTGCGGGCATTGAGGCTGGCCGTCTCATCATGACCCACCGTCTGCGGCCTTCCACCATCCGGCTCTACGACGAGGCTGATTCGGTCAAGCTCAAGGAGTGGGTGGGCACGCCCTTCACGGGTACCTTGATGGTCGTGATGTGCGACGGCGCCAGAGAGCTCGTGGACTACGAGGTGCGTGCCATCACCGAGCTCGCCGAGCGCGCTGGCGGCACGGCGCAGGGGCCCGACGTCGGCCGAACCTGGTGGGAGGGGAAGTACGAGCCATACGCGAAGGGAAAGCTTCCGCAACCGCCGCTCATGTACGGCACCTTCGACCAGGTCGCCCGCTTCAAGGATCTCCCCGCGATCTATCGCGCCAAGAAGGAGGTTGTGGAGCGGGAGTTTGGGCCGAAATACGGTGCTCGCTACACCGCCCACCTCTCCCACTGGTACGACTGGGGCTCCATGCTGTACGACCGCTTCTACGTCGACGAGCCACCGTCGGATCCCGCCGAAGCGATGGCCCTGCACGACCGCCTGTGGGATGCGGGAATTCTCGCCGGCCTCGCCCACGGCGGTGTGCTCAACGATCACCACGGCGTCGGCATCAAGCTGGGCCGCTTCATGCGCCCGCAGCTGGGCACCGGCTACGACCTCATTCGTGAGATCAAGGACGCCTGGGATCCGAACGGCATCATGAACCCCGGAAAGCTGGGCTTCGGTCCGCCTCGCGGCCCCCGGCTGTAGCGTCGCCGCCGCTGACCCATAACTGAACACGGAGAACCGACCACCTGCTGGCACGACTGTGCCGCGACTCAAAGGAGAGTGTGATGCACCTTTCATCCCACAACTGGATGCGCCAAGAGCCGATCGAGATCACCCTCGCGCGTCTCTCGAAGCTCGGCTTCAAGTCGATCGAGATCTCGGGGGAACCTGAGAAGTACGACACGAAGCATGTCAAGGAGCTTCTTGATCACTACAACATGAAGTGCTGGGGGTCGGTCACGCTCATGGTCGACAAGCGCAACATGCAGTCAGGCGACGAAGCTAAGCGCGCTGCCAGCGTTCAGTATGTGAAGGACTGCATCCAGCTGGTCAGCGACTTGGACGGCCAGATTCTGACGCTCGTTCCGGGCACGGTCGGCAAGATCACGCCGGACTCGACTCCAGAGAACGAGTGGCAGTGGCTCGTCGACGGCACGAAGGAGGTCTACGAGTTCGCTGAGTCGAAGGGGGTGCGGGTGGGCATCGAGCCGCTCAACCGCTTCGAGTCGTACCTCATCACGCGCGCCGAGCAGGCGCTGGCGCTGTGCGACGCGGTGGGCCCTAACCTCGGAGTCGTGCTGGACGCGTTCCACATCAACATCGAAGAGTCGAACCTCTACGACGCGATCCGCCTCGTCGGCAAGGACAAGCTCGTCGACGTCCACGTGGCCGACAACAACCGCATGCCCGCGGGGTACGGCGACTACGACTGGGCCGAGTTCGTGGGTGTCCTCAATGAGATCGGCTACACGGGTGCCTTGACGGCCGAGTTCGTCGCCCCCGTTGACCGGACGCCGGCCAACAAGTACCCGAACGCGCTCGAGACCAACTTCGACAACGTTGAGATCGATGAGGAGCAGCTCAAGTTCATCATCGATCACGGTTCGTCGATCTTGACCGAGGAGTACTACACCTGGCTCTATGAGGAGCACGCGAAGACGCTGCTGCCCCTCATCGACGACGTGTTCTAGGCTCACTCCTGACGGCGACGGTCATCCACACCATGGGCGCAGTCATCATCGCCGCGACCCTCGACACCAAGGGTGCCGAGGTGGCGTACCTGCGAGACCAGCTGAACGCTCGCGGTGTGGACACCATGGTCGTCGACACCGGGATTCTCGGTGAGCCGGTCGGCATCGTGCCCGACGTCAGTCATGACGATTTGGCGCGGCGAGGTGGCATCACCCTTGCCGCTCTGCAGGCGTCGGGCACGCGGGGCCGCGCAGTCGAGACGATGCGCGGTCTCGTCACCGACTTCGTTCGTGAGCGCTTCGCGGCGGGCGAGATCATCGGAGGTATCTCTATCGGCGGTGTCGGGTCCGTCATGGGCGCCGCGGCGATTCAGGAACTGCCCGTCGGTGTGCCGAAGATCGTGGTCGCCCCCACCGCGAGCGGCCATCACGAGTTCGGCCCTTATGTGGGGCTGAAAGACGTGTTCGTCGTGCACTCCGTCGTTGACATCCTGGGCCTCAATCCGGTGCTCACTACCATCCTCGACAACGTCGCCGCCGCCATGACGGGGATGCTCGCCACCGGCCACGCCCTCACGCCGCCGCCGCGCGGCAAACGGTACGTCGCCGCCACCATGCTGGGCAACACGACGACCGCTGTCGGCGCCATGACGGAGCGGCTTCACGAGCACGGCTATGAGACCGTCGTTTTCCACAGCAACGGCGTGGGGGGTCCGGCGATGGAGGATCTCGCCAAGGCCGGTCACTTCGTCGGCATCGTCGACTACACGACCAACGAGATCTACGACCCCATGGTCGGCGGCATCCACAATGGAGGGCCCGATCGGCTGAGCGTGGCGGGGCGGCTCGGCCTGCCTCAGGTCGTCCTACCCGGGTGCAACGACTTCTCGGTCTGGTCCCCGGCGACCATTCCGACGTCCATGCGCGACCGGCCCTCCTACGATCACAACCCCGAGTACACGCTCGTGCGCGCGACGCACGAGGAGAAGCGCAGGCTCGGAGAGGTCTTTGCCGAACGTGTGAACTCATCCACGGCCCCGGTGCACGTGATCTTTCCGACGCAGGGGTTGTCTATACCCGCGACACCCGAGGGTGTCTTCTGGGACCCGGAGGGCGACGCGATCTACCTCGCGAGTCTGCGGCAGCACCTTCGCGACGACATCCGCATTGAGACCATCGACCTCCATATCAACGATCCCGAACTCGGTCGCATTGCCGCCGACCGATTCGTCTCTCTCATGGCTGACGACGATTCGGCACTGTCGACGGCCGACTCGGATGCGCAGCACCCCTAACCATCGCACCTGCCACCCACAACAAGAAGGAGTACCCACCATGCCCATGGTCCGATCAGAATCGTCCGGCTACGAGCGCGAGATCGCGCACTTAACCGAGGGTGACGAGGACTTCCGGTCGAAGTTCGTCTCCTGGAACCTCGCCAACCTGTCGTTTGTGGACATCGCTGAGTACCTGAAGACCAAGGACACGGTGATCGTGCCGATGGCATCGACCGAGCAGCACGGTCCGCACCTGCCGCTCTACACCGACACAATCACGGCGATTGAGATCAGCGAACGCATTGCCGAGGCCATCGGTGTCCTCCACACCCCGCCGATCTGGACCGGCTACTCGCCGCAGCACATGTACGGGGTCGGCGAGGGCCGCGGCACGATCACCGTGCGCTCGAGCACCTTGACCAACCTCATGTACGACATCGCTCGGTCGCTGATTCACCACGGATTCAACCGCATCATCTTCATCAACGGTCACGGTTCGAACCTGAAGGTCGTCGACCCCGTACTTCGCCGACTGCGCTACGAGACAGGCGCCCTGATCTCCTTCGTGAAGCCGTTCATGGAGAGGTATGAGGGCATTCTCAAGGGTCTGCTCGAGAACCCGCCAGAGGAGACTCCGGGGTGGCACTCGAGTGAGCTCGAGACCTCGCAGGACATGGCTTGGAGGCCTGAACTGGTGCGCATGGAGCGCGCGGTCGACACGCGGGCTCACACACCGGAGTTCTTGCCCGATGCCTTCAAGAAGGATGACGGGATGCCGGATACCGAATTCGAGGGCTACCAGTACTTCACCTTCCCGATGGATCACCACGAATTTGTTGACAACGGCATCATCGGCAACCCGATGCGGGCGACGCCGGAGAAGGGATTCGAAGCGTTCCGACGCTACTCGGAGCACACGGCACGGGGGATCCTCGAACTCATGACGGTTCCTGTCGAGGTGCACGATCGCGAGTTCGTCGATCGGGTGATGTAAACCCTGTGCCACCCTCCCCCGGCCGCCTCTCTGTCGAGAGGCGGCCGATCCGGGTCGTGTGACAGAATCCCCTAGTTAGCCAACCGGGAGGCCTTCATGACCATCGCTCACGATGAGCCGTCGCGAGTGCAGAGCGCGTACGACTTCCTGCTGGCCGAAATTACGTCATTTCGTCTTCGTACGGGGTCGCCGCTGTCAGAGAACCGCATAGCCACGCAGCTTGGCATTTCGCGCACCCCAGTGAGGGAGGCGTTGCAGAGGCTCGAAAAAGAGGGCCTCGTGAAACGCACCGACAACGCCCGCTTCACGGTCTCCCAACTGACGGCGCAAGAAGCCAATGATGCTTGCGACCTGCTTGTCGTGCTGGACACCTACATCGCGAAGCGCGCGGCCGAACGGCTCGAGCCCGCGCAGGCCGCTGAGCTGCGGGCGTCGATCACGGCGATGCGGGAATCTGCCGAGCTGGGGGATCGAGCTGCGTGGTCAGAGGCTGACCTTGCATTCCATCGACTCATCAACGGCATCGCCGGCAACGCGCTGGTCTCCGAGGCAGTGAAGGAGACGCGGCGTCGCGTTCAACGGTTCTGGTTGCACTCCTCTGCGGTCGAATCTCGACTCGTGGCCTGCTCCGACGAGCACGTCGTGCTCGCCGAGGCGATCATTGCCAAGAACTATGGCGCCATCGAGCCGGCGGTGCAGGAGCACATCGAGCATATGCGCGAGCGCATTCTTGACCTCTTGGCGACCGCGGCGATGTTCCTCGGGGAGTAGAGGACGATCCGTCGGGACGTCAGCGGAGCCGTGCTGTGCTGACGCCCCGAGGGTGCTCGATCAGTCTTTCGAGGCGAACGCGTCGTCGAAGGACCCGGTGGGAGCATCCCACAGCAGTGATCGGACATAGGCGAGCCCGGCAGGGGCTCCGTCCAGTCGATCCATGCCCGCGTCCTCCCACTCGACAGAGATCGGACCGGTGTAGCCGATCGCGCGCAGGGCGCGCATCGCGTCTTCCCAGGGAACGTCGCCACGACCGGTGGAGACGAAGTCCCATCCGCGTCGCGGGTCGGCCCAGGGTCGGTGCGATCCCAAGACGCCGTTGCGACCGTTGCCCATGCGCATCCGCGTGTCTTTGCAGTCGACGTGGTAGATGCGGTCGGCAAAATCGAGAATGAAGGCGACGGGGTCGAGACCCTGCCACACCATGTGTGAGGGATCCCAGTTGAGCCCAAAGGCGGCGCGGTGGTCGATCGCCTCCAGGGTGCGCACCGTGGTCCAGTAGTCGTAGGCGATTTCGCTGGGGTGCACTTCGTGCGCGAACCGCACCCCCTCCGAGTCGTAGACGTCAAGGATCGGGTTCCAGCGAGTCGCAAAATCCTCGTAACCGGCGTCAATGACGTCCTGGCCGACCGGGGGGAACATGGCGACGTACTGCCAGATCTTGGAGCCGGTGAAGCCGATGACGGTATCGACACCCAGCTTGCGAGCGGCGATAGCGGTCTTCTTCATTTCCTCGGCAGCTCGCTGGCGCACGCCCTCCTGATCGCCATCGCCCCACACCGTTGACCCGACGATCGCCTGGTGTCGGAAGTCGATCGGGTCGTCGCAGACAGCTTGACCTTTGAGGTGGTTGGAGATGGCGAAGAGCTGCAGGTTGTGCTTCGCGAGAATGTCGAGACGCGATTGTACATACGCGTCATCTTCGGCGGCTCGCCACGGGTCGAGGTGATCACCCCAACAGGCGAGCTCGAGACCGTCGTAGCCCCAACCGCTCGCGAGGCGCGCGACTTCTTCTAGGGGAAGGTCGGCCCACTGGCCGGTAAAGAGGGTAACGGGGTGAGACATATCGACTCCTTCGTCGTTCTAGTGAATTTCTCTGGTGGGTGGGGAGTGTCGGGAGTGGCTATAGAGTCACGAGAGCACCGTGGTCGGCAGCCGAGCGCTCAATGGCGTCCAGCACGCGCTGCACGGCGAGACCGTCGGCGAAGCTCGGCGTCGAGGGCCGATCGTCACGGATGTCGACAAGTAACTGCGCGAACTGGTGGGTGAACGAGTGCTCCCACCCGATGATGTGACCGTCGGGCCACCACGCGCCGACCCACGGGTGAATCGCTTCGGTCACGAGGATGCGTGTGAATCCCTGTTCGCCTGCTGGTGCTCCACCGTCGCAGAACCACAGCTCGTTGAGGTTCTCGAGGTCGAATACGAGGGAACCGTTGCTGCCATAGATCTCGAGCTGCAGACCGTTCTTGCGGCCGCGCGCGAATCGCGTTACCTCGACCTGGGCGATCCCCCCTCCCGAGAGTCGGAGCGTTGCCCACGACGCGTCATCGACCGTCACGTCTTCCAGAGCGCCCCCTTGTGCCGCGCCACCGATGCTGCCGCCGCCGCTCTCCCCGCTGGGACGCTGTGTCACGAAGGTGTGCGTTCCTCCATTCACCTCTGTGACGCTCTCGCCAGTAAGGTGCAGCAGCAGGTCGGTGAGGTGCGACCCGAGGTCACCGAGGGCACCCGACCCAGCCTCTGCTTTGCGCAGCCGCCAGCTCATCGGTGACTGTGGATCCGACAGCCAGTCCTGCAGATAACTCGCTCGCACGTGCCTGATCGCGCCGATGCGCCCGGAGTCGATCAGCTGCTTCGCGAGCGCGATCGCGGGCACTCGCCGGTAGTTGAAGTTGACGATGGCGTGCTGGGTGGGTGCGGCGGCGGCCGCAGCGGCCATGTTGTCCGCCTCAACGAGGGTGTTGGCGAGGGGCTTCTCCACGATGACGTGCTTGCCGGCTTCTAGGGCGGCGATGGCGATCTCGGCGTGCAGATGACCGGGGGTCATGATGTCCACGATGTCGATGTCGTCGCGGTCGATCACGGCCCGCCAGTCCGTCGCGGTCTCCTCCCAGTTGAATCGGTGAGCAGCCTCCGACACCGCCGCGGCATTCCGGCCCACAAGCACCTGTTGTCGCACAGGGGGCACGTCGAAGTAGGCATTGACGTTGCGCCACGCACCGGAGTGCGCCTTACCCATGAAGGCGTAGCCGATGGCGGCGACGCCGAGTGATCCGTCCGATGTGGGCATGTGCTGTCCTCTCGCTCCATTGCGATCTCAGTCGGTGTCGCGCAACGTGATTGACATCTGCACGACCTCGCCGATACTCTACAAGAACTTGTATACAGATAGGGATACAGTTTCGTGTCCCGGCCTGGATATCGTGTTCGTCACCGTCGACCGCAGAGTCGTCACACAGAGTCGTGGAGAAGATGTGGACCAGATCCTGCTGATCACCCTGAACGGGTTGACGCTGGCTGGCGTGTACTTTCTGGTCGCCAGTGGACTCACCCTCATCTTTGGGCTGATGCGCGTCATCACCATGGCGCACGGTACGAGCTACCTTCTCGGCGGCTACGTCGGGTACGTCATCGCGCGCGACACGGGCAACTGGTTCCTCGGCATACTCGGTGCGGCCATCGTGATCGGCCTGGTCGGACTGTTCATCCATCAGGTGCTGATTCGTCGGTTCCAGGACGACGATATGCGCGTCGCGCTCATCACCCTCGGCGTTTCACTCATCGGCACCGACCTCATGCTCGCCACCTTTGGTGGCACGGCCACGCAGGTTCCGATTGACCCCGTCCTACAGGTGTCATCGGTCTCGCTCCCCGTCGTTGGCGCGTACCCGGTACTGCGACTTCTCGTCCTGCTGATCGCCGTCGTGATCGGATTCACACTCGCCCTCGTGATCAGCCGCACCCGGTTCGGCTCAGTGGTGCGCGCGGGAGTGGACGACAGCCCGATGACCGGCGCCACAGGGGTCAACGTTCGTGTGATCTTCGCGATCGTCTTCGTCGTGGGGTCGGCGCTCGCTGCGATCGCAGGTGTCATCGGGGGCACCCTCTTCCCGCTTCTGCCGGGTCAAGACGGGGTGTACCTGCTCTACTCGCTTGTCGTCGTGATCGTCGGTGGCATGGGGTCTATTCCGGGCGCCGCGATCGGGGCGGTGCTCGTGGGTCTGGTGTCGCAGTTCGGCATCGTCTATGCACCGACCTACGCGCTGGTGCTGACCTTCGCCCTCATGGTCGTTGTGCTCGCTATACGTCCGCAGGGTCTTCTGGGGAGGTCACTCTGATGGCTGAACGCACTGCTCTGTTCGCACCTCGCCCGACGGGCCTCGCGCGCTGGTTGCCGTGGATCATCGTGTCTGCCGTCATGCTGCTCGTGCTTGTCTTTCCGTTCATCGTGGACCGCCCCCGCTTCTGGTTGCCCAACATCGGCGTCAAGTCGATCTGGCTCGGCATCATCGCGATGAGCCTGGTCTTCCTCAATCGGTATGTCGGGCTCCTGTCGCTTGCGCAGGTCACCATCGCAGGTGTCTCGGCCTACGGCGTGGGATACGTCGTCGTGACGCTGCAGCAAGACTTCGTTCTGGGAGCGCTGGTGGGCATCGTCGTCGGCACCTTTGCGGCCTTCGTCATTGCTCTTATCGCGGCGCGCACCAAGGCGATCTACTTCCTCATGATCACCCTGGCGATCGGGCAGGTCTTCTTCTCGTGGGCCTCGCAGTCGATCGATGTGACGAACGCCAGCCGCGGTCTCGCCCCGATCGCTCGCCCCGACTGGGGCCTCATCAACCTCAACGACATCACGACCTTCTACTACTTCGCCGTTGCCGTCGCCGTGCTCTGCCACGCGCTGTGTCGCTACGTCGCCGGGTCGACGTTCGGGCTCGCCCTCGAGGGTGTGCGCGACAGCCCGGAGCGCATGAGAGCGCTTGGGTACAACGTCAACGCCTACCGCGTTCTGGCGACGACATTCGCGGGATTCATCGCCTCGGTCGGGGGAATCCTTCTCGTGCTCGACCGTTCCCAGGTCGACCCCAATGTCGTCAGCCTCGGGTCAACGCTCGACGTCTTGGTCGTCGCCGTCATCGGCGGCATCGGCTCGCTCGGCGGCGTGTTCATCGGCGCGCTCGTGCTGACGTTGCTCTCCAACTTCGCCCAGGGAATCACCGAGCAGTACATGACGCTCACGGGCCTGGTCTTCATTCTCATCCTGCTCTTCGCACCGGCGGGTCTTGCCGGTATCGGCCAGCAGGTTAAGCGACTCATCGACCGTCGCCGTCGCACCGCGACCGACGGGGATGGGTCTTCGCAAGACACGTCGGCTACCCAGCCGGCGGAGCATGCAATCACGGAAGGAAAAAAGCGATGATGCGACAGAAAAAGGGGCTGGCAGCGGCCCTCGCGCTCGGGGGCTCACTCCTCCTGGTCGCAACCGGATGCACCGCCGCGGGTGACGCGGACGGCGACGCCGGTGGCGACGGAGGCGATGGGGTCATCAAGATCGGTGTTCTCGCCACGAGCGAGGGCAACCTTGCCTTCGGTATGGATGAAGCCATGGCGGCAATCGGTGTGGCGATGGAGGCACGCGGCGGCACCGTCGACGGCGGTGAGATCGCGGGTCAGCAGGTAGAGATCATCTACGCCGGCACAGACGGCACCACCGCGTCGGCGCAGACGCAGGTGCGACGGCTCGTTGAGAACGACGGCGTCGACATCGTCTTCGGCCCGGTCTCGGGCGACGAGGGCGAGACGGTCGTGCAGTACGCGCTCACCGTGCCCGAGGTCACCTTCGTGAACGGTTCGGCCAGCCCCGTGGGCATGACGCTCGAGGGCGCGGAAAACTTCTTCCGCTTCCACGGCGACTCGGCCATGTGGATGGGCGGGCTCGGAACCTACGCTTACGAGGAGAAGGGCTACGAGTCCATCTACCTCCTGGCAGAGGACTACTCGTTCCCGTACGACAACGCGGGCGGCTTCTTTGCCGAGTTCTGCGCGGCGGGCGGCACCATCTCCGGTGCGTCGTGGGTGCCGGTGGGCACCACCGACTATGCGACGATCATCTCGCAGATTCCTGCCGAGACCGACGCGGTCTATGCCGGACTCGGTGGCGCGGACGCCGCGAGCTTCCTGTCGCAGGCCGTGACGAACGGTGTCGAGAAGCCTCTCGTGGGTGGAACGATCGCCGTGGACACCACGGCGCTGTCGGGTGATGCGAACATCACTGACGTGGCGACGGGCATGATCTCGGGAGGCCCCGTGCCTGGCGTGGGATACGACAACCCGGCCTGGCTCGACTTCGTGGACGCGTACTCCGCTCAGCCGAATGCGTTCCCCAGCCCGTCGATCTTCTCGATCCTGTACTACGTCTCGTTCGAGCCGCTGCTGCAGGCCCTCGAGGCCTCGGACGGCGACCTCAGTGACGAGCACGCAGCGCTGCGTGACGCACTGGGCAGCACGTCGTGGGAGAGCCCGACTGGGCAGATCACGATGGATTCCAACCGCCAGGCGATCGTGGACAACTTCCTGAACGAGGTTGTGCAGGGCGAGGACGGCTCGCTTGTGCTCGACACGATCGAGTCGGCGAGCGGTGTTGCACAGGGCACCGTGGTCTATGACCGCTTCGAGAGCTGCGGGGACATCGAGTAGGGCTCCGCACTGCACCAGTGCATCCGTTGGCCGGGTGTGAACCGCACTCGGCCAACGGATGCACCACATCACCCCACCACAACCGCCGAAGAGGAGAACGACATGAACACCCCCCTCGCACTCCGAGTCAACTCCGTGTCGAAGCACTTCGGCGGCCTCAAGGCCATGCGCGATGTCAGCCTGACCCTGGAGGCAGGTGAGCGCATCAGCGTGATCGGCACCAACGGTGCCGGCAAATCCACTCTCTTCAACTGCATCGCCGGCACGTATCGAGCCACCTCTGGGGGCATTGAGCTATTCGGCGAAGAGGTCACGCGGATGTCCGCGGCACAGCGCGCCCGTCGCGGCCTTGCCCGCACTTTTCAGACCTCAAGACTCTTCGAGAACCTCTCCGTCGCCGAAAACGTCTTCATCGCGCTGGGGGGCAACGAGTTTCGCGGCGGATGGCTTCGGCCGAAGCGCAGCGACGCGGCCCGATGGGATCGTGTGTCTCGCCTGCTGGACCGAGTCGGGCTCGGGGGCCGTGGGCCGTCGATCGTCGTCGACCTCTCGCACGGTGAGCAGCGCCAGCTCGAGCTGGCCATGGCGCTCGCTCTCGAGCCGCGCATCCTTATGCTCGACGAGCCTGCCGCAGGCTTCTCGCCTGCCGAGCGATCCCACTTGACCACCCTCCTGCGTGAGCTGCCAGAAGAAATCAGCCTGCTCCTCATCGAGCACGACATGGACATCGCGCTTGCCGTGGCCACTCGTGTGATCGTGATGCACGACGGTGAAAAGATTCTGGAGGGCACTCCGCAAGAGATCCGTGATTCTGAGCGGGTTCGAGAAATCTACCTGGGAGGGTCTGTTGCCGATGTCGCCTGAGCCTACTGATCGGACCGGCGCGCCCACCAAGGCCGCACACAATGCGACTCCCACGGGTTCGCACGGTGAGACGGTCTTCGAGGTCGAGTCCCTCAACGTCTCCTACGGCCGTGTGCATGTTTTGCAGGATGTGTCCTTCACCATGGGGCACGAGTCTCTCGGCATGGTTGGCCGCAACGGCATGGGCAAGTCGACCCTGACGAATGCGATTGTGGGCTTCTTGCCCGTGCTGAGCGGCTCTATTCGTTTCGAGGGCCAGGAGCTCGTCGGCAAACAGCCTCACGCAATTAACCGCGCAGGAATTGGCTACGTCCCGCAGGGCCGACGGATCTTTCCATCACTGTCGGTGCATGAGCACCTGACGATGGTGAAGAAGGTGCGCGATGCTCGGTGGGACGTCGACAGCGTCTACGAGCTCTTCCCTCGGCTGGCAGAACGCAAGCGCAATGGGGGAGGAGAGCTTTCCGGCGGCGAACAGCAGATGCTCGCCATCGGTCGAGCGCTGCTGTCGAATCCCCGCCTCCTCGTGATGGACGAACCCAGCGAGGGGCTAGCTCCCGCGATTGTCGACCATCTCGCGGAGGTATTCCGATTGCTCGTCGACGAGGGCCAATCCGTTCTCCTGATCGAGCAGAATCTGCGTTTCGCGACGGAGCTGTGCGACCGCATCCTCGTCATGGTGAACGGGCGGATCGCCGCGGACCTCACCGCTCATGAGATTGCGCACGACGAAGAGATTCAGAACAAGTACCTGGGCGTCGTGTGACTGCGCGCGAGAGAACCGCTACTGCGCGTAACGGTCGACAGGGTGATTGAGATCACCGGACTCATCACAATGGCGGAGGATAGGGGATTCGAACCCCTGAGAGCTTGCACTCAACACGCTTTCCAAGCGTGCGCCATAGGCCACTAGGCGAATCCTCCAGGCGTATCCCGCTTCACGCGGAACGACCTCAGCGATCCTACCGGTAAACTCGAACCTGGCTCCCCGCGTGGCGCCATCCAGGCCAACTCCCCCAGGGCGGAAACGCAGCAAGGGTAACCGGGCTCTGGCGGGTGCGCGGGGGGTCCTCATTATTTCTGGGCGTGCCCGGGGTCGAGACCGCGGCGCGGCTCGGGCCCAAAGCCCCAGGCGCCGCGGAGCCCGCCCGCCTAAGCTGAGGGCAATGTCGCGCAGCATCTACGTCACCTCCGCCGAAGGCAACTCGGGCAAGTCGACCGTCGCCCTCGGTCTCGTCGACACGCTCAGCCACCAGGTGCAGCGGGTCGGTGTGTTCCGCCCCGTCGCCCGCTCACGCGAGGAGCGCGACTACGTGCTGGAAGTGCTGCTCGGCCACAACGGCGTCGACCTCGACTACGAGGACTGCATCGGCGTCGGCTACGACGAGGTGCATGCCGACCAGGAGGCAGCGCTCGCCGTGATCGTCGAGCGGTTCAAAGCCATCGAGCGCCGCAGCGACGCCGTCGTCATCGTGGGCAGCGACTACACCGATGTCGCGAGCCCTACCGAGTTGTCGTTCAACGCGCGCGTCGCCGCCAATCTGGGGGCGCCCGTCGTGCTTGTCCTCGGCGGACGGCTCTCCGGCGCCTCGGGCGGACGCGGACTCGCCGAGAGCGGCCCCCGATCGGCCGACGATGTGCGCCGCGTCGCGGAGGTCGCTGTCGCCGAACTCGAGCACGAGCACGCGCAGTTGCTCTCGATCATCATCAATCGGGGGGATGCCGACCTCGCCGACGCCATCACCGCGGCGGTGCGGTCCGTTGCTCCGGATGCTCTGCTCAGCGTCATTCCCGAAGACCCCTACCTGATCGCCCCCACGGTGGCGAGCGTGATTGCCGCGTGCGAGGGCGAGTTCCTCCGCGGCGACGAGGCGCTCCTCGGCCGCGAGGTGCTCGGTGTCGTGGTCGCGAGTATGTCGATGGAGAACGTTCTGCCGCGCCTCACCGAGGGCGCCGTGGTGCTCGTGCCCGCAGACCGGTCGGAAGTGCTGCTCGCCGTGCTCATGGCGCACGAGAGTGAGACGTTCCCGAGCGTGGCGGCGGTCATCCTGTACGGCGGTTTCGAGACGCCCGAATCCGTGCAGTCGCTCGTCGACGGTCTCGACCCGGCGCTGCCGATCATTCGCAGCGGAGCGGGCACCTACGATCTGGTGATGCGCGTCATGGAGACGCGGGGCCGTCTCGCCGCCGACTCGCAGCGCAAGTACGACACGGCTCTCGCGCTGTGGGAGGCACACGTCGATCACGATGCTCTGCTCGAGCGCCTCGACGTCACGCGCTCTGAGGTCGTGACGCCGCTCATGTTCGAGTTCGAGCTGTTGGAGCGCGCCCGATCTGACCGCAAGCGCATTGTGCTGCCCGAGGGCGACGACGATCGCGTGCTGCGGGCGGCCAGCACACTGTTGCGGCGCGGTGTCGTCGACCTGACGATTCTCGGTGACGAGGGCGAGGTGCGGGCGCGCGCCGCCGAGCTGGGGCTCGATCTGTCGGCGGCGACCGTCACCAGCACCCGCGACGAGGAGCTGCGGCACCGCTTCGCCGAAGAATACGTGCGGCTGCGGGCCCACAAGGGCGTCAGCTACGAGACCGCGCGCGATGTCGTGACCGACGTGAGCTACTTCGGCACGATGATGGTGCACTTAGGGCTCGCCGACGGCATGGTCTCGGGTGCCGCCCACACGACCGCGCACACGATTCGCCCCAGCTTCGAGATCATCAAGACCGATCCGGGCGTGAGCGTCGTCTCGAGCGTCTTCCTCATGTGCCTCGCCGACCGCGTGCTCGTCTACGGCGACTGTGCGGTCATCCCCGACCCGACGAGCGAGCAACTCGCCGACATCGCCATCTCCTCCGCGGCCACCGCGCAGCAGTTCGCGATCGAGCCGCGCATCGCGATGCTCTCGTACTCGACGGGCGAGTCGGGCACGGGCGACGACGTCGAGAAGGTGCGCGCCGCGACGAAGCTCGTGCGCGAGCGTCGCTCTGACCTGCTCGTCGAGGGGCCCATCCAGTACGACGCGGCGGCCGAGCCGAGCGTCGCCGCGACCAAGATGCCCCACTCGGAGGTGGCCGGGCGCGCGACGGTCTTCGTCTTCCCCGACCTCAACACGGGCAACAACACCTATAAAGCGGTGCAGCGCTCGGCCGGGGCGGTCGCGATCGGGCCCGTGCTGCAGGGCCTGCGCAAGCCCGTCAACGACCTCTCGCGCGGGGCCCTCGTGGGCGACATCGTCAATACGGTCGCCATCACGGCGATCCAGGCGCAGCGCACGCCCCCTCCGCCGACCACGCCCATCTCGACGCTGGGCGGTACCGAGGGCGCGGGCGTCGATGACAGCCGCGGCCCGAGCAGCGAGCCCTCCTGATGCGGGTCTTCGTCGTCAACTCGGGCTCGAGCTCGCTCAAGTATCAGCTCGTCGATGTCGACACCGCCGAGGTCGTGCTGTCGGGCGTACTCCAACGCATCGGCGAGCCGGGCGGTGACGCTGCCGATCACGAGGCGGGGATGCGGGTCGTTCTCGATCGTCTCGGCGACGAGGCGGCCTCCATCGGGGCGGTGGGTCACCGCGTCGTGCACGGCGGGAGCATCTTCACCGCTCCGACCCTCGTGACCGACGAGGTCATCGCCGGCATTGAAGCGGTCAGCGAGCTCGCCCCGCTGCACAACCCCGCGAACCTCGCCGGCATCCGTGCCGCCCGTGCGGTGCTGCACGCCGCACCGCACGTCGCCGTCTTCGACACGGCCTTCCACCAGTCGATGCCCCCCGAGGCCTACACCTACGCGATCGACCGCGAACTCGCCGAGCGTCACGGCGTGCGGCGGTATGGTTTCCATGGCACGAGCCACGAGTTTGTCGCGCACGGCGCCGCCGACCTGCTCGGCCGGCCGCTCGAGGATCTCAAGCTCATCGTGCTGCACCTGGGCAACGGTGCCTCAGCGACCGCGATCGACGGCGGTCGCTCCCTCGAGACCTCGATGGGGCTCACCCCCTTGCAGGGTCTCGTCATGGGCACGCGGTCGGGCGACCTCGACCCCGCGGTGCTCGTGCACCTGTACCGGGTTGCTGGCCTGAGCATCGACGAACTTGACACTCTGCTGAACAAGCGCAGCGGCATCCTCGGGCTCACCGGTCACGGTGACATGCGCGATGTCACCGACGCTGCGGCCGCTGGGGATGCGCTCGCCGAAGCCGGTCTCGCCGTCTGGGCCCATCGCATCCGGCACTACATCGGGGCGTACCTCGCCCAGCTGGGCGGGCTCGACGCGGTCGTGTTCACGGCCGGGGTCGGCGAGAACAGCCCGGATCTGCGCGCGCGGGTGATCGAGCGACTCGGGCACCTGGGTCTGCACGTCGACCGGTTCCTCAACGAGCGCCCCGCGCGGGGGGCTCGCATCATCTCGCCCGCGGGCGACGGCCCTGCCGTGCTCGTTGTGCCGACGAACGAAGAGCTCGCGATCGCACGCGCGACCGCCGCCCTCGCCGCCTGACTGGCTCTACAGGGGCAGCTCGGCAATCGGGGTCGGGCCAGAGACGACCTCAAACTGCTGGTGCACGCCCCGGCCACTGGTGAGCAGGTCGGCGACGAGGTGGGCGACATCTGCCCGCGGGATGCTGCCCTCGACGTTCTCGCCGATCTCGACCTGGCCGGTGCCGGGCTCGTCGGTGAGCCCGCCGGGTCGCACGATCGTCCAGGCGAGGTCGTCGTGGGCGCGCACGGCCGCGTCGGCCTCCGCCTTGGCGCGCAGGTAGATCTGGAAGATGTCGTCAGAGTCGGGGTCGAAGGTGTCGGCGCGACGCGACGAGATGACGACGAAGCGCCGGATGCCCGCCTGCACGCTCGCGTCGGCGAGCAGTATCGCGCCGTCGCGGTCGACCGTGAGCTTGCGCTCGGGAGTGCTGTTCGGCCCCGAGCCCGCGGCGAAGACGACAGCGTCGCACCCGGTGAGGGCTTCGGCGAGCGTCGCATCGTCGGTGTGCTCGAGGTCGATGACGACGGGCGTCGCGCCGTCGGCCTCGATGTCGGCACGCTGCTCCTCCTTGCGGATGAGCGCCATGGGCTCGTGCCCGGCCTCCGCGAGTTGACGGGCGAGCAGTCGGGCGATCTGGCCGTGACCTCCGGCAATAGCAATGCGCATGCGCCCACTCGATCAGGTGCGCCTCCGTACGGCCTGAGTGCGGGCATCCGCGACGGGGGTGCCGACTACGCTGGGGGCGTGGTCACCGCCCTCTACCGTCGATATCGCCCTGAGACCTTCGCCGAGCTCATCGGGCAGTCGCACGTGACCGACCCGCTGCGGTCGGCGCTGCGGCACGACCGGGTCAACCACGCGTACCTGTTCAGCGGGCCACGCGGCTGCGGCAAGACGACCTCGGCCCGCATTTTGGCGCGCTGCCTGAACTGCGCCGAGGGGCCGACCGATACCCCGTGCGGCACGTGTCCGAGCTGCGTCGAGCTCTCCCGGCAGGGCGGCGGCTCGCTCGACGTCGTCGAGATCGACGCGGCGAGCCACAACGGCGTCGATGATGCACGCGACCTGCGCGAGCGGGCCGTGTTCGCACCGGCGCGCGACCGCTACAAGATCTTCATCCTCGACGAGGCGCACATGGTGACGCCGCAGGGCTTCAACGCGCTGCTCAAGATCGTCGAAGAGCCACCCGAGCACGTGAAGTTCATCTTCGCGACGACCGAGCCCGAGAAGGTCATCGGCACGATTCGCTCACGCACGCACCACTACCCGTTCCGGCTCGTGCCGCCCGCGCAACTGCTCGACTATGTGGATGAGCTCGCCCGCAGCGAGAAGGTCGAGATCGAGCCGGGCGTGCTGCCTCTTGTCGTGCGGGCCGGCGGCGGCTCGGTGCGCGACACCCTCTCGCTGCTCGACCAGCTCATCGCGGGCGCCGACGAGAGCACCGTCACCTACGAGCGCGCGGTCGCGCTGCTCGGCTACACGCATGGCTCCCTGCTCGACGAGGTGGTCGACGCGCTCGCGAGTCAGGATGCCGCCGCCGCCTTCGGCGCCGTCGACCGGGTCATCCAGACCGGCCAAGACCCGCGCCGTTTCGTCGACGACCTGCTCGAGCGGCTGCGCGACCTCATCGTCGTGCAGGCCACGCCCGACCACGGCGCCGCCGTGCTACGCGGCATCCCGCAGGACGACCTTGAGCGCATGAGCGCCCACGCCGCACGTTTCGGCCCCGCGGAACTGTCGCGTGCCGCCGACGTCGTCAACCGCGCTCTCACCGAGATGACCGGGGCCACATCGCCGCGGCTGCACCTCGAGCTCATGACCGCGCGGTTGCTCGTGCCGGCGGCCGACGAGTCGACGCGCGGCGCCCTCGCGCGGGTCGAGCAGCTCGAGCGTCAGCTCATCGGGGGAGCTACGGTCGCGGCCGCGACGACTCCGGGTCAGCCGCAGGAGTCCGCGGCGAGTCTCGCGAGATCTGCTGCAACCGCGGTGCCTCCGCCCGCCGCGCCTGCCGCCGCGTCCACGGCCGCGCCCGCCGGCGCGCCCATCGAATCTGACCGGCCCGCGGCGACGTCGGCCACGGCGCCTGAGACGGCGGCTCCGGCGTCCCGCACGCCTCCCGCCCCCGAGAGGCTCACCCTCGAGCGCATCGCGGCCGCGTGGCCGGCCATCCTGGATTACGTCCAGCAGATTCGGCGCAACTCGTGGACGGTCGTCTACACCGCGACCCCGGTCGCCCTCAATGACGACGTGCTCACGCTCTCCTTCACGGCGGAGCGGGAGGCGGCGAGCTTTAGGGAACGCACCTCGCCCGCCGACAGCGTGAGCGAGCACCTGCGCACCGCCATCCAACGCGAGCTCGGCCATCGCGTGAAGTACCTCGTGCGCGTCGACCCGCCCGCACGCGCTGCGAGCGCTCCCGAGCCGACGAGTGGCCCCACGACCGAACCCCCGGCGGAACCTCCCGCCGACCCCGAGCCGGCGCGGGACCCATCCGTGACCGACTGGGACGTCGCGGCGATTCCTGGTGCGACCGAGCGCAGCGCGGAGCCCAGCCACGAAGGTGATGCGCCTTCCACACCTTCGCAGTGGAAGCCTGAGCCCGGGCCCCCCTCCGCCGCGACTCCGGAACCTCCGCCGCGGCCCGCTCCGGTCTCCGAGATCGGGGGCAAGCAGCGCTACGGCGAATCCGTCGTCCGTGAGGTTCTCGGTGCCCGATTCCTGGCGGAGGAGGTGCTCGAGCCGGCGGTCTCTCTCGTGAGAGCATCCGATGCCGCAGCCGACGCTGCCGGCGCACAGACACCACCCGGCGTGCCCTCCGATGCCGACGCCCCCTCCGACGCGGATGCCCCGCCCGAGCAGTATCCCGATGACCCGGGCCCCGACGAACCTCGAGACGAGTAAGCGTGTACGACGGCATCATCCAAGACCTCATCGACGAATTCGGGCGCCTGCCCGGTATCGGTCCGAAGTCGGCGCAGCGCATCGCCTTCCACATTCTGCAGACCGAGTCGTTCGACGTCGCCAAGCTCGCGCAGCTGCTCGTCGACGTGCGTGAGAAGGTGCGGTTCTGCGAGATCTGCGGCAATGTCGCCGAGGAGGCGCAGTGCTCGATCTGTCGCGACGTGCGCCGCAACGGTGCCTCGATCTGCGTCGTCGAGGAGGCGAAAGACGTCGTCGCGATCGAGCGCACGCGCGAGTTCCGTGGGCTCTACCACGTGCTCGGCGGCGCGATCAGCCCCATTGACGGCATCGGTCCGGACGATCTGCGCATCGGCTCGCTGCTCACCCGCCTGCAGGACGGCACCGTGACGGAGGTCATCATCGCGACCGACCCGAACCTCGAGGGCGAGGCCACGGCGACGTACCTGACACGTCTGCTCGTGCAGCCGGGCCTGCGCGTCTCGCGCCTGGCGAGCGGCCTGCCCGTCGGCGGCGACCTCGAGTACGCCGACGAGGTCACCCTCGGCCGAGCCTTCGAGGGTCGTCGCACCGTCGAGCACTAGGCGACGAGTGGCTCGAGGCGCGAGCGCATTCCTGCGCCTGCATAGGGCGGGACTACACTCAGGTGTCAGGTCGTGCAAAGGTGCGTGCCCTCTGATGCGCCTTCGCCGCGCATCCCTCTCGCCCGTCATTCCGCCCCTCCAGGAGCCCTTTTCGTGAGCCTCATCGTGCAGAAGTTCGGCGGCTCCTCGGTCGCCGACGCCGAGAGCATCAAGCGGGTGGCGAAGCGCATCGTCGAGACGCGCAAGGCCGGCAATGAGGTCGTCGTGGCCGTGAGCGCGATGGGCGACACGACCGACGAGCTCATTGACCTTGCGCACGAGGTCGCGCCGATTCCCGACCCGCGCGAGATGGACATGCTGCTCACGACGGGTGAGCGCATCTCGATGGCGCTGCTCGCGATGGCGATCAAGAGCATGGGCTACGAGGCGCGCTCCTACACGGGCAGTCAGGCGGGCATGATCACGGATGCCCAGCACGGCCAGGCCCGCATCGTCGACGTCACCCCGGTGCGGGTTCGCGAGGCCCTCGACGACGGGGCGATTGCCATCGTCGCAGGCTTCCAGGGCTTCAACCGCGACAGCCGCGACATCACGACGCTCGGCCGTGGCGGCAGTGACACGACGGCCGTCGCGCTCGCCGCGGCGCTGGGCGCCGACGTGTGCGAGATCTACACCGATGTCGATGGTGTCTTCACGGCAGACCCGCGCATCGTCGCCCTCGCGCGCAAGGTCGACCGCGTGACGAGCGAAGAGATGCTTGAGCTTGCGGCCGCCGGGGCGAAGGTGCTGCACATCCGCGCCGTCGAGTACGCCCGACGTCACGGTGTCATGCTGCACGTGCGCTCATCGTTCACGCCCGCCGAGGGCACGTACGTCATCACCCCAACAGAGGGAGAGAAAGTGGAAGAGCCGATCATCACGGGAGTGGCGGGCGACCTCACCGAGGCGAAGATCACGGTCGTCGGTGTTCCCGACACCCCCGGCATGGCCGCCGACATCTTCACCACCGTCGCCAAGACGGGCGCCAACATCGACATGATCGTGCAGAACGTTTCGGCCGCCGCAACGGGCCGCACCGACATCAGCTTCACGCTGCCGAAGACGGATGGCGAGAAGGTGCTCACCGCGCTGCGCGCGGAGCAGGAGGAGCACGGGTTCGAGTCGCTGCAGTACGACGATCAGATCGGCAAGCTCTCCGTCGTCGGCGGCGGCATGCGCACGAGCGCGGGGGTGTCAGCCCAGCTGTTCACCGCGCTCAAGGACGCGGGAATCAACATGGAGATGATCTCGACCTCCGAGATCCGTATCTCGGTGGTCACCCGCGCCGACATCCTGCACCACGCCGTCCGCATCGTGCACACCGCGTTCGGGCTCGACGGCGAGGCTGAGGCCACCGTCTACGCCGGCACCGGCCGCTGACGAGGCTTTCCCCGCCACTACGCTGGAGACCATGAGTCCCACCCCCGTGCACCTCGGCGTCGTCGGCGCCACCGGTCAGGTCGGCGCCGTCGTGCGCCAGCTTCTCGTTGACCGCGCCTTCCCTGTAGCCAGCATCCGCTTCTTCGCGAGCGCCCGCAGCGCGGGCACAACGATCGACTTCGCCGGCACCCCCATCACGGTCGAGGATGCCGCCACGGCCGACCCGAGCGGTCTCGACATCGCGATCTTCAGCGCGGGCGCAACGACGAGCAAGGCCCAGGCTCCGCGCTTCGCCGCGGCCGGCGTGACCGTCATCGACAACTCGTCGGGCTGGCGCATGGACCCTGAGGTTCCCCTCGTCGTGAGCGAGGTCAACCCGGACGCCATCGACCAGGCGGTCAAGGGCATCATCGCGAACCCGAACTGCACGACCATGGCCGCCATGCCCGTGCTGAAGGTGCTCGACGCTGAGGCCGGGCTGCAGCGACTGATCGTGAGCACCTACCAGGCCGTTTCCGGCGCGGGGCTGGCGGGCGGCGAGGAGCTGCTCGAGCAGGCAACCGCCGCTGTGGCACAGGACGCCCTCGAACTGGTGCACGACGGCCGCGCCGTCGACTTTCCGGCAGGCCAGAAGTTCCCCACGACGATCGCCTTCAACGTCATCCCGCAGGCGGGCAGCTTCGTCGACGACGGGCTCGGCGAGACCGATGAAGAGAAGAAGCTGCGCAACGAGAGCCGCAAAATTCTCGAACTGCCCGACCTGCTGGTGAGCGGCATCTGCGTGCGCGTGCCCGTCTTTACCGGTCACTCCCTGGCGATCAACGCCGAGTTCGCGCGCCCGCTCAGCCCCGAGCGCGCCCGCGAACTGCTCGCGACCGCGCCCGGCGTTCAGCTCGCAGACGTGCCGACGCCGCTCGACGCGGCCGGCGTCGACCCGAGCCTCGTGGGGCGCATCCGTGCCGACGAGGGCGTGCCGGATGGCCGCGGTCTCGCGTTGTTCATCAGCAACGACAACCTGCGCAAGGGCGCGGCCCTCAACGCTGTGCAGATCGCCGAGCTCGTCGCGGCGCAGAAGTAGCAGCACGCATGATCGCACCGGTGGCCAGCTACGCCGCGATCGGCGACAGTTTCACCGAGGGCATGGGCGATGAGCGCCCCGACGGCACCCCGCGCGGCTGGGCTGACCTCGTTGCAGCAGCGCTCGCGCATGCGGTGGGGCAGCCGATCGGCTACGCGAACCTCGCCATCCGCGGTCGCCTGCTCGCCCCGATCGTCGACCATCAGTTGCCGGCCGCGCTCGCCCTGGTCCCCGAACTGCTGAGCATCAATGGCGGCGGCAACGACATCCTGCGTCCACGTGTCTCGATCGGAGCGGTAGCCGACCGGCTCGTCGCGGGGGCGCTGTCGGCGCGCGAGGCAGGCATCCGGGTCATGGTCGTCAGCGGGGGAAACCCGACGCGGCACCTTCCGCTCGGGCCGTCACTGGAGAAGCGCGGGGATGCTCTCGCCGACGCCGTGCGCGTCCGCCTGGCGGGCACCGACGTGCTGTTCGTCGACAACTGGTTCGACCCGCGCCTGCCCGAGCTGCAGTACTGGTCGGTCGACAAGCTGCACCTGAACTCTCGCGGCCACGCGATCGCGGCGAGCAACGTGCTCGCGGCCCTCGAGGTGCCGATTCCTGCGTCACCCGATGCGCCAGATGCGGGCGATGATCTTGAGCGCCCCCGCACGGCCGCGTACTGGCGTCACTACGTACTGCCCTGGATCGGCCGGCGGCTCACCGGTCGCTCCTCGGGCGACACCCGCGTGGCGAAGCGCCCACGCCTCGACCCCGTCACGGCGGCTGAGCTGTGACCGCGGCGAACCCTCAGCCGGCGGGCGTCGAATGACAGTCATGGCCCCACGCACTCCTCTTCTTGCCGCCCTCGCCGCACTCGCTGCGGCGGGGCTCGTCGCGTGCGCATCCCCGACACCGACTCCCGGCGCGACGGGCGACGGCCCCATCGTCGCGTTCTACGGCGACTCCTACACGCGCGGCACCGGGGCCAGCGACCCAAGCCTGCGCTGGTCGACCCGCATCAGTGAGAGCCGCGGCTGGCAGGAGGTGAACCCGAGCGTCGACGGTCTGGGCTTCATCAACAACCGGCAGCTGTTCGGCGATGGCGACCTGCCGAGCATGATCATCGACGCCGAGCCCGACATCGTGTTCGTCACGATGGGGCTCAACGACAATTTCAGCTTTGCCTTCGCCGCTGACTCGATCGAGACACAGATCGACACGGATCTGCAGAGACTGACCGACGCGCTGCCCGAGGCTCGCTTCGTTGTCGTCGAACCGTTCTGGTACACCGCCGAGCGACCGCCGTCGGTCGACACCATCATCGGGTGGGCGCGGGATGCGGCCGAATGGTACGGCGTCGACTACATCCCGGGGGCCTCCACCTGGATCCAGGGTCGAGAGGGTGAGATGGCCTCCGACGGCCTGCACCCCAACGATGACGGTTACGCCGAGATGACCCGGCGGATGGACGAGGCTCTCCTCGAGTTGGGGCTCTAGTCTTCGGGTTTCTGGCGCCCGGCGCGGATCGCGCGCACGGCGAGCTGGGCGGCCGCCAGAACGAGCAGTGTGCCGAAGAGGACGCCGGAGATGGCCGGCGGGATGAGGAAGGCGAGCGCCACCCCGCCCTGGGAGGCGACGACAGCCGCGATGCCCACGACGAGACCCTGTCGAACGTCCACGAGGCCGGCCCGCATGTTCGGAATGGTGCCCGAGAGTGCGGCGGGAATCATGGCCGCGAGCGAGGTTCCCTTCGCCGCGAGGTCCCCCATGCCGAACAGGGCGATGAGCACCGGCACGGCGATGATGCCGCCGCCGATGCCGAACATGCCCGCTGCGACTCCCATGACGATGCCGAGCAGCAGGAGGCCGAGGGCGGCGAGCGCGCTGAGCTCGATGGTCGCGCCACGCTCGGGCTCGATGAGGATCAACCGGGCCGCCGCCACGAGCATTCCCGCAATGAAGGCCCACCGCAGCCACGCCAGCGGAAGCGTGCGCAGCAGGTACGCACCGAGCGGGGCGCCCGCGAAGGCGCCCACGCCGACGAGGAGTGCCGCGAACAGGTCGATCTCGCCGGCGATGCCATAGGTGGTCGCACCCGCGATCGCGGTGGGCACGATGGCCACGAGCGATGTGGCGGCGGCCTGGCGCTGATCCATGTGCGCCCAGAGCATGAGCAGAGGAACCATGAGGATGCCGCCGCCGACGCCGAACATGCCGGCAAGAAGGCCGCCGAGTGCGCCAATGGCAAGAAGCGGCAGAATCACGCGTGCCAGCCTAGGCCCGGGCGGTCGGGAGTCAGTGCCACGCGAGTAAACTGGCGGGTGTGACTGAACACATCGACGTGGCCCTGATCGGCGGCGGCATCATGAGCGCAACGCTCGGCACGATGCTGCAGCAGCTCGAGCCTGACTGGGATATCCGCATCTACGAGCGCCTGGGTGATGTCGCGCGCGAAAGCTCGAACCCGTGGAACAACGCCGGCACAGGCCATGCAGCACTGTGCGAGCTCAACTACACGCCCGAGAAGCCTGACGGCTCGATCGACATCACGAACGCCGTGAAGGTCAACGAGCAGTTTCAGGTCTCACGCCAGTTCTGGTCGTACCTCGTCGGCAAGGGCCTGCTGCCCGACCCGAGCGCCTTCCTCTGCGCGCCCCCCCACATGAGCTTTGTGTGGGGACGCGACAACGTCGAGTACCTGCGCAAGCGCTTCGAGGCGCTCAAAGACCACCCGCTGTTCGCCGGTCTCGAGTACAGCGAAGACCCCGCGGTGATTCGCCGCTGGGCACCTCTGACGATCCCCGGTCGGTCGAAGACGCAGCCGGTCGCCGCAACCTGGATCGCGGCGGGCACCGACGTCGACTTCGGCGCCCTGACCCGGATGCTCATCGACGGTCTCGTCGACGGTGGTGCGCAACTCCACCTCGAGCACCGAGTCGCTTCGATCTCTCGTGCGGGCGAGCGCGGCTGGCGCCTGGGCCTCCGCCACGAGGTCGGCCACACGCCGCTCGAGGTAACCGCGAGGTTCGTCTTCGTCGGCGCGGGCGGTCACGCCCTGCCGCTGCTGCAGAAGAGCGGCATCAAGGAGATCCGTGGCTTCGGTGGGTTCCCGGTCAGTGGCCAGTGGCTGCGCACCGACAACCCCGAGGTTGTGGCCAAGCACAGCGCCAAGGTCTACGGCAAAGCCTCGGTGGGCGCCCCACCCATGTCGGTGCCGCACCTCGACACGCGCGTCGTGGACGGCGAGTCGAGTCTGCTGTTCGGGCCCTACGCGGGCTTCACGCCGAAGTTTCTCAAGACGGGCTCCTGGTTCGACCTCTTCGGGTCGATCCGGTGGCACAATCTGATCCCCATGCTGCAGGTGGGTCTGCGCAACCTCGACCTGCTCAAGTACCTCATCGGCGAGCTGCTCGCCAGCCGCTCCGCCAAGGAGGAGGCGCTGCGCGCCTTTTACCCGAACGCGGACGGCGACGACTGGTACGAGATGACGGCGGGCCAGCGCGTGCAGATCATCAAGAACGACCCCGCGAAGGGTGGCGTGCTGCAGTTCGGTACCGAGGTCGTTGCCTCGGCCGACGGCACGATCGCCGGACTGCTCGGGGCCTCGCCGGGAGCCTCCACAGCCGCGCCGATCATGCTCGACGTGCTCGAGCGCTGCTTCCCCGACAAGATCGAGGCGTGGCGGCCCGCCCTCACGCAGATGGTGCCGTCCTACGGCACGACCGTCTCAGCTGATCCGGCTCTCGCCGAGAAGCTGCTCACCGAGACGGCAGCCGCGCTCGCCATCGCCCGCTGATCTGACGAGCGCCCCCTGGTGCTTGGATACCCCCAGGGGTATTGTGAGCGGTATGGATGCTGCTGTCACCACCGATCGGATCGCCACGCTTCACCCCGCCTGGGGCGCTGCCCTCATGAGCCTCAGCGGTGCCGCGCTCGTCTCGTTGCGTGACTCGCTGCCCGGTCGTGACCTCGATGCGGTCATCGGCCTGGCGCTGCTCGCTCTCTCGGCGATCGCGGCGCTGGCCCTGTCAGTCGTCATGATTCTGCGCGTCGTGCGGCACAACGACGCCTTCCTGGCCGACTTGGCGAATCCCGGCATCGGCGCCATGATCGCCTCGTGGCCCGCCGGTCTGCAGGTCTTCGCGCTCGCCGTGCTGCAGGCAGGGGTCACGGGTGCGGTGCCCGCCGAACCGGCGCTCGTCGTTGGCATGGCGGTGTTCGTGCCCGGCGTCATCGGCACGCTCCTGTCGGGCTACGCCTTCTACACGCGCATCATCGGCGTCGCCGAGGTGCCGCACGCGGCGGTCTCCGGCAGTTGGTTCGTGCCCGTCGTGCCGCTCGTGCTCACGCCGAGCATCCTGTCTCGCGCTCTCGATCTCGGCCTGCCCGGAGACGCGACCGTGTGGGCCTTTCTCTCGCTGATCGCGTGGGGCATCGGCTTCACCCTGTTTCTCATGCTCGCCTCAATCATCGGCAGTCGCCTGCTCGTGGCCGCGCCGCCCGCGCCGCATCAGGCTCCGAGCTGGTGGGGCTGGCTGGCTCCGCTCGGCGCCGGCGGTGTCGGGCTGCTGGCGAGCGTCGAGCTCGCCAGCGCAGCCGGGGTCGTCGAGGGTGCCGAGGGCATCGCCCTGCTGCTGGTCACGGTCATGTGGGGCTTCTCGTCGTGGTGGCTGCTGCTGGCGGTGCGCATCATCGTGAAGGAGCGGCGCTCGATGCACTTTCACCTCGGCTGGTGGGGTTTCGGGTTTCCGACCGCCGCCTTCGTGAACCTCACGGCGGTCGTCGCTCGCCGATGGGAGCTCGAGTGGCTGGTCGCACTCGACCCCGTGCTGTGGGTCGCGGTGCTGGTCGTGATCGCTACGCTCATCGTGCTGACCCTGCGGGGTCTGCGCAGCGGCGCCACCTGGGCCCGGTGAGCGACCCGAAAGAGACACCTGCACTGATGCCGCTGCGCGAGATCACCGAGCCGGTCAACCTGTGCCTGCCGAACGGCCGGCTAAACCCTGAGGCCGTCGGCCGCACCCGCACGACGCTGCACCGCGGCCCGCTGAGTGGCCGGGGCCACACGAAGCGCTGGGAGTACTGGGGCATCACGACTCCTAACCTGTTCGTGGGCCTCACGATCTCGAGCCTCCGAGAACGCCCCGTTCGTCGACGGCGTGCAGCACTACATCGACGAAGAGCTGGCCTGGCACTACGACCTCGCCGAGCAGGCGCAGAGCCGCTGGTCGCGACTAGTTGCGGGTCGCACCGTCTGAGGCGGTAACGACGAAGGTGTCGGGTTGGCCGAAGGCGTGCTCGCCGAACGCATTGTCGACGGCGACCTGGATGCGTGAGAGGTCGCCCACGCGCACGAGGGCGATCGCGGCCCCACCGAATCCTCCCCCCGTCATGCGGGCGCCGATCGCGCCCGCTCCGACCGCGGTCTCGACAGCGAGGTCGAGCTCGGGCACCGAGATCTCGAAGTCGTCGCGCATGCTGCGGTGCGAGGCATCCAAGAGGTCGCCGATACCGGTAGCGCCGTCGGAACGCAGCACGGCGACCGTGTCGAGCACGCGCTGATTCTCGGTGATGACGTGCCGGATGCGCCGGAAGGTCACGTCGTCGAGCAGCTGCTGCGCGCGCGGCAGGTCATCCATGGTCAGGTCGCGCAGCGAGGATGCGCCCAGCGCCGCGGCACCGCGCTCGCACGCGGCGCGGCGCTCGCCGTACCCGCCCGTCGCGTGACTGTGCTTCACCCCGGTGTCGATGACGAGGATGGCGAGCTCGGCGTCAGTGAGGCCGAGCGGCACGAGCTCGCTCTCGAGGCTGTGGCAGTCGAGGAACACCGCGTGATCGACCGCGCCCAAGAGCGACGCCGACTGGTCCATGATTCCCGTGGGCGCGCCGACCGCGACGTTTTCGGCGCGCTGCCCCACTCGCGCGAGGGTGCGTCGGTCGAAGCCGAGTTGCCACACGTCGTTGAGAGCGAGGGCGACGGCGCTCTCGATCGCTGCCGAGCTCGAGAGGCCCGCGCCGACGGGCACGTCAGAGTCGATGAACATGTCGACGCCCGGCACGGCAGAGAGGTCAGCACCGTGCTCGCCGAGCGCCCAGGCGACGCCGAGCGGGTAGGCCGACCAGCCCTGGAGGCTCTCGGGCGTGAGCGCGTCAAGGTCGATCTCCGCGAGCTCATCGGCGAAGGTGCTGGCCACCCGCACGCGACGATCGTCGCGCACGCCGAGCGCGACGAGGGTGCGGCGGTCGATCGCGAAGGGCAGCACGAAGCCCTCGTTGTAGTCGGTGTGCTCGCCGATGAGGTTGACGCGCCCGGGGGCCGACCAGAGGCCGTCGGGCACGTGGCCGAAGACGGCCTCGAAGCCCGCGCGAGCGTCGTCGCGAATGTCAGTCATGCACCTTCTCGATTCCGGAGCGGAGGAACTCGGCTTGGGCCTCGGGCGCGACGTCGCCAATGAAGGCGCCCATCGCGGCTTCCGAGCCGGCCAGGTACTTCAGTTTGTCAGCCGCGCGGCGCGGGCTCGTCACCTGCAGCATCAGTCGCACGGTGTCGCGGCCCACGTGTACGGGCGCCTGGTGCCACGCCGCGATGTACGGGGTCGGCGTCTCGTAGAGCGCATCGAGCCCCCGCAACAACCGACGGTAGAAGGGGGCGAGCTCGTCTTTCTCCTCGTCGGTGAGCGCCGCAAAATCGGACACGTGCCGGTGGGGGAGCACGTGGATCTCAATGGGCCAGCGCGCCGCGAACGGCACGTAGGCCGTGAAGTACTCGCCCTGCAGCAGCACGCGAGAGCTCGCCTGCTCGCGCTCGAGCAGGCGCGCGAAGAGGTCGGCACCCTGGGCCTCGATGGCGCGCAGCAGCGCGCTCGTGCGCGGCGTGATGAACGGGTAGGCGTAGATCTGCCCGTGCGGGTGCGGCAGGGTCACGCCGATCTCTTGCCCGCGATTCTCGAAGGGGAAGATCTGCTGAATGCCGGGCATCCGGCTCAGAGCCTCGGTGCGGTGCGCCCATGCCTCGATGACGGTGCGTGCCCGGCTGACGGTCTGCGAGCCGAACGAGCCCTCGTGTTCGGGCGAGAAGCACACGACCTCGCACCGCCCGACGCTCGTGCGCGAGCGCTCGAGACCGATCTCGGCGAGGTCGGCCAGATCGCGCGGCGCGTGGTCGTCTTGCAGCGCGGGGCCGAAGCTTGGCGAGCGGTTCTCGAACACGGCGACGTCGTAGAGCGCGGGAATCTCGCTCGGGTTCGCGTCGGTCTGCGGCGCGAGAGGGTCCTGGTCGGCGGGAGGCAGGAAGACGCGGTTCTGCCGGTTGCTGGCGATGGAGATCCACTCGCCCGTGAGCGGGTCTTGGCGCATGCTCGCCGTCGCCGGGCGAGGGTCGAGCGTGCGGGTGTCGATGCTGCGCTCAGGGCCGAGCGTCGAGTCGGCGTCGTCGACGTAGATGAGCTCGCGGCCGTCGGCAAGCAGGGTGGAACGGAAGGTGATGGGCACCTCTTGATCGTAGGGCGGGAGGCCAACGAGTGCGTACGTCGACGGCCCCGCCTGGCTAGTGTGGGTCGTGTGACCAGCCTCCACACTCCCGCACCCCCCACCGGCGAGCAGTACACCCTGCATCACGATGGTGCTCACGGCCCCGTGGAGGCGACGATCGTGCAGGTCGCTGCCGGCCTGCGGAGCCTCACGGTCGACGGCCACGATCTTGTGCAGGGCTACGCGGAGGATTCCGCGCCTCCGTTCGCGACGGGGATCGTGCTCGTCCCGTGGCCGAATCGCGTGCGCGACGGTCAGTGGAGTCACGAGGGCTCGCAGTTGCAGCTCGACATCACCGAGGTCGACAGGAACAACGCGATCCATGGGCTGCTGCGCAACACTCCCTATCGCGTGCTCGAGCGCAGTGCTGACGCCATCACGCTTGCGGCGAGTGTCGTGCCCCAGCACGGCTACCCGTTCCATCTCGATACGACAGTCACCTATCGGCTCACGGGCAACGGCATCCGGGTCGAGCACGGCGTCACCAATGTCGGACCGTCGACGGCTCCCTATGCCGTCGGCACACATCCGTTCGTGCGCGTGGGGGCCCATGACGTCGACGCGCTGACCATCACCGCGCGCACCGTCGATCACGTTGTGGTGGATGCTCGGCTCAACCCGATGGGCCTCGAAGCTGCGGCGGGCGGGCCTCTCGATCTCTCCTCCGGCCGACGCGTGCGCGAGCTCGAGCTCGACGACGCCTGGCGCGTGGAGCCCGACCCTGACGGTGTGGTCCGCACGGTGCTGAGCGCCGACGACGGCACGGAGACCGAGGTGTGGCAGGAGGCAGAGTGGCCGTGGTTGCAGGTCTTCATTACTCGCGCGTACCCGTCAACCAGCGGCCACGTGACGGCGATTGCCGTCGAACCGATGACCGCTCCCGCGAACGCCTTGGTCTCGGGCGAGGGGCTGCGCTGGCTCACACCGGGCGAATCCTGGAGCGGAGCCTGGGGAATCTGCCGCCCCGCCTGAGCTACGCGACCGCATTCCCGCGAGCGCCCATGTTGCGCTGAGGAGCACACCCCACCACGTACAGCGTGATCCCAGCGTTTATTCACGCCAGCCGCCTCCGCAACGTTCTGCTCAACATCACAGTTGGGTCAAGTTCACTCCACGGCTGTACAAGGTGTGTTCTGTGTGTTTACACTTGCACCCAAGACAACGACGTTTCCCAGCCAATGGAGGTTGACCCCGTGACAAGCGAGTCAGCGCAGACCGTGATTGCCGCATCTGGAATCGTCAAGCGATTCGGCGGAGCCGTCGCGGTCAACAATGTCAGCCTGTCGGTCGCCGAGGGCGAGATTCACGCCGTTGTCGGTGAGAACGGCGCAGGCAAGTCGACTCTCATGCGTATCCTCGCCGGCATCCTCACCCCCGACGAAGGAGCGGTCGCCGTCGGCGGATCCGTTCTCGAGGGCGGCGCCAAAGAAGCACTGGATGCGGGCATCGCGCTCGTGCACCAGGAGCTCAGCCTTGTGCCCGAGATGACGGTCGCCGAGAACATCATGCTCGGGTCGCCTCCGACCGCCGCCGGCTTCACCAAGACCAAAGAGCTCAAGCGGATCGCCGCGGCGGCCCTCGACGAAATCGGCGTGAGTGTCGACCTCGACGAGCCCATTGCCCGACTCTCCGTCTCGCTTCGGCAGTTCGTCGAGATCGCTCGCGCCGTCGCCCGCAAGCCGCGCGTGCTGATCCTCGATGAGCCGACAGCGACCCTCACCCCCGCCGAGACCGATTACCTGCTGACCATGCTGCAGCGCCTGGCAGCCAAGGGCATGGCGATCATTTACATCTCGCACCGGATCCCCGAGGTCTTCCGCATCTGCACGAACGTCACGATTCTGCGCGACGGGGAGCTCGTGGAGAGCACCCCGATCGCCGAGACCACGCCTAGCGCTGTGATCGACGCGATGGTCGGGCGCGAGCTCAAGCTCGACCTTCAGGTTCACCGCGAGGCCAACCCCGGCGACGTGATCCTGTCGGCGACCGGCATTCGCGCCGCGGGCGTCAATGACGTCGACCTGCAGGTCCGCGCCGGCGAGATCGTCGGTCTCGGCGGGCTCGTGGGTGCGGGCCGCACGGAGCTCGTGCGCGCGATCGTGGGAGCCGACCCGCGCAGCGCAGGCACCGTGACGATGACCGTGGGCGGCAAGACGACCACGATCGGTGGCTACCAGTCCGCGGTGAAGGCCGGCATCGGCTACGTGCCCGAGGAGCGCCGCACCGACGGGCTCGCGCTCTCCATGTCGGTCAGTGACAATGTGGCCCTGCCCAATCGCGGCGCGCTCTCCGTCGGCGGTGTTCTGCGGCGCGGAGCGATCGCGAAGTTCGTGCGTCACCTGGCCGATGTCGTCGGTCTTCGCCCGCCCGTCATCACACGGGAGGTCGGGGAGTACTCCGGCGGCAACCAGCAGAAGGTCGTCATCGCCAAGTGGCTCGGCCGCAAGCCCGATCTGATCATCCTCGATGAGCCCACCCGAGGTGTTGATGTCGGCGCGAAGGCCGAGATCCACCGTCTCGTGCGAGAGCTCGCCGACAACGGGGCCGCCGTGCTCGTGGTGAGTTCCGACCTGCCCGAGCTGCTCGAGCTCTCTGACACTATTCACGTCGTCCGGGACGGCCGCATCGCGGGCACCTTAGACGGCGACGACGCCGACGAGAAGGCCGTGATGTCCCTGGCATCCGGCGAGAAGATGGTGAGCGCCTGATGGCTACGAAAGATTCCCTGACCGAAGCGATCGCGGTGGCTGGCGCCAGCGACAACAACAGTGCCAGCGGCCTGGAGTCGCGGCGTTTCCGCCTGCTGCAGTGGTTCTCCGAGAACGGGGTCATCGTCTTCACGGTCGCCCTCATTCTCTTCGCCGTGATCTTCGTCAACGGGTTCGCGTCGCTGCCAAACATCACCGACGTGTTCTACCGCGCGGCGCCCATCGGCATCGTCGCGGTGGGCATGACCTTCGTCGTCATCAGCGCCAACTACCTCGACCTCTCCATCGTCGCTCAGGTGGCGACCGCCGCGGTCATCTTCATTGGGATCAGCAACCTCTATGGCCTGCCTGCGGCGTTCGCTGTGGCCCTTCTCGTGGCCATGCTGTATGGCGTCGTCAACGGCGTCGCCGTCGGCTTCTTTAAGGCCAATGCCGTGATCGTGACGCTCTCGACAACCTTCATCGGCCTCGGGATTTTGCGCTGGCTCTCCGGTGGCAGTATCTTCTTCGGCCCCGAGGACGGGCCGATCCGACTCTTCGGGCAGGCGCGCCTCGGCCCCGTGCCGTTCTCGGCGCTGCTGCTCATCGTCATCACGGTGATTCTCTGGTTCGTGCTCAATCGCACCAACTTCGGATTCGCCGTGCGAGCCTATGGCTCGAACAAGCAGGCGACGAGGCTCGCAGGTGTCAACACGACGCTCGTGGTCATCGGGGCATTCATGATCACCGCCCTCGCAGCGACGGCCGCCGGGTTCGCGCTCGCCGCCTTCTCGAACACGGCAGTGTCGTCGATGTCAGAGGGTTACGACTTCCGGGCTCTCGCCGCCATCATCATCGGCGGCACGAGCGTGTTCGGCGGCAAGGGCAGCGTGTTGCGCACACTCCTTGGCGTCATCTTCGTGAGCGTGCTCACCAACATCCTCGTTCTTTCCGGTATCGGATTCGGATTCCAGCAGATGGCGATCGGAGCACTCATCGTGGTCGCGGTCTCTGTCGATGCTCTCGCACGAAGGGCGGCCAAGAAATGACGCAGACAGACGCACCCGCGCAGACCACCATGCGACTCGGGGCAGAGAAGGGCGGCTTCTTCAGCCAGCTGAAGGTCACTCTCGCGCGCCGCACTGAGGGTCGCGGAATCGCTCTCCTGACGGTCGTGGTCATCGCGGCCGCGATCCTCGAACCGGTCGTCTTCACCTCGTACCAGGTGACCCTCGGCAGGGTCGCCCTCATCGGTCTGGTCGCACTCGGTCTCACCGCCGTGATCCTCATGGGAGAACTCGACCTCAGTGTCGCGAGTACGCTCGCCGTCTCCGGCGTGGTCATGGCGAGCATCCCCGACCTCTGGCTCGGAATCCTCGCGGCGCTCGCGACCGGGCTCATCATCGGAGCCATCAACGCCTTCTTCGTCGTCGTCGTCGGCATCAATTCCTTCATTGCCACACTCGGCATGCTCTTCGCCCTGCGCGGGCTCGCCTTTGTGCTGTCGGATGAGAAGCCGGTGCGGCTCACCGAGATTGACGCCGGAATCCTGTTCGGCGCGCCCGTGCTGGGGCCGTTGACGCCCCGTGTACTGCTGTTCATCCTCGCCTTCATCGCGCTGCAGATCTTCCTGACGCGGGTCAAGGCGGGCCGTGAGTTCTACGCTGTCGGTGGCAACCGTCAGGCGGCGATGGACGCGGGAATCCCCGTGCGTCGACGCATCTTCACGGGGTTCATGATCTCGGGCTTCGTCGCCTCCCTTGCCGGCATCATCAATACCCTCGAGCGCACCGCGGCCGACCCCACGGCGGGATCCACGGTGCTGCTGGCGAGCTTTGCGGCGGCCATCATTGGCGGTGTCGTGCTCAACGGTGGCCGCGGCTCCGTGCTCGGCACGCTGGTCGGTGCACTCTCGCTCGGAATCCTGCAGGTCTCCCTCACCCTCTCTGGCGTGCAGGTCGACATTCAGGACATCTTCATCGGTGTGATCCTGCTGCTCGCAGTGATTACCGACCCCGCAAGTCTTCGCGCAGCTCTGGCCGGCGTTCGCTCGTCGTTCCTGGGCCGTGAGAAGGCTCAGACCCCCGTCTGAGCTTCGAGCCGTCGACCCCGGCGGCTCTCCCCACCACACGAACGGAAAGAGGCAGACCATGCGAAACACTCGCATCACGACCTCCGTCGTCGGCCTGATGGCCGCCGCCGGACTCGTACTCTCCGGCTGCGCCACTGGCGACGCAGAGACCCCTGACGCTGGCGGTTCGGGCGAGGAGACCTTTGAGGTCTACGCGCTCCTGCCGCAGGGCACCGACCAGCCGTACGGCACGACCTACCTGCCCCCGATGGAGGAGACAGCGGCCGAGCTCGGCATCAACCTGACGATCACCAACTCGCAGTACGACGCCGACGCACAGGCGAGCGAGTGCGAGGTCGCCGTTGCAGCGCAGCCCGACCTCATCATCCTGTGGCCCGCCGTGGGCGACACCATTCGCCCCTGCCTCGCGGCAGCTCAGGCAGCAGGCATCCCGGTGACGGTCACGAACTCCGACGTCAACCCCGAGGACAAGGATCTCATCGAGGCCTACTCGGGCCCCGACACCTACGGTCAGGGAGTCTCCTCGGCCGAGATCATGTGTGAGCTCGCCGACGGTGAAGAGATCGGCATCCTCGTCGTGAACGGTCTGACCGGTAACTCGACGGCCATCAACCGCAACGCCGGCTTTGTCGAGACGGTCGAGGCGAACTGCCCGAACGTGACGATCCTCGCCGAGCAGCCGGGCGACTGGAACAAGGACGACTCGCAGATTGCGGTATCCGAGATGCTGACCTCGGTCGGTGCGGAGAATGTCGACGGCATCTACGCGGCCGACGACACGATGGTTGCCGGTGCGATCGACGCTCTCAAGGCGCGCGACATCGACCCGGAGCCGCTCTATATCACGTCGATCGGTAACACCTTCCTCGGCAACCCGCTCGTTCTCTCGGGCGAGCTCGACGGAACCGTCTTCCAGTCCTCCTCATGGGATGGCGAGAACGCTGTGCGCCTCGCGCACGCGGTGCTCACCGGTGGCGACTACGAGACCGACCTCTTCATGCCCAGCGTGAAGGTCACGGCCGACAACGCGGACGACCCCGAGGTCGCGCCGGAGTGGTAGGCACTCGACACTGGGTCAATAGACCCTGAGTCGATATTCCGAGAGCCGGGGCGGGTGTATCAGCCACGCCCGTCCCGGCCTCACCACACCCCCACAGACTACTGTCAGGAGCCATTCCTCATGCCCGCGAGCAGTGCCACCCCGCAGCCCCTCGTCGATGCGCTCGACTTTGATCACCGCATGATCCCCGCGCACGGCCAGAGGGGCGTCGACTTCGAGCAGCGCGTCGACTTCACCCGTCTTCGCGCCTATCGCCTCTCCCGCGCGATGGAGGCCCTCGAAGCGACCGAATGCGGCGCCTTCCTGCTCTTCGACCCGTACAACATCCGCTATACGACGCAGACCTGGATCGGTGGGGCGCTGCCCGACAAGATGTCGCGCTACGCCCTTCTTGCCCGCGACGGCAAGCCTCACCTGTGGGATTTCGGGTCCGCCGCCAAACACCACCGACTCTTCGCCCCGTGGCTGCACGAGGGCCACAGCCACTCCGGCATGCTCGGGCTACGCGGCGCCATTCACCCCGAGGTGGGCCTCATGAAGGAGGCCGTGACCACGATCAAGGGCATGCTGCTCGATGCTGGACTCGGCGGGATGCCGGTCGGTGTCGACATCGTCGAGCCGTCCTTTCTCTTCGAGATGCAGGCACAGGGCATCCAGGTCGTCGATATTCAGCAAGACATGCTGGGTGCGCGCGCCATCAAGAATGTCGACGAGATCATGCTGCTCAGCGAGGCGGCCTCCATGGTCGACGGCGTGTATCAAGACATCACGGATGCCCTCAAGCCCGGCATTCGCGAGAACGAGATTGTCGGGCTCGCCGCCAAGAAGCTGTACGACCTCGGCAGCGAGCAGGTGGAAGCGATCAACGCCGTCTCGGGCGAGCGCTGCAACCCGCACCCGCACAACTTCACCGACCGGCTCATCCGGCCGGGCGACCAAGCCTTCTTCGACATCATCCACTCGTACAACGGGTACCGCACCTGCTATTACCGCACCTTCTCGGTCGGTAGCTCGACGCCCGCCCAGCACGACGCTTACCGCCGTGCACGCGAATGGATGGATGCCGCGATCGAGAAAGTGGCCGACGGCGTCGGCACCGACGAGATCGCGCAGCTCTGGCCGACCGCTCAGCAGATCGGCATCGCGAACGAGATGGATGCGTTCGGCCTGCAGTTCGGGCACGGCCTCGGTCTCGGCCTGCACGAGCGGCCGATTATCTCGCGCCTCAACTCCCTTACCCACCCGGTCGAGATCAAGGCCGGCATGGTGTTCGCCCTCGAGACCTACTGCCCTGCGTCAGACGGCATTTCGGCGGCGCGCATTGAAGAAGAGGTCGTCATCACCAAGACTGGCGCCCAGGTGCTCACGAAGTTCCCGGCCCAGGATCTCTTCGTGGCGAACCCCTACTGAGCCCACGCCTCAGAGCAACAACACCTCACTCGCAGCAACGGAAGGAATACCACCATGGACACCACTCGACTCGCAGGAAAGAACGTCCTCATCACGGGCGCTGCCCAGGGCATGGGTGCGGCCGTCGGCAAGTACTATGCGGCGCAGGGCGCCAAGGTCTGCCTGGGCGACGTGAACCTCGAGGGCGCTCAGCAGGTGGCGCAGGAGATCATCGACGACGGTGGCGTCGCCACCGCTGTGCAGCTCGACGTGACCAAGCGAGAGTCGGCCGCGGCGGCCGTCGCGCACACGGTCAAGGAGTTCGGCTCCATCAACGTGCTGCTCAACAACGCGGGTATCAACAAGCCGTTGTTCTTCCTCGACATCACCGAGGAGAACTGGCAGCGCATCATGGACGTCAACGCCTGGGGCACGCTGGTGTGCATGCAGGAGGCCGCCAAGCAGATGCGCGACCAGGGCAAGCAGGACTACCCGTACAAGATCATCAACGTCGGCTCGATCCTCTCGCGGGACGCCTTCGACGACGTCGTGCCCTACGCGGCCTCCAAGCACGCCGTCCTCGCCTTCATCAAGGGTGGCGCCAAGGCGCTCATCGAGCACAACATCACGGTCAACGGCTACGGCCCGGGTGTCGTGCGCACCGAGCTGTGGGAGCAGCTCGACAAGGATCTCGTCGCGATCGGCAAGTTCGAGAAGCCCGGCCAGTCGATGGACTCCCTCGCCGAGAACATGATCCTCATGAAGCGCTACTCCTACCCCGAAGATGTCGTCGGCACGGCCGCGTTCCTCGCGAGCCCGGAGAGCGACTACATGACCGGCCAACTCATCATGATCGACGGCGGAATGGTCATCCAGTAGTTCTCTGAACCGCACCACGAAGGGCCCCGCCGACGCCGGCGGGGCCCTTCGTGTCAGGTGGGCCCCGTGGGCGCGAGCGCTCGTGGCGGTCGCGGACGAACAAGCTGTCAGGTGGGCCCCGTGGGCGCGAGCGCTCGTGGCGGTCGCGGACGAACAAGCTGTCAGGTGGGCCCCGTGGGGCTCGAACCCACGACCCGCGGATTAAAAGTCCGCTGCTCTGCCAACTGAGCTAGAGGCCCGCTACTCATCCAATCTAGCGCGCCACGGCGGTCAGCGGGGCGGGGTAGCGTGGCCGCCATGAGCGAGCACGCGAGCAACGGTTCTGCCCGGCCACGTCGGCCGGTGCGGGTGCCGGCGACCGCGTTCGAGGGCATTGAGGGTGGGCTCGATCCGGCCGTCGAGTTGCGCATCGCCCATGACAGTGCGCGTGCGCTCATACATCGCGTGCGCGAGAGCGACGACCCCGACCTGGTCGAGCGCATGGTGGCCTACACCGACGAACACGGGCTCGACACGCTCGCCGAGCTCTGGGCGCGCGCCAGTGCCCGTTCCCTGCCGGGCGCCCTCTGGCGCCTGTCGCTGTTGCGCGCCCTCGTGCGCCGCGACCCTGCGGGCACCTCGCTGCTGTTCCAGCGCGGCAGCGAGGTGCTGGTGACGGCCGACGTCGTCGTCGCGGGCGCCGAGTCGCCGACCGGGCCTGAGGAGATCCGCGCGCTCGCCGACCAGGTGCTGCGCGGTGCCTACGTCGGTGACTTCGCGATCGCGCTCGAGCGTGCGGCGTCCTTCTGCCGCACGGCGTCGGCAGGCGCGGCCGACCTCGCGGATGACGCCGATGCCGCGGTCGACGACGTTCGGGCGGCCGGGTTCACGAGCCGGGCATCCCGTCTGGCAACGAGCGCTGACGATTTCACGGCTTGCGCGCGCCTCGAGCGCCGCGGCACCCTCGACTGACCGCGCACCTGAGTGCGAGCGGAGTACGCGGCGCGCAACTCTCGTTAGACTGCACTGGCCGGGCCGCAGTAACCCCGGGCTCCACTATTCGCCGCTTCGAGCGGCCACGCGCCGAGAGGCGTTCTGCGGCCCGGTTTTTTTGTGCCCGAATGCCGCTCGGCGCGGCCGGTTGAGTCTGCCCCACCGACCCGCGAACCTGACAACGCGCTGAGTACTCCAGGCCGGGGCAAACCCACCGGCCCAGGGTGCCGAACACCAAGCATGTCAACCACCGCACGGGAACCCCGCTCTCGCCGCACCGTCTTCGCCGCGGCGCTGGCCGTTCCGACTCTCCTGATCGCTCTCACCGGATGCGCGGGCGCCATGCCCAGCGCCGGTGACGAGCCCAGCGAGCCGGGCGCGCCCGCACCGATGGAGGAGCCGATGCAGCAGGGCGACGACGAGGTCATCACGATCGGGCTGCAGTTCATGCCGGAAACGATCACGGTGCCCGTCGGAACCACCGTGACCTGGCGCAACGGCGAAACCATCGGGCACACCGTCACATCGGGTGCCTGGGGTGACGTGAACGAGAGCACCGGGCTGCGGGGATCCCAGACGGAAGACGGCCTGTTCGATCACGCGCTTGCGCCGATGGGACAGGAGGGGGACACCTTCTCGTTCACCTTCGATGAGGCCGGCGAGTACCCGTACTTCTGCCAGCCGCACCTGACCATGAACGCCATGGTCATCGTCGAGGAATAGCCGACCCCTGCACCGCATCACACCTGCACGATCAACTCACTGAAGGAGACACATCATGCGCAAGACCACCGCATTCGCTGGGCTCGGCCTCGCCGCCGCCCTCGTCCTGACCGGATGCTCGGCCACGGCCGAGGAGCCGATGGACGACACCATGACCGAGGAGCCGGCAGCCGTCGACACCGTCAACAGCGATGGCGCCGCTCTGCGCGCTCAGCTGACGGCCCTCCTCGCCGACCACGTGTACCTCGCCGGTGCCGCGATCGACCAGGCGCTCGCTGACGGAGGCGACCTCGAGACTGCCGACGTGCAGGCCGCTGTCGCCACGCTCGACGAGAACTCCGTCGAGGTCGCCGCGCTCGTCGGCTCGGTCTACCCGGACGCCGAGCAGCCGTTCCTCGACTCGTGGCGCTCGCACATCCCGTTCTTCGTCAACTACACGCTGGGCGAGGCGACGGGTGACGAGGAGATGTCGGCGCAGGCCGTCGAAGACCTCAACGGCTACGCGGTCGCGTTCGGCGAGCTCATCAACTCGGTCGTGCCCGAGCTGCCCGCCGAGGCCGTGCAGGCCGAGCTCGAGATGCACGCCGTCTCGCTGCTCGCCGCGATCGACGCCAACATCGCCGGTGACCCCGAGTACTTCAGCCTCCTCAAGGAGGCCGCGGGCCACATGCCGATGACCGCCACGGCTCTCGCCGGCGGCATCGCGGCGAACGCCGGCATCGAGTAGCAGCCGGTTTCCTCCGGGCCGGGGGTGAGGGGCACTGCGCCTCTCGCCCCCGGCCATTCTTGCTTTTTCTCCGTCGACGTACCGCCTACCGAAAGGAGCAGAGCCATGCGAGTTCTGCGCATCGCCCTCTACGCCCTCACGGGCGCTGGCCTCATCGTCAACGCCGTCATCCACCTGCAGCTCGCGGCGACCTTCGACGCCGTCACGGGTTCCCTGCTGAGCCAGGGCGACCTGTTCCGCGTGCAGGCCGCGGCGGGCATCCTCATCACCGTCGCTCTCGTCGTCGCGCGCCGCCCCTGGGTGGCGGCCATCGCGGTCCTCATCGCGACCGGCGGGCTCGGGATGCTCGTGCTCAGTACCCTCGTGCCCCTTGACCTCTCCGCGCTCGGGCTACCGGTGATCTTCGAGCCCGTGTGGTACTCCGACAAGGTCATCGCGGCTCTCGCGCAGGGGCTCGCGGCCCTCACTGCTGCCGCCCTCGTGGTCGTCGAACGCCGCCGCCGGCTGGCAGCCTCGCGCACGCGGTAGCCGGGTGCCGCCCGCTCGGCCGCCGAGTGTCCTGACGGGACATTCAGCACGAGTGGTGGAATGCTGGGGGAGTGTCTCCCGAAACCGACGTCACCGTAGGCGCACCGAGCGCGCTCGATGCGGCGACCGACCTCCTGCAGCGCGTCGCCCAGGGCGACCAGCGCGCGTTCAGCGAGCTCTACGACCTCATCACGCCGCGCATGCTCGGCCTCGTGCGGCACGTGCTCAAGGATCACGCCCAGTCGGAGGAGGTGGTGCAGGAGGTGCTCCTGGAGATCTGGCAAACCGCACCGCGCTTCGATCCGAATAAGGGGAAAGCGGTGACCTGGATGCTGACCATGGCCCACCGGCGGGCGATCGACCGCGTACGCAGTTCGCAGTCATCGCGAGACCGGGACACCAGGATCGGCATTCGTGATCTGGGGCGGGAGTACGACTCCGTCTCGGAGAACGTGGAGATCCGCATCGAACACGAGCGAGTGGAGAAGGCGCTGACGAAGCTCACCGAGCTGCAGAGACAGGCTGTGGAGCTCGCCTACTACGGCGGGTACACCCACAGCGAGGTCTCGACCATGCTCAGTGTGCCGATCGGCACCGTCAAGACTCGATTGCGCGACGGCATGATCCGTCTGCGCGAAGAATTGGGGGTGGCGTCATGAACCGTGATGCCGATGACGTGATGACCGATGAGGAGTTCGCCGACACGCGAGCCGCCCTCGGTCTCGCTGTGCCGCCGGTGACCCCGTCGGCGACCATGAAGGATGCCGTCATGGCACGCATCGCCGAGACACCGCAGGTGTCTCCTCGACCGTCCGCCGTGCCCGTTGACCCTTCTGCGGACGCGCCCCAGGGCACGGAGGCTGCGAGTGCCCCGGTGGGCCTCGCGGAGCGTCGAGCGCAGACGCGGTGGTTCCACCGCCCGGGCTCGGTCGTGCTCGCTGCCGCCGCGGCAGTCGCCCTCTTCTTCGGCGGCGTGCTCGCCGCCGATCTGGTGAACCCGACAGCCGGTGACGCTGATCAGCTCGCCGCGATCGTCGCCGCGCCCGACGTGCAGACCGTCGCCTCCCCTGTGGAGGGCGGCGCGAGCGCCACCCTCGTGTCGTCGGAGAGCCTCGGTCTGTCGGCGATGGTGTTCGACGGGCTTCCCGAGCTCACCGACGAGCAGGCCTACGCCCTCTGGTACATCACGGACGGTGAGGCGACCCCGGCCGGCCTGTTCTCGGTCGGTGACGATGGCGCTGTCGTGCAGGTGCTCGAGGGCACTTTCGAGGCCGGCACGGTCGTCGGTGTGACGGTCGAGCCGAGCTCGGGCAGCCCGGCACCGACGACGACGCCGATCGTCGCGATCGCGACCGCGTAGAACCCCTGCCGCAGCGTCAGCGGGCGGGGGCGATCTCGGCCAGGAGAGCTTCGACGCGCTGCTTGATGTCGTCGCGGATCTGCCGCACCGTCTCGATGTCTTGGCCGGCCGGGTCGTTGAGAACCCAGTCTTCGTAGCGCTTACCCGGGTAGATCGGGCACGCGTCACCGCAGCCCATGGTCACGACGACGTCCGAGTCGACCACCGACTGCGTGGTGAGAATCTTCGGCACATTGTTGGCGATGTCGATGCCCTCTTCGGCCATGGCCTCGATGGCGACGGGATTGACCGTGTCTTTCGGCTCCGACCCCGCGGAGAGGACGGTGACGCGGTCGCCGGCGAGGTGCTGCAGGTAGCCCGCGGCCATCTGGGAGCGCCCGGCGTTGTGCACGCACACGAAGAGCACGGTGGGAAGGCCGGCCGTGTCGGCCTCCTTCTTCTTCTTCTTGGATAGCGAGAATCTCATGCTCAAACTATAGACACAAATCTATATGAGGGGAAGCCCTGAGGATCGCGCGTCACCCCACGACGACTCCGAGGTCGGTCAGGAGAGCTCTCACGCGCCCATCGATGTCGTCCCTGATCGCGCGCACGCCGTCCATGGGCAGATCGGCAGGATCCTCGACCGCCCAGTCGAGATAGCGCCGACCGGGGAACACGGGGCATGCGTCACCGCATCCCATCGTGACGACGACGTCAGCAGCCCGGACGACCTCCTCGGTCAGCGGTTTGGGGAACTCGGCGCCGAGAGGCACCCCCAGCTCATCGAGCGCGGAGATGACGGAGGGGCGGACGGCACCAGCGGGAGCCGACCCCGCGGTACGAACGCGCACTCTGTCACCGCCCAGATGCCGAGCGATCGCCGCGGCGATCTGCGAGCGCCCCGCGTTCTGCACGCACACGAAGAGCAACTCGATCGGAGACGTGTCAGCATCGCGGTGCTCCCACGCGTGCGATGCCTCGAGAGCGGCGAGCCGGTCGGAGCTGAACTGCGCCACCGCCGAGGCGGCTAGGCGGCCCCCCGAGCGCTCGGAGAGCAGGCGTGCACTCTCCTCCAGAACGTCTCGCACAGTCTCGGCCGAGACGGTGCCGGCGAAACGAGCCTGCAGATCGGCGGCCATGCGGTCGAGCAGCGCGCTGTCCAAGGGGCCCCGCGTCACCGGAGGCTGCCACTCGACCAGCCGTGCCGCTACATCAGCAGGCACGGAGTACCAGACTTCGCGACCGCGCGGCTCTCGGGCGACAACGCCCGCGCTCAGGAGAACCTTCAGGTGGTGCGACACAGTGGGCTGGCGCAGCGACAAATGCTCGGTGAGCCTCCCGACGGTCGCCGTGCCGCGCGGCGAATCGAGCAGGAACCGAACGATATCCCCCCGAGTCGGGTCGCCTAGTGCCGCGATGCCCGGCGAGAGAGGAGCTCGTGCATCCATAGATGAAAGTCTATGGCGCGGTCACCGCGGTATGTCCGATGCTCTTCCTCGTGCTCATGACAAGCATTAACATTCGTGTCGCTCATGAGACACCCGGTGGTGTCAGACTGTCGTGATGCACGACGAGGGCACGAGCACGAGCGACTACCAGGTCGACGGCGGCGTGGGTGGAGACTTCTCCGATGACTACGACGAGACCACGAGCGTCGACGACGGCACGCTGCCCGTCGACCGCTATCTCGACCGCGAGCTGAGCTGGCTGCACTTCAACCAGCGCGTTCTCGAGCTCGCCGAAGACCCGACCGTGCCGCTTCTCGAGCGCGTGAACTTCCTCGCGATCTTCGCGTCGAACCTCGACGAGTTCTTCATGGTGCGCGTTGCAGGGCTCAAGCGTCGCATCGTCACGGGTCTCGCCGTGCCGACCAACACGGGGCGCGTGCCCGCTGACGTGCTCGCGAGCATCAACAGCTTCGCTCTCGAGCTGCAGCACCGCCACGCGCGCGCCTTCCTCGACCTCGTCAAGCCGGCTCTCGACGAGGCGAGCATCCATGTCGAGACCTGGGCCGATCTCGACGACGCCGATCGTGCGCGGGTCGACGAGATCTTCGCCGAGCAGATCTTCCCCGTCCTCATGCCGCTCGCGGTCGACCCGGCTCACCCCTTCCCCTACATCTCGGGCCTCTCGCTCAACCTGTCTGTGCGCGTGCGCAATCCGAAGACGGCCAAGATCGAGTTCGCGCGTCTCAAGGTGCCCACCGTGCTGCCGCGCTTCGTGCAGCTCGCCGACAGCTCCTCCGGCAACCTGCGCTTCCTCACCCTCGAAGACCTCATCTCGAATCACCTGCACGAGCTCTTCCCCGGCATGGAGATCCTCGAGCACCACGAGTTCCGCGTCACTCGCAACGAGGACGTCGAGATCGAGGAGGACGAGACCGAGAACCTCATCCAGGCCCTCGAACGCGAGCTGCTGCGACGACGCTTCGGGCCACCCATCCGCCTCGAGATCACCGACGACATGGACCCGGTCACGCTCGGGCTGCTCGTGCGCGAGCTGGGCATCACCGAGCAGGAGGTGTACCGCCTGCCGGCGCCGCTCGACCTCGGAGGGCTCTTCGAGCTGGCCAAGATCGACCGGCCCGCTCTCAAGTACCCGAAGCACGTTCCCGTGACGCCCGTGCAGCTGCAACCCGCTGAACCGAACACGGCCCCCGACGTCTTCGCCTCCATCCGCGAGGGCGACATCCTCGTGCACCACCCGTACGAATCCTTCGCCACGAGTGTGCAGGCGTTTCTCGAGCAGGCGGCGAAAGACCCGAACGTGCTCGCGATCAAGCAGACCCTCTACCGCACGAGCGGAGACAGCCCCATCGTCGAGGCGCTCATCGATGCTGCCGAGGCGGGCAAGGCCGTGCTCGCGCTCGTGGAGATCAAGGCCCGGTTCGACGAGCAGAACAACATCGACTGGGCGCGCAAGCTCGAGAAGGCGGGCGTGCACGTCGTCTACGGGCTCGTCGGGCTCAAGACCCACTGCAAACTGGCGTTGGTCGTGCGCCAGGAGCCCGATGGCTCGCTGCGCTCCTACAGCCACGTCGGCACCGGCAACTACAACCCCAAGACGAGCCGCATCTATGAGGATCTCGGCCTCTTCACCGCGGACGAGCAGGTCGGCCGCGACCTCACGCGGCTCTTCAACGAGCTCTCCGGCTACGCGATCGAGAAGAAGTACAAGCGACTCCTCGTCGCGCCCCGGTATCTGCGCAAGGGCCTGCTCAAGCTCATCGCCACCGAGACGAAGAACGCCCGCGCGGGCAAGCCCTCCGGCATCCGCCTCAAGCTCAACTCGATCGTCGACGAGGCGATCATCGACGCGCTCTACCAGGCGAGCATGGCCGGGGTGCCGATCGATCTCGTCGTGCGGGGCATCTGCGCTCTCGTGCCGGGTCGCGAAGGCCTGAGCGAGACCATCCGCGTGCGCAGTGTGCTCGGGCGCTACCTCGAGCACTCTCGCATCTTCTCCTTCCACAACGACGGCGACCCGCAGGTCTACATCGGCAGTGCCGACATGATGCACCGCAACCTCGACCGCCGCATCGAGGCCCTCATCCGGCTCAGCGACCCCGCCCACATCGCCCAAGTCGACGAGCTCTTCGAGCGCCACCTGCACGACGACGCCGCCTCCTGGCACCTCCACCCGGACGGCACGTGGCAGCGACACCACCTCGATGGCGCCGCGGGTGATCTCGATGACGTGCAGAATGGCCTCATGAAGTCGATCGCCGACCGACGCCGCAGCCCGAAGAAGCGATGACCCCCGCGAGCAGCACCGCGACCGCCTCCGCGACCGTGCTCGCCGCGGGTGCCGTCGTCTGGAAGCTCGTCGACGGCAAGGCGCGCATCCTGCTCGTGCACCGCACGCAGCACAAGGACGTCTCGCTTCCCAAGGGCAAGGTCGATCCCGGCGAGACGCTGCCCCACACCGCCGTGCGCGAGATCGCGGAGGAGACCGGCTTCGATGTCGTGCTCGGCGCTCCACTCGGCACGGTCGAGTACACGATGCCGAACGGCAAGGACAAGGTCGTGCACTACTGGGCCGCCGAAGTGGACCCCGGTGCGGCCGAGCGGCACAGCTACGAGGCCAACGGCGAGATTCGCGCGCTCGAATGGGTCGTCGCGTCCAAGGCGGCCAAGCGCCTCAGCTACGAGCACGATGCGGAGGTCGTCGAGCGTTTCGCCGCCCTCTTCGACGCGGGGCTCGCTCGCACGTTCGCGCTCATCGTGCTGCGACACGGAAAAGCCATGCCGCACGACCAGTGGGACGGCCCCGACTCAACGCGCCCCCTCTTGCACCGCGGCCTCGAGCAGTCCGCCTCGGTCGCCGGGGGTGTCGCGGCCTTCGGCCCCACCTCCCTCGTCTCGAGCACCGCCGCACGATGCCTGTCGACGATCGAGCCGACGGCGGCGCTGCTCGGGCTGCCCGTGAAGACCTCGAAGTCGATCAGCCAGGATGCGTATGCGGCCGACGGAGAGAAGGTCGCGCGGGTCGTGGCCAAGCGCCTCGCGCGGCGCGAGTCGAGCGTTCTGTGCAGCCACGGCCCGGTCATCCCGCAGATCATCGCCTCGGCCGCCGCCGCGGGGGGCTCCCGTCTCGATGGCGGCCTGCGGCGCAGCGCCGCGCTCGCAACGGGCGAGTACTCCGTGCTGCACTTCTCGGCCGAGACCGACGAGCCGACCCTCGTCGCGGTCGAGACCCACGCGCCCGCCTCCGACTGAGTCGTACAGCTGCCTCGGGCGAGTTACGCCCTCGTTCACCTTCCGTTCACCGGCAGCGTCGACTCTCGTCAACAACGCTCCCTAGCGTCTCTGACGTGCCGTGCGATCTGTGCGGCCCACCCCCTGTCACCAATCCCCGAAGGGAACACAGTGAACATCACGCGTGCAGGCAGCTTTGCTGCCATCATCGCCGCCGGTGCCCTCGTGCTCAGCGCTTGCGCGAGCGGCGAGGCCACCGACAACGGCAACGGCTCCGAGGAGGAGACCACCCTCTCCGGTACCCTGGTCGGCGCCGGTTCGTCCGCGCAGCAGTCGGCCATGGAGGCTTGGACCGTCGGCTTCCAGGAGCTCAACCCCGACGTGACCGTCGAGTACGACCCCATCGGCTCCGGTGGCGGTCGCGAGACCTTCTCGGGCGGTGGAGCGCAGTTCGGCGGTACGGACCGCGCCTTCAACGACGAGGAGATCGAAGCGGACGCCTTCACGGGTTGTGAGCCCGGAACCGGCATCGTCCAGCTCCCGGCCTACATCTCCCCGATCGCTGTCGTCTTCAACCTCGAGGGCATCGAGACCCTCAACATGGACGGCGCGACGATCGCCGGCATCTTCGCGGGCCAGATCACCAACTGGAACGACGAGGCGATCACCTCGCAGAACGAGGGCGTCGAGCTGCCCGACCTGCCGATCACGGCCGTGCACCGCGCGGACGACTCGGGCACGACGGCGAATTTCACCGACTACCTCGCTGTTGCTGCTCCTGACGTGTGGACCGTCGGCCCGATCGAGACCTGGCCGACCGAGTACGGCGGAGAGGCTGCCCCGCAGACCTCCGGCGTCGTGGACGCGGTCGCCAACGGCACGGGCACGATCGGCTACGTTGACGCGTCGCGTTCGGACCAGTTCGGTGTCGTCTCGGTTCTCGTCGGTGACGAGTACGTGCCGTACTCGCCCGAGGCCGCAGCCGCCATCGTCGATGCCTCGCCTCGCGTCGAGGGCCGTGCGGACGGCGACCTGTCGATCAACCTTGACCGTGGCTCGCAGGAGGACGGGGTCTACCCGATCGTTCTCGTCTCCTACCAGGTGGCGTGCAACAACTACGTCGACGACTCCGCCGTGCCGCTCCTGAAGGCGTTCCTGAGCTACATCATCACGCCCGAGGGCCAGGCAGCTGCTGCTGAGCAGGCCGGCTCCGCCCCGATCTCGGACTCGCTCCGTGCCGAGGCGCAGGCAGCCATCGACGCTATCGAGTAAGTAGCGTTATCCGGAGTCCGTGGTCCCGTCGGTCGGTCCTCGATCGGCGGGACCGCGGAATTCCCGCCCGAGTAGCATCAGTACAGACACCCGAACGACGTTCCGCAGCCCGAGCCGCAGTCGAGGAGACGACTTATGACATCGCCCGTCGAGGTAGTCCGCCCGAAGGCCAAGCAGCGACCAGGCGACCGGGTCTTCTCCGCCAGCGCGCTCATCGCCGGGTCGACGATTCTCGCGATCCTCGCAGCTGTCGCCGCGTTCCTCATCCTCGAGGGCATCCCCGGCGTCCTCGCCGATCCCGACTCCGTCTCGATCTACGAGGAGGGCGTCGACTTCACCGGCTTCGTCATCCCCCTCATCTTCGGAACCCTCTGGGCTGCCGCGCTCGCCCTGGCGATGGCCCTCCCGCTCGCCATCGGCATCGCCCTCTTCATCTCGCACTACGCTCCGCGGGGCATCGCTCAGGTTCTCGGCTACATCATGGACCTCCTCGCGGCCGTACCGTCGGTGGTGTTCGGGCTCTGGGGCGCCAACGTCGTCGCCCCCGCGATTCAGCCGAGCTTCACTTGGCTCGCCGAGAACGCCTCCTGGATTCCCCTCTTCGCGGGGCCCGCGTCGGGCACCGGTCGCACGATGCTCACCGCGGCCGTCGTGCTCGCGGTCATGATCCTGCCCATCATCACGGCGATCTCGCGCGAGGTCTTCCTGCAGACGCCCCCGCTCTACGAAGAGGCAGCGCTCGCACTCGGCGCGACCCGCTGGGAGATGATTCGCACTGTCGTGCTGCCCTTCGGTCGACCCGGCATCATCTCGGGGGCCATGCTCGGGCTCGGTCGTGCCCTAGGCGAGACGATGGCCGTGGCGATGGTGCTCTCTGCGAGCGGCGTGATCACCTTCAACATCATCGGCTCGGTCAACCCCTCGACGATCGCGGCGAACGTCGCACTGCGCTTCCCCGAGGCCTACGGCATCAACGTCAACGTCCTCATCGCGACCGGTCTGATCCTCTTCGCGATCACCCTCGTCGTGAACTCCATCGCGCGGTACATCGTCAACCGGCGCAAAGACTTCTCGGGAGCCAACTAGCCATGGTCAGCACCGTCGTCAGTCCCTCGCCCACGGCGATCAACACTCTCACCGCGGGTCGGCTCCCCTCCTTCGCCCCCTGGCTCATCCTCGCGGGGGCACTCGCTGCCTCGGCTGCCGTGTTCGGGGTACTCGGCGCAGCCGCCGAGGCCGAGAGCTTCAACATCGTGGGAACGATCTTCTTCGGGGTGCTCGCCTACGTCATCCTGATCTACATCGTGTCGCGCCTCGTCGAAGGCGGCCGCCGCGCGACCGACCGACTCGTGACCGCGCTCGTGAGCCTCGCTTTCGTCATCGCGATGCTCCCGCTCGTCTCGCTCGTCTTCACCGTCCTGACGCTCGGCAGCGGGCGCATCGACCTCGACTTCTTCACGCTCTCGATGCGCAACGTGCTCGGAGAGGGCGGTGGTGCCGCACACGCGATCATCGGAACCCTGCTCATGACGGGTGTGGCGACGGTCATCTCCGTTCCGATCGGCCTGCTGACCTCGATCTACCTCGTCGAGTACGGGCGTGGACGCCTCGCCCAGGCGATCACGTTCCTCGTCGACGTCATGACGGGCATCCCCTCGATCGTCGCGGGCCTCTTCGCCTTCGCCCTCTTCGAGGTGATTCTCGGGCCGGGTACGCGCGTGGGCATCTCCGGCGCCATCGCGCTCACCGTGCTCATGCTGCCGGTCGTCGTGCGCTCCAGCGAGGAGATCCTGCGTCTCGTTCCCAACGAGCTGCGCGAGGCGTCCTACGCTCTCGGCGTGCCCAAGTGGCTCACAATCCTCAAGGTGGTGCTGCCGACCGCTATCGCCGGTATCGCCACGGGCGTCATGCTGTCGATCGCCCGTGTCATCGGTGAGACCGCGCCACTGCTCATCGCGGCGGGCTTCTCCAACAACTTCAACTGGGACCTGGGGGAGGGTCGCATGCAGTCGCTGCCCGTGTACGTCTACTACTCGTACATCAGTCAGGGCACCGATTTCCAGCCCTACATCGACCGGGCGTGGGCGGGTGCACTCACCCTCATCGCCATCGTCATGATCCTCAACCTGGGCGCTCGTCTCATCGCCCGCATCTTCGCCCCCAAGCTCGGCCGATAACCGCAAAGGAACGCACCCACCGTGTCAAAGCGCATCGAAGTCAACGACCTGGACGTCTACTACACCAAGTTCAAGGCCGTCGAGGGCGTCAATCTCGTCATCGAGCCTCGCAGCGTGACTGCTCTGATCGGCCCCTCGGGCTGCGGCAAGTCGACGTTCATCCGCACCCTCAACCGCATGCACGAGGTCATCCCCGGTGCGTGGGTCGACGGCGAAGTGCTCATGGATGGCGACAACCTCTACGGCCCGGGCGTCGACCCCGTGCGCGTGCGTCGGCAGGTGGGCATGGTGTTCCAGCGCCCCAACCCCTTCCCGACCATGTCCATCCGCGACAACGTCATCGCGGGCGTCAAGCTCAACAACCAGCGCATCTCGAAGTCCGATGCTGACGATCTGGTCGAGAAGTCGCTCAAGGGCGCGAACCTGTGGAACGAGGTGAAGGACCGCCTCGACCGCCCCGGCAACGGTCTCTCCGGCGGGCAGCAGCAGCGACTGTGCATCGCGCGAGCGATCGCCGTCGAGCCCGAGGTGATCCTCATGGACGAGCCCTGCTCGGCCCTCGACCCGATCTCGACGCTCGCGATCGAAGACCTCATCGAGGAGCTCAAGAAGGAGTACACGATCGTCATCGTCACTCACAACATGCAGCAGGCGAGCCGCGTGAGCGACCGCACGGCGTTCTTCAACATCGCCGGCACCGGTAAGCCCGGCAAGCTCATCGAGGTCGACGACACGGCCACGATCTTCTCGAACCCGAGCATCAAGGACACCGAGGACTACGTCTCCGGCAAGTTCGGGTAGAGCCTCCGCGGGCGCCAACGGTGCGCAGCACCGCTGCGCGGTCAGGTCGAGACGCTCTGCTGCTCGGCGTCGTCCTCGTGAACAGTGAAGCGGTAGCCGACGTTGCGCACGGTTCCGATGAGCGACTCCATGTCGCCGAGCTTGGCGCGCAGGCGCCGCACGTGCACGTCGACCGTGCGGGTGCCCCCGAAGTAGTCGTAGCCCCACACCTCGCTCAGCAGCTGCTCACGCGTGAAGACGCGGCTCGGGTGCGTGGCGAAGAAGCGCAGCAGCTCGAACTCCTTGAACGTCAGGTCGAGCGTGCGGCCGTGCACCTTCGCCGAGTAGCTCGCCTCATCGATGACGACACCCGAGGCGCGGATCATGGAGGTCTCGGGGCCGATCGCCTGGCGACCGATGACCAGCCGGAGCCGGGCATCCACTTCGGCGGGCCCCGCCGAGTCGAGGATGACGTCGTCGACGCCCCACTCCGCATTGATGGCCGTGAGGCCGCCCTCGGTCAGGACCACGATGAGGGGCGAGCCGGCCCCCGTCGTCGTGAGGATCTTGCACAGCGACTTCGCGGCGGCCAGATCGGTGCGCGCGTCGACGATGACGGCGTCGGCGGCGGGCGCTCCGACGAGAGCGGCCGGCTCAGCGGGAATCTGGCGAACCCGGTGGCTGAGCAGACCGAGCGCGGGGAGAACGTCGGCGTTCACCTGCGAGGTCAGGATGAGCAGCTGCGCCATGTGTCCTCCACGGTGTCCCCGCCAGTCTACAAGCGGCCTACCATGGGGATATGACCCGCACTCTGGCGACGGCGATCCCGGTGTGGCTCGCGGTCGTCGCGGCGGTCGCCCTCACGGCGGTCCTGCTGCCGCAGGACAGGTGGGGGGATGCCCTGCCCGCGATCGCGGGAGGCGCCCTGCTCGTGACCTTCGCCGTGCAGGTGAGCCTGCAGCTCAAGGAGGGCTTCGTCACGCGGCTGCTCGTCACCACGAGCGGCATCGTGCTGATCCTCGCTGCCGCCACCGGGCTTCTGCTCATCATCGCGGGCGTAGACTAGGGCCATGCTGCTCGCCCTCGAAATCTTCTTCCTCGGCCTCCTCGGGCTGGCGACCCTCGCGATCGGGTTCGTCTCCGTCGTCGTGCTCGTCAACCTGTACCGCGGCCAGCGCTGAGCGGCGCCCCGCGCCCGCTTCGACTGCGTTCTGCCGACAGTGTTCTCTCTCGACTCCGACCTCCCCGCTGAACTCGCCCCCCTCGCCTGGCTCCTGGGCCTGTGGGAGGGCACGGGCGTCGTGCACTACGTCGACGGCGACCAGGTGCGCGAGCACGAGTTCGGGCAGCGGGTGAGCTTCAGCCACGACGGCCTGGGCTACCTCAACTACTCCTCGCAGACCTGGTTGCTCGACGAGGCCAACACACCTCTGAGCGCGGAGGCCGGCTACTGGCGCCTGCACCGTCCCTCCCAGCCGGGCGACCCCGGGCCGGGAATGCTGCCCGGCGAGGGCGCGCGGCCGTTCGTCACGGCGGACGAGGTCGAGACCCTGCGCACGGCCGACGGCAGCTTCGACGTCGAGGTCGCGATCATCCACCCCGGCGGGGTGAGCGAGCTCTACCTGGGGCGCGCGCAGCCGGCCCGCATCGACCTGCAGACCGACGCCGTCATGCGCTCGGCGAGCGCGAAGGACTACAGCGCCGCGACGCGCCTCTACGGCCTCGTCGAGGGCCGCCTGCTCTGGGCGTGGGATATCGCCGCGCTCGGCAACGACCTGCGCACGCACGCCTCCGGCACGCTCAATCGTCAGGAATGACATGACCTCCCCCTTCCTCACCCTCCCCGGCGCCGTCGCCGACGCATCGGGGCGCGTTGCGGCCCACTACGGCGAGCCGGTCGCAGAGCAGCGGATGCTCGCCGCGGGCCGTGCGATCGTCGACCTCTCCGACCGCGGCGTCGTGACCGTCACGGGGGAGGACCGGCTGCGCTGGCTCGACTCCCTCACCTCGCAGTCGCTCGCGCACCTCGCCCCCGGGGTGAGCGCCGAGACCCTGCTGCTCGACCCGCAGGGGCGGCTCGAGCACAGCATCCGGGTGATCGATGATGGCGTCAGCGCCTGGCTGCTCGTGGAAGGCGGCCAAGCAACCGGCCTCGCGGCGTGGCTCGACCGGATGCGCTTCATGATGCAGGTCGAGGTCGCCGACGTCTCGAGCGAGTGGGCCACGCTGGGGCAGCTCAGTACCGAGGGTGAGCTGCTCGTCGCCGCGGCTGCACCGCACGAGGTGCCCCTCGTCTGGCGCGACCCATGGACGGCCGTGCAGGCCGGAGGATGGCAGTACGCGACCGGCGAGACCCACCCGGGTGGCGCGTATCCGGCCGTGGAACTACTCGTGCCCCGCACCGACCTGGGCGAGATCGCGGCGCGGGTCGGCGCGGGCGACGTCGCGGTCGCCGGTTCGTGGGCTCTCGACGCCCTGCGCATCGCGGCGTGGCGCCCCCGCCAGTCGACCGAGGCAGACGACCGCACGATTCCCCACGAACTCGACTGGATGCGGTCGGCCGTGCACCTCGCGAAGGGTTGCTACCGGGGGCAGGAGACGGTGGCCAAGGTGCACAATCTCGGGCACCCGCCCCGGCGTCTCGTGCTACTACATCTCGACGGCTCGTCGGGCGTACTACCCGGCGCTGGCGCGGTCGTGCTCTACGGCGAGAAAGAGGTCGGCACCGTGACCTCGAGCGCCCGCCACCACGAGTTCGGACCGATCGCCCTCGCGGTGGTCAAGCGCACTCTCGACCCGGGTGCCGACCTCGCCGTGCGGGTCGAGGACGACCCGGCCGCGGACCTCGTGGCGGCGGCGCAGGAGGTCATCGTGCCCGTCGAGGCGGGAGCGACGGCCGGAGTACCCCGCCTGCCCCGACTGGGTGCCGTGCGCCGGGACGGCTAGGGTCGTGCCCGACGGTCGGCGGTTGCGCTGGCTCGAGCGCACGGTACGGCTGCGGGTGGCGGCACGCACCATGGCGGTGCGCGGACTGGGTTCCATCCCCGCGGTCGTGCAGATTGCCGCAGCGGCGCTCGCCGCCTACTCGGTCGCGCACTTCTGGCTCGGTCACGCCTACCCCCTCGTCGCCGTCATCGTGACCATCACGGCGCTCGGCATCAGTCGAGACGCCCGGCCCCGGCAGGTGCTCGAGACGGTCATCGGCATCAACGTCGGCATCGCGATCGCCGGCCTGCTGGTCGCGGGGCTGGGGCGCGGCGCCTGGCAGATTGCGATCGTCATCACGGTGACCCTCGTCGTCGCGCGTACCCTGTCACCGTCGATCCCTTTCGCGATCGCTGCCACCGTGCAGTCGACGATCGTTGCGGTACTGCCCGATCCGGCCGGCGGTATCTTCGAGCGCAGTCTCGACGGTCTC